>Ga0065711_1005304_pt1 | contig 20629 bp, 18 predicted proteins | sample Hoacrofraction12_FD_59098 | JGI IMG/M metagenome (GOLD analysis project Ga0065711, IMG submission 59098) | Hoatzin crop microbial communities from Cojedes, Venezuela - Epithelial fraction 12 v2 (version 2) | ecosystem: Host-associated > Birds > Digestive system > Esophagus > Crop | place...
GACGAGAAGAGAAGAGAAGAGAAGAGAAGAGAAGAGAAGAGAAGAGAAGAGAAGAGAAGAGAAGAGAAGAGAAGAGAAGAGAAGAGAAGAGAAGAGAAGAAGAGAAATATATATTTCCCGGGAAATCTCTCTGCCCCGCTCCTTTTCCTCCTGCTGCCACCTTTGTCCCAGGGAGCACAGCCCACCACCAGTGTGAAACAAACCTTCCAAAATCGGATCTGACATAAATCACAGGATCTAATCTGAGCTGGCAGGCAGGACGAGCGACCTAGCTGTGACATTGGGCAAATTTCTCACACCAGGTTGAAGTCAGGGACTGAGTGATTCGAGCAGGAAACCCCACGGCGGGGCAGGCAGGCACTTGTGTCCCAGATTTGTCCAGAGCCAGAGAAGCCCTGGGCACAGGACGGCTCCTGTCATTGCACCCATGGCTACCAGCCGCTGATGAGGATGCCACCATGCCCACGGAAAGCCCTGAGGTTGTCCCAGCCCCACATGCCCCCAGTTTTCATTCTGCAATACAGAGTGGCATTGCACCCCATCAAGCACGTTCTCCCTCCGGCTCTTGGCACATCTGATGTGGCAGAGAGGAACTCATGCTCCAGGAGCACGTGAGAAGGACCATAATGTCTGGAAAGGTCTCATTGTTCTTCCCAGCCACCGTGTCCCCTTGCTCTCCCCTCCTGGCTGCCACCACTTTTGCCATCCTGGCAAGATCTTCCCTGGGAAAGGGGAATAGAGATGATGGAAATACCCTGAGACCATGTTTTGGGTGGCTTGGCTTGCTCAGTGGTGTTATTGCTTTTGCCCTCACAACAACGATGCCGACTGCAGCCGCTGGACCGTGTTACCCTGCACCAGGGCTGACCCTGCCCTGGCCACCCTTTCCCTGCAGCCCTGCACAAGGAACATGGTCCCCTGCTGTGGTTAGTGCTACCAGCAACAGGGAGTGAAGCCCCATACGAGAGGATTGTAGAATAACCTATTGGTGACCTGTATAATAATGTTGTCTTCCTCTGTGTCCCTTGGGGCTTTTTATCTCATCTGATGGACAGAAGGATGCTGGTTTTATTATTCATGCAAGAACGCCTCTCCCCTCCCTGTGTTAGCGCTAACTCAAAGGAAATGCAGCTTGGAAGAAGATTTGCAAGCAGCCAGGCAGCCCCCCATGTCTGCTCAGGTAGCGGTTCTGCTGGCTGATTGCCCCCACAAAGCCCCAATGTCCCTGAGCCCAAGAGCAAACAGGAGCTCCCTGAGCCCCCTCCTGCCCTCCCAGACCCCCCCATGGCTCTCCAAGCACCGTCTCCTTGCCCGCTGCCTGCTCACAGCGCCTTTCGACATGACGCTGGGAACAGACGAGTCCCAGCCCTGCTCCTCTCACGCTTTGAAGGGATGGAGACTGATGCCCACTAATCACGCATCTGCCGTGCCCAAGTTCACGGCGAGTTCGTTAGCAGCATCGCTTTGGGGGAGGCTTGATTGGCAGTATTAATAACGCCGTGCTGCAGCATCGAGACCCTGCAGGGCAGAGGAAACCTTGCCGGGGTACAAGGCGGCTCTTACTCGGCTCGCTGGGGGATCGGAGGAAGTAACTATAATGCAAAAAATCCCCAACCCAGTGTGTATCTCAGGCTGTCAAATTGACCTTCCCTCCTGGGATTTTTTTCCCCACTGTCACAGGTGTAATTAGGCTTCAGAGCACGTGCTGAACTGCTACGTGCAAAATCCACCCCAGCGCAGTGTGGCCAGCGTGAGACTTCCCGCACCGAGCATCACTCATGCTTGGCTGAGACTGGGTTTTAAGGAGGTGAGGCTCAAGCAGGGATTAAAAACTATTTGCAAGAACATTTAAAAACCCTTAAGTTTCAAAACCAGCTCCTGTTATCAGAGATTTGCTGCCAGGGAAGGAAGGGGTTGGGATGGCTCAGAGCTAAAGCGACTTTGGTGTGAGCTGGAGGACCGGCTCCCCGCCACCGTGCTCTGAGAACGCGACGGGTGACAAAGCAGTGACACAATGTGGAAAACATTTCTCTCCGAATTTTTTAACGACAGTTCTCCGGTTGGAAAGATTTCAGTAGCTCAGTGCTGCATGGTCAATTTTAGGAAAATAAAGATGTCTCTCTGAACATGAGGGCGCCAACCGTGTTCCTGCTGGGATCCTGGAGTGCCCGATTAAGGATGGGGTGGAAAACAAAAATATCAAGTAGTGAGGTTGTACTTACACCACCAGACAAGCTGTGATCACCTGAAAAAGAAGAACATAGCAGAAACCCTGGAGTGGGCCAGGAGTGCTCCTGTCTGGAGGGTGTAGAGAGGATGGAGCCAAACTCTACGGGGGGATGCATGGGGACAGCATGAGAAGCAATGGGAAGGTCCCATTAGATGTAAGGAAAGGGCTTCGCAATGAGTGGTAGGACAAAAATATCCAGATGTCCATCCTTGGAGATATTCAAAACCTGTCTGGACAAGACCAGGAGCAATGTGATTTACCTCCAGAGTTGGCACTAACTTCAAGCTGGCCCCACTTGGAGCGGCAGGTTGGTCTGGAGGCCTCCAAAGGTCACTTCTGACCTCAGTTATCTCTGAATCTGAATTACTTTTCCATAATTAGATCCATCTCCCAGCAAGGAACATTGAACTTGTGGTACAGAGACCTGATGAGACTGCTCAGACCCCAAGCCCTGATGTGGGACCAGCGCAGAAATCTGCCGCGCACCCATCCTCAGCATTTAGCATGAGAAAGGGCAGCCTTGTCATTTTTTTAAGTCTCCTTCAGTAAAGCAACCTTTTCTGGGTAATTCCCCCTGCTGAAAGCTGCAAGGAGCCTTCACAAGCGGGACGGTGCTGGGAAAGCACGGGGTTCGAAGGAGCGAGCTGGAGCCCAGCTCCTGCCCCAGGGCTGGCCACGAATGGTCCACGCGCGGGGCCTCCACCATGTCCCTGCCGCCATGCCATGGATTTTGTTATCTGGAAGTATTTCCTGCTATTCAGCCCTGTTCTGTATTCTAGTCTGTTACTCCTAGCTGAAATCTCTCCCTCCGGCCCGTGGCACACCCTTTGTGGGGGGACTGGAGTGGCACCCGAAGGAGGTGCGGGCAGGTGGGTGTCCCTGCCTGGGGATGGGCAGAGCCGGTGGCTCCCCAGGGATCCGCAGGACAGCCAGTGAAGGCATGAGATGACACCACCATCGCCTCTGCCCCAAGCCCCCATCAGTCAGCCTGAGAAAAACAGCACAGCAAAAGCGACTGCGTCCTACAAAAGCAACGCTGCAGGCGATACCCTCGGGGCTCCGAAGGGATTGCAGCGAGTCTCCAGTCAACTGTTTAGTCTGGGTCCGATCCAGAAGCCAGGGCCACTAGAAGGATTTTTCACCCTTGGCCTCGAGGTGCCTTGTTTTTGGCGATGCTGGTCCCAAGGGTGACTCCTGACCCCTGCATCTGCCCTGGCTGCATCCTGACTCGATGCTGGGGCAGCCGCAGGGTGATGGCACTGCCGTATCGCCTCGCTGGGCACAAGCACTCGGCTCTGCCGCACGAGCGATGAACGGAGAACAAAGCTGCGTCGTCCTCGTCCCCTGCCGTCACGGTGAGGCTGGCTTGCACCTCGCTGCCTCTTTGGAGGCTGATATGGACAAGAGGCTGTGACAACCAAACAGGATGCCCCAGCAGCTTGTTATGCAATATTATATTTATCGTAGATATTATGATACTACAGTTATATATATTTTACATGATGCACATCAAGACTGGTGCTTCTCAAATCTGTTTGCAAGACCCAGACACCACCATTGAGTACACGCAACCCTATGGAGATGAGCAAGAGCCGACCAACCCACTGGGGTAGGTCAGCTCACGCCACGCAAGCAAGCCAACAGCGAGAAAGGAGTTTACTTTGCTTTTTCAACTTTGGGTTTCTGGAAGAAAAAGCAAACTGCTCAGAGATTTTTTTTTTTTTCTCTCCTGAGATTTTGGTATCAGGCCTTGATAAGCGCTTTCCCGGCCATTACACAAGCAGGGCTGGACATGGGAACGCGGCATGAACAAATGACTCTGAGCACAGCACTTTGATAACTGAGTTTTTCTAGGTTTCTGGCCTCTGCAAGAGCAAAATAAATCCCACAGCACTGTCAGCAGTTTCCCTTCCCTTGCCCCTAGCTTTGGGCTACCCCAAATTGCTACCCCAAGAGTAGGGATCTGCCCCAGAAAAGCCAAACACGGTGCTGGATCCTGCCATGGAGCCTGCCCCAGACCTTCTTGGTGAACATACGCCAGTCTCTGCCCACACAAAACGCACTGCAGGGATGCTTTGCCCATGAGCACCCAGCAATGGGCTTCACGGGGAAAAACGCATCACTGCTCATCTCCTCTCTGCCTTCTCCTGGAGGCTGTGGTTGCTCTCCCACCCTGTGTCACCTCTTGCCAGCCCTCTGTGATGTTCAGGAAGACGCTCAGGAGAGAACAAGGTTTGCTTTCACCAGGCTTTGGCTTGGCTGTGAGGTATTTTCCAGGCAGGGCATTGTGTTTTTGTTTTTTTTTGTCCCACATCCATGAGCATCCATGAGCCCCAGAGGGAGACAGGGAAGAGGCTGCTATCATAAACTGGCTTCCCAGCCAGTGAACCCTTTCCAAATCCCGAATGCTGTTTGTGTTTCAAAGCAAAACTGATTTAAAACAATGCTTTTGAACAAAGAAAAGAATCTGAAAAAGCTAGTTTGAGGCTTAGTTTCAATCATTTGGAGACAGGCACCTTTGTCAGCTCTAGGAGTGAATGCCGTAATTAAACTGCTCTGCCCTCAATCTCTCAGGCAATGGCAGATGGAAATACAGATGGACACAGAGGTGGACAACAGGAATGAGAGGTGTGTCAGGACACTTCCCCCTTCCCTTGGCAGGCTTCCTTCACTTAAAGGCTGCAGAAAAAGGGTATTACAAGGTGATACCGAACCTCTTCTGAGCTTAACAGGCTCTATGCACAGCAAAAAAATCACCATCCCCTGTTTGGTTTGAGGTGATGAGCTGGAGGTGTTGTGGGGCTGAAGATCATATTAAAGTGTCAGGAAGTTTCTCCTATCATCTACAGAACTGGTCTCTTGGTTTCTCTGGCTTGTAGCAGGATATTTGGGATAGGCTTGCCTTTCAGGGATGATTTCTGATTTTAGAAAAACTGCAAAGTTTGTTAATTTTCAGCCACTTTAATGTGCTGTCCCATTGTCTCAGTGTGTAACAATCTCCAGCTGGACTAACCTCTGCAAAAGTGAGACCATGTGACAAAACCGCGCTTCTTGAGCATCATGATGCCCTACTCCTTTTTTGATAGAAAGAGAGTTGCACCACTGGGACATCAACTGGGAGGGGAGCAAGGGGTGCTATGCTCCCAACTGCCAAAACTTCCACCTGACATACAGGAACTGGCACAGGGTCCAGTCATACAAGGCTTTGCAGAGCTTAGGTTTGCTTTGGTGAAACGCACTCCCTCAAACCTCTCTTTTTCTACCTTCCCCAACTCCTTCCCACAAACCCGCTGGAAAATAACACCAGATCCCCGGGAATATCATGGGGCTTGGGCATCCTCATGCTTTTACAAAATTCAGACCTTCATCTTTCTCTGCTGTAGCTTTTTTGTCAAGGAAACATTACCATGGTAGCCCCAACACGAGACACTACCCAAAACCTGGGCTGCTTTGTGACAGATGCTGTGAGAAACATCATTAGCTTAAGCAGTGCCAGACTGGAAGCGAAAAGGCAGATGATGAATGAAAGACAAGAGCTAACCCAGCCAGGGCTACTCAAATCTACAGCGGTGGTGAGATCCTTACCTTGCCTTCTGGCTCCCAAGCCAACAAATCACTCCCTTGACCCCTTGGCTACAATCACGTTGCCTCTATAGTCTTTGCTGCAAGGAAATTTCCCCTTTTTATGTCTATTTTATGTCTAGCTGTGTTCAGCTTGCACGTAGCTGCATGAGCTGTTTGCTCACAGCAATAATCGTATTTTGACACAAAAAAAATGTGCTCATGTCTAGGTGTTGGTTTGGGTATTTAAGCAGCTTCGACGCACCCGGATAAATACCTTTTTGGAGGAAATGAAGCCATTTATCCCTGTCCAAATGTGCTCTGACTCTAGTGGGGATGCATATGTAGGGCTACTATGGGGCTGAACCACCAGGATGCCCTCCAGTTGGTATCAGAAGAGACCTTCTGTCCCCAAAATACATGAGGCGAGAAGGAGGTTCAACACCTTCAAGCTACTGATCTGCTCTTGTGGAGGCAAGGTGCTCCCTTTTGACCATGGTGGACTTTGTGTCCTTATATAGATTATCTTCAATTAAACCCCGTTTTTTTTATGAACAGGTTAAGATTATTCAAATTTGAGAAAAGTTGCTGCAGCCTGAGCCAAACCTAGGCCTTTTGCAAAGGCAAGGGTGATAACAGCGGATTCTTAGGACTTGGCACAAATCATAATTTCGGTATGGGCTTTACAAGAGACCTGGGACTGTTGGGTGGGTGAGAGAAAGAAATGGGAACACTTTTAGTCCAAAGAGTGAGCAAATATCTTGTGAATGGGTCAGGGGCAACCATACCCAGAGACCAATATGTGCCCGCCTTGGTGATTCAGTGCTCCTCCTGTTGCAATCCCAGATGGAAAACAACACAAACACATAAGAGCACACAAGAAGCATCAGAATATATTTTAGACGAAGAGGGAAGATAAGCAGCCCTGTTGCATCTGTAAACTATGGCAAAATGAAGGAACTGGCCTGATTCGGCTCGCACTAAACTCACAGCCTCCTGGACAATCCTTTGCATCTCATGGTAGCTAGCTGAGCAACATGGGTGGCATCACAGTTTCTGGCACAAAGAGGGAAACAAGGATGATCAAAGGTCTGGAACGGCTTCTCTGCAAGGAACTATTAAGTGAGACAAGAGTCCTCAGTCTAGAAAAGAGTTGGGATAGCAGAGATGCTGAGGAAACCATCGATGGCAGGGAGAAGGTGGTGGAACTACCTACTCACTTTTGTCTAATAAAAGAATGAGAGGGCATCACAGGAAGGTAACAGGAGGCAGGCTCAGGGCACACAAAAGGAAACTTTCCTTTGGCCAACACAGAAATGACCCGTGGGACTTCTTGCTAAGGGACGTTCTGGAGGCTTCAAATTTAGCTGTCCCCAAGTAGAGACTGAACAAGATCACAGAAAAAAAACCCCAAAGGTTACTGGGCACCATCATGTGTAGCAATGGAAGTCTGCACTGAAAACTGTTGACAACAGGGAAAATATTAGGAGGAGGAGGGCGTCTTCCCTAGACACCTGCTTACAGACCACTGTGCAACATTCAACAGTAGATGGACTTGGGTTTGACACTCTACAGATGTTTAAATGTTCCAGGCTTGGAAGTAGCAAGGGAGGCAGAACTGTGCACACTGACCCTCGTGGCAGAGCCCAACCATCACGGCTGCACATGCTGCCCTGGCTTTGCTCCACGAAATGTGAGTGTGGTCGGTATTTTGGCAAGATAGAGAGGCAGGAGACTGTGAGGCCAAACACATTAAATGTGGGCAAAAGTGAGAAATGGAGTTGAAAGCTCCTACGAGAAAGACAGCTCCATGGAGACCAGCACCAATGGCACTCAATCACCCGTGGGCTGGTTTCTCATGGCTTAGCTGATTTTGGGACCTGGGGTTCATTCTTGCAGCTTAAAAGGGCACCCTGACGAGTGTATTCCCTGGTGCTTCATAATGTGTAAGGTCATGTGAAAGCCCTTCCTTAGTTAAAACAGGATTTCTTTCTTCTTCCAGCTCACCCTTTTAGATGAAACTTGTAGAGACCTAATTATCTCATCCTGCTGTCAGGCCCCTCTGAAACCTGCTGAGGGATTTACCGGTTTCCAGGAGACACTAACAGAAGGCACACGCACATCCAGACACTCCCCGAGGCTCTCCATCAGCCGTGCAGAGCTCACAGCCCTGACCACTGCTCTCCTGGCAGGCACCATGCTCAGGCAGTTCGGCTTGTGGGCTGGAGGGCAGCGGAGGATAACTCACGGTGTACACGGGGACAACCCCAGATCTGCACAACACGAGGATCTGAATCTCACTTATTGCACAGCTGGGTTAAGGGTGACCAGCTAAAATATGCAGATTTCTGGTTTCAAGCCTGCCACAGTGAGATACATCCCTCCAGACATCCCCAATAGCTGAAACATCTGTCAGTGACAGCAGATGCTTGGGGTCAGTGTTGAGTCCTCATAGCACTTCCAGTCCCTCAACCCTGTGACTGCAGAAGGGAATTTTCTCCAGGTTCCCCCTTCATCTGTGTGAATCACAGATTCAGGCAGTCCAGATCTCCTGAGGTTCCTTCCACCCTGAATTATTCTATGATCCTATGATCGTAAACTGATTTCTTCTATATCACAGGCTCTTAATTAAATGCACATTTATGCCCATATGGATCCCAGTAACTGTTCATTTGTCATCATATTTAGCCACCACCTCCAGAAAGAAAAAGCAAGTAAGGAGTTGCTTCCAATCTGTCACTTGGTGGCTTTGGCATCTTGCAAAGGGCTCTTGTGTTGCGCTTCTCCACCAGGCTGGAGCGTCCTTAGCAGCTTTGTGGGGAGAAAATACAACCATCATCTGCCTACCCCAACCTCTCAGCTCTTCCGAAAAACTAATCAGCTTCCAGCTTTAGCATTTTCTGTGCTAAACACTATTACTGCAATACTCTCACGTTCCCTTTCTTCCTCTTCAGCATCGAAATTCGTAGCCAGCTACTCTAACACATTTTGCCATTGCTGTACATAAGGAGAAATAAATGAACCTCTTATCCCTTCATTTAGAGATCAAAGATTGCAGTAGCAGTTTCTGCCTCAGCCTCAACTCATGTCAGGAGCTGCTTCTGCAGTTTCTTTCTACTAAACCCAGAAAACCCTGCATTTGGTGATTCACTGCCCCTTTAAGTAGGAACAAACTTTATTTTTTCTCCTTTGATGTACAATTTTTGCATTGGGCTGTCATCTAACATGTTTTTTTAAAATGGACTCTGCTTGCCAAATGATCCAAACTGCCCTGTGTGATGAGTTTGTCTTCAGCATTTACCATTTCATTACCCTTTGTGCCACTGGCAGCTTCTTCCTGCAGGAGCCATTGGATCTGCTTCACTTACAGAAATGGTGAGACCTAGTATTAATCCCTGAAAAATGGCACGAAGAAAAGCCACATTTGAGGGCCACATCTTTCTGGGATCTATCAGGTTTTAATTCACTTGCCACATGCTCTGGGCTAAATCAGCTACCCTCACTACCCTACAGCTGACCTGTCATTAACAGAACCCTGAGATCCACCATTTGGCCCAGGACTGATGCTGGGCATTGACCTTTTGCTACCTAGGTAGCCTTTTCCGAACAATTCTTCTGCCTTCTGCATTGGAAGTAACTCCCTTATTCAGAATTAACCTAATCCCTTTCTCCCAATATCTGGAAAGCTGTTGTCTTCCTTTCCCACGCCCTGGTGGAAAGGCAAGCAGACCACTGCTTCCAGGACCTCGACGAGCTTCCCTGCAGGAACTCTGCATACTGCTCTGCTCACCTCTTCCTCAAATACCAGGTGTTCAGATTTCTCCATGGTCCTTCAGTGATGGGACCCCTTCCCTGTGCATTGGCAGAGTGCATCATGACATTCAGGAACAGCATGCTGTGCTGAGGCACTTCATTAACCACGTGTCTGCCCCAGCCTTTGCTTTCTGCCAGCGAGCAAAGCCTGGGGAAGATATTCTTGAGCACAAATAGTCTATTTGGCTTTGGGAACTCAAGTGCATAATAAGTCTCTGGATAAACAGTAGAATAGTTTAGTCAACATAGATGAGCAGGTCAAATGGATGTGAAGATGGCCTGTTCAAAGATAAGCTACTAGTGAATATTCATGTCACTACTGTCTTCTAAAAATCAGAGCCTATAGAAGCCCTTGCAATACTATATTTGGGATGCTACAGGGCTTCTGGTCATTCCTATTTCCTGCCCGACCACAACAGAGTGAGAACATCAAATATTCTGACTCTGACCTGAAAAATGCCCACAAATCCAGCTGAACAGGGCAGAAAAATAACCTGGGGTCATGGTAACAGATTGCTTTGTTTAAAGACTTCTTTAAAATCAAGGAAGCCAAAGGGGAATAAATCAGCTGAGGTGCTGAAAACCACTTCACAACAGCTGAGAAGCTACCAGATCAACAGGACTGTTTAGCGTGACCTCTGTGGATTAGCCTTTTCTCCTTAAATTTAAATTATTCCATTAAAAGTGGCTGCAGCCAGACACAACTGAGGTAGCCTACTGTTCCCCACGACTGATCACAGAAGCCTCATCTTTTCGGAAGCCCAGCTGGAAGCCCAGCTTGAAGCCCGTGTGCTTCAGGCTTCAGAGGAGTGGACAGGAGGGTGGGTGCTAATTCCACACCACCACTCCTCCACAGCAGCTCCTCTGGCTGCTTGTTAATGTGTGTTGAAAAGTTGTTAACCACAGTTACATCAGTGGGTTGAAACAGGGGTAGCTCTATTTTGGCCTGATGGCGCAGATATGCTCATCGGTGGAGGATGATGCCCACCACCTCTCCCTCCACTGGAATCCCAACGGCCACCGACCCAGCTGCTGACCCCACCAATAGCTGAAAAGCCTTTCCAGAAGCGGCATACCTCTCTCCTTTCATGTATTATTAAAATCCTCACTGGTTAATTTATTAGGGTACTTTGCGCTGGGAAAAATGACCTCTTTGTTGACCCACTTAAACATGCTCCACTCCAACACAAAGCCATCAGAAGGGCTAAGGGGAGAGCTGGGGAAGTTGTGCGCAGACTGATGCCCTTTGTCCCAGCGAGACAGCTCCAGGATGGAAGTGCCGGGACTCCCTGGCACAAGAGCAAAGGGCGAGACACAAGCCTTCACAGACCAAATGACAAAGGAAACATTCAGCCCATATGCCACATGGACACAGCCAGAGAAACAAGACTCCCCAGTCCTCCTCCCTATACAGCACTCATGCCTTTGGGGAAGAAACTTTGAGTCCTCCCCATGTTGGTTCCTACAAAAACGCAAATGGAATACATGACGATAGGTGGTGAATGAGCCCATCCACATGTGGTGGGAATCACAGCGCTCCTGAGACAGCAAAGGTGCAGCCTGGACATCCTCTAGCCAAAGCTGTCCAGACCTGCACCTGGACTATCCTCTTCTTGGTGTATTAAGCAGAGTGTGGGCAGCAGGTCAAGGGAGGTTCTCCTCCCCCTCTACTCTGCCCTAGTGAGGCCCCATCTGCAGGGGGGTTCACTAGATGACCCACAGAGGTCCCTTCCAACCCCTGCCATGCTGGGATTCTGCGATTCTGTGATTCTCTGCTCCCGGGTTTCTCCAGCAGGGGAATCACTAGATTTGCTACACAGCAATCCCCGATTCAAACTAACACGTGTAGGGTGTGGAGGAGCAGGGCACTGCAGGGCAAAACTGGGTAAGTCAAACTGACAGCGCAAACACCACTTGGCACCAGAAGTAGCCCTGTAAGTGGAATGAGCAGAATTAGCTGTCATTAGGTCTTGTTTTTCCATTAGTGCCATAAAGATAAAGCTGCTCTCCTCCCACAAAGGTGGCCTGCAAAGTGCTCAGACTCTACAGGACTTTCAAGCTATTAGAGAGGACACAAAAGCTCCATTTGCTTCATCATCAAGAAAGTGCTGCGAGGACAACAGCACTCTCTACAACTACCTGAAAGGAGGTTGTAGTGAGGCAGGTGTTGGTCCCTTGTCCCAGGCAACTAGAGATAGGATGAGAGGCAATGGCCTCAAGTTGCATCAGAGGAGGTTCAGATTGGATATTAGGAAAAATTTCTTTACTGAAAGAGTGGTCAGACATTGGACCAGGCTGCCCAGGGCAGTGGTGGAGTCACCATCCCTGGAATTGATCAAAAAATGTGTAGATGTGGCGCTTCAGGATATGGTTTAGTAGGAATGGTGGTGTTGGGTTGATGGTTGGACTTGATGATCTTAGAGGTCTTTTCCAACCTATGATTCTAGGATTCTATGAAAAGGACACTGCAAGGTGCCTGCGTACCTCAGGGAGTTGGGAGCTCCACCCTGTGCCCTGCTTGTTGCCCTGACTGTCACACCAGGGTAGTGTTGGAGAGTGTTTTAAAGCCTGAATGCTTTGTTGGGCTCATTCTCATGTGATGTTCTTTATTTCAAGGAAATGGACTGCTGATTAACTTTGATACTAAGGGTGGATGTACAGCAAGGCTTACGCAGACACCTAAATAGTGTGCTGAATTTCACCCCTTAGGAGAAGTCCTGGAGGGAGACTTTGGAGACAGGTGTGAAATCCATTAATCCCTGCTTATTCTTAGCTTCATAAAGCTCATCTATCCTGGGTGTTAAATGAGATAAAATACACAGAACCAAACTAAAAAGAATAAACTGCAGCAGAAAGCTGAACGAAGATTGGGAGGTAGGAGTTTGTGAGATCCAATGCTGCAGCTGCCATTAATCTGCCAAAAAACCCTTGGAGAAAGGGGTTTTACCCCATTATGCTGCCATTTTCCAAGTGCCAAATCAAGACGCAATCTCAGATGGATGTTACAACAAAAATGACCAAGCCGCTATCTGCAAAAGTACTTTGGGGGTGGAAAGTGTAGCTATATGATGGGTGGGGAGTGATTTTTCTGCCTGCAACAGTTCTGCAAACCGAGAGGTAGAAAACAGCGCGTGGGAACCTGAACCTGCAGCAAAGAGGGGTGGAAAGAGCAGTAACTGATGAGTTTTATTGCAGCATGTGTTAATCATTCCTCTAGAAGAGGGATTGGGATGGGGGTGGAGGACTTGGCAGCCGGGGGAAAAGAGGGTTTTGAGATGTATTTGTAATGCTAACTCACATCTGGGATCAATCCTGGAATAGGAACACGTTGTCTGGTCCAGGCAGGCTAGAAGGAAATGTTCTTCATGGCCAACCTGCATGAAGGACCTGACCCGCTGAGCCAAGCATGGCTTTCAGAGGTGCCTCTCAAGTGACCTGGAGTCATGGACTACCACAGATATCTTCCAAAGGGAGCAGGGAGTTTCTTCGGGTGATTTATTCTGAGGCTGTCCCACATGTGCTGCCGAGGAGGAACAGGTCCACCTCTCAACAGGAGCCCTTGTCCCCAAATCCTTTGGTAAGGCACGCTCAGCTTGGTGGCCTGGTGGCTTTGGTAGGTGTATAGCAAAGTCGAGAGATGTCTTCCCCTCCACCTCCATCCCCCCAGCATTTCTGTATTCAGATTTTCCTGCGCATCTGATCCCACTTGCATGTCTCTTCCATCAGCACAATCCTCTGTATTTCAGTGCAGTTATCCCTGGCACAGGACCTTATTTGCAGCCTCCTTCAGAGGCAGTTCATCATTGGAAACCAACATTACTGAAATATGGGAGCTTTCTAGCCGTGCTGGAGGATGCACAGGGTACGAGGTTTGCCTGCCCTGACTTGTGTAGGCTGTTGGGTTTGGGGAAGATGAGAAATCTGCACCAGGTTAAAATACCCCAGATTCCTTGACTAGGTGTTTCCAAGTATATATGTATTTACCCCGTGCTCTGCAAAAGTTTAAGGGAAGCCACTCCTTATTACATTGCCTCCTGATGTGCAGGGGGTCCTGGGCTGGATTTTGCTGTGAGCTTCCAAAACCCACTGTGTGTCCCCACGCGCCCTGTCTGGCTCTGTGGGGGTCTGATGCTGACCCACCACGCTGCTGCAGCTTGCTGCAGGCAGTCTGTGTTGACTCTATGGGTGCCCTCTGCAAGCTCAAGTGGTTTCTGCAGCTGAGTAAATAGGGTTGAAGCCTGTTGTGGATCCCTGCCCTACACATGGCCTCCTCGCCCTCCCACCAGCAAGGATGAGCAACAAGGATCCTGCTGAGTTTCTCCACCCTGAGCAAACAATGGAGAATGGCTCTCCTTCCCAGCAAGGGTGGGCTCCATGTGTAGCTTCTGACGACTGCTCTGAGCATCCAGGGATGCGGAAGGAACGAAGTCTTATGCCCAGCCAAGGACGTCTCCTTGCTTCAGCTAGCAAGATAAAGTGAGAGATTATAGCAGCAGGGGCATGGAAGAATGCAGGCTGGGGAGATGGCAGCAGGACCAGGCTGGGCTGTACAAGCTGTATCTTTACATTTGGAGATAAGGTTTATTCGTGTTTTTTTTCTACTGAGCAAACCACCTCACACACGTAGTCAGGGCAGTCCCAAGCACGAACACAGGCTGGGCAGAGAATGGATGGAGAGCAGCCCTGACAAGAAGGACTTGGGAGTGCTGGGGGGTGAAAAGCTGGCCATGACCCAGCAGTGTGCACTGGCAGCCCTGAAGGCCAACCATGTCCTGGCCTGCATCCCCAGCAGCGTGGGAACAGGGTGAGGGAGGGGATTCTGCCCCTCTGCCCCGCTCTGCTGAGACCCCCCTGGGAGTCCTGCATCCAGCTCTGGAGCCCTCAGCACAGGGCAGAGTTGGAGCTGTGGGAGCGGGGCCAGAGGAGGCCCCAGCAATCATGCGAGGGCTGGAACCCCTCTGCTGGAAGGAAAGGCTGGGAGAGCTGGGGCTGCTCAGCCTGGGGAAGAGAAGGCTGTGGGGAGACCTTAGAGCAGCTGCCAGTGCCTGGAGGGGCTGCGAGAGAGCTAGAGAGGGACTTGTGACAAGGGCAGGGAGTGACAGGACAAGGGGTCATGGCTTCAAGCTGAAAGAGGGGAGATTTAGATTAGATTTAAGGAAGAAATTCTTTACTGTGAAGGTGGTGAAACCCTGGCCCAGGTTGCCCAGAGAAGCTGTGGCTGCCCCCTCCCTGGCAGTGTTCAAGGCCAGGTTGGACAGGGTTTTGATCACCCTGGTCTAGTGGAAGGGGTCCCTGACCATGGCAGAGGGGCTGGATTACATGATCTTTAAAGGTCCCTTCTAACCCAAACCGTTCTACGATTCTATGAATTGGCAGAGCAGCTCTTAAGATGCCTTCAGCGTTGTAGATCTGCAGGTTTGAGGCTGGCAAAGCTCAGTTTCCATCTTCACTAAGGAGAAGACAGGAGGGCTGAGCCCAGGGAAGCACCATCAGACAGGCACCCAGTGACCTCCACAGAGAGTGGTCGTACATTAGCCGATCCCTGGGTTCAGCCAAGGGCCCATAGGGCCACCTCCAGTCTGCACTTACTCAAAGAAGGAGGCATCTACACCCCATGATACCCAGCACCCCTTCTGGCTTCATATGCCATAGACTTCTGGATTTTCTACCCACTGCTCAGTTTTTTGCACCTCTCATATCACCATTTGGGCCAGGTGTCACAATCCCAGAAATATATCAGTAAACTGGAGGAAATCCAGAAAAGAACAAAGCAAAATAGTGTTACAGAGTCAGAGAGACTGATTTTCTTAGCTAATTTGTTTAGCTTGGCTTAACGGCAGCTTAGCCAGAGCTCGGCAACTCAACTGTCTGCAAATATTTGAAGGGTGTAAACAACAAGGACAAGAAGAAAATCACCAAGGGGGTTTTACGGAGTAGGATGAGCAGGAATGAGGTGAAGGTACTAACCCACCATGATTGCTAACCGGGGCTTAGGTCTCTCCATGTACAACTTGCTCAAGCTCCCTCATCTTATAGCTGATCTACATCCGCTGTGGCATGATGGGACTCGGAGAAGGACACACAGCCCTTACATCGTGTTTCATCTCTGTGGATGCTGACAAGGAGAAGGTTTCTAGACGTTGGTGTGATTTTAAGCTCACCAGGGCAAGGGCGAGTGGTCTCTTAACACCACACAGCCCTGCTCCCGGCAGGTCTTCAGGCTGCTCATAACAAGCACATTTCCTCACCTACACCCTATTTTCCTCTTCTGTCACCACCAGCTTCAAGTCTAAAGCATATGGCTGGGTGATGATTTTTATCTGAAACCTTAGAAGGACAGAAGTGGCAAGAAATATTTTGCTAATCCGTAGCAATCCTGCAAAATTATTTACTTGGAGAAAACATCCCTTAAACTCCCCTCCAAGCCCCTGAAACAATTAAATTTAGTGTTTCATAACTATGTTTGGATTTTTCAGTTCAAAGTAACACTTACTTTTAAATTGGAAGGGTTAAAGCAATAGCTCCAAATAAAGATATTAATTTACAATCAAAGGAAATACTGATTCATCTTCCAAGCAAGGTTCTCCTCCAGCTTCACAGAACTGCCAGAGAAACCCCCTAAAAGAAGCATTATGTCTTTATAGGTTGACTCCAAACTGTGTTTTGACTCCCCGTAGTGATGTCGCTAAACCCCAGACGAGAAGGATATATCCCAGCAGGCACCAAAAAATCGCTTACGGAAGGCAAGATTCAAATTTAGAGTGGCTGCCTGTCTATAAATAGTCTGCAGAACTAAAATACATTCCACTTTGGCTGGAAATGCCTTTGGCCTCATAGTAATAAACACTCCTGCCTTTTATAGTTGAACTAAATATTTGGTTTCTATAGTTATAACAGCGAGCACCCAGTGGTCTTTATTTTTAATCTGCACAGTGTTTGCATGAAAAGCAGGGCAGCGGTTTGTCGGGACCTCGGCGGAGTCTGGACCACAGGTGTCTCATTAAAAATAAACCTGTGAACAGCACAGAAAGCTCTCCCCAAAGCATCCAAACGCACCGAGGTTTGCTTGTAAACAGCGTTTGGCTTTTAGATGCTGCACTAAGTGCGCCGAGAGTGAAAAAGGCCAAGGAACCGGTGATTGCTAATATAATAATGAGGCTCTGTCCTACTAATCTGATGTTCTCAAAGCACTTTGCAAGCATTAATCATCCTCCCAGCGGGGCAGGTTGGGGATGGTCGCCCCAAGCATGTTACACGGCGCAGGGCAGCGGGGGGAGAACCACAAACGGCCCGAAAGATCGGGGACATCCAAGGAGGAGGGGGGCCTGCATTGCTTTATATATCTATAAAAAAAAAGTCAGCCACCTCCCAGAAACTTGCCTTCAAAGGGGCCTGTTTATCTCTCTGACAGCAATACACATGAAAGCCCTATTATTCAGAGCTTAATAAATCAAACACCCGCCCACCAGCATTACTGATGGAAGGAAAAGGAAATGAAAGGTGACCTGCTTGGCTTGGAGATCATAGGATGTTTCCCCATCCATTTGCAATAATTTAAGGTATTTAAATCCTGCCTGTAAGAACTAAACAGGTTTCAGTTATCTTCCGTGTCCCACCTTAGAGAGGATCTTGGGGTGGGAGACTGAGCTTCCCAAGGGATGCCTGGAGGTGATGGTGCAGACCCAACGTCTCTGTCCCCCCAAGCAGCGAGTTTGCAAACCCAGCAATGTGCACGGGCAGTGCTTTTGCTGAAAAACACCTAAATTCAGCTTTTTAGCAAAGGCACAGCTGTTTCACTTAACAGATCTGAATTTATTACCATGCTGGACGTGGCAAGAGGATGATGGTGCAGGAAGAGTGAAAGGTAAATCACCGTGATCTCAGTTTCGGCAGGGTTGGGCTCACACTGGCAAGCCAGGGACCTGTTCCTCCCATGCGTGCTCAGGAACAAGGGACATCCTAATGCCACATCCTATATTGCCTTCTGGCAGGAGAAGCCACTCACACTTGCTGGTGTACACGTGGCACAGTCCTGTGCCCATTCCTGACGGGCTGATGGACGTCAACGTGCCAGCCGGTTGCGTGAAGCCACGTCCACCTGGGACAAATCCCCATTTCAGCTGCTCTACACAGCTAGAGAAAGCCAAGGCAAAGCCATATCGGGCAAGAAGCACCTGGAAATCACAGGGATTTATTATGAGAGGAAGAATCTTTCAAATTGCTCTAAAGGGGCGAGTTTCCACATGACTCATGCGGTCTTGACCTCTTGTTCTCTTGGGGCAAAAGAGTTTTGAATTATCCCTGGTCGGGGCTGTCTCCACAGTGCTGGGATGTGAAAAACTGATAATTATGGGAAAAAACAGCTGGTACAAGACACTGCTTGTGGCGGGGCGGGGAGACTGAAGACATCCAAGAGCATCCACTTGTGGCATGAAAGGAGCGACCGTTCCCCCCCTTAAATTCATCCATGAGCGAACACAGATGTCCCAGGTGAGATGAAAACCCTTTTCCCCAGCTTTTTCTTACTCACACAGCGCTCTGGGCAGAAATCAACCAGCATTTTCTGCTCAACAAAGGGAGTTTAGGCAGCCCCATCATCCCACGCTGCCCCAGACCCGGCTCTTATCTCTTGCTTCAATGCAGAACTGCTGGAAGAACCACACTGCCCTGCTGCAAGCAGGCTGCCCATCAGCCATCAGCCAAAGAAGCTGTGACAATGGCCCATGGACCTGTTCGATCCCCAGAGCCAGGCTTTCAACTCTCAGCAGTTGCTTCTGCCTTAATTTGTGAAAATTAAGGTGCCACAGAGATGCTCTCCTAAAAGGCAGAGGTAGCACCAGGTTCTCCAGGGTTCCGTTGTGCAGCCTGGAGCACTTGTGCTCCCCGAGTCACTGCAGAGATGCCACCCTGCTCCACGATGGCACGGCGTGACCTTGCTCACGAGCTCCTGGAGGGCTTTAAAACCCTCTGAGCACCACGCATTTGCCTCAGGAGCTAATGAGGCTCCGACATGTCGCTCGTTAGCGTGTTGCCACCTGTGAACGGCACGTCTTCAGCTTCTGGCATCCCTCCCTCCTCTTGTCTGCAGCATTAAAATGCCTTGTGCTTGCTGCATCACTGATTTCCAAACCTATATTGATATTCTCATATTTACCGGCAGTGATCTCGCAGCTACATGGAACAGGCCTACAGTAAATTGCTCCTGTGATTTAATTACCCCCTTGGATTCCTCATGCATTTGCAAGCAGCAGTAGGGAAGCCGAACATCGCTGATCTGCATCAACCCAGCGCTGCCGTTTCGGAGCTGAACCCTCATCCCATCCCCGGCTGGGACAACCTCGGCTTGCGTCGGCTGTAAAACCTGATGTGTTCTGGGGTGTTTGGAGGCATAAGATGGCTGTGTGATTGATACAGCAGCCACGAGTGGCTCCAGAAACCCATGTTCATGGCTTTAGGGGCAACTTTTATGTAGTGGTGGGAAGAGATTTTCTTATCTGTAGTCTCACACAAATGCAGAGTGTTTCTAGGATGGGACACCAAATCCATTAGAGACTATAAAGCAAGACATATGCCCGGTGTTTGCTACATGCTACAAATCCCATTTCAAACCCACTTCTTGCAAAAACTGCCCTGTTTGCCCCTTTTCACCTCTCACAGCATCACTTTGGTTGTACAAAGCTGCCCCCTCGCACCCCACACATCTTGGCACCCCTATGTGCTCCACAAGAGGGGTTCCTATAGCAGCTGGGAACCTCCTCCAGGGAGCCCTGAGACTCATTTGTGCAAGAACGTGAAAATACCAATGATTACAATCATTACTTCATCATGTGGCACCATGCAGAGCATCCGGGAACCGCCCAAGGTTATACCAGAAGAGCATATAAGAACTGCATGCCAGGAAGGAATTCTTTGTATTTCCTACGTACAGCCTCATAGGATGAATGTCCTTTGCTTGGAACTTTGTTGATCAAGGTTGGATGAAAAGCTTGTCCAGGATGCGGCACATGAGTAAGAACTGATGGCTGGTCTCAGCATAAGAGAGCTGTAGCTCAGGTCGGGTCCAGCAACCTTCTCCCTGCGCATCCCACACTCTTGTATGCCCAAATGTTTGTATGCAATTTGGAAAAATTCAAGGAAAAGGGATTTTTTTTTTGCATTTTACAAGACAGGAATTATTTAACTAGAGAAATTTAAAGCAAAGCTAGGAGGATGTGTCTGCTCTCAGGGAGCTCTGGGTCCTGGGATGGGATGAAGGATGGGGAGAGGTGATGACCTTATGGGATGGTCCCAGCAGCAGGAGCACCAGGGAGAAGATGCAGGCTTTATACTGGACAGCAGTATTGATTTTGTTTTATATTGAATTTTATATTTTGTTTGATACTGAACAACAGTGTGATTTCAACAGCCAAACCTGCTCCAGCCTGGCCCATGTCACCACCGCAGTAGAAATACAGATTTAGGGATGGATTCTCAGACACTCAGGCTAACACCCAGACAAACTTCACCGGCTTCAAGCTCTCCTGGATTTACGTCTCCATCAAAGAGAAGCTGCAAGGACCAGCATGGCCATTGAAAGCTGCAACCTCTCGGCACTTTTCGAGATGCTGCAACAATTTCCCTGTCACTTCTCTTGGCCGTAAGTGCTACTACAAGAAAGCTGTGGCTCGACAGCAGCAATCTCCCATCCTGCTGACTGAGTGGTGACCCCATTTTTCTAGAGGAAGATCTGAAAACCAGCTCCGATATGAATCATAGAATCACAGAGTGTTCGGGGTTGGAAGGGACCTCTGTGGGTCATCTAGTCCAATCCCCCTGCCGAAGCAGGGTCACCTACAGCAGGCTGCACGTCCAGGCGGGTCTTGACTATCTCCAGAGAAGGAGACTCCACAACCTCCTTGGGCAGCCTGGGCCAGGGCTCCGTCACCCTCAGAGGGAAGAAGTTCTTCCTCATGTTCAGATGGAACTTCCTGTGCTTCAGTTTGTGCCCGTTGCCCCTTGTCCTGTCGCTGGGCACCACTGAAAAGA
>Ga0065711_1036753_pt1 | contig 20628 bp, 18 predicted proteins | sample Hoacrofraction12_FD_59098 | JGI IMG/M metagenome (GOLD analysis project Ga0065711, IMG submission 59098) | Hoatzin crop microbial communities from Cojedes, Venezuela - Epithelial fraction 12 v2 (version 2) | ecosystem: Host-associated > Birds > Digestive system > Esophagus > Crop | place...
GGGGGTACTGATAGACGAAAGGCTGGGCATGAGCCTGCAATGTGCGCTGGCAGCCCAGAGGGCCAACCATGTCCTGGGCTGCATCAGGAGAAGCGTGGCCAGCAGGTCGACAGAGGTGATTCTGCCCCTCTACTCTGCTCTGGTGAGACCTCACCTGGAGTACTGTATTCAGCTCTGGAGCCCTCAGCACAAGAAGGACACGGAACTGTTGGAGCAGGTCCAAAGGAGGGCTACAAAAATGACCCGAGGGCTGGAGCAGCTCTCCTATGAGGACAGGCTGAGAGAGTTGGGCTTGTTCAGCCTGGAGAAGAGAAGGCTGCGGGGAGACCTAATTGCAGCATTTCAGTACTTAAAGGGAGCCTATAGGAAAGATGGGGACAATCTTTTTAGTAGAGACAGCAGTGACAGGACGAGGGGTAATGGTTTTAAACTAAAACGGGGTAGGTTTAGGCTGGATATAAGGAAGAAGTTCTTCACAATGAGGTTGTGAAACACTGGAACGGGTTGCCCAGAGAGGTAGTGGAGGCCCCATCCCTGGAAACATTCAAGACCAGGTTGGACAGGGCTCTGAGCAACCTGATGTAGTTAGTGGTGTCCCTGCTCGCTGCAGGGGGTTTGGACTAGATGACCTCTAGGGGTCCCTTCCAACCCAAAACTTTCAATGATTCTATGATTATGTAAGCTTTGACATTCACAGTTGTCAATTCAAAATTTGGTCACCATCCCAAATAATTAATAAGGTAATAAATAATAACGGAGCACACACACAGAAATAAGGACAAAGCACGGAGCAAGGAGATGATCTAGGAAATAATCAGTGGCCACCCCTCACCCTTTGCAGTGAAGTAGCATGCAGTAGCATTTTATCGATCATTTGCACTCCTGGGAATAACGACATCAAACGAGTTGTGAGAAAAAGAAGATTTCACAAGACCTGGAAATACAACGTATGTGGAAGTACATACTACACCTATCAAATTCTGTTTGGCTGATGCCCTTGAATGCTCACAGGAAACACTTTAGAGTAGGTTACTAGGGTGTTCGTACCTCTGTACTGGTAAGGAAAAAGATGTCCAGTTATTAAAGACCAGCTTTAACTATGAATCTGACAGCTGTGTCAAGAGGAAGCGGAACAGTAAGAACCTGTTGTAATGAAACATTTGATGGATTCACTGGAGCTGTGCAAGCGAAGAGAAGTTTAAAAACAAGTGGAGGTTCTTATTAACATCTAGCTAAAATATAAGCCAGAAGACATGGTGACATATACCAGACATTTGTGGCAATGAAAAACACCCAAACAGTTTAGAAGCAAACTGTAGGCTGTGAAATAAAGATAAAGAAGGGCCATTTAAATACCCGTCATTTATTAGATTTATCCTCATAAGCAGTTATGCATAAATTATTATAGGAAATACTGCATGCTTGCAAAACAAGAAAACCACCTACACGTATAAAATTCTATGACATATTACAGCTTGTTGCCATACAATGCTGTAGAGTTACTAGAAGTAAGATAACTAACGGTAAGATAGTAGGCATTTCTTCTATAAGGAACGATCATCTTTAACTGAAACATCAGACATATTGCTATCTAATTAGCATGTGCATTTGCAAATAGCATGATTTTTTGTATAACCTATATCACTGGTAGCATGCATCTTTCTACTTGAATAATTCTTAAAAGTATAATAAACATCCGACATACATTTTTAAACCAGGTTCATGGGTAAATTTGAAATAACTTGGAAGCACATTTAACACACTCAAAATCTAAAGTTAATTACTCATGCTATTAACAGCAAATGTTGCCTTAAATTAAAAATCAGTTATTTATATATACTTATTCACCATGTACCTAAGGCCAAATTGGCTGATGTAGTAGCCAAGCCACTCTCCGTGATATTTGAAAGGTCATGGCAGTCAGGCGAAGTCCCTGGTGACTGGAGGAAATGAAATATTGTCCCCCTTTTTAAAAGGGGTAGGAAGGAGGACCCTGTGAACTACTGACCTGTCAGCCTCACCTCTGTGCCTGGGAAGATCATGGAACGGATCCTCCAAGAAGCTCTGCTAAGGCACATGGAGGCCAGGGAGGTGATTCGAGACAGCCAGCATGGCTTCACCAAGGGCAAGTCCTGCCTCACCAACCTAGTGGCCTTCATTGATGGCGTGACTAGATAAGGAGACAAGGAAAGAGCTATGGATATGGTCTATCTGGACTTCTGTAAAGCCTTCGACACAGTCCCTCACGACATCTTTCTCTCTAAATTGGAGAAATATGGATTTGATGGGTAGACTGTTTTGTGGCTAAGGAATTGGTTGAAAGGTCATAGCCAGTGGGTAGTGGTCAACAGTTTGATATCCAAATGGACGCTGGTGACAAGTGGTGTCCCTCAGGTGTCTGTACTGGGACCAGTGCTGCTTAACACTTTCATGAATCACAGCAAGATCGAGTGCACCCTCAGCAAGTTTGCAGACAACCCCAAGCTGAGTGGTGCAGTTGACATGCCAGAAGGATGGGATGCCATACAGAGGGACCTGGACAATCTCGAGAAATAGGCCTGTGTGAACCTCATGAGGTTCAACAAGGCCAAGTGCAAGGTCCTGCATCTGGGTCAGGGCAACTCCCAGTATCAATACAGGCTGGGGGATGAGGGGATTGAGAGTAGCCCTGCCGAGAAGGACTTGGGGTTACTGATGAATGAAGAGGCGAACACGAGAGAACTATGTGTGCTCACAGCCCAAAAGACCAACTGTATCCTGGGCTGCATCAGGAGAAGCGTGGCCAGCAGGTCGAGAGAGGTGATTCTGCCCCTCTACTCTACTCTGGTGAGACCCCACCTGGAGTACTGTGTCCAGCTCTGGAGCCCCCAGCACAAGAAGGACATGGAGCTGTTGGAGCAGGTCCAGAGGAGCCTCAAAGATGATCTAAGGGCTGGAGCACTTTTCCTGTGAGGACAGGTTGCGAGAGCTGGGGCTGTTCAGCCTGGAGAAGAGAAGGCTGTGGGGAGACCTTGTAGCAGTCTTTCAGTACCTGCAGCGGGGCCGATAGGAAAGATGGGGAACATATTTTCAGCAGGGCTTGTTGCGACAGGACAACGAGTAATGGCTTTAAATTAAGGGAGGGTAGATTTAGACTAGATTTGAGGAAGAAATTTTTTACCATGAGGGCGGTGAAACATTGGAACTGATTGCCCAGAGAGGTAGTGGAGGCCCCATACCTGGAAATATTCAAGGCCAGACTGGACCGGGCTCTGAGCAACCTGGTCTAGTCGAAGATATCCCTGCTCACTGCAGTAGGGTTGGGCTAGATGACCTCTGAAGGTCCCTTCCAACCCAAAGCATGCTATGATTAACGTAAACTTGTCTTTTTATACTATTTCATGCATTATCATATTTCTTCCCATTTTTAGGGATCTATCTTGTTCTGTCTGCAGATTCAGTGGTTTATTGCAATTCTTTCTCTTTGTAAGATGTTACAGGCATGATAGTTGTTTCTCTTTTGCTGCACTTGTTTGTGTCTACTGAGGATATCTGCGGTGAAAAGCAAAAGTTATCATGAATGTTATAATATGGCCCCTACTCATCATCAGAGTGGAGACCGTCTCTTTGCTTTATTTCTATTGGCATAAAGAAATGTCCAGATGTGTTTATTCTCCACTACTCAGGAATCAGTTTAGGCACACTAAGCATTATTACTTTTTTAAAGTGTCTTAACATATCAGTGGTCCTCTTGTAGGGAGAAACCAATAGGACCAAAAACGGCCAGGGCTTGGAATCACAGACACCAAAGAACCTTGGCAGCAGGTCCCCATTGAGGATCCACATCCTACCAAAACTTTGCAACCAGGACCTTGGCTGGCCAATTTTGTTTGTTATAAAACAATCAGTGACTGTCCAGCACTTTATTAATTTGCAATACCCTGCACACTCATCTGAGGGTTCTTGCTTGTGCAGACTGCACCTGTGACAATCACTTTACACCAAAAAAAAAATCCAGTTTTCCTAGGAAAAAGATTGAATATTAAAGTTGCTTGCAATGCATCAGCTTGACAAAACCTCCTATTTCTGTCTTCATACTCAGCCATGAGCACAGTGGTTCGCTGCTGCAGAGAGCAGGAAAAAGCAGAGCTGGCACAGGAGGGGGGGCTTACAATCAACCGAAACCAACATGCTACCGCAAGGGTGAGCATCCTGTGGAGGCTTCATTCTGCACTGCACTGCAGGAGGGACAGTGTCTCCTACATGGCTCAGTGACTGTCGCCTAATCACTAGATCACTTTCGTATGTATGTAAATTAGTGAATTAATATGATTAAACTGGCTTTGCAGAAACTGAGGATTCATATGACTAATGAAAACTTCTGTAATTTTTTGTGCAAAAGAGAGAATGCGGAAAATAGACTCTTTTGCTCAGGTTATGATCCCACACACAATCAAGGTAGCCCTTTTGAGCACCGAAAAGACTACAAGCTAACGTGTCATTTACCACAAAGCACACACAAAACAAAAGGCACTATAAGATTTTTCATTTTTTTCCTGAAAGAGCTGGATTAGTTGTCAAAGGGTAACTTATCTTTTGTACCCCACAATACCTTGTTACGTTAATGTATTCGGGATGTAATTCCAGACCATGTTGACGAGGGCTGGCCATTGAGATACCCATATGAGCAGTCAGATACGCATGTACAACCAGACTCTATCATTTCTCCTTACCCAGTTTTCAGCTCACACAGACTTCTGCTAGTGATCCCTGAACATGAACAAACTTTTATTATAAATAATGCTTTTTTTCCCATGGTAGAGATAGAGATGGATATTCTGAGTGGACAAAGACACCCACGAAATCAGCTACCAGAGGATAAGACCCCCCCATCTCACAGGCCACATTTTGTGCTGTCTATCAAAATACGTACATTATCTGGTATCTCTGGTTTTGACACATTTTGTGTATAGATATTACAGAAAAAATGAACCTCTTAAGGCTTATGGTAATGCAGTTCTAGCAACTGAACCACAAACCCACTTCTGAAAAATGAAGGAAGAAGAAAGCCTGCTCCCCCTCCCCAGCACACACACAAGTGCCAGTACTAAAGTGAAGCTACAGCTGCCGGGCTGAAATAAATTTTCTTTCTTCTTTGTATTTTCTTATTAACAGTAATGTGGTTTCTAGCAGATGATCTTACTGTCACTCCAGAGAATATGTGTTTTACTGATGAAAAGAAGGGAAAGTCATTAGCAGTAATGTTGGTGAAGGTGTAGATACTGGTAGCAGCAGAATGGAAAACACAAATGGAATATTAAATGCAACAACTAGCAGGAATGTGAAATTAGTCAAGTGCAAAGATGCAATACAAATCACTCAAAGAAAAGACAGAGAGTCAGACAGTTCAAATATTTACAAGTAGTCCAGGCTTCTAGCTGCGGTCATCTGCCTGTTACCTGATATAACGGGGGACTGGAATACTCTGGGTAATGAAAAATCCAAGATTATAGACACATTATGGGGATCTGAATGGCTCTGTAGACTCCGGTAGAATCAAGCAGGGCTCATAAGCTGCAGTTCAGGTCTGTCCCTGACTGACCTGGGCTGGTTCCTCGCACAGCCACCGAATCCTCTCTGCGCTGTGCCCCTCGGCACTTTGCTCCGGCAGGATCTTACTAGCCTGGGCACAGGGACGGCCCCAAGCCGATGCTCTGAACTCCCGTGGCATGGTGTCGGAGCTGATAAGCCTTCCCAGGAACTGGGCATTGAGCTGCATAGAGTGGAAACCACAGGACGAAACCAGCTACAGCTTGCAGCACTGCCTCCGAGCTTCGGCTGGCCCTGTGCCGACTGTCTGCAGGGCCATCTGGTGCTGCTGCTCCCAGCTCCCCGGCCACGGAGAGGGGATTTGCAGCTGTGCCGAAGGCCTGCCACCACCCAGAAAGCACCCACAGCTAGCTGGGATTAACTGTTCACTGTTCTTCCTTTGTATTGAGGTGCATTTATTACATAATGTATGCTAATAACAAAGGAGAGATGGGCAAGGGATTAGTTCTGAAATTAAACATTTTAGTACAGCCAGAGCACAGGCACTTGATTCCTAGAATTTCCTCACATATGTCCAAAAAGTATGATATTTAAGGACAGGTGTAATTTTAGGCATGTATGTAATCTCCTGATATTTTGTGTATATTTAAATAAATATTTGTCGGTGCACACAAAACCCTACAGGACATAGAATTCATTTTGCTAAAAAAATTGTTTTTCCTCTGATTAAAAAAAATGGAGCTTGACAAAAAAGCTAATGAAGAGACATATGAATACTGAATATTGAAATACACTGAATATTGAAATCTTATTACAGTCTTCGGAAAAAACCAAAACTTCTGAATATCCCTTTTGCCCCCTGAGTATATCTTAAAGGACACATTTTCCTTAGATACTTTATACCATCTTCTAAATTAAAGTGAAAGTGAAACTTGAACCAAGACCAGAGATCTCGGTGGACTGCTCTGCTGGTGAGCACTGGCTGGAGCTAATTAGTGTGTCCTGAAGCGGCCACGGCTGCCTGCTGGCCAGGAAAGGCTGAGGGCACTGGAAGCTGCCTGCCTCTGCACCCGGGCTTAGCTGAGACTTCACACTTGGTGCCTATCCCTACCAGGAAACTTCTATGCACAGTGATCAACAAAAGTTAGAGCTGGACAGGAATTTTCCATTGGAATCCATTTTTCAGTTAAAAAAAAAAAGAAACAAACCCAACACAGTCACTGTAAGAGCTACTGCCTCTCTTCCTGACCCAAAGCAAAAGCCAGACTTTTCATCTTCACAATCTCTTTGGTCTGGCAGGGCAAGATATTAACTGATGTTGAAACCAGTGTATCAGGGAAAGAACTAAAGAACACATTTTAAAGCCTGTCATTTCATAAACCAATCCACGTATTTCATATATTCATTTAAAGCTATAAAGCATTTGTTTTACAGTGCATTTTATTCTATTTATTAGACTATAATTCATTTCTGTGTATATCATACCTACATTAATAACATCATTAGGGTTGCAGTGATCTTATAAATATCTTATTAAACTTGCCGAGGTCAGAAAAATCCAACCTCATAGCTGCTCAAAGCACCCACATCATCTAGCACAAGCATATTCCAAACTGGTATGTCAACATATCTTAGTGACCAGAAGAATTACACGTAAGAACCAAAGACAAAGCACCGCAATGCCATCACTCCCCTCTACTCTGTGGTTACATCTGCTCCTACCCTGAATGCTGTGGCCACCCCACAGGTCTGTGTCAAGGCACACAGCCTCCAATGACATTTCTCTTAGCAGTGGGATGGGAGCCCATGTGCAATCCAGAAGTCCTGTGTGCAATGCAGGCGTAGCCTCTGGGACTCAATTCCCTTCTGCTTGCACAGCTAAAAATCTTAATATAGCCAGCACAGTTTCCGCTAGCTAATTCACTTAGTGCCTTCCAATATTCTGCCTTTATTTTTAAGTTATATTCACTTGCAGAAATGAGTTGGGCTTTTTTTCCAGCAAATTCTACTGCTTGATGCTAGAATGACGCTTGCTTCCTTCACTGTTATTTCATTAAACAGCAAATCACTCCAAGTTGTTCTCCAACCCATGTCCTGAAGAAAACTCCTTTCCTCTTTTATTGCATTCTGTCCCCCGTGACCTTGTCGATCAAAGTTTCCCTTTAGAGAAATTCTCTATGCTAGTCTACACAGGTTGCACCTAGGTAGACACAGTCAGTCCAGGGAGCCAAGGAAGGAGAATGAGTCCATGAGATTTTTGAACTACAACTTAGCAGGGCAAATCAGTACCATAGAAAGTGCAATTTATTATTGAAATCACTCAGATTATACGTTTCACTGTTTCCTTATCAATTACTTTTCCCTGATCTCTTGTTACCAAAACAGTGAAATTTCAGTATTTCAGGTTTGACCCAATTGGGGCAAAGACAAATGTTGGAATAATAGCATTTCACACTAGATGTACATTGTGACTTTTATCTCAACTCTAATCAAGATCATTTTTTTCAAAAAACAAAACAAACAAACAAAACAAACACCCAAAAAGCCAACAAACCCCAGCCAGTCTCAGGTTTTTCATAACAACCAATTCTTGCTTAAGGAGAACATTTGGGAATGATTAATTAATTAAACACAGACATTCAACCATATTGAATAAAGTTGCTATGTTTTCATATTTATCTGTGGTGGTTTGTTTTTTTTTATAAGTGAGTTTTAGGACTTAGCTTGGTCCTAATTTGAATATGTGTAACTTCCTTTGGTTGAACATATGTTTCTTGCTGTGATAACTCAAAATTTTCAGAAACAAAGACTGCATTACTTTTTAGTTACTATGCAAAATCACAGAAATTGGAAGCCTGTAAACCAGATAAATAGTGAAGCACTGATTTAATGAGAAGATACCTGTAGTTAGGCATAAACTAACAACTACAATTATTTTTTAATTACAACCCATGTCTAGCACTGTAGATGTAAAGATCTTTGAATGTTGTTGATTCCCCTAGAGTATCATAGACACAGGAAAACCTCTGCTAAGTAACTCACATTAAAAAACCTCCAAAAAACCAGCAGTTTTCAGCCCCATCTCAGAAAATATTTTTTGGAGCCTAGGATTCGTGAAACGAGTTTGGTTTCTTGCCACATAGTTCATGGCTTTTTTCTTCCAAATTAAAAGTCTCAAGCTTGTTATAATATGCTGGTCACTGTTTTGGAGTAGATTTGCACAGTGAATTTTATCGAAATTATGGTCAGATTTACAATTCTCATCTTGGCAGAGAGCTGACTTTGGGTGTTTATGAGAGAGACACCCTACCTTCACCCAAATTCAGTAGGCACCTACATCTAGGCAAGTTAAGCATCCTCCTACCTACCTAAGGGTATCCGAGTTTGTTATTAAGTGAAAATTCACAAAGGTTTCTGTTTAGATTTAAAAACAAACAGGCAAACAAAAAACTACAAAAGAAAAAGAAGATACTTCAGTGCAGAGAGCCTGGCATTACAAGGGGTGGTTGTTGTGCCTTGTGGCACTTTTTCAGAAAGAGAGACAGATATGAAGCGGGAAAACAGGGCGATTTGCAGTCCTTCACTGGGAAACTTTGGGAGGCTGCTTTGGTCTGGTATCAACTTCAGGGTCAGAACAGTCACCTGCGCTGGAGATACATATTAGATTAAGCCCTGCAGCAGTGCCTGAGAGCACAGCACCCGCCAGGATCACACCCCATGTTGTAGTGGGGGGACAGTACTATGGCCAATATCTGCCGAAAAAGATGCCCAAAGATATCAGAATACAAGCTGGTTTTAAAACGTACTAAAAAATAAACTCATTGTTTACATTCTTTGTTCATAAAGCACCCAATTACTGGTGCTACCTCCTGGTGCTTTCTAACGTGCTGGCAGAAAGGGTTATGTCTGTATTTGGGACTGCTTCAGCTAAGGGTGATGGGGTAGAGAGAGGATAGCATCACTCAGCCCTTCCCCTGTCTTGAGGGCCATCTAGGATGTCCATGGTTATAGCTGAGGGCATGAAGATTGCTGAAGGCAGACTGTTGTATAAAAGCAAGGGGGGCAGGATTGGGGAGAAGGATGTGGAGAAGAGAAATTGATTTCTTGAAAAACAGGACTGCAGCTGGACACAGCAGATGTAAAATGAGAAGATCATTCAAGATCAGACAACTGCTGCCTGCTTTGCCCATTTGCTAGCAGACAATATTGGTACATTGCCTGAGCATATCGAATTGCTCCTAAAAGGCATACGTGCAAATTTGAGGGCTACCCAAACACAGCTGGGTGCTTAATTCCCTCAGGATGAATTCAGGCCTTAAATATTCCTTCTACAGGCATACCCGAGGACTGCATTTTGTGACCCCAACTGTTCTGTCCTGTTCTTAGTACATGTGATGATGATACGATCTTGTAAATCTAACTTTGGCCAGCAGTACAATACAGTATAATGCGTAGTCCTGTGGACATTTCTTCCCAAGGTGAAATTTGTTGTGAAAATTAGTATTCTCTGGTATTTCATCACAGTATACTTAAAAGCTTATTCACGAGTTATATTTGATATGAATGGATACTAAATACCTGCAGTACAAAACTAGTAACAGATAATGTGAGATACTATGCGACTAAGAGAGACCCAGACAATGTTTGTTAAGATTACACTCTGCAGAGACCCTGCTTGCCCTCTGTCAGCACATTACTGCCCATCCTCTTCCCCACTCTGCCCAAAGACCTATTAAGAACAAATACCTGGAAAGCAGCACTTTAATTTGCTATGCAGGGTAAGACCATGAGTATTTCGGTTTGTAGCTGCCAGTATATACAGAATACAGCTATATGTTTTACAGGTCTAATCTGGCTGTCTCCATAGGATTCATTATAGCCATTGCACACCTCTATACACAAACAGTAATAAGGGGGGGGGGGGATTGTTGATTTTTTTCAGCTTATTTTTGACATTTTGCTTTGTTTCTTTTCTATTTTGGTGTCATAAGAGTGCACAGTATATACTACTTCATATCTAATATTAGCTCTGGTAGTTTTCCTAATAAAAGTAGTCCATAACCCTTCATTGACCATATGGCATTACATATGTTTAGTGTGAACTGCAGATGTAACACTCAGAAAATGTCGTCCTTTAGCTGATCTGGATGTTAATCCACAAACGGAACAAGTGGAGAACCTCTCAAACCATTATGCCTGTGAGCTACAGAACAAATGCTCTGTCATGTACGTCCTTATGAATGCTTGCCAGGATCTCAAAAACAGTGTCTGAGGCAGATTCTTCTTTTTAAATCCAGATATTTATTGTGGCATTAAAAAACCTGTAAGTTTCAGACATGCATTAGAATTATTCTGCCGTAACCTATAATTTCAATGAAAAAAAAATAAATAAAGCAGAATGATCTCCCAAAGACTGATTTAAAAGCCCTGGTATGAAAAATAAATTTAACTCAAAGCAGTCCTCCAACACTTTTGATCCACCACTCTTCTTAGGTGCAGGATTTCTGGTCAGCGACAATAAGAACCAACACAACCTGGGCAACAGCCTTCCCAGGAAGGCATTTATCAAGAATGAGGAGATCCCAGTTCATATCCTTATACCCAACTAATCTACAACACATGCTTTAAGTTTTGCTAGCAAAGTGTTCATTATATTCCTTTTATTTTTTAAATAATTTTTAAAATTATTTTGAAATATCTGATGAGAAACATGAATATATCAAAACCTTCAGAAGAAGAGAGAAGGTCTGGTCTGAATATAGCCCTTATCAGAAGGCAACCTTGCCTTCTCTGATAGGCTTATAGACAAGCCAGGAGAAAAAACTGATAATTCAAGTAACAAATATAGATGGAGGGAACCCATGAAATATATAGTGTTTTACACTAGGCATATTTATGCTTTTCCTTTGCCATTGTCAGGGTTCTCCTCCTAAATTTGGAAGGTAGTAAGGGGTTTAGGTGATATTGTAAGGGTAATAACTCAGAGTAGTGCAAGACAGAGGAGACTGAAATTATGTGAAGGCCACAAGCAGGAGATCAACATACAGCAAGTGATAAAACAGTGCTTTAGTTTCACTCCCCACCATGCTGCCACTGGCCATAAGGCAAGCTCTTTGCTACATACAGAAGAAGAGAGGAGAAGAGAAGATTCATGCACGAGAATAGCCTCACTACTACTAAGAAGAATACTACAACCAGTTTAGAAATATTTTATTTTTATATCATGTCATAATATTGTACATTGTCAGCATTTTACTTTATGTTCTAGTGTACAAAGACACCTCCTCCTCCCACTTAATTCCTAAACAGTTATTTAACTTTTCCCTTCTCTTTCCATGTTAATGGCTTTGACTTTAATACTATAAAAGTCAGGCTTTGGTTTTTTTGGCAGCTAGCATAACTTATCTCGGGCAAATGGAAGCTCTAAGGTACTACATAATGTGGCTTAAATAAAAAAATGAAATACGAGAGTGTCATTTGGAAAAAAAAAAATTATAAATCCCAAAGAAACCCAAAGCCCACACTCATTGAAATGTGGGACAAGCTATGAGGAGATATCTCAGTAACAGGGAGTTTTATCATCTGTGAAACTTTATCTTGGTCATAAATGGGAGCCTTACAGCAGAATCTGATTGTTTCAAAGCATTTACCGGTCTTGTGATTATTGGTGTACTATTTTATAGTTCAAAAGTTAAAAAAAGCTCATGATAAAACACTGATTTTGTTTAAATTACCAACGCTATTAGATGCCAATCACAAAAATGTTGCCTTTGCAAAGATTAGGATCAGTAACTTTTTTTTTGCATAGTTATTCTGTAAATCTTTCTACTTACAATAAGTTATGACTAGTTTTGTCTTTTTTACATAAGAGTATGTTAATCTGGGAAGAGGTTGAGAAGGTTTTATCTGAATTCTAAGCATACAGAGCATTCTGTCCCTCCCAGCCAGTTTTCCACTAGAGCTCATATGAGTTTTTCCTTGTTGAATCAGGGCTGTGGCGGCAAGGAGGGAACAAAGATACGCATCTTTCCAATGGGCTTTGTATTGCATAAAGTTTGCCATATTGTTAATCTTTAGGTTTTTTAAACACTAAGAATGACAAGACCACTTCAGCATTTAGACCCTTTTTGGAATATTTTTTTGTATTGTGTAATTAAAGTTATTTTACAGTTATTTAACATTTTTCTTTAAAAAACTTATTATTTCATCAGATCAAAAGAATGCGGATTTTTACCATTTCAAATTCTGTATTTCTTACATTTTCCTGTAAACACAAGTTAATTACTCACAATTTTATTCCCTTCCTTTAGTTATATATGAAGAAATGAGTGATAAATTCACAAAATAGAGAAAACTAATAAATTAAGTGTTATTTCAGGGGGGGATTAAGACATGTTTTTTCGTTACTACAAACTAGATGATAAATATTTTAGCCATCACTCTACCGATAGGTATTCAATGTGGGCTGAGTGTTTACCTAGTGCAAATAATTCTCCTAGAGAAATCGATGATAACTACACCAGTTTATACTAGTTGATGAACTGGCTTTGTGACTAATCCTTGGTAAAGGTGCTATCCTAACTTGCTTCTTTTAAATTGCTTGATTGATCATCTAAACTACAGAATTTTGTCATTTTTTCCCCTCTGTGAGTTGGTGATTCTTCAAGTCAAAGTGGTATGGAAACAGCAGAATAAACATTTTAAATGAAACTATTTTTTCTTACATTAACACTCAGAGTACTGATCCCCCAGAGATATTTTTGAGAATAAGAAGTTCTTAATCATGCATAAAAAGTAAATTTAAAAAGACTGTAAGTGCTAAAAATATATCAGCTACTTGGTTAGTGTTTTTTTTCAATTATTCATAAAATTCCATGTTATTTCCTATTTACACAAATGATCATATGCATGCAAAAATTAAGAAAGGTGGTGCATGCGTATTACGTTACATATCACACAGAAAAACACCGTCTCAGGATTAATTATCAGCAGTGTGTGTGGAGGAGCAGACTGAAGCTTGAGCAACTACAGACAAATAAGGCCAGTCCAGCAAAGGTTGCACGACTGCAGTTCAAGCACCAGAAAACTGCCCTGTTCTGCTCCTGTACATAGCTTCTCGGATCGCATTACTCTGTAGTGTCTTCTACAAGGATGCAGTTTGCCACTGCATCTATTCTTGTCATAAAATTCACACTAGAGACTCCTCTCATTTTAATTCATTTTTGGAATATTTTGTTCCATTATGTGTTTGAATTACACTGGCAAAGAAAACCAAGAAAACTGAAACTATTTGAACAAGTACAACCACAAGTCCAGATTTAAGACAGATTCACATAACGTACGAAGCATTAAGTTTAAAACCTAGTCAGAGGTAGTTCAAGTGTCTACACTGATAACTATGCCTTTTTAGCAAAGATATAGTGCAAATGCATTAATACCACCGCTGCATAACCACCCCACATCCAGTGCATCTCAAGAAGCACCAGTCCCTCTCCAGCTTGATTCCTAGATCTTCATCATTTTTCTGCAGTGCCAGAACTGTAAAATGTGAAACTTTACAAAGTCCCCCGCTATAGTCAAGGACTGAGGTTAAATCACTTAATGGAGGAATACCTACATCCCAGACAACTCTCCTATGGTTATCAAATGGATATGAATAGACAATAATTGCTGTCCCCACTCTCACAGGTACAACTACAGCTGTGGATCTCACAATAATTTTAGCAGATATTCAGTAATGGAACACATTTATTAAATTAAGAGTTTAAAGAAAGTACAACAGTCAAACCATAGGGATTAATTCCCCACAATCACATCATTATCTTCTTTTCTCCAAAAAACTGCATCTTGGCAAGGTCAGAAGAACCTTTATTCTTCAACATAAATCTCTTCCATTATTGTTTCATTTCCCATTTTTTACAGGTTTTTTTCCATATACCTTTAAAGTAGACCTTTGAGAATTCTTGTTGTGGTTTTGATATATTTGGCTTTGTGTTCTAAGTTATACTGAATTTAATCATGGGGTCACTTGAACCAAGTAGCTCTGCTGTTTCTAATCTACTAACTGCACGTTTCTGCTGAGATTGGAGAGGACAAGTCCTATTAGGATTCTGACACCGTAGGTCAGTAACGCTTTATTTCTTCTATAATTTTATTTTTCATTGTGCCATGCTTTTCAGTTTTCCCAGCCTGTACTGGGAAATTGAAATCACCCATCACTGCAGCCAGATTATTTTCCTATTTTTGCCATGTTGTGCTGAGGGCTGTTACTCTCTTCCCTCCACTGCCTGCTTGTTCCAAGAGCAACCAGTGTCCTTTTACCTTAGCAAGTCTACTGCTAACATGTACGCACACCTAACACAAAAGGTTGCTTTAGATGAAAATACGGCTTTGCAGATCGCAAAGTAATTTAGCAGATTCCTCTCATATTTCTCATTTAATTCTTTACATTTCATGCAGTTTAATCACCTCTTCAAACTCTTCAAGGACATAAACCAGGGCAGCTGTAAGGACTGAATTTTCTTCATAACAAACAACATCTACTTAAACTTTAGAGACAAAATTCTTAGTACTGTCCCTGAATATTACAAAAAGCCATTATGGCTGATTTTATGCAATCCAAATCTCTAACCAAAGAAAGAATGACAGGCCTCTTCTGTGGTTTTAAAGCTGCAGTCACAACATGACACAAACATATCTCACCGCCACTAGAAGAGCAAGTCTTGCCCTTGCACCCATAATGACACCCTCCTACCCCCACAGCCACCCCCTCGCCACTCACGCAGCCCCACAGTGAGCCAGACCACTAAACGCGGTGTGTGGAAAACAGGAGAGGAAATCGCTAACTGCAGGGAGAGACTTGTAGATAGGGCTCTGTTTATGCACTGTATTGCGGAGAGGGGATGGCTGTGGTCTCGGTCCTATATTTTATGTAGTCGTACAGGCTTGTAAGCCCACACTCACCTGTTTACATGCACATGCATCTGCTGCAGGCATATACATAAACAATAAAGCTCTTGATTGTGCAAAGATATGATTATGTTAACAATTACAACTTAAATGTAAAAACAGTAAGCAAAACTTTTGAATAAAACCCTGCATTTGACTTCAACAACAGAAAGAGAAATCAAGAGCAGAGTGTGAAGTTGTGCTTCATCAGACCTTATATTGTCCTTCACTTGTTTTGCTGTGCCTTCAGATATTGCAAGTTCCCTTACAGCCTCACATACAGGTTTGTTGCTACTTTGATTAAATGCTATACAGCAGCCAGTCTTTGCAGCTAAGTGTCCATAAGGCTTTATAATCACTTTCTGAGAAATACAACTCTTGGTAACACACAGAGAAAGAAAAAGTTTTTTCTGTATAAAACGGTATTAAGTAAACGACAGGATATCACTATTAGAAGTAAAGCTGCAATACCATCTTCTTAACATTGTACCCATCAGTCTAATGCAACATATGCCTTCTTGCAGAAGAAACAGTTTCTGACAGAGAAGACTAAATAATAAACCCTTTTTCTAAAAGTTCACTGGAAAAAAGAAAAAAATCAAAATGTACTTCTATGCTGCACAATGAAGTTTTCTGTTGTAGTTTCTTCCTTTGCATAGCCTGTTTTTGTAGGGCATGCTTATATCTTGCAGCTTACGTTCAAAGTCACTATCCCATTTTTTAGCAAGAAAGTAATAATCTTTTAATGACTACGTCCTCAGACAAATTTTGTCTTTATGGTTCATGTACTATTATTTCTAACAACGAAAACAGAAGTGATGATTCTTATTTTGGAGAGATGGGAGAACACTAAAAATTACAAAAACTCTGAAGTCTTCCAGAGAAAAGAGCAAATAGAAAGTTGACTATTGTTGGCTGAAAAATTTAAGAAAAATATTTTTAAAAAAACTCTATCTTTTACATCTTCTTCTCCTTTTCAGAACTCTGATAATTGCCAGGGTCTGAAAATTGACAACATTTGTTAAGAAGCATCACAATTCCCTTCTTTCCTACTCATAGCAAATAGATTAACTTCACTTTTCACCTATACCACATAGAGGCAACGTTTACCATAACAGGGCCTTGAAATTTAAAATAAAACAAAACATCCTTTAACTCCTGTAATAACACAAGTAACAATACAGAAGTTACCCACATGGAGAACATATCAATGTATATCCTGTGACGATCCGAGTCAGAACACATAACTGACTTCTTTTGGTTTACTCTTTAATTATGCTAAAACAGAGTGGTAGAAAACTTGAGGTGTTACAAATTACACAACATTCAAAAGAAAGAAATCCACAGTTCAAACTGCCATTTAGTTTTGTTTCCCCTCCTCCAGTCGATGTGTATATTTTAGATATTTTACTGTGTTTTAGTATTACAGTTGATGGTTTATAACAGTATTAATATTTCTATGTATATAAATATATACCACTCTCTCTACATACATATATATATAAAAAAAAAGAGGGAAAGCAATTTATCTTGGTTTTGTATAAATGCATAAAGCTAAAAAGGGACAAGAGAGAATAAAATTAGCTTGGCATGACTGCATGAGATTAGACACTAAAATTATCCTCCCGCAATCATATTTAGTTCTCTAAACAGCTTTAACTAATTTTCTTAGGCACACTACTTTCTAGAGAAACTAATGAAAAAACATGCAACCTCGGTGTTCATTTTTGGTGAATTTTCAAACCTCTAAATGTAATAACTCCTTTTTTTTTCTGTTTTTTTTGTTCTGCTTTTTTTAAATCAGTTTATCTCTGTAACACTCTCTTTGCTTGCTCAAGCTGCCATTTTGGACAACAGTTGTGCTAGAAGTGGTCATAATCCCTAAATTTATTCATTTATCGAACTTCAGTGATATTATGTGGCTGGTACTGTCATTAAAAAAAAAAAATAACCAAACAAAAAAAACCCAGAAGTTTCAAACCTGAACATGACTATTTATAGCCACCCACAGAATTAAACAAAAATTGCCACATCAATGATTACTCTATTTCTCCCCCCCCCACCAGAAACAAAGATAGCATTTGTTCACATTAAATTGACCACAGAAAGAAAAAATTACAGCCACATACACCATTTATCACAGGTGGGGCTCTTTTCAGCTTTGTTTTTACTCTCTTTCAGGCATTAAGCAAGTTAAAAAGATTACTAGTATTGAACATGTTCCTTACCTAACGTTACACGTTTCTGAAAATTCAGTTAGGGACTAGCTCTAGGCAAACTGAAAACATCCTACCTCACACTGCTACTAACAAAAAGAGTGCCTTTTTTTTGCTTGTCTTTTTGTTGTCTCTATCAATGTATTTTACCACATGCAAATCAGGGGAGCCCATATTATTTTATTCAGTCAGTCAAAGAAGAACTTACAGTTTCTAATAGCCTTTACTTGTGCCTCTGTCTTTCTGTCACTTCCTGTCAGCTTCTGTGTCTCAAAGAGCACTCAGCAGAAGGGGCCTATAATAACTAGGTGGGCTTGCCTTTCAGGCAGCCTAGGTGTTTTAAATCACCTTCTCCTTCCTAAACAGTCATCTACAAGTTTTACAACTAACGACCCCACCCCTCCCTACATAACTGAAGATGTACTGGCTAAGGAAAAGGCTTCTGAAAGCCAGAGATTTTTAGGTTTAAATGAACAGGAAAGCACAGCAATCAACTCCTCAAAACAGTGTGTTGGAAGTTTGCATGTAACATTTTCACTCACCAAGAATATAATTTTCTATTTTCTGGTGGAACTAGTCTTGCAATGTGGTTACTACATAGTAAATCTTAGGTACTTGTTATCTGCTAGTGTACAGACTGAGCTCCTACTGCTTTTGTTTGCAGCTATTTTTGTGAAGAGTAATTTTTTTTTTTATGTCAAATGGAAAACTACAGTTTACCTTGTGAAATGGTTTAGATGAGCAGTCTAGAGATGCCTAGCAGGTAAACCATTCAGGCAAACCAGAGTTTTTTGTCATTAACAATACTACCTTTCTGGTGTTTCAGGGCCTCTTTTGCAAAATAACAGCTTTTCCTCTATCCCCACTCATCCTGTAACTCTTAATCTGTGTTGTACATATGACAGGCCTAAATCACAAGTAACACAATCTTTGTTTTGACAAAATCAGTGTGGAAAAAAATTATTTGAAGCCTCTAACTAGAAGAAGTCATTTTTCCATTTTACTCTCTAATTGTAACTTTGTGTAAACTGAATCAAGACTGCTTATAGAGAACGCCTAGCAACAGTGCTGCAATTATCTTTGTCAAACTTCTGGCAAGTGTAGATATTTTATCTAAAAATCATGTGTGGAAAAAGCAAGTGCAACATGCAGAACATTTGTAGTACATATTGACATAAATTTTTATTTTAGTTTCTAGTCATCCGAAAGGTAGTTTGAGGACTTCAAAAGTCTAGTGTAATTTAGCATTGTAAAAGCTCTATACTCTCCTTCTATTGTCATTAGTAAAATCAACCCCAATTTAGGTAGCAAAATGTTTTTAAAAAGGTGTGATTTCATTCTGAATGCAAAAATCTAGGCCATATATTTCATGCTGTTGCTAAAGATGGCTAGCACCTGAACACTAATCAGGTGCTAATTAAGAACTGCCATTTTAAGTCTATCATGCTTTTGCATCTGAGCTCACCATATGCTCTAGATCAGATTTCCAACTGCGGAAAAATTGAGATGGCTCAAGCTGATGATGTGCAATAAACCATTGCCTTTCAGTATCCTCTTCTCTAAAAATGCCTTTCCTCCTATAACTGTAAGTGTAGGCATTTGATAAGAATACCATATGTTTCCATATCTTTTTTCAGTATATTATAACTGCTCAAGAAACCTGCTTTGGAAAACTATGGTACAGTGCTAGAGAACCGTCCATGATTAATACCATGAGCTGGGGACCTGTTAGCTTGCTGGAGCACAAGTATTTATGCTCTTCCTAGTAATCCCTAGTAATGGCACAGATCAGACCAGACAGCATTGTAGAAGAAAAAGTATGTTGTTCCCAGGCTAATCCTTAAGTAAACAACAGAAGTCACCCTCCATTGGCACTGTCCCCCTATCTAGATGCTGCTGTTTGATACACCAGTGCAGCCAGTGACTGTGGGAAAGGTACATTTATTTCTAATGTTGTAGAGAAGGGATGCCCAAGGATGTAAAATACTTAGTTAAAATACCAGTCAAAAAGCACATCTGCATCTTCTGTCCATTTTTAGAATATCCTCCTGAAGCAATGGACATAAAAATCCCACCTTGTTTGATACATTACTACAGACTGAAATTTTAATGAGTGTTCTTATAAGCCCCTTGATAAGGGGCTATAAATCAAGCTGGACCTATATTTGAATGAAACATAACTCTATATAAATGATACTTCATGCAAACCAAATTAAGGAGAAAGAATTTAGGGAGAAAGAAGGAGATTTTATTCAGTGATTGTTCCTCTAAACAAGTGAAACTTCTGTTTGTATCAGTGGCCTTCCATATATGTGAGTATTTTTATCATTAGCTTTCTAATTTGTCCTATAAATAAAAGCTCAACTACGTGACACAGCATTAGCTTTCACAGAATCGTAGAATCACAGAATAGTAGGGGTTGGAAGGGAACTCTGTGGGTCATCTAGTCCAACCCTCCTGCCCAAGCAGGGTCGCCTACAGCAGGCTGCACAGGACCTTGTCCAGACGGGTCTTGAATATCTCCAGAGAGGGAGACTCCACAGCCTCCCTGGGCAGCCTGTTCCAGTGCTCTGTCACCCTCACAGGGAAGAAGTTCTTCCTCATGTTCAGATGGAACTTCCCATGCTTCAGTTTGTGCCCACTGCCCCTTGTCCTGTCGCTGGGCACCACTGAAAAGAGTCTGGCCCCATCTTCCTGACACCCACCCTTCAGATATTTGTAAGTATTTATAAGGTTCCCTCTCAGCCTTCTCTTCTTCAGCCTAAACAAGCCCAGATCCCTCAGCCTTTCCTCGCAGGAGAGATCCTCCATTCCCTTCACCATCCTCATAGCCCTCCGCTGGACTCTCTCCAGTAGCTCCTCATCTTTCTTGAACTGGGGAGCCCAGAACTGGACAGAGTACTCCAGATGGGGCCTCACTAGGGCAGTGTAGAGG
>Ga0065711_1036754_pt1 | contig 20628 bp, 11 predicted proteins | sample Hoacrofraction12_FD_59098 | JGI IMG/M metagenome (GOLD analysis project Ga0065711, IMG submission 59098) | Hoatzin crop microbial communities from Cojedes, Venezuela - Epithelial fraction 12 v2 (version 2) | ecosystem: Host-associated > Birds > Digestive system > Esophagus > Crop | place...
AAAAAAAAAAAAAAAAAAAAAAAGTCTGGAAAACCTGAGACACTAAGAAGGAAAATAGGGACAGAAGAGAAGAAGGACAAGTGTTGTTTTAATGTAGCTTCTACCAAAACGAGTCACACTCCACATCCTAAATGTAAAGTGATGTATCTACTGTATGAATTTTTCTCCCAAGTCTGTATCCCCAAACTATAGTTGGCCAGTACCAAAGGATTGCAAGTATTTAGTTTTCTTCGCTTCTCATTTAAGGTCTATCTCTAGAACAGGTCATTGAAAAATGGAAAGAAGATCTTTCTTTCCTGTTCTAGTTGTACCTCATCATAAGCCATCTGCTATCATACCTTGGCGTTTTTGCAGTATTTGTGAATTGAAGGTGTGTGCTTTAGAATACATGGCCTCTCTGCCTTTCCAAGATGTTAGGTGGATGACCAAGGAGAGGTGGTAAGGCACTGAGGAGTACGTTATTCTGAAGGGTACCAGGGCCGCACCAACATGAAGGGATAATTGTTAGTTGTTGGTCGTCTTTTGGTGGAGCAAAAGGACACAGGGAAACAAATGTAACTCATTAAAGTTTCTGGAGCAGGACACTTCCTGGAGCAGGAGAAGGCATGTTGTTTTGCTGCTTCTTCTTTGCTTTTAAGGAACGTTCTCAATAATCTTCATGATATACAGTGTGATAATCTCTGTTCCTTTTGTGAAATATTATGTAGAGAATATACTCAGATTCTCTTAAAGAATTTTTCTGATTACTTACATCATCATTTTTTGTTTGTCTGTATGTGTGTTAAAGTAAAAGCATGAACTTATATTCTTTGCAAAGTTCTAAATAGTTCTAAATCACATTCTTATGTTGTTTTGTTCCCACAGAAGTCAGTGGTTTGAAGACAGAATTGTACAGAACAGCAGCAATTCTGATTTTGTGTTTGGAGAAAACATGGTTGAAAGAGTTTTGGTAAGATCTGTAAACGCTGGCAGACTTTTTATCAAGGTTAATGTACTTATAATCTTTTTCAGAGATTGATTCTCTTTTAAAGATGTGAGTAAATATGATTCCAGTAACTGTTGAGCAGAAAATATCTAAATATTTGCTGTAGGAGGGATAGGCATCCTTATCTTCCTCATCCTAGATAAGTACTCTAATTACTAACCCATACCAGTATATGCTGCTTCTCTTTTGCTCATATTTTGAACTGAGAAAGGTGGGGTTTTTTTTAATATATATTCCATGTAAAGTGGGACAGCCACAGTATGAGATAAAAGAATGTGGTCACCACTGCTCTAATAGTTTCCATCGTAACTGTTAAGAGATGGGAGAAATTAGTATGAGGGGAGAACTGGACACAGCATCCATGTTAAACTGTATTGTGCATGCTGTGAGACAGCTTAATGGATCAAGTCCTGAAGGAAACTCAGACAAGAAGGTGGTTCCCAAGCCGAGGACTGCACCATTTAAAATGGAATTGAAATTCAATTTCTAGGAGAAGTAGAATGAAAACAGTACGCATATCCGCCAGTGAAAAAGCTTGGCAACCATAGGTCTGGGTTATGACTTCTGCTGAGGATTTAGTTATAAGGTAGGAGCTGAGCGACTGAACATTGTCAGGAGCCAGAAGCATTTGTTTAGACATACCTACGAAACTTTATCTACAACAGCTGGAGGTCATGGAAATTTTTAATTCCTCTGAGGTTAAGTTTTGGTGTTTGGGGATTTTAAACTGTTCTTTGGGGGCTTACATGCTTAAACAGGAAATTAGCTGGTACTTAAACATCTAAATCCATAGATTTCAATCCCAGTCCAGGATAAACACAAAACAGGCCATTCTTCTTGTTGGAAGAATGGTGTACTGATTTTATGACAATACAGTTACTTCCACTAAGAGACTGAAATTGTATCATCTGGGTCAGTTCTTACTCTTAAGCTATTACAATTGCTAATCTTCAGCCTAGCGTGCATTAAATGATTCAATGTTCTGCTTGATATGAAGTAGTATGCCATTTTATTTAAATAGTAATTCTTATTTCCCCTGGCTTTTTTTAGAGTCCTGAAAATAATCCCAAGCCGTGTAATGAAGCTGATTCATACAAAGGAGAAGTAACATCCATGTACATAGAATCTTTTCATGTCAGTCCACAAACACGTAAGCATACTCAGCAAACAGGTAGAGTTAGCTTGATTATTACATGTTTCACTGTATCTTAGAGGATGTCAAATGAGTGGTGATCAATAATTTCCATCTAGTCTCAAGTTAGCCAGTCACTAGTACACTTGCAGGATGTGCCAAAATCTGTGATCAGAAAGCAGCTGCAGTTTGTTTTATGACATATGAATTGGACTAACTTCAGAATGAATGATCTAAGTTATTCAGGAAATGATAGTGTTTTACAGATTATTATTATTATTTATTACAGATTACTATTATTTATTATATGAAAAAAATGAGTGAACTTCATGAATGCCTTTTGGACTACGTTTTTGAACTACAGTTTTAAGCTGTCAGCTACTTGTATTTTGTAACTGCTCATATAATTTACTTTGCCATATTTGCATCCTAATTGTAGGATTGAAACTTCTATACAGACAGATTTCAGGGGTTGTCTGTGACTCTGGTGTGAGATTTTTATGCTAGGCAAGCCACGTAAACGTCAGCTGTGAGGGAATCCCAAATAGACCCCTATGTTGAGCCCTCTTGCAGATTTTCCACCTCTCTTTACTAATGGAGGTATTGGATCCTCTTACTTCGTATGGTCATTCTTGGAAGTAAAAATAATTAACGCCTAAACCTATATAGATTATGCAAATATACAAAATTTTGTAACGGTGTTGTTCCTTTCAAATCTCATCCTTTGTGTTCTTGTCAAATATTCACTGTATATGTGTTACTATTCTGAATAATAGAACATGTGTCTTTCATTATTTATCAATCTGCACAAAAATATGAGAGACCAGTTTAATTTGGAAAAGCAACTTCTAATTATTTAGGGCTTGTTTCTGCAAATTGTCTCTTGTTGCAAACCCCTGCAACTGCAGAGAGCCTTGCTCAATTAAGAGGTGAGACATTTTGCAGTATTTCAGTCTTTTTCTATTCTATTTACTAGGTTGGCCAAAAACTTACTAATAACACTAAATAATCAGACACCACAGGGATTACTGATATCACAGGCCATCCTATGTGCTAGTTTTGTTGTCTTGAAAATATCACCTGTACAGAAAGGATTTCCTTTTTTTAAAAAAAATTTTCTCTACAGAAACAGCTTTGCTGAGGAATGCAATGCTAATTGAATCAGCAGCTGCTTGTATTTCCAAGCCAGCGGAGAAAATTCTGTTAGATAAAGTTGAAGTTATAACTGGAGAAGAAGCAGAACACAATGTATTACAGGTGTGTATTTCATAAAGCCTTGATGGTGAACAGTTTTGTTGTTGAAAAGAACATCTAGATCTATTTCAGACTGCAGCAATCTGAAAATAACTTCAGTTTATATTTTAAATTTTAACTTTTTTATGCTATGCCTCTGCTAACCCATTTTTCTGTAGGCTGATAGTTTCTTTTTCATATTCTGTGTGTTCATTTTATAGTGCCTTTCAGTAAGTGACTGCTTTATTTTATAAAATATAGTTTTATTTTATGAGCATCGACACAGTATACCAGCAGTAACTAAAACTTCAAAACTGGAAGTGATTTGAGTAAAGATTTTTTTTATGACAAAACTTTTTGGGGAAAAAAGCAATGTGTTGTCAAAGTAATTAGTTTTATAGTTCATTTAAAAATCAATTATCTTTCTTGCCCAGAAGGACATATCTTGCTATTCTTCATCTTCAAACTGTTATTTTCTCAGAAAAAAACAATGATGTATTTGATTTTAAAAATCTTAACATTGAAAGTTATATTATCATTGATTAAGTCTGTCTTGCCAGAACATGGAAACTTTACTCTCTTTGGAGCAGTACTCTCCTAGTGGTAGTACTGGTATCCTGGGCTGCATAAAGTTTCTGATGAGTGAGGGAATAAGACTGTAGAACACTTGCAACAAATTCAGCTTTGATAGTGGATATCACAGATGAAGAGTTAATGAAGATGAAATAACTGAAAAAGTAAACTGGGATTCATGCTGAGTATTTTCCATGACTAGCAGAAAGTTTAGCACAGATCTGGGAGCCATTTCATTTTAAGTAATAATGGTGATGTATCTATGTATCTATCCTTGTATACATGCATATGGGTGTATTCAAAGCCATATCAAAAGGTTTAAAAACATAAAGTTTTAAAACCAATAAAATTAACATTGGCTGGCAATTTTTATCACATATTTCTCTTTCAGATCAACTGCAAGCTCTTTGTGTTTAATAAGCTTTCTTTAACTTGGATTGAAAGAGGCAGAGGATCCCTGAGGCTTAATGACACTACTAGCAATAAATGTGGAATGTTGCAGTCAAGGCTAAGTAAGAATTAAATAACAAAGTAACACATAGACAAAATACTAAATAACCTGTACAATTGCTGGCCAGAATAAGTTTGTTCCAGAGCATTTAGAACTGAGTAGGTAATTTTATTAAAGTCACGTTGCTGCAAATCTTTTTAACATTGCCTGATAACCACCAAGTTAGCTGTGTTACAGACTGAGGCACTGGGCACTTTGAACTCAGTCTGTACACTCATGCTTGCATGTGTTGTCAGATTCTGTGCATTTCTACTGCAACTTATCTGTAGCTCAGTCACCAGTCTGACAGTTTGCTTTTTGTTGATTCTGCTTTTCCATGAGCACTGATTCAAGTCACTTCTGGAATTTTGTTTTTACTGTGCTGTCATTTTTCTACTGTATTGCACAGTTTCAGCAGATTATTTGCTTGGTATGCCAGAGGTATAGAAAGAAATGTATTTTAGTATTTAAAAAAATAATAATTAAAAAATATCTCCATGTCAGATTTTAGACCAAATTAAAAATAATAATTCATTAAAATATTAGTTGTATGCAAGTGCTAGAGAAAACTGCTGCAGTAAAAATGAAGATGGGTCCAATGACTTACCATACAAACCTTCTGATTTTAGTTATGCGAAATCAAGGCAGCTTGAGACTGATTCTCAACACCCGACTCTGGAATCAAATGGTTATAGAAAGAGCAAACAGAAAGAGCCTGTGCTTCACTGCAACAGACCAAGAGGACCACTCTGTTCAAGTATTTCTGATTCAGGTAAGCAAGAGATAAAAACTTCACTCAAATTCCCATTTCGTCTAGGATTCTGAAGAATTGCTGAGGCTTTGCTTTTAGCAAATGGCCTTTTATGCTCTGTCAGGCTAGCCTTAGCTTAGCTGTGACATAGCTTTTATTATGAAATGAGCTACAAATGCTATCCCTCCGTATTTCAAAAAAGGTGTGAAGATAGGACATGGCCTTAGGACAAACGTTTCCAGACTGGTTCACATACAACTGATGGAATGGTTATCATTCCAGAGTCATGTGCAGCAATTACTCTTTCTTATGGAAGCAACACTGTAAGAATTTCTATACAGGTAGTTACATATTCATAAGTTACTTTGGTACAAGGCAGCAGCTTTCTGCCGTGGTTCTCGACACAGTGCTTGCAATCATCCACCCAGTGTAAGGCCTCCATTTCTCAGTTGAGGAGAACACAGATTTTGCAGTGTCGCATTATGTAAGGCAGTAGTCTTGGGAATCCTGGTTTTCTCTGCCAATGGCTGATAAGTTGAGAATGGAGATGTGGTGGAATTATTTGCAAATAAATAGCACATATGTCCTATGTTGGGAAGTGAAAGTATTCATGTGAGTTTAAGGATGTCTCCGGTTTCCCCAGTAGACCTTTCTGGGAAGCGTTCAGCTTCCTCGGCAAGAAAAATAAATCACCACTTCCAGGAGGTGTCACACGTCATACAGAAGCAAAGCACCATGCACTGTGTATGCAAGCACTGGAAGTCTATCACTTCCACATGGTGACTGACCTAACTGTGGCTGTGCTGCACGGCTGATCTGCATGTGAGAATTAGAAATGTCCTAGATTTCCAGATGTGCTGCAGTTTTTTTAGCATATAAAGACGTAAACATTTCTTAAATTCTGTCCTGGCACTTCTGGACAGTAAAAAGAGATATGTATTAGGAAACCAAGATTCATGACAGCTGCATGTGTGTGGCAAGGATTGCAGGAAGCTGCTTCTACCAGCTGCTTCGGAAGCGGCTGGTATCCATCGCTGTAGCTGGTATCCAGCCAAACTAACACAGAGACTCTCGAGTGTGGAAAGCAAATTGGTCAATGTGTGAGACACCCTGTAGGCACCACCAATGCCTTGGCGCACAAATCAGGCTGGTCCAGTAGTCAGTGGAGCCCACTGCTCCGAAGTACCAGCAGATATCTTTAACTGCCATTTAAATTTGTTTTTCCTGCATCACATCAATGATTGGTACATTTGGTTCAGGGATATTATCCAAAGGGCTTCTCATGAGTAGGGAGAAGAGTCATATGATGCTGCGTACCAAGGAGGCAGTCCACAAGACTCCACCAGGTTGTCCTGTAGTACTTACCCAGGTTGGTGCAGAGGGCTGACCCTGCCCCTCCCCTCATGCTTGTTTCTCCCTCCCTGCTTTTGGTGGCACTGGAACTTGTGCAACTATGAGTGAGGCAGATCAAAGAACTGATCTGGGAGGTTTGGTTCGGTTTTGCCAAGTTAGCTTTTTAGCTTGATTTTATTCACTTGTGATCGCCCTAATGATGGTACTGACACAAGGGAGAGGGTAGAAATGAAGGTTTAGAGGATGTATGACTTCTAAAGGTCCCTTCCAACCCAAACCACTCTACAATTCTATGTATGAGGGTGAGTCCACCCCTCTTGGCAGAAGCTGGAATACACATTAGATTAAAGTGACAGAGGAACTCTGACTTTTGAATGAATAAGTAGAAAGCTACAGATAGAAATGATCAGACCGAATAGCCACCTTTTTCATGCTTATGACCCTACATTTTCTGAAAAGCCGCTTTCTCTTGAAAGCTCAGATTTGTCCACTGAGAATTCCATTTGTAGTTGAGACACCTGAGCAACTCTGAATTGCTTTCTTCTTTGCCTGGGTGTAGGGAGGGAATTGTTTGCCACTGCACACCTGGGTAGCACAGAAGGCAACCCTGATTTGCTGCTGCTTCCCAGCTGGCATAGCTTTTCCACCTGTACACACCAAAACGTGTCATTCCCATCCAAACAAGGCATATTTCTTCCTATTGCCAAGTGATACAGATAGAAATTACTCCACATAATGCACAGAAGTGGAGAATTGGGCTACAGAAGACCATATGTCTTCAGTTACCCTCTAGTAGGTGATTTGCTTCATAAGAACGGAAGAAGTACTCTACTGTCACTTCTGACTGTCCCCAGATGCAGTGCTTTTAGGAAGCACAAGCACGCACCGTCACTTTGTATGGTCTGTTCACCTCATCGACCCCCAGCATCCATAAGTGTTGCACTAGGCATGTGAGAGCATGCACCCCTACTTGGTTCCTTTGCTTTCTGTTTTATGAAATGCTTGTCCCTGAATTTCTCTAGTGCCTTTTTTTAACGTCTATTACTATATTTTTGGTCTGTTGTTTTTAGTTTATGCTGTCTGTCCCCACTCTCTCCTGAGGCAGAAAATTCTAGAAGTTCTTACTCACTCTGTGAAGAAGCACTTTCTTTTACGCTGATCCTCTACTGCTTTTAGAAGGTGTACCCTAGTGCATTTATTGTGTGGTGTGATGAACAGCTGTATCACATTCAGTTTATCCACCACTTTTATAGTTTTGAAAACCCTCCTTATCCTTCTCTTCAGACTGAGGAGTCTGAACTCTTCATGAGGAGCTGCACCACACCCTCGATCATTTTTGATGCCCTTCTCTTTACCTTCTTTAATTCTACTATATTGACTAGAATGGAACACAGTACTCAGGACATGGCTGCTCAAAGGTTTTATGTACGTGCAAAATGCTGCCTTGTATAGTTCTCAACACCCTTTTGATGATCTGTTCAACAATAGCAGCAGAATTCATGGTATCTTTAAATGTTATAATCACAAGTTTTTTTTTTGTAGTTAGGTTTTATCTTATTTATTCTGTAAACCAAAATGCAATACATATATTAACATTTCAGTGCTTTATTACTTCTAGAATCATATTCAGGAATTGTCGGAATATCAGGTACTGAGTACAAACTGAGCCATTCTTCAAGGGAAATAATTTTTAAGCTTGTGTTTCTTGTGACTAAAGAGAAAATAATCAACAGCTACATGTTATAAAACTCAGACCACTTAAAGAAACTTGAGATTATTTGTATTTAAATTTATTTTCTGAAATTAATTATTAAGTGTGAATCTTAAATGGATTGTTTTGATTAAAAGGACAAAATATAGCTCTTCCATTACTTTTGTAAATGTCTCAGTCAGCTTCTCTGTGAAAAATAGAGATTTTTCTCAATTAGTTTGGATTGTATGCGTTCTATGTTCTGCAGGCAAGCTCAAAAGACATTGGATACCTGTATGCAGCAATACATCACCGCCTTGTGGCCTTGCGAAGCTTTGCTGAGCAAGAGCCAGATGCTAATCAAGTAGACACAGAGTCAGAAATAGCTTTTCAGCCATTAAACTGTGATAGTGATGATGAAGATGATGAAAAAATAACTCAAGTGACCAGCAGTGGATCTGGTAAGCAGAAATTTTCCTGGAAATGCTATAATCCTTTCAGCGTATCTCCTTGTAAGCAATGAAAATTGTACTTTTTTTCCCTCCCATGCTGACTATAACTTTCATCTGTTACAGATACCCCCTTTCAGGTAGAAGAGGGCAATTCCTTTTAGTATTTTGACTTACTACTGTTAAAATGCAAGGTTTTGCCAGATCAGGTGTCTACACATCTTTATAACAGTGGAATAGTCTTTTGACAAAAGGCTGAGGGTTAAGAAATTTTCATATTGTCAAGCTTTACCTAAAGGTTTCTTCAGTATATTTCAGTAGAAGTGACTAGAGGTATTGAGATACTAGTTGTTCCTAGAGTAAGTGAAAGTTAAGTCCATTCTCATCAGCGCTTAGGGAGTTACTAATGGCTTCAAGCATAATGTGTTTACTAAGATATTTATTATGCAGTGGTTAACTTCATTTAAAACACTGATTCTTGATCAGCTGTAACAACTGCCTCACTAGGAAATTTGCAAGTCAAGGTTTACACAACACTTTTGCCAGCTTTCTTCATCCTGACAAAAATGTAGTCCCCTCAAAGGGAAGAATGCAACTAAAACAAGATATAAGGGGCAAGCTGCTGAATTAATCCAACTCTAGAAGCTGTAAGTACAGCTCACAACAAGGCTAGGGTCGTATTTGCAGAAAGCAAGGCAGAAACAGCTGCCACACTTAAAAGCTCTTCTATCTTAGCGAAAGACAAGTCACATTTCTGGGGCAAATTTACTTCTTGTGCCAGACTGCTACAATGGATACAGGAGCTGCCAATTACATTTGATTTTCTAATAGAAAGACTACAGCAGCCATGTTTGAGTGCTTGGTCATAGCATTAGTTTCCTTCTGCAACTGAGTAACATACTGTCCTTATAAACTCTTCCTTTTGAAAACTATTCAAGAATCAAGTCATGCACAAGTAACAGCTACGAGTGATTGTTTCCTTAAGGAAAGAAGTCTCTTTTACCCTTTGGCAAATAGATTTCAGTTTACAGTGCTTGTTACCATTATTAATTGTCATTTAATTACATTTCAGTAGCATTCAGTGGTCTAAACAAAGCGTGATGCTCTTGTACAACATTTTCTCACAAATACCTTTTTTCTGTTTAGGAAATGGGAAAATTGTTAGCTCTGAGAACTCCCTGGATTGCTCCCAGATAATCAAACATTCCATCTGTAATTCCTAAATAGTCTCTATTGACTTTACAAAGAGTTTCTGGTAACTTGAAAACTCTGGGTGGAGCTTGATTCCTTTCCAGAATTATTTATGATAGGAACTCTTTGTTCTTTTAGGGGGAAAAAAAAAGGAGGGGCAAGAGAATGTCACAGCAGTGTAGGAGCACTGTTAAGTTAAATATTTATTTTGATTTGCAGAGACTTCTGACACAAATATTCAGATGACAGCCAGCAAACAGATTCTGAGATATGAGTGTCAGGTGCTGTTTTTTCTTGACCTTTTAGTTTAAGCATCTGTCTTTCATTTATGTCCAGTTACTGACAGCTGTTCTAACAATCCCTTTCAAGTGCTTTTTTGATGACTTCTAGCATTTCCTGCTTATCTTAATCTCTTCTATTATTCTCAGAGCCACGAGGTTTTAATTTTGCATAGATTTCAGTTACTGGTGTCAAAGTCCCACTTTACATGCAGACATTCACATCTTACACATGCCTATATGGAACTGCCATTTGCAAAACAGAAACATGGGTTTTGAACAGGGTCGAACAGAGGTCACTTTTAAATATCAGTGTAGAAACATCCATTTGGATGCAAGAGATCAGATTCTGCATATTTAAGAGCATTTGTTTAAAGCTTTCATTTTCATGCTTTCATTTTCATTGAAGGATATGCATGAATAAATTGTCTTATTTTTTTTGTCGTAACTCAGTTTCAGAGATTACCTCTCCTTAAGATAACTATAAATACTAAGAAGCATAAGTTCTCAGTGACTGTTTCATTACAAGAAATAAAATTAGAATGTATGCCTCCATTTTATTTCATTCCATTCTACCTGTTTTGTCTCAAAAAAACCTATAGTTCTTTCTTTTCTTAATATAGGCAATTTCCTTCTTGTTAAACTGAACTAACACAGTTCCCTAGATTATGACACTGTAAAAGACATGAAATAATAGATGAGAATTATCTTTAGTGCTAGAAACTGAAGAAGAATGCAAATATAATATACGTAATAAGTGAAGTGTTATGAACATTAAAGTGATTTGGTGTGTCTGCAAGACATTTTTGTAAGAAATTTTACACAAAATTCTTCACTATAATATCTACAGAGTGCACAGTGTATAAGGTAGTAGAGATATTTCTACCATTTTACAAATTCAGTACAGACATTTATTCCAATTTTTTAGATTTTTAATTGAATTGTTTTACTTACAAGTAGAGATACTAATTTCATAAAGTCCATAAACAATAAGTTGCTGTAAATGATATTTTTTTATCAGATCATATTTCACCAGTTACAGCTTGGATATTTTTACCAACAAATTGCTCTGTAAATCTAAGTGGAGAGAAACAGAACAATTCATCTTTAAACAGATTTTGAGAGTGGATGGGATTAATAACTCTCTGGGAAGTATTCATCTTTTCCCACTGACTACGAAGTGAACTGAGGAGATTAATTTAGATTAGATAGCAGACTTCTGGGCTGACCAAATTCAAGCAAATCTTTTCTTCAGTTTCTTTCATTGCTAATTAATTTCTCTGCTACATACCGTAACGTTTGCCTGCAGTTGTCTTTGTAATACCTAGCTGAGGAAAGCAGAATTCTTTTACATATAAGAAAAGTGTTCTCACTAAATAATTTAACAAATATAACAATGAAAAGTGCTGACATAACAATACATGAATGATTGGACCAAGAGTGCTCCCTTCTGAGGAAAATGCCAGTGGCCTCAGTTGCATTCTTTGCTGTGTGGTAGATCTGCTTCAACACACAGAACAGAGAATTCCCCTTCGCCAGGCATATGGAATAGCCTAGTAAGGGTGCATGATCTCCCCTTTGGCAATGAGTTGTACCTGACCGCTGTGGATAAAGAGCACCTAGCACCCTATAGGTCTGTGTCTAGGACATGTTCTGCAACAAGTGACATGATGTCAAACTGTTGATACTACCTCCTCCTGCTTTGCTAATAGATCTCAAGTATCGATTTGGGGCTTTCCTGTATGTTTGGCAGACCTGTGTCAGGTATTTGTGCACACAAAGTCTTGTGACTCCTGCATTTTAAGCACCTTGACTACAGGCAGTTACAAATTCAGCACACGGGAGTACTGAGTTGCACTGGTAATATGCATAAATTCCATATGTAGTTGCTGGAGAGACAGTTCTCTAACGTTGACACTGCAACTCTTGCAGGGTGCCCATCTCTTTCCACTGGCAGCACAAACAATGTACCTCTGTCAGGCTCAAAAAATTATCGTGCTGGAACATGGATCTATTAGAGCCCCAACACCGAAGCTTGTCATTGCTAGCAGGTGATCTGAAGTCACTGCTTAGACCTTAAGTGACTAAGATGTCTCCGAAAATGTTACTCCTTGCTTCTGACACTTCTAACAGATTTTTCCATGTTTTTTTCATAGCCATAAGGAGATTCTGTCCTTGCTCCAAAAGGATGAGTTTTGTTTACATTTAGAAACAGGCGCTGTTTCCATCATGGTCACCAGGAATAGCGGAAGGTGCTTACAGTGTTGTAACCCCGTTAGTATTTAGAAAGAACTGTTATTCCATAGAGGCACGGGACATTTCTTTCACAGGGGAGTATGAAATGTCAGTCATAGTAGTAGAATAGCATGGGCTTATAGGTAGGATGATTCCTATGATTTCCATCCTTTTCCCTTTTCTGATTTTGCGGGAATTTGTTTATTTTTATCCCTGTGGGCAACAGAGAAGCTGGAAAAGTACATGCGAGGGATAAGGATGACAGTGTCACTAGGCAAAGAAAGTTTTATGCCTTACTTCTTATATTGCACCTCACCAATAACTCTCTTCATTCTTCTCCTAACTTGATCCTGGCTAAGGGATCTTCTCTTTTGATTGAGGTGTCCTTTTTTTACTGGGATGGATTTTTCTTTTAGAAGCTTATTAGGGTGAATTCAAAGATGCTGGAGTCTAGGACTAGGTAAGTCCCAAGAAATGTCTCCATACATAGCCATAGACCTTAAGAGAAAACCATAGTGTGTGAAGACATAGTGTGTCCCATATGGGTCCACCAAGAATTGCATGGATTTAGAGACTGCTGGTGTTGAGAGCCAGACAGTATCATATCACAGAAGCGCAACCTTTGTTTTGTCTTTGATTGCTGGCCCACTATACACGTACTTCCCCTGTTGGCCTCATTAGGACTCTGTCATCTGCTAGTGTTTGTCAAGATTTAACGTGTTACAAGAGCTTTTTTTACTTTTAAGTAAAATACTTACAAAGTTCTTAAGGGAACTACTGTTCGGCCAAACCATAGGAACACCTGGAAAAACTGCTATCTTTGTTCGACGTTTCTTGTCAATTTACTTTAAAACCTTACCAATTGTTAAGGATTTCAAATTATAAATCTAACACATACACCTACTAAGTAGTGATTAAAACTGAGGAAATGTTAAGGATGAATTTCTTCATTGGAGTCCAAGCTTAGGTATTCTTTGCAGCAGATATCAGTAACATCTAAAGCAGAGACGAAAAGACAACTCTCTGATGGGCTGTAAATGCTGGCATATCAGGAAAGGGGGGGGAGGGAAAAAAAGATTTAATATTCGGACAAACTCATGGCCTTTCATTTCACCTGTAAGAGGTTTAAAACTTTTAGTAAGTGTTTAGCAGTGGCCAGATGGCAACAGCAATTTTTAGGCAGATACTGAGATAGTGGTACTATGTGTCTGGCATTAGTCAGTTATATCTACTTTTTGCAGATTAGTCATAGTCGTAGACAGTGCACACCAAAACCACCCCTGGGTACTTTACCATGACCAATGAGTTATCTGGAGATACGCTGGTTTTCTCACAGTTTACTGAGCATCTATTATGAAGTGTTAAGAGAGTGTTCCCCTTACAGAGTGAGATGATTTGCATCCCAGACACATTGTCCTATCTCGACATCTGAATCCTTAGTGTTTTTGTGCTTGTCTTTATTGACATGGAGGGTCACAAGCTTCATTCACTATTCACGTGCTCAAATATTTGTGAATAATTCTGTGTTATCTAGTTAGATATTTACCTAAACCAGGAACTGATCATATCCAGACTTTAACCTACTGCTTTGGTATTATGAAATGCTGGATTGTTTCAAAACATGAATACGCTCAAATAAGCAAGATTTTTTAAAAATTCTTTTTCAGATCATTCTAGATGGAACCGCAGGCAGTCCGTAGTCTGTTCATGATGACAGCTACCAGCGGTTAAAGAGCACGGCTGGGACCTCATCTTCCCAAAATGTCTAAGCTGACTCATCGGTCCCTTTAGGGAGGAAATTAGATGCATTTTGCTTTACGACTTTTAAGCAAAGATTAACTTTAGGGACAGCTTCAATTTAATACATTGAGAAAGAACTGGAGATGCACTTTTGAGGACTCCAGTTGGCCTGCTTTGCACTGAGATAAGAATGACACAATGGCTTCCAATATTCAAGAAGTGTTACAAAGGCCTCAGAATTTAGAATTAAATAGATTTAGATGCATTATTAAACTGAGGATTTTTATAGGGAATAAAAGTTTATTCATCATATTGATGGACAGGATAAAACCATGTAACTATGAACTAATACATGTGCAGATATATTTATTATTCTTCATCTGTTACTTAAAAGATACATTTGGAAAGCTTTATATCGGGCTTCACTGAAAAGATTTCTTAAATTGTGTGGTAATATTCAGCATCCTGTTCGTAAGTACCTACAAGCAGAACTGGGAATGGCAGTGTAGCATCACCAAGGCCTGTAGAAACCTTTATAAGACGTTGTTTTTTTCTGTTTGTTTTGAAAATATCTGGAGTTGTATACTGCTTGTAGAATTTTGTTAAAGGGCAAAGAACCACGATCAGCCTTCACAGCCACAAGCACCAGGAGAATTCACCACAAAGAGCTGCAAGCCAGTTCTAGCGGGCATATGAGCTTTAAGATATCAAAGTGTAACTGCTCGCACTCATAAACACCTTTTCAGTTGCACGAAACAAGCACTTGCACTATAAATTGTCCATATAAGCAAATAAATGCATGCACAGTATAACTGGATGTCTGCATGAAAACTTCTCTTAAATGTGTGAGATTATCTGAGATTACTTCTGCCTTAGCTGTAGCTATCCCTCAGTAGGATCATTCCTTGAAATAGATGAATGTTACACATCCTAACTTAAAGACCCAGTCACTCTGTAAAAGTGCTTCCACAAACTACTGCCTTCTACCTAACCACTCTCATGAGGAATAGAGTGCCACCTGCGAATGAAGACTTACCAGATCATTCATAAGCCCATGTACAGTACAGACACTGTTTATGTTCTATTTTCTATTCATTCTGTTGAAAGATAAAGAAAATACGTCTGTAATCATTCTGCTGCAACTCTCTGCTGCCATTTATATTGTTCATTACCAAATATTATTTCTTTGTCATTCTCAGAGCTGAAATGATGTTCTGAAATACCTGAAGTCCTTTTAATTAAAGTAATTGTAATGATGTCTCATTCTTAAAAGCTGCATCACACCCAAAGAGTCAAATTACAATTTAATTTTCCCTTCTGAACATATGCGTGAAGTTGGAAGTATATGAGCTTCTTCCTGAATTCTCAATGCCCTGTCAAGATTAGCATCCAGATGAAGCTGAACTAGCATCTGGCTGATGCTGAATCCTAAATAGTCTGCCAAAATTAGTATTTGATTTAGCATCTGGATGACAGCTTAACTGGGACTGGAATTTTGCCTTCAGCAAAAGGGGAGTGCTTCACAACAGAGCACCTGTGTCAAATAGTGAAGGACAGGGATTCTCTTTGACTCTTCAGTATGACGATAACAAAAATGTTCTTTCCATAACTAGCTGTACATTGCGTCCTTTTCCATCAGCTTCACTCCTGACCACAACAATATTTGCATCAATGACCTTCATATTTCATTGCTGAAACTCATACTCAGGAACAGAGCTCTATGTTATAAAACCTTCAGCAGCTGTAAAACATAGCAGCCCTATGTATTTAGCAACAGGTCATGGTGATAACTGTGCCCTGGAGTTCAGCTGGCTGTGCGCTGAATGCAAGAGTTTGATTTCAAAGTCTGCCCTGATAATCAAAGTGTTCCGTGAAATAGGATTTAAGCACCTGAGTGTCATGATACCCCTCTAAATTCTACTACAGCTGTAAAATCCTCGGCAAATGAAGGAGTGTTCCAGAGCAGGCACAACAGAACTTTTGCAGAGAGAGGACTTCAACTTTGTCATTTACTCCCGCAGCATAAGGAACAAGGCTTATGATCATTCACAAATAAAGAAACTCTCTTTTGATCTGCCTTTTCCCAAGATTGTTACATATATACACACATATAGACAAAAACACACATGCTCATGCACACACACACACTGTTAAACTTGAAGATACGTCTCCTAAAAGCTGAGGAGGAAAAGAGATGTTTAACTATTTTGACGAGTTTGGCTACTGTGGTAATAGAGGACGTATGAATACATGTATGTGCAGATGTATTTATGGTATGAATTTTTACTCTTGAGATCATAACACTTTATTTATTCTGTTTAGTCTCATTGCACTAAAATTAGTTGTTTCTCAAGACTGAAGAAATGCTAATATGTAATATATTAACTTGGTTTTAAAAATGTAAGGCTTGTCATTTTATGATGGCCGGAGCAACAATTTCTATGCCTGATCAATAGACAATTTTCTTACATCTTTAATTTCTGTCTAGTTGCCTTATTTTGTGTCCCAGTTGGAGCTTCCTACAGATGGTTCCTTTCATGACACAGAATTTCAAGCCTGTTTTCCTAAGGAAACGAGATCTAAATAGTTGTGTACTCCATCCGTCTGTCAGACCCACTTCAAGACCACTGTTCAGTTTCAGAAAAATAGGATGGGAAAGCTCAGACAATTTAAATTTTTCATGAAAATGGGCAATTATTGAGTGACAGAACTCAGAGGAAGGTATCCTTTGAGGAAAACGTTTCAGGTTAAGCTTGGTGTTTTCTGTGAGGCTCATGGGACTGAGTGGCGCGTTCCAGGCTGCGCCATTTGCTGGGAGGGAGCAGAAAGGGAAACCACGGAAGGGAACCATGTCTGCAGCTGTTTGGGGATATTCAAATTGCTTCTGAAATATTTTAAGTCAGTTGTGTTAGTCCACTACAGGGACAATGTCGTTTGCTTTGCATAAACAAATACTGGGAAGGAAAGAAGTGAAGTAAATTTCTGTTAAGTAAAACATATTCGAATAAAAGTGTGGACAAGAAAGCTTGTCCCTTCTCATTAGTTTTGTTTCAATAATTTGCATTCATAAGAATTAACTGCATTTATTTTGCTTTTTCTGAAGCATCCTCCTCTATTTTGAAATTTATGAAGCAAATGATATGACCCAACTGTTTCGTCACTGATGAGGGTACCTATGTTGCAATCAAAATGCAAGCACACATGGACAGAATCTGGGATCAAAAATTCAATCAACACCTGCTAATGTGTTCATCTGCCTGCCTTGTAAGATCCTGATGTGTGGCAGGAGCATTAGTCTGGAGTTTTCCTCAGAATAATCAGCATTAACAGCTGTGGTCAGCCAGGCTCAGAATCTGAGGACTTAATCTTGTGAAACGCTACCGTGATGGTCTGTACCTCCTCCTCTGTGAATGCAACTAACACTGATAGCATTATCACTTTCAACACGAAGATAGCACTATCATTTTCAGGTACCAGTAGTACTGGGGGGCATATCAAGAAAGTCTAGAGAATGTAAATGATTGCATTAGTTGATTATATAACTGGTTATTAATTACGTGATCACAAGAAGGCACTACGCACAGACTTCAATACGGAGTAGAAATGAACAGTTGTCCTGGATTGTAACTGCACTAGAAGCAGTATGTAAATTGTTCTGGATGAAAAAGGGCTGCATTTGGAGACCTTTTCTAAAACTGCTGGTGCAATCGTGCACTGCCACTTTTGCAGCTAGTGTAACAATTTAGGAATAATTCAGTGTTTACATAGAAATTTTTCCAGTTACATTGTTTTGTAACACAGAGTAGATTATTTTAAGATTATGACATAGGTTTTTTTTAAAGTCCGTTATATAACTTGAAGAATGTAGAGATAAATATGTCTGGTTTTCTATGGATTTGTGTCTTGAAATTTACCTCAGGTATTGTAACTGCTTGGTGTCTAAAATGGGCATTACTCCGAAGTGTTTTCCTTACCTCAGGCAGTATTGAGGTGTCAATTTCCACAAGGAATTTTTAAGTACTCTGTGCCCATAACAAAGTGGGTTGTGGCCAGTCAAGGGTTTGAAAAGTTATTACAGTGGTAATTCACCCCTGCTCCATACTTGTGTCCCATGAGAATACCAGGCTCAAAAGCCTATGCTTATTAATTTAATTCTGTATGAACGAATCTGTCTCTTAGTGCACTGGGTATATTGCTCTGAAGTCACTGAAGACGGGACATGAAAACATGTCCTATGTCACAAACTGTGAATATATTTCAAAACAAGTAAAGTGTCACTTGACACTTGTGTCTTCTTCGTGTGTACCAGGTGTATGTTCAAATCAAAAGGTGTAGTAAGGGAGAGGTTAAGTAGTGTCTGTTGAACATTTTGTGGGAGGGTCCATTTACAAAGTGAGATGCGAACTGTAGGTAACATTCCACAAAGTCTGTTTTGTATGTCATGGGAAGTTTAAACCTTTTTCCACACAGATAATGGTGTGTTGGACTATCTGTGCACACTTCAGCTAGTCTGTCAGAGACTTCCTTCTGGGAACCCTGGATGACCTGTGTTATTGAGGGGGGCCAGCAACAATACCACCATGGACTTCCGGAGGGTGGCCTTCAGCCTGTTCAGGACTCTGGTTGAGAGTGTCCAGGCAGGCTGGACATTCTTCAAGGAGGAAGCCTTGAAGGCAGAAGACCAGACTGTCCCCACATGCTGCAAGACGAACTGGCGGGGAAGATGACCAGCGTGGCTGAACAGGGAGCTCTTGCTGGGACTCAGGAAAAACAGGAGGGTCTACCACCTATGGAAGAAAGGGCAGGCGACTCAAGGGGAGCACAGGGGTCTCGTTAGGTCGTGCAGAGAGGAACTTAGGCAAAAGCCCAGCTAGAGCTCAGGCTGGCCACTGTTGTAAGGAACAGCAAAAAATGTTTTTACAAATACATTGGAAACAAAATGAGGGACAAGGAAAATCTCCGTCCCTTATTGGACGCAAGGGGGAATATTGCCACCAAGGATGAGGAAAAGGCTGAGGTACTTAATGCCCTCTTTGCCTCAGTCTTTAACAGTCAGACTGGTTATTCCCAGGGTACTCAGCACTCAGTGCTTAGAACAGAATAAACCTTCCATAATCCGTGAGGAAGCAGTTAACAACCTGCTATGCCACCTGGACACTCACACATCTATGGAGCTGGAGGGGATCCACCCAAGAGTGCTGAGGGAGCTGGCAGAGGAGCTGGCCAAGCCAATCTCCATCATCTATCAGCAGTCTTGGCTAACAGAGGAGGTCCCAGGTGACTGAAGGATCGCCAGTGTAACACCATCTACAAGAAGGGCTGGAAGGAGGATCCTGGGAACTACGGGCTTGTCAGCCTGACCTTGGTGCTGGGGAAGGTTATGGAGCGATTCATCCTGAGTGTGCCCACCAGGCATGTGAAGGACAACCAGGGGATCAGGCCAGCCAGCACAGGCTCTTGAAAGACAGGTGCTGCTTGACCAACCTGATCTCCTTCTGTGACCAGGTGACGCGCCTAGTGGATGAGGGAAAGGCTGTGGATGTTGTCTGTCTGGACTTTCATAAGGCCTTTGACACTGTTGCTCACAGCATCCTCCTGGAGAAACTGGCTGCCCATGGTTTGGATGGGTGTACGCTTCGCTGGATAAAGAACTGGCTGAATGGCCGAGTGCAGAGAGTTGTGGTGAATGGAGTTAAATCCAGCTGGTGGCCAGTCATGAGTGGTGTCCCCAGGGCTCAGTGTTGGGTCTGGTCTTGTTTAACATCTTTATCAATGATCTGGAAGAGGGGATTGAGTGCTCCCTCAGTAAGTTTGCAGATGACACGAAGCTGGGCGGGAGTGTCGATCTGTTCGAGGGTAGGAAGGCTCTGCAGAGGGATCTGGACAGGCTGGATGGAAGGGCTGAAGCCAACTGTCTGAGGTTCAACAAGGCCAAGTGCCGGGTCCTGCACTTGTGTCACAACAACCCCATGCAACGCTACAGGCTTGGGGAGGAGAGGCTGGAAAGCTGCCCAGCGGAAAAGGACCTTGGTGTGCTGGTCGACAGCCGGCTGAACAGGAGCCAGCAGTGTGCCCAGGTGGCCAAGAAGGCGAACAGCATCCTGGCTTGTATCAGGAATAGTGTGGCCAGCAGGAGTAGGGAGGTGATCGTGCCCCTGTACTCGGCGCTGGTGAGGCTGCACCTTGAGTACTGTGTTCAGTTTTGGGCCCCTCACTGCAAGGACGTTGTAGGTGCTGGAGCATGTCCAGAGAAGGGCAACAAAGCTGCTGAATGTCTAGAGAACAAGTCTTATGAGGAGCGACTGAAGGAACTGGGGTTGATTAGTCTCGAGAAGAGGAGGCTGAGGGGGTAGCTCTCTACAGCTACCTGAAAGGAGGTTGTAGTGAGGCAGGTGTTGGTCTCTTCTCCCAAGTAACTAGCGATAGGACAAGAGGCAATGGCCTCAAGTTGCATCAGGGGAGGTTTAGATTGGATATTAGGAAAAATTTCTTTACTGAAAGAGTGGTCAGGCATTGGAACAGGCTGCC
>Ga0065711_1036755_pt1 | contig 20626 bp, 8 predicted proteins | sample Hoacrofraction12_FD_59098 | JGI IMG/M metagenome (GOLD analysis project Ga0065711, IMG submission 59098) | Hoatzin crop microbial communities from Cojedes, Venezuela - Epithelial fraction 12 v2 (version 2) | ecosystem: Host-associated > Birds > Digestive system > Esophagus > Crop | place...
TTTTTTTTTTTTTTTTTTTTTTTTTTTTTCTTCCCCCCCGGTTATTTTCACTGTTGGCCGCATTCAAATTTAGTTGAAAACAAGCTAACTAGGAAGAAAAAATGCATAGCACCGTAGTGTGCCGTAACAGTCAGTCTGTGGGAGAGGATATTTACATCTGAACGTAATGACAGCAGTTCATTTGTTTTGAATAGGACATACCTAACCAATTCTATCGAGACCCTAGCAGTCTACATGAAATTCTCAGGTCAGTTGCAAATGAGTTTTTAATGATTAGCTTTAGCCACTTGCAGTAAACTGGAATTTGATTCTTGCTATGCTTGCTTATTTTTCAATTCAGGAGGTTTGTTCATACAAGTAGATGTCCCCTCATATTTATAGTCTCAGATAACTTCAGTGGGGACAGCAACCAGAGGTTACTATTCCCAGCGGAAATTCTGGAGGAGTTGTGTATATCCAATATTAGGTAAGATCTTTTATCTCATTAAAACTCGATACAAACAAGTGAGATGTCAGAAACTAATTTTTTTTTTTTTTTTAAATGAAATTTAACAGTTTCAAGCCTGTTGCACCAACAAATATGATGAAAGTTCTTAATCGAATAGCTGCAGCAGAAGCTAGTATGGTAAGTTGTCAAAACTGATAACTTCTGTGCAGTGCTAGGAGCAAAAGATTTCAGACTTTTCTATCTGAAATATGTTATTTATATATGCTACTGTATTAGTCTGATCTTTGATAGCAGACTCCCACACCCCCCAAAAAAACTCGCCAATCCTCTCAAACAGAAAACAAGACACAAACTGGAAAGATGTAATGTTTTTAAGATCAGTTCCACTTGATCCTTGGTCTAAGTCTTCAGAGTTACTTCTGAAAATTCTTCTGCCTATTGCTGAAACTACATACATGAAACAAATAATAGGAATAGAAGTAATTTTCATTGTATCCAGCAAGGCCAGAGAGGTCATGAACCTAAAATCCTCTATTATTTCCAAACTGTTTTGATTACAACCAAGTCTAATATTGAGTGATGCCCTGCAAGGACTATGTACACTATTCTCTTCAATGTTTCCAGATAAAATGTGGCAATGGACTTAAATGTATTAAATGTTTTAAAGTTAGCAGTGTTACATAGTTAGAGAACATGGTGGGTGCTGACGTCGTCTCTTTATGCTGTATATCAGAGGTGGGTCCCCACAACCAGACTAATATTAAAATACTTTTTCCTACTTCTTTTCTTATTACTTTGAATGTTGCTTTTCCTTGTAGAACAGAAAAAAGAATTATGCTCTGGACAGAATTTCTTTGGAGTTGCTTTGCAAAGGTTGTTCAGGTGATATAAGAAGTGCAATAAACAGTCTTCAGTTTTCTTCTATGAAAGGTAAGTGATTTTGGTAAGTGAATGACTTTTTGACCATTTCTGCTGTAAAAGTATTCTGCTTGCTGTTGCAGCACAGCTAGGTGAGCTGTGCAAAACATTTTTGACATGCTGCTCTGAAGCAGGAATAAAAGGCACAAAGGGTTTTGTGAGGGGGGTGTTTTTTTTAAAGTTGAAAATGTTCAATTTAATGACTGTTTTATGTAGTCTCAAAACTAAGTAACATCTGCTATGTAAGTGTTCATGTAATTTAATGAAATGTGCTCTTCTTGGTATCTTTGCTATTGCTGTATGCTTACTGGTCAAAGCTTTTATGATGCAACCTTAATTTGAAAGGAATATTTTAATTTCGTGGTTCTTATACTTCTTCATGTTCTTATCTCTACCCTTAAAGCACTTCTGAAACAGCCCGTTGACTCTGTATACAGCGTTTCTGTAATGATTGATTTTGCTTTGGAGTTGTTATGGCTGTTGGTAAATTGAAAAACTGTGAGGTGGCATGAGCTTCTGTGAAGTATTCAGTGTGTATATAGAGTAAGTTTGATGTTCAGTGTTTGTCTTCGAAGCACTGAGTTGGGACAGTGCTCAAAATAGACTTAGTTTGGGATTCTGTTGAGATGTTCCAACATTGAAAGAAATCAGGAGAGTTACTGTTATGTCTTTCATAAGTGTTGCAAGTCAATAATTGTTATGAAGCCGATGTATGCGAGTTCCACCATCTTGTCATTTTTGAAAGCAGTACTCTGGCATGTGTAGTTCATTCTGAGAACCGCTAGATGGTGCCAGCGTTTATATTCAACCTAGAAATAAGGCCATGAATTCAACAGTTGGTTTCTGCTGTGTGTTGTAAAGCTAGTAACGGTCTTGTTGCTTTTACTCGTTTTCTTTCCCATCCGCCTTGCAGATAGAAAATGTGCTCATGGAATACGGGATTAAATGTAGTTTCAAGTACTGTTGTAAGAGGGGGTGTTGTAGTTTGAGTTGTGGAATATATTGAAATTAACTTAGCTGTGTTTTTTAAGTTACCTGAGGGAGAGAGTAAAGTTTCTGGGTTTAACTTGCAAACATGGAAACTAAATTCTGCTGATGTTGTCTTCTAGTATACTGAGTTTGTATTGTTCTGTGTTAATCAGAAAAATATAAAATTTCTCTCAGTAAAACCTTTTTGATGATAATGCCATGAAGTTAATAGTAGGTAAGTGATACCTGAGAGAATCATAGAATCATAGGCTGGAAAAGACATCTAAGGTCATGAAGCCCAACCATCCACCCAACACCACCATTCCTACTAAACCGTAGCCTCAAGTGCCATATCTGCAGTAGCTCACTGCTGGATGCTAAGTAGCTTCTACCTATTCTAGAAAATCTAAATAATCTTAAAATGACCACTTTGTGTAATTTTTAGTAAATTGCATTCAAAGTGTAAAAACATGAGAGTTATAAAGAGAACTTGGGAGAAAACAAAGGCATATGGCTTGTCAGCTTCCATACATGACATCTCGGAATCATGTACTCAGGTCATAGCACCCTGAACATTCTCCTCTTCCATTTTTTCTAACAGATTGAGAAGAGCTGCCTTCATGTTGAGTAGAAATTTTTTAGTTGTTTGGGTGTTTCAGTTGGGTATATGATGGGCAGCCAGTGATATTTTGTAAATTTTGGAGAGACCTCACCTCCCTGTTGATCTCCTGAGAATGCAATATTAGTTGGTAATTGTGGGAGAAGAGAAAGGTAAATACTTAACAGATACGATCTCTTAGTTAGATAAGGAACATTCACCTGCCACTAAATCAAAATGTGGTTGAAAACTTTTGAGGTTGAAAGTAAGAGTAGAAGTGATTTATTCCTCAGAACTCAAAACACTGTGGAAATTAGTAGGCTTTTGGAAGAATCACCTAAATGAAAGGTTTCCTTTGCCTCCTTATATTTCAGTGAGGGTGTTATACAGATAATGCCAATGGAAAATAAATCGATAGACGATCAGAATGTAACTGAAATGCAATTTGCAAATATTTGCACTTGTATTTCATAAAGAAGAAATTTTTAAGAAAGGCAAGTTAGGGATGCATCAGAACTAGAATGAATAAGCAAGAATGCTAGCATTTTTTTAAAGACAGATATTTATTATTCAAAAAAGTACTTGGCACCTTAACTGTGGCTGAAAGACAGAAGTGGAACGGAGCACACTAGTTTAGGTGACTGGGTTGCCTTCCTAATAATGGAGTTTTCTCTTAGTGCCCCCATTTATATAACCTTTTCCATTAATTTTTTTTGTTTGTTGAAAACATTAACAGTAGCAATGTAATAGAAAACCTTTTTAGATTCATGTGCTTTATCCTGATTGTATTTTTGCTTTTATTGATAGACTGCTCATTAGAGAAGGAGTTTTGGTCAAGGAAGAAAAGGAGCTCCACACTAAAATGTGAAGCAGCAGCAGAATCTAAAGTAAGAAAGAAAAGTAAACCTGATGCTTCAGAAGACCAGGAGATACAAGCTATTGGTGGCAAAGATGCTTCCATCTTTCTTTTCCATGCTCTGGGAAAAATAATTTACTGCAAAAGTAAGAAAACTTTGACTTATTCTTCCTTTCAGTGGGCAAAGCATGTCAGCTGCTAATAGCTAGACTTGCTAAATTGAGGCTTAGGGTGACTTCTGATTTGCATGTTTGGTCATTAATAACAACATAAAAATAGTAATAAAAGCTTGTGGTAACTGCTGTTGCAGCTGTCTGTATCTGTTAGGTAAACAAACGTTTCATTCAGCATCAATACAGAATAAAATTACATAACTCTACTTGCATTAGGTCCACATGCTGTCATGCACACAAGGCTAGATAGATAGCCAACACATTTATTGCTTTGTACAAAAGCAAATTTTGCTTTTGTGCAGGATTATACATTGTTGTACGGTTACCTTCTGTATTTGTCTGTATTCCTGAAGGGTACAGAACAGTAACTATGAGGCTGCAGGGCTGCCTTCCTTATTTGTGTATGTGGGCTTGACTCCTGCTGTATTCTCCTCCCTATGTTTCATCTCAGCTCTGTGTTTCCCTCTAACAGACATATGTGCACTCTGCTTTCTGACCTGAAATACTCTTCCACTTCTGTCATACCCTGTCTCCCTTTCTACCTCTCCAGAATACTTTCCACCTTACTACTACTGAAAGTTCTACTCTTCATACACTAAGGTTCTGTAAATTTACAGAATCTGTCTGTTCCCGCTGTGTGGTTACAGTATTGTTAACATTTAAAAACTATAATTGATAAGTATTTGGTACTTATTAAATAGTACTGTCGTCACTCAGCTAAATCAGGATCCATAAATGCTGTTGGCTGTCCACATTTCGGTAATAATTCACAGTATCAGTTCCAAAATCAACTGAGGAGAAATAGTGAAATTTGTTTTATGAAGTGTAATGTAACTAATTACATGTTGTTGACTGTATAATATTGACTATATAATTAAGTACTTATTTTTTTATCAAGAGCTTTCTGGGAACTGAAAATGCTGTGAACTAGTTGCTGGTAGAGTTGTGATTGCTAAAAATGACACTCAATATATGTGAAAACTACTATTGATGCAGTTACACATCTCTGTGTTCCTATCTAATTTTTATTCTAGTTTTGAATACTCCATCTGAAATGTGTCATTTTCTTCTGGCTTTTTTAATTATTTGCAGAAATGTAATAATACTTCTGATACAAAAAGACTAAAGATTGTAAAATCCTTTGTAGGAGAACCAGTGTCAGAATCAGAATTTGCTCAGCTGCCTGCTCATTTGTCAGAATACCGTCGAGACACCTTGCTTATTCAGCCTGAGGTACATCTGCAATAAGTACTTGATTCCAGTTTGGTTTAAAAAAAGCAAAACAAACTCTCACGTGATTGATGGAAATTCTCAGGCACGGTGGTTTTGTCACTGATCTTAATACATGCGTATTCAGTATGTCTGAGTTACAGAATAATTAATCTGGAAAGGACCTCTGTAAGCTAACTTCAAAGGTAGATTAAGTTCCCAGGCTCTTGATTTGTTGAGTTTTGAGTATCGCCAAGGACAGAGGTTCTCTTACCTCACAGCTGGACTTGGTGGAAGGTGGACTTTTCCTTGATGCAGTCTGTGGTTGTTAGCTGTCATCTTTTCGCTGTGTGTTGCCAAGAGGAGTCTGAGTTCACATTTCTGTTACCACCCATTAAGAGAGTTGAAGGCAGCAATGGCTTCTGCCCCTCGATCCCCACCATCAGCCTTCTCTGGGGCCAAACCAACCTCCCTTTTCTATATAAGCATTGCTTCGTAGCTCATGTGTGGCCGCTCCTGAACCATCTAAACTTATAGTAACTTTTATAGGATGCTTTTCCTAATACACTGTGTAAAACTTGTACTTTTTATTTTCTAATAGGATATTGTGGAAAAATCGCATATGTCTGGAAGCATGTTTAATTTATACCTTCACCAGAACTATGTAGAGTTTTTTTCTGATATAGATGATGTAGTGAGAGCCAGTGAATATCTGAGCACTGCTGACGTCCTTTGTAGTAATTGGAGTGTAAGTGTCATCTTTTTATACCTATATACTTTCTTTTTTCAGTAATCGGACATTGAGCTTCTAAGTTTTTCTGTGTTTATGAATTGTTGAAAGCAATTTTCTTACAAGACAGTAAGAATAAAGCTGTATCATTTCGAACTTACAGTAAAGGTAACAGTGAATTGTTAATGAATGCTAAAGTACATCAAACTATAGAAGAGATGCAGGTCAGACTTTTTGTCCAACTTCTATCAGTATTTTATTATAGTGGGTTATAGTGTTTGTAAAATATTCTACAAGGTATTTTTGAGTAGAACAAATTTATGCTAAAACTGTGCTGGAGTCTGTATGCCTTTTCTCTGAAGTAAACGAGCTAGCTTTTTCATTCAGATACTTTGAGAAAAAGTTCTGCAGTAATCTCAACATATTCTGGGTATGTCGTGTCAGTGCAATTGCAGATTGTGTTCTGGTTCAAAGGAGACATACTGTATAGAGACCTTGAGTTCGCATAATGCCCAGTTTCTCTCTTAGACACGGCTTGTGATGGAAGAATACAGTGCATCTGTGGCTACCCGAGGGGTGATACATTCAAATACATCCAGAGCCTTTGCCCACCACCAAGGAGGGATGGGGTTCCGGCCCTTACATAAACCCCAGTGGTTCTTTATCAATAAAAAGGTAAATGCTTGATTCTTTTTTTTTTTTTCTGTATTTTATGACAATGGAGTAGTATAGATGATATTTGCTTGTGGTGCTAAACTTGTCAAATATCCTAGCTAATTTTTAAAAGCACTCACTTGAAGACTTAGATTTGCGTTATTCCTTTAATGGAAAAATAAATTGAAGGCCTCTGACAAAGTCTGATTCCTGTGTCCAAGTTGTCATATGGCTGGGAGAGTCTTAATCCTAAGTTGATGGAGACACAATTAGTGTTGAAATACTATAAACTACTCCTAAAACTAAGTTTTAAGTTCTTGTGTAGTTTAAAGCACATTAAATTGTTGTGTAAGTTTTAAAAAATGACTGCTGTTATATTTTATGTGCTGTTATATTTTATCTCATGAACAGAAATAGCTTGTTCTTGAGACACCAAAGCTCTTGACAATTTCTTACATTTGAACTAATACCTCTCTTCCTGTATCTGGCAAAAAAATACTGACCTGGATGGGTGGGGAATTCTGTAATCAAGGCATAAAAATTTTCTGGAAATTTTAATGCCCAGGAAAAGGCAAAAGTGAAGGAATTTACCATTTTTACGATCTGTATATGTTAACTAACTGCTTGTCTTTTTTCTGGTCTCGTTTTTCAGTAGCATGTGTCTTGTCATCCAATAGACAGGAAGAAAGTCTGTCATTTGTGGTACAGAATATCTACATGAGTAGTGACTGACCAGGTTTTTTACTTGTGTTTCTTTTCCCCCCAACTTTTACAGTATCAAGAAAACTGCCTTGCTGCAAAGTCTCTCTTTTCAAGCTTCTGTTTACCACCTGAGTGTCTTCAGACAGAACTATTGCCTTATCTTGCTATGTTAGCAAATCCAATGAGAAACCAAGGTAAGATGGGTGTAACTCTAGATCTTGGACTCTTTTTTTTTTTTTTTTTTGTCATGAAAAGTGTGCCGAAAAATTTTGTAGCCCAGAATGTCAATACTATCTATGCTCTTCTCTCAGTAAAAAAATATAACAGAACAACTTACAATACATGCATATAGCTGATATATAATGTTTCTAGTAACACAGATAAAATTAAAGCTATCCTGTTAGGTTTGAAACCTAATATCAAGAATATTTTTAAAACTTATGTAACTGAAAGAATAAATATTCATATCTCTCTTGGCAGAAGCGAAGCATATATACGCTTTATAAATGTATAAGACGGGGTCCTCGTGTAGGACTATTTGAAGTCATTCTTCCCTTTCTTAATTGCATGGATTTCTGGTATCTGTACTTTTTAATTTCATTATGTCACCCTTTCACTCAGTCTTTTAAGGTCCTTGCACAGTTTTTCTGTCTGCCCACATCCTTACTAGCCTGTCTAACTGGGTGACATTGGCAAACTTGCTCATTTAACTCTTCACCCCCTTTTTTCACACGGCTACATTTAAGAATGTACTGGACAGTCCAGGCCCTAGCACAGATCTCTGCAGAACTTCATTGGCAACTTTTTTTCCATTGCAAGAGTTAACTATTCCCTCATACCCGTCTCCCCATTTCCTATTTATTAATTATTTATCAAACTTTACTGATTAAGTTGTTCTCTTAGGCTTAGGGCTTCTTTTAAATCTACTGGGGGATTTGGTAAGAAGACTTTTGGAAACCTAGTAGGCAATAATAACTACATCTTCATTGCTTACTGGTCCCTCTCCAGTAACATCCACAGACTTAAAAGGCTTTAAAAAGCCTTTCCCAGTTAAAGTAATCAAAATTCAAGTTTTCAGTGCTTTAAAAAAAGTGTAACCTGAGGTAATCTAGTAGCAGACAGTTCATGTGGAAAAATTTACTTTGTATGGTGCATAATCCAAAAATTACTGTTTAGACAGCTGGGTCATTTATACTGTATTATTTGCATCTGACAATAGGCTTGATGTCTTAACTAAAGCCTTGACATCAGGATAAATTCATTTTGTAGGCTATGGAATAATAACTCCACATCATAAATACACAGTTGGTGAATGTCAGGGATTTTTTTTTTTTTTGTGTAGGCAAGCTGTAAATATGTTACGGTAATGTTGCAAACAGTTTGGGGGAAAAAACCCAAACAAACGATACATGCATGCGCAGTGTTTTGGTATCCAAAATATTGCAAATATATGCAGGAATACTTGACTAAGCTTATGAATTACTTATTTTCCAGTATGCTTAATTGTATGTGCATTATGATCTGCCCAATATGACACTGGTGATTCTTTGTTCTTAGCTCAGATTGCTTTTATCCAAGATGTTGGGAGGCTACCGCTGAACAGACATTTTGGGAGGTAAACTTGACTTCTGTCTTTTCTTAAACAAAGTAAGACTTTCTTTCTTTCTAAATATATTGAGGAAAAGAACCCTTTCATAGAGAAACACCTTCAATGTACATCTATGATGTGACGTTTCCCCTCACTTGCAGCATGATAATTTTATATTTTACCTGTTAAAACTTTTCCCATTCAAATCTGTTTATCATTATAATGTTAATATCAATGTTTTTGCTATAGTCTTGCTTTTAATCCTTGTTTAGCTTTCTTTTCCAGTGTATGAAATATTAGTTTTGACTTAGACATATTTATGTTTCTCCAGTGCATGATCTGAATAAAATACTTTTTTCACAATCAAAAACATTTACATGAGAATAAAACTGAATTGATAGAAAGAGTACAGTGTGCTTTGCCTGTTGTTTGTCATGACATAACATGAATCTCCATGTTTGATAGAACATGCTGTGCTCACACGTGTGTTAGATGTGTAAGAAAGAAAGCATAATGGGGAATGTATTCTTATTTCCTTTGAAGCAGTTGCATATCTATGCAACTACAAAATATTTTAGTGAGTGCTTCCTATGAAATTAGATAGCAGCACTGATTTTTATTTTGTGGAATTCTTGCTTATCAGACTCCTTAGAATAAACCTTTGTTTAAAATGCATTTTTAAAATAAAACAATAGCTGCTGAAGTCCCTCTGTCTTAGAAGTTAAATACTGAAAAAATACTCTTTATTTCAACTGCAAGACTGTATTGCTCTACTTACAGATTGTATAGCGCTCATGGGGTGATGTGTCATGACATGTTATGTTGTGACTCTAGTGAGCGTTCTGAATCATAGGCAGAAGTTATACTAGGAAAGTCTCGGTTATATTTGTGTAACTTTGATATATCTGAAATTTAAAAAGAGTTTTAACTGGTCACGGTTAGCTGGAATGAGACAAACTCTTTCATCTTTTAACCGAGAGAGAGTTTGTTAGGGAATCTGACAAAGCATCTCATATTTATCACTGTGGTCTTGCTGTCTGAGTTAAACTATGAAATACTGGCCTGTAAGGTAAAGGCTGTATTACCCAAGAAGCACCCTCTTCCCAGCAGTTGTAGTAAAAGCCATTTTGGTTGCTAGTCAGGAAGAAAGGACAGTGTCCTTACTGGGTTTATTTCTTTGTAATCTCCCTCGTCTAAGCCAAAATGTTTGTAACTTTAAAAATTAATCGTAGACTTCCTTATGCCATTGATTTTGTCTGCAGCATACCTTTCAATATCAATAAACGTTTTGTATCTGCATTAATAAGTTGGGTGTGTGCTATTTAGAGTTTCACCTGAGGGATAGCTCTCTCCTGAAAACACGGTAATCCTTTTTCATTTCTTCACTATTTTGGAAAGGAAGTATAGACAAATGTAAGTATTTTAGTAAGCGTTTGCATTCTTCAGGAATCCTAATTGAAAATAATTTATTTTGTGTTATTAAGTCATCCTTAAAATAACTTATGTGCAGCTGTATCAATGGAAATAAGAATATTTTAATTATTTTCCATTATATTTATTAACGGAATGGGAATTGTAAGAAAACTGGCACTGAGGAGAATGCGTGGTGTTTGATCAGCTGCAATTGGTGTCAGGATGGGTTTTTGCCAGTAAGTGTAAGTTTTTGTTATTCCCATGTAAAGTGGAAAAAATTAATAAAGGACCGTTGGTAATCTACTGATACGAAGATGCTGGAAAGATTGAGGAGTCCAAATAGTAAAAGAAATTACAAAATAGAAAAATATTTCCTTTCTACTCCTTTGTTTTTTCTTCTAATTTGCCTGTTTCAAGTTAATTGCTTACTGTCCTGAAGGATTTCAGTTTTGCTTGGAAAGGGTCTCGTGTACCATAGGCTGTTGTCAGTAAGTTCCTTGTCAGCAGTTCAGGTGCATGAGGAAAGCTCAGCAAAACCAGTGTTACCCTAAGGAAGAAACTTGAAGCAGCAGTGGGTGCTGGGAGAGTGGTGGAGCACAAACGTGACCTGGTGTGTTCCAGTTGCTGTGGTTTGAGGCTGAGTAGACCTTTCTGTGAGAGGAACTCCCCTGTCTTCTGTAGGCTGTCACGTGAGCTGCACAGTTCTGGGCACAGGTATCTATACCTGGAATATGTGTGCAGGGCTGTAAAAACATAGTACTGAAGGTAGTGATCTAAGCACGTGATGTGCATAGCTTGAATTAACTGTGATTGATGGAGGGTGTTACTGCCAGAAAATGTGACAGCTGCTAAGCACCAGTGAAGAAGGGTGACGTGTGCTGTATGCGGGCAGTCTTTTCTACTGCAGCTTCTGTGTGAAAGAGCAGACGTGGTAACTTACTGTTGCAATGATAATTTTACAGGTTAAAGCTTGAAACACTTACTGACAAAGATCCCGGGATACCAGACTTACTTGTCAGCTCCGAGGGGGACCGTGCCGACGCACATGCTGTGGAGACGGCTGCACAGGTGGAGAAAAACAGAACAAATGAGAATGAGTCAGATGGATTCGCTCTCTATTCTAGCCAGTGCAGTGGAAATGAACTACCTTGCAGTCAGCCTCAGCCTGTCACAGCTCAAGCAGTCATGGAGGAAGATGAATTAACAATAGAGGAATATGATAGTGACTGAGTACAACAAAATACCAACTACTGAATAGATTTATCTGCTACAAAGGCCTTTGCTAAGGAGGGTATGGTCTGCACAAAAGTACTGCTTTAGCTGCTTCGGTGGGTGGGGAGGCCAAGTCCACACATGCTGTGTCAGCATCGAGACAGCTCTCCTCAGCTTCCTCTGAGCTTTGCAGGATCAGACCTGAGCTGAAGGCCAAATTGCAAGCTATGCCCTGCCTCTCCTGAGCCGTGAAATAATCTATATTGATAAAAAGGGGATAATAAATTACTGCAATTAGTCTGAAAGGGACTGTAGATAAGCAGTATCACTCTTAAGTTATTTTTATTTTTTACACGTTTTAATTTACTTTGCAATTGTACAGTGTGTTTTCTGAGCACGCATTTGATAAGTTGTCAGCATTTGAAGGTTTTACTAAAATTCATACCTTCAAAAAAAAAAAGTGCTGTTTGGAAGCTTGGCCCTTCTGAAAGAAGAGACTGAAGTGTACATGTAAAAAGTTTGATATTCCATACTGGTGATGTAAATAAAACTCCTACTGTATTAATACTGTTTTGCACTCTGCCACAGGTTTTTATGTGTTTACAAGTTGAACATATGTTGTCCAACAGATTATTTTGGATTCCTTTTTGAAAGATATTTTCGTAACTTATGGAGGGGAAAATACAAGAATGAAGCATAAGTCCTCATCCTTTGTGTTCTGTAGGAAGTTAGTGGTGTAGCATGCAGTTTTCCTTCTTAAATTGCAGTTGTACTGAGGGAAGGAATAATCCTGTGTTTGGTATCTGACATGCCAGAAGTGTGTTGTGGTTGTCCGAATAGACTGTTTAATACTTCAGCATTTCTCTGTAACTGGGATTGGTCCATGCAAATCCACCAAATACGTTGCTGTGGTTAGGGAGACCACAGGAATAAGGAGAAAATCAAACCAAAAAACTTTGAATGTGTAATGTATGTTTGCATTTCTGTATTGCTTACAGCCACAGTTTAGTAGAAGAAAATACATGTTTATCCAACATAACCTTGGATTTAATGCTGCTATTAAAATGTTCGGGTTTGCTCAAGGGACAGGTGTAGTCTTTCCATCTATAGCTATTGTTTAATTTTGAAGAGGGGGTTTCTCCCTTAATTCTTAAATTCTGTCACAGCTATACTCATTACAGCGAAGTCAAAATGGTTTTGAATGTTGCTGCCCCTTAACACATTTCCTCCTCTCCGGGGTGGTCCGGATGCGGAGGTTTAGATTGGATATCAGGAAAAGTTTCTTTACTGGGCTGCATCAAGACAAGCGTGGCCAGCAGGTTGAGGGAGGTGATTCTGCCCCTTTACTCTGGTCTTGTGAGACCCCACCTGGAGTCCTACGTCCAGCTCTGGAGCCCCCAGCACAACAAGGACATGGATGTGTTGGAGCGGGTCCAGAGGAGCGCCACGGAGATTATCAGAGGGCTGGAGTACCTCTCCTAGGAGGACAGGCTGAGGGAGTTGGGGATGTTCAGCCTGGAGAAGAGAAGGCTCTGGGATGATGACCTTAGAGCAGCCTTCCAGTACCTGAAGGGGCCTACAGGGAGGTTGGAGAGGGACTTTTCACAAGGGTGTGTAGTGATAGGACAAGGGGGAATGGCTGTAAACTAAAAGAGGGCAGATTGAGATTAGATATTAAGAAGAAACTCTTCACCATGAGGGTGGTGAAACACTGGCACAGGTTGCCCAGAGACGCTGTGGCTACCCCTTCCCTGGAAGTGCTCAAGGCCAAGCTGGATGGAGCTCTGAGCAACCTGGTCTGGTGGAAGATGTCCCTGCTCATGGCAGGGTTTGAAACCAGATGATCTTAAAGGTCCCTTCCAACCCAAATCATTCTATGATTCTATGCTTCTATGATACTGAAAGAGTGGTCAGGCCCTGGAACAGGCTGCCCAGGGCAGTGGTGGAGTCCCCTTCCCTGGAGGTGTTTAAAAAACATGTAGACGTGGCACTTCAGGACATGATTTAGCAGGCACGATGGTGTTGGACTGATGGTTGGACTTGATGATGTTAGAGGTGTTTTCCAACCTTAATGATTCTACGATTCATTGGGGTGAGCCCTGCTCTGCCTAGGTGGTACCTCACTTCTCGTGAGCCTCCTACATGCGTGTGTCACTGGACCCCTCTGGTGCTCCCAGGGGGGCCTCCACTGCAAATGACTATAAGGCATGAAATACTGTTTTTTACTTTGCAAGCAAAACTTCAAGCCAATTCTTTATAATCTTTTCAGCTTTCCTTACATTATTACCAGGTAATAATAGTAATAACAGAGTTACTTTCACATCAGCTACTTTGCATTGCTGTTGGCCTTGCCCGTACTGGGGCAGTATTCAATGCTCACCTGATTAATTATAAATTCTAATAGTAGAGACTTGTCACTATCAACTACAGCATTTATGGTAATTTGTGCAAAACCTTTCACATAAAAAGACCACCAAAAAAGCTCACCATTTATCTATTTAATCACTGCTTGTGCTCGCATGTCTGTGCTCTTCCCGCTGAGTTGCAGTGGTGTGCTAAAATGTGCCAACAGGATCGAAGCCCCAAATAGTGAGCAGCCTGTTAAAGCCAATACAAAATTAACGTTAAACCAATTCCCAGGTACCAAAGGGAAGTGCTGACAGCCGCTACACTTTTGTAGCTGCAAGCAGGCACGAGTGTCAGTGCTACAGCCCACCCTCCTGCCTGTCTCGAGGGAGCGGAGGAGTCTGCTTTAGCTCCCTCAGCAATGTTGTCCCAACTACAAGGTGGGGGAAAGAAGAGAACTGCCCTTCAACTAGGAGTGATGGAAGTTGCTTTGGAGCATCCCAAGAAGGAAAGATAAGGTGTGGGTTTTTTTGGTGTGGTCAAAGAATTTCAACAGCTATGACAGCAGCTGGGAAACCCCCATGCCTCGTGCTTCAACCAATCCAACACACCATCTCTAAGTGTGGTTGTAGATGATACATTGCTAAAGTGAGAGGCAGGCAGAGTAAGCACCGTTGTTCTGGTTTGGCTGCCGCCGGCAACAAAAGCGCCATGCGGCCGCCCCTCCCCCCGCCGCGGTGTGGAGGAGAATGGGAAGAAACAGGCAGAAACCGGTGGGTCGGGATAAGGGCAGTTTAACAGAACAGCAAACAGAGGGAACAGGAACAACAACGATACAGATAAGGAGAGAACACAACACAAACCGCACAACACCGAGAGCCGCTTCTGCCTGTGCACGTTCCCAAGCCACGAGTGAGTTCCTGCCACCCTGCTCCCCCCCACCGGAACCCAGCACGACGGCACATGGTATGGAATACCTGGCTCTGTTTGGCCAGGTTGGGGTTGGGTCAGCCCGCTCGGCTGTGCCCCTTCCTGGATTCTGGTGAAAATTAACCCTGTCCTGGCCGAACCCAGGACAACCATGCTGGATGCCCCTGCCTACTGCCTGTGCCAAAATTGGCCCTTACCCAGCCGGGAAGACATACCTTCATTTGTCATGGCCTTCTCAGGCTTCCCCTGCTCTGAGGAACAGTTATTTAGAAAAGCGTTTTCCACCTTGTCTAACAGCAAAGTTCACCAGAGATGAACTAGAAAGTTCTGCAGACTCTGGGCATAAACAGGAAAGCTCGCTCTTGTCAGAAAATGCCACTGTTTCATGTCACAGTTGCATGGGGCATTCAACAGGAATGACGACGTGATCTCGATCCAGTCTGTAGTACGAGTAGTTCTCTTCTACCCCCCGCCCCCTACACACAAAACCTGTTACTAACACCAACTGCCTGAGGTCCTCACCTTTGTACAGTCCCAGTTTCAGATAGATGCTGGAGGGGAGCCAGCCTGGTGGGACACACTCCTCCAGCTCCAGCACAGGTATTGTATGCTTTGTGTAAACGCAGCCTGCGGTCAGGTTGCACTTGCAGGGCAGTACTTCACTTACTGGAATGCAGTGAATTGGAAGTGGATCCAGTATGTTTTTACACTGAAGAAGTCCTAGATAGAAACACGGACAAATATTTCTCCCTATGGGGGCAAATATACATGGAACTCCCTGTCAGTGTATTAGAAGAAGAGCTACTGAAACCACTGCCGGTATCAGGATGCTAGAAAAATGGCTAAAAACTAGGACAAAAAAATGCTTTGGCAAAGTTTTCAAGAGTTGTGAGAAGTCATCAGATAGGGTGAATTGATTTCTGTTTCGTCTTCTATTACCTCCTTTGGGGATACTGCAATCAAAATCAAGCCAATTAGTTAAATCACTCCACTTGGGGTTTTGTGGCATTTTAGCCCCTTCCCCTCTGCTGTGTTTGGAGCGAGCACTAACTGTGAATACGGGTGTGCAGAGCACCCGACGTGATGAGATCGAGGGCTCAGCCTTGCCCTGTGTGTCCTGGCAGCAGCAGCACCCCAGCACCTGCCCCAGAGCACACACCGTCCTGGGCAGCCTTGGCACAGAGCTACGGGCCATTGGCCCGCGTCCCTTTGCTACAGGCTTTGTGTCACTGTGTGCTGGCTGCATCCACGTGCCGTCGGCAAGACCAGGTACTTTCTATCCTCTTTCGTGACCAGCAAGAGACAGTTGCTGAGCTTAAAGACACGATTAGATACAGTCCACCGCTATAATCAGAGCAGCTGTGACAAACACGTGTACAACTCAGGAAAAATCCTCATCCATGTGATAAATGACTGAGTCCCAAATAGGATTGCAATTAAAATTTACAGTTTATTAAAAGAATAGAGGCAAGCAAACAGTGCTGGGTACACCGGGAGTCTCTGCTTGACCAAGACGCACACCGTACAGTTCCTGGTTTTGGTTTATATCTCTTCTGCTAATACATATTCATGACTATTTCCGAGAAAAGGTTGGTCTTTGCAAATGAATTCCAGGAATAGTCATGTCTTCTTCAGCGCATGCCCTCTTCACCTCTTGGGGTCTTCTTGACTCCCACCTGTTGGTTGAAGGATGAAGTCAGTGGTCTCCCTCAGCTTGCCCTTAGGATGGCCCTAGATTTTACGCATGCGCCCTATAGACTTCTCTTGTTTACCACTATGCGGTTAGCAATAAAACCGGTTTAAGCTGGTATACTAGAATGTTTGTCAGGTGATCCCTGCAAGGTACAAGAACTATATACATTAACCACTCTGTTTTTCTTAGGCTTGTGGTTATTCAAGGGTATGTAAGACAGAAGGTCACGTTTCATCATGTGGCCCCAACATTGCTCCATATTGACACGAATCAGATGAACACATTTCACATCCACAAACAAAGGAAAATTTCCATGCAGCCAGAGGTGGTGGATAATACTATGTTCAGTGGTTGCTGTGGAGGATCTTAGGTAAGCAAACATACCAGAGGCACCAAACTGACATTTTATGGGCATATATACATTTATTTCTTCATGTATATTTTTACATATGCTTATTTATTTGTCTACATTCGCATCAGCTTTTCTTTTTATCAGTGCAACACCTGCCAAAGCATTTTGGAATCAAGGGAAGCTCTCAGCGCAGCTCCACATTGCTTTCATTCATTCCCTGGGCATAGATTTCTTTAGCCTGGAACCATTCGCATTATCCCTGAAATGAACAACTCTTCCACTACAGCAAATGTTATAAGTGGCTGAGGTTTCTTTGGAGTCAGAGTTGATAAACATGGCAGCACTGTGTAAAAATTGAAGAGTGACAGATTAATTAAAAAGCTGCATGAACTGTTTTGTGTGTTTTACACAGCAAGATCAGGCATAGCTTCATTCTCATCTGCCTGACTCATTAATCTTTGTTCACAAAGCATATTTTTCATATCTACCCTACTAAGAAGGTGTAGCTCCAAGTATATTTGAACTTCCAGGAAGGCTCAGATATTGCTTCTGCTCCTGATGTGACTTTCTTTCCTGCAGAACAGTAACAACAGAATAGTGGTAAATGTGCATAAACTAATGTGCAGAAACATTTGCAGCTAAATGCTGAGCTGTGGTGTTTTAGGGGGAAAGTTGCAACTTCTGCTGTGGGTCTAATTCTACTCACCCTGACATCAGTAACAAACCAACAAAAGTTGGACCAATGATGACTGCTTCTGAAAAAAATTATTCAACAGATTGCTTTAATGTCAATTGACCCTCTCATTGATAAGGATTCTGCACCAGAAGCATCAAGTAATCCTGAACATAAAAATCACAAAGTGATTCAAGCTTTGTGGCTTGAAAGAAACTAATAATATATTTAAGGGAAGCAGAAAACCACTGTCCCCTTTTCACCAAAAATAAAGGGGAAAGCAGCAAAGTATATGCAATATTTTCATCGTTTCCAGGTAAAAATTTTGTTTCTTCACAAAACTATCTATTTATTAAAGTGTTAGAAAGGCCGAAAAAGTAAAATACAGAGTTCTTCTCTTTTTACGGAGTATAAATTTGTGTGTACATTTGTATTCTGGCAGAGAAGTCTAAACTGTGATTAATTCAACAGGGTATTCTAAGCAAATCACTGTCTGTGTAAAAAGAAAGTAAATAGAATGACTAGTAGTTTCCAAATAAATGCACGTGTACAAAGGCTGTAGGACTTTACACACCGGCATGACAAGAAGTTCAATATATGTACGTTGCTACTGCTTGCCCCAAGGTTGCCAATGTCCTGGATGTGGTGGTGAGTCCAGCATTCGTGGACATATGCGTCCACGCCCTCCAGCACCTGGGAGCTGCCCCCGGGAGCTGGGCACATGGCGTTGTCATAGGAGAACAATCTGCGCCTGTCCTTTGGCTGGGAACATGGTGCCCATAGCAGATTTGGGCACTCTTAAATGGCCTGTGTTTCTGGTGCTGGGCTGGAGCCGGTGTGTAACCATGCTCCTGCTCAGATGGCTGGCTCTTCCTGGGGCGGGAGGGGTTGGTTTTGTTCACAAAATTACAGACCTGTGAAAACTGAGAGCTAAAAGAGAAACAGTACTCAAATGCAATGATACCATTTTCTAAACTAGATCAGAACTTGCAGAAGGACAAATCTCCCTGGGTTTTCTAAGGTGTTTTATCTTTTTTGTTTCAACAAAGGAAAAGATCTGCAACAGTGGGACGGCACTTCTTCATTGTGCTTAAAACGTGACATTTCATATCTCTGTAATTCTGAAATTAGAACTTGTCTCACAGGTCAGGAGGAGCAAATAGCTCTGGCAGATTTGTTTCTCCTGCCCTTTCCCTTCCTCTCTGCTACCATGATACTTTTATATCCAGTTGTATTTGCTATTACAATCAGCTTTACATTGACAAAGGGATACCTGACTGCAGTGGTATTATGCCTAAAGCTGCAGTTTGCCTTTAAACTCAGAAAAAATTCTCATATAGGTCTGAGATAAGATCATTTATTTTTGATAGCTAACTGCTTACTAATACTGCTTATAATTAGACACAGGGCTTAGTTCGGATGCCAGTGTGGAATGGTATAAGAAACTTTATCGACCAGGAAAACAGAAAACCATAATAAGCACATCCTCAAATGCAGGCAAGCTGGGGGAGAAACGATCCTGAATGTAGAAATAGTCTGGGCACATTTCATATCCATTATATGCTTACTTTGATCAGAGCATAAACATCCACCTGGAACTGAATCTGGCAAGGGATGTAAAAGACAACAAGAAAGGCTTCTTCAAGTCCATCAGCAGCAAAAGGAAGGCTAGGGACAATGTGGAGCCACTGCTGAACAAGGTGGGTGTCCTGGTGATGGAGGATGCAGAGGACATAGAGTTACTAAATGCCTTCTTTGCTTCAGTCTTCAGTGCTAAGACTGGCCCTCAGGAATCCCAGGCCCCGGAGGTAAGAGAAGAAGGCTACAGAGAGGATGACTTTCCCTTGGTCGAGGAGGACTGCGTGAGGGATTGCTTGAGCAATCTGGACGCCCACAAATCCATGGGCCCTGATGGTATGCACCCACGAGTGCTGAGGGAGCTGGCGAATGTCATTGCTGAGCCACTCTCCATCAACTTTGAAAGGTTCTGGAGAGCAGGAGAGGTGCCCGAGGACTGGAGAAAGGCCAACGTCACTCCAGTCTTCAAGGAGGGCAAGAAGGAGGACCCAGGGAACTACAGGCCGGTCAGCCTTACCACCATCCCGGGAAAGGCGATGGAGCAGCTTATCCTGGAGGTCATCGTCAAGCAAGTGGAAGAAAAGAAGGTTATCAAGAGTAGTCATCATGAACTCACCAAGGGGAAATCATGCTTGATCAATCTGATAGCTTTCTACGATAGCATGACTGGCTGGGTAGACGAGGGGAGAGCCGTGGATGTTGTCTACCTCGACTTCAGCAAGGCTTTCGACACTGTCTCCCATAACATCGTCCTAGGGAAGCTCAGGAAGTGTGGGCTGGATGAGTGGTCAGTGAGGTGGATAGAGAACTGGCTGAATGGCAGAACTCAGAGGGCTGTCATCAGCGGCGCAGAGTCTAGTTGGAGGCCGGTAACTAGTGGTGTCCCCTGGGGTCAGTACTGGGCCCAGTCTTGTTTAACTTCTTCATCAATGACCTGGATGAAAAGTTAGAGTGTACCCTCAGCAAGTTTGCTGATGACAAAAAACTGGGAGGAGTGGTGGATACACTGGAAGGCTGTGGTGCCATCCAGCGAGACCTGGATAGGCTGGAGAGCTGGGCAGAGAGGAACCTGATGAGGTTCAACAAGGGCAAGTGCAGGGTCCTGCACCTGGGGAGCAACAACCCCATGCATCAGTACAGGCTTAGGGCAGACCTGCTGGAGTGCAGCTCTGCAGAGAGGGACCTGGGAGTGCTGGTGGACGACAGGTTGACCATGAGCCAGCAGTGTGCCCTGGCTGCCAAGAAGGCCAATGGAATCCTGGGATGCATTAGGAGGAGTGTGGCCAGTAGGTCGAGGGAGGTTCTCCTCCCTCTCTACTCTGCCCTAGTGAGGCCCCATCTGGAGTACTCCGTCCAGTTCTGGCCTCCCCACTTCAAGAAAGATGAGGAGCTACTGGAGAGAGTCCAGCAATGGGCTACGAGGATGGTGAGGGGACTGGAGCATCTCTCCTACGAGGAAAGGCTGAGGGAGCTGGGCTTGTTCAGCCTGAAGAAGAGAAGGCTGAGAGGGGACCTAATAAATGCTTATAAATATCTGAAGGGTGGGTGTCAGGAGGATGGGGCCAGACTCTTTTCAGTGGTGCC
>Ga0065711_1036756_pt1 | contig 20626 bp, 12 predicted proteins | sample Hoacrofraction12_FD_59098 | JGI IMG/M metagenome (GOLD analysis project Ga0065711, IMG submission 59098) | Hoatzin crop microbial communities from Cojedes, Venezuela - Epithelial fraction 12 v2 (version 2) | ecosystem: Host-associated > Birds > Digestive system > Esophagus > Crop | place...
TGTGGAGTCTCCTTCTCTGGAGATATTCAAGACCCACCTGGACAAGGTCCTGTGCAGCCTACTGTAGGTGACCCTGCTTCGGCAGGAGGGTTGGACTAGATGACCCACAGTGGTCCCTTCCAACCCGTACCATTCTGCGATTTTATGATTCTATCAGCTGGGATCATCTGCATTTCCCTTTTGAAAGTAGGTAGTCTTACAGATATTATGGAAGTGTTATATTTTAATCTTGTTTTATATGAGGTTTTTTGTAAGCAAAAAGTCTTATAACATATTTAAAGCAAAGCTGCATCTGCTGAGAATAGTTCAGCCATCTCCAATTCCTGTTATTTCAGATTGATCTAGTACATATATACACACACATATATATAAATAAAAATTGTGAAAGCCCTGAAGACTTCAGAACATGTAGACCAGATGTTAGATGAAACATAAGGAAATCTCCAATCATAACAAAACCAGTGCTCAGAGGGTTTATTTCATCAGCCCTTTCTGTAGCCCTTCAAAAAGAAGGGTCAAGATATTACATGTAATATACACATAATTTTTAAATACATAAGTAAATATAAAATGACTTACCTCTTGTTCAGCCACACATCCACATGAATCCTGGGATGATGTAGATTCCATCTGCCAGCATGAATTATTTTTTCTAATAGGAATAAACAAAAAAATATTAACAACCATTAAATGAAATTAATATATTACTTAACAAAAGAAATTAACAGAGAAACGAGCAGATGTGACATCTTTAAAATCTTCTTAGCATTTTGTCATAGTTGCATCTGTGTCTAGAGCTGCATTAATTCTATTCATTTGTGTCAAAGCACATTCCCTAAAAGAATTTCTGGATGTAAAGCAGCAAATGAGCTGCATACTTTGCGTTTGCAGCAATAAGAGAAGTAGAGCATGGTCACAACTCTGCATTCCTAAATTACGAAATCTGGAATACTTCCTAACAAATATTGTTTTATAATTCCTAACAATAATTATTGTCTAATCTTCATATATATGGATACCAGACTTGAGCAAAATCCTCCTGAAATTCATCAGAAAGATGTCACTGACTTTTTAAGGGATTTGGATCAGACCTCTAACAATGAAGTCTACTTATGTACTTTACCTGAATGCCAGCTCCTTCATCAGAACAAATTTTTCATTAACCTCATGCTGCAAGAAAAGCTTAAGATAGTCCACATTACAGAGAAAAAAGAAAATTGAATTTACAATGTTTACAATTAAGGAAGTAGTTACATTATTCTCAGTTACCCTTGTTTTGAATGCATGCATGTGTGGTCCCAGTCAGAGAAATATCTCAGTAGAATCTGTGAAAGGTTACCTAGGTTATCATCTTCAGTGCCGTTCAAAGTGTGCCAGGAGGGAGGGGGGAGGGTGGGAACGGGACAAAGTGGGGGAAGAAAAGAGAAGAAGAAACACAAACGTGTTAATATGCCTTGTTCTACCAACTTTCAAGCTCAAGATCCTACAAGTTTACCAAGAAATTAAAGAACTATAAAATACATGCATAAGAGACATACCAAAACTGTAAAATGATATTTCAAAAACCGTATGTGAACATGCAAAGAACATTCAGTACAATTATGACTAAAAAAATCTCAACATGTCCCCACGGCCATCTTTCTCCTTATAAATATGTGTTCCTAACAGTTAGTGTGGTTTAAGTGTTTTTAAGCTTCATTTATAAATTCAGACAGCATCTTATGTTTATGAAGATATCTGTGTATTTGTCCAGTAGAGAAGGTGATCTGTGTGTGATATGCGCTCGAAACAGAATAGCTCAAAGCTGGGCTATAGATACTGTACATTAGAAATGAATAAATAGTTCTAGCTGGTTTCAAAGCTGAGCGTATAGAAACTAGAGGTTGAGTAAGAAGAGCACCAGGCTTTGACAATACTGTGTGACATTTTCAAACCTGATAATTACTTTGAGAAAATGGCTTCAGACCTAAGCAATTAGTTAAAATGAAGCACACAAATACTTGTTTAAATACTCTTGTGCATTTCCGTATAAATGGCCATGATGGGTATTGAAACAGATTACCCAGTTCAAACTGCTCCAAAGTCTTTGTCCTTTCCTCCAGAAAATCCTTTGCACAATGTTTTTCTAATTTTGTCTCTCCCTCATAATAATCTATAAAAGTATACTAAACATCTGAAAAATAAACAGTTATTGTAAAAAGTAACCTATTTTTATAATTCTTTCTGGAACATAAATACTCTTTAAAATATGAGAACTTAAAGGCGAAAGTCCCAGAAGCCTAGATATCGATGATGATGGATGAGCCCTTTACCTAAAGAAGGATTCTGCATTGTCATAAAGTCTTGGCGTCAGCTTGAGAGAAGGATAATCAATGGCCAGCGGCTTCACGCTGAACAAGGCCATTGCCAGTGCAACAAAGAGGACAGGCAGCAGCACATTTGACAGACTTCCTCTCCAGTCTCGCCTAGTGTGTTGAAACCTCTTCATCAGAAGGGCAACAATCTGTGCGAGAACAAGATGGGCTCCACTCACACTTGATGCGCCCATAAGTGAGATATCTGAGTGAGACAAAAAAACCCAAACACTCTTGACAAACAATGAAAATCAAATTTAACTTTTATGTGTTACATTTTAAAATATAGAACATAATAGTCTTTTAGATCAAAAAAACAAAGCTACATAAACCTACAACGTTCTCCTGGATGGAATAGTACAATCCCCCTTGGTATAACTAATTAACTCTTCCTATAAGGGAAAACAGATATGCAGCTAACACATTGCCTCTACAGTTAAAGGAGTACTGAATACCTATTTTTAAAGAAATACTGAATACCTAGTTTCCCATGGTCCTCACACTGGTACAGCCATTCCTTGTACATTACCACCTTTGCTCCTAGACAAATGACCATGGCAAACACAGCCGGTATTAGCACTAAGGTCTTGATCCACCTTGACTGGAATCAGTGGCAACTTTTCCACAGGGATTTCAATGGGACATCGTCAGAGTGTGTAACCGAGCATCACAGATGTTAGAGACGTGGGTTCTCATAAAAGCATTCCCTTCATTTCTCTGCTCATATGGAACTGATAAAATTTTCTAATGTATTAGTTAATGCAGTTTTCATAATCCCAGCTCATGGGCTGTCCCTCACATTCCCATGGAAGCATGTCAACAGCTTATTAACATCTCACCAATCAGACGTTTTCCTAATAGACTCTGCCTTAATTTAATTTTATTGTTCTTTATTAGACACTTGTTAACCACACCAATCACTTTGTCTCCGTTTTGGACTCTAATGCCTTCTAGGTATGTGCAGGTTATTACCAGCTTCTCTTAATTGTGGCCTTGTCAGACTGAACGTACTTCAGCCTCTTTTCTTCCTTATAGCATAGCAATGCCTGAGAGATGTACTACCACAAGTACTTCACCGCAGCAAGATTGAATAACCTGTTTATTGTAGTGCTCAAGGACATACCATATTTTCTAATCCCTTGTGATTTGTCTCTTATTACCTTCTCTTCTGTGTATTGACACCACTCTAAGCAGCATTTCCATGTGAAATTTTAACAACTATTTGTATGGGAGCTTTCAAGTAACCTCAAATTAATTGTCCTTCACTTAGCACAGCTTTTTTTCTGGTTTATTACAACTTTAATCCCAGAAGACAGAGCTGTGGGACAAATAGACGGAAAAAAAAAGAATCAGAAAAAGAAGCTGAACTTCTGAACAGAGTGGATGTTAGGCAAAACAGTTCAAATTGTGTACTCTACATCAACTGGAGTGTGAATCATAAACTTATGATTTTGTATATTAAAAATTATGTGTATTTTGCCATGAAGAGTTGTAATCAAATATACACATTGTGGAAGACTGTGGCTTTTGGAGTTTAGGCCTACACAGGAGGAGGAAGTCAGGTGAGATAAGGCTTCATGGTGACACAGAATACCATGTGAGGACTTCTCAAGGCTAAGACTTTTGGAAAATATAAACACCACATCCACCTCCAAGAGCAGCAAAAAAGGAGGATCCAGGTAAATACAAGCTAATCATCCTCAGTCCCTGGGAAGGTTACAGACCAAATCCTCCAGCAAACAACATCCAGGATATGAAAAGCAAGAAATGACTGGGAATAGACAACTTGGACCTGGTAAGGTTGAGCCTTGCCACCTGAGAGCTCGCCATGAATACAGGACTGGTTTGGTGAATGAAAGAAGAGCAGTGGATGCTGTCTACCTTGAATTAACAAAGCCTGTGATGTGGTCTTCCATGGTGTCCTTAGAGCAAATGGGGTGAGAAGGACCGCAAAGACCACTGACCGGACTGCCAGGCAGCATGCTGCCAGCTGTGAGCATCAGTACCAGCTCCAACTGAGAAGAAGCTGGTTACTAGGGCTGTCCCTCAGGGGCGACGAGGAAAATGCGAACAGTACTGGTTAACACACACACACGTGTGCACACCTGCACCTGGAGGGGATCCACACTGTTCGGGGGCATCTGTGGGTCGAGCACTGGGGTTGAGGGGAACCTCCTGGCAGCAGGAGCAGCTCCCCAGCTGCACCCAGAGACCCCAGTAGCACCAGGTGTGCCAGGTGTCTCTGCTCAGGGAAAGGACAAGAAGCAACTGGCACCAGCTGGAACATGGGAAATTCTGACTTTACATATCAGAAAAAAAAAAATTTCACTGTGAGGGTGATAACCAAAACTCAAAACCAAACTGGGCAAGGCACTGAGTAACCTGCTCTTAATTGACCCACACTTCCAACTTTAATGTTCTGACTCTATCAGATTCCAATTAACTCTAAGTAGTTAATTTTGGGTTTGTTTCTCAGGGAAAAAAGTTTCCAGCATTTATTCTTTTAATTCCACAACTGAATGACATTTTCACACTTTTTTCCCCAGAAAATCCCATAGAACAGAAATTTTGTCTTTAAGCAGTTCTAATCACAGCTGTATATTGCTAATTTGATAGCTAACACAAATTGGACTTAAGATTTTGAACCTTTATACAAAGAAAAAGTAGGTAAAAAATTAAAATACTGGTTCAGCATTCAAGTGCCCCAACCAAGAATGGTTACATTTTGGGCTTGGAACCTGTTTTATATATAAATCGGACTAGTAGGAGAAGACAGTCTTAGTAAAAGAAGATTTTTTTTATTAAAGCAAATTTCTTATGAATGTATTAAGTGCTTTGAGTTATTACGGTAAGACTCTCAACAGTTGACTCAATACAGAAATTGAGACACTTGGAAACAGAACATTTTTCAAGGGATGAGTGCTTTTAGAATAAAAAACAGATCCTGTAAGTGTTTCCAGCTGAGCATCCCTGAAATTGTAAAATGGACCATCTCTCATTTATTAAAGTAGTGAAATCCCAGAGAAGGAGCATAGAATGGTATACTCACCATGGTTTTTGGCCAGTTCATAGATTGTAAGTATGAAATGTGAAAGATGTTTCAAAATTTTTGCCCCTTTGAACCTCTGAAAAAGGGCTGACAGCTACGTTCTGGGGGCAGAAAGAGAAATCAAAGCCGCCATTCATTCTTTTTTCTTGGCAAATGGAGCAGAGAGAAATGATAACAAATTAATTCAGATTGCAATAGGAAGAGAAACTGTCATCCCGAATAAAAATAATTGTCCATTTTGTCCATTATCCTGACTCTTACTCAATATTTCTAATGTTGGACAGCCAAGATATATCACAAGAAGATGCAATAAACCACTATATTAAAAGTATACATTTGGTTCAGGTACTTCTTTTTAAAATTATTTGACTTTTCAAAAAACAAAAAACATGTCCATTATTTTAAATTCTCATTGAGAAAGGTGTCAAACATCTGTCTGAATCACCTTAAATTTCAATCTTTCTGACCTTGAATCCTCTCATTCCTTTGTGTTTCAGATAAAAAACAAAAATCTTGTTTATCTGTTTTGAATCTATTCTATTTGATGTTACTGGATATGCTCTTAAATCTTGCTTTAGGAGACAGGTTAGAGAAGTTTCCAAGCTATCTTCTGCATAAACAATCTCACTCTTCAGTCGCCTCTTATAAAAATCTTTACAGTCCTAATCACCCTCACCACTTGCCTCAAGTCTCCTTATATTACCACTGCATCAGTCTCCAGGATATATTGTGTTCAACATGGCTGTCTACCAGATGTGGAAACACTACTGATTTATACAATAGCACTATGCATTCTTGTACTGATATGCTTGTTGTCTTTATGCATCATGCCATTTTGTCTGACTGCAGCCACACTGTGAAAAGTAGCCTACATTGGGCTTTCCATAATTGTCTCAATATGGCTTTCAAGATTCCCAAGGTATTAAATTACTCAGACAAAAAAAACCTAAATACTATTCCTGTGTACACTTGCCATTTAACCCTTTTATGTTTCTTAATCCTACATGCATAGTCTAATTTAATTTTCTTTTAACTAGAACCCAGAAAAGTAATTTTTGCATCATAAAGCTTGTAATTCACTGCCTATGTCTGTGTATAGGTATGCATGTCAGGAGGCATAAAAGAAGCACACGTTTATAGGAAAACAGTTTCTGATTACCACGGATAATCATAAAAGCTAGAAGGCAAGACCAGCCGACCTCTCTATTATGAAGTCAATTTTTATGCAGAAAGCTTATGGAAATGTTCTCATTAATAATTTAGACCACAAAATTAAACAACTGACCCAATTGTTAGAAGCTGTCTTTCTTGACTTACAACTGCATTTATCTGCAAGAAGTGCAATTATGTTCACAATTAAGTTGTACTTTCCAATTTATCCAAACTCTCCTTTGTATTATGGAAAAGATTTTTGCCCCTTTCCAATTCATATAGTTAATATCAGGTACAGGGAATCAAAGCATAGTCCTAAAATTTTGGAACCAAGATTTTGAAAATTCTTACCTATAGACTGCTCTAGAATTAGTAGAACCAAGTATTTTAAAAGTCTCTAACTGGATGTTAGATGGTCTTTTTCTCCCCTTTTTTGCAGTTCTACAAAATAACGTAATCCTAAACTTTTTTCATGGCACAATAAAATAAGGGAAAATGGGCTATACAATGGCTATGTTAACAGCCAGGAGTAGGTATGTTCAATTCTGCTTCTGTTATTTCGCCATTTAGAAAAGTCATTTAGAGGAGGTCCAGATTTTGGGAAGATAATCCTGGAACTGACCTACCCTGGCAAAACAGTTGAGCTAGCTCACATGAAACATTGCATTTGGAAGCAGTATATATTTATTTGCTTGTCAGAAGTTTTGTGCCAGCAAGTAGTTCTAGGCTGAGCTACTGATCTGATATTGTTCTGCATTTCAGCATATGCCATACTGGCTTACAGTCAGTGTTAGCCCACCAATCTGTGCACCACATTCCATTAGAAGATATAAAAAGTCATTCTTCTCACATATTTCTTTACTTCTTATAAAGATAGATATAATCCTAATTTTGTTTCTAGGAGGATTTAGAGGACTGACTTTCATGTAGGGTATTTGAATAAAAGTCACTGTGACAGTGTGAGATATCAAGGGAGTACCTCTAGTCCGTGTTTCATACTATGATTGATTATTTTCTTATATCTAATAGGGTCATGAGCTGTCTCCATACAGAGCTGGTCAGAAAAAAAATCTATGTTTTGGGGTGAATTTCACAAGAGAAATTCCTTTCTGGCATTTTTAGTTATAAATCCTCACATTTCCTCCCCCCCATCCCCAAGTATTTTTCATTTTCAGCATTGTGAATATTTCTTCTGAAAGCTGATATAAATGGTTGATGTCTTAAGAATTTCCTGTCCAGAAAAGTAAAGCTTCAGCAAAAATTACAGTTCCTCTTCTCTCCCTCATACATACTTCTTAGTCTACTTAAGTGACATTTTTTGGAGGGAAAAGATTTTTATTTTAATTAAAAATTCAGCTTTACATTCTGGACCCCAGATTCCACAATGGGATTCTGCATGGGCCTGAAGATGTTTGAGACAGAACAATTGAGGTCTAGGTAACTGTAGAGTTCATCAGTAAAATTAACATATTGTAAAGCGAAAGCATTGGTGTCTGTCACTCCACAACCTTGTGGAGAAACCCCTTCACAACTCAGATCTCCCAAGCCCATTTCCTCAAGCTAGAGAGTTGACGGATTCCTTCCTTTACCTAAGACATTCCTGTTGTTCATGTATCAACATGTTTAATATTTTAGCACACTGAAGACTGTTAATAGGACAGGATGAAGTATGTAACCAATTTCTGCTGGAAAATCAAGAAGGAATGAACATAACCCGAAAAATGTGCTGAATATTCTCACCAAAAAACCCCGACACCCAAACCCCACAACCCAAAAAACTTCCCTAGAGAGACTACCAGCAAACTTGTAAAGTAGCCTCTTTAAGCTCCTCATTTTTGCATTTCCTAGAGAAAGGAGTATGAACAGAAGTTCATTTGTATGCAAGAAGCTTAGGAAAAGAATGGGACAAATTTCATCCAAATTACCCACCCTATATTTAGAGGAAATAAATTCTCAAGTCAGCCCTAGACACAGCAGCTATGATCTACCCACAGCAATGTGTAAGATGCTGAAGAAATGGTAGGGCACCATTGTACCTAAATCTCTCAGAGGCAGGAATACTTTACAATACCCTCACTCAGCTGGTTGAAGAAGAGATATATCTGATCTTTGCTAGCTAAACAAAAGACACAGCCATGTAAAGTGCTTTTGTGCATAAGGAAAAGTGTAAAACATGCAGGAACTAGACAACAACAATCCTTCATCCACAAAAAAATTTTCTTTACTTTTACTGTTTCATATCACACTGTTATCAAATCAGTGGCAGAGGTGCACGCAAGAAACAGTGTTTGATCCTGGACGTCAATGTTTGCATCCAAGATTTTCATTCATGTTTGTTGCAGGTGGTAAACACATTGTACAGACTCACATAAGGCAAATAATTAAATGGCAATGGAAAATACATTACTAGTATCCATCAGAGAAAAAGAAGGAAACAAGAATAACAGGTTTTTGTACCCTTCCTTTCATTTCTTTTATTTTAGTTTTTCACAAAGCACTATGACATAATCTGAAATGTTAGGAGAAAAGGAACAGTTAAAATGAGGAATTTTCAGTCACCGTTTTACATGAAATATGACTGACACACACGCCTTAAACACTGATCTAAAATACTCCACTCTTGCACACTGATGCACCTTAACCCCACCTTCCATGAGACAGCTTTGGGAGGGCTAACTAGTAAACTGAGAAATAATTAAAACCAGGACTAATTTTGGGGTACTGAATAACCCAACTGAACAGAATGCATTATAGTTGTCAAAATAATGAACTGAACAGAATACATTATCTAGATTCTCAACAGCTCATCAAATGGATAGATTACCTTTGCTGACTTCATTAAGCAGTTAGGTGAAAATGTGGAATCACAGCTTCAATGCTGCAGACATCTCTGCAGCAAGTGACTACCCAAAGTTTGATTCCTGCCCCTCAACCTCTTCAACTTTTGTAGAGATTACCAAGTGAACTTGAACAGTGTCCCTCGGAATCTACCTCTTCCTATAGCAGTTCAGCATCAGAGTATGCTGCTGCAAAGATCTACAAAATAGTCACAACAGGAGATTTTTAGTGTAAGAAAGAATCCAGCTCAAGGTGTTTATTCTTTCTTTCCAGACACACCATAGCCTCATCCACATTATGAATATCAGCCTTTATTTCAAGAACTTGTTTTTTCTGAGTTAGAACATACTAATACCTGCATTATACAAATAGGAGCACCATCGAATGCAAGCCAAATATTTCTTAACAATTATACAAATCAGATAAAAACCAAAATGTTAGATCCCAGTTTTTGTTTCCTTTATGTGTTCACAGATACCCACAACTATTTATAGCAGACATTATAATTCTATTATATGAAGTATTAATTTAGGTATTTGTAATGCCCATACAAAATACAAAGAAGGTAAGCCAGCCTCTTAAATTCACATATAACTAATACTGAAATACACACAGCATTTCCTGACTGTTTTAACTTTCTATTCAATGCAAGAATACTCAGTCTCATACCACTGCAAAAATCCATTAAGCTTTCTCATCACTCATATCAAAATAACAGAAAATTTTCTATAAGTATAAATGCCATGGAACAGCTCCTTATGTGTGGCAATAAATAAGAATTTTAGAACAGATGTGTATCACAGCCACTTTCAATTTTAAGGGTAAATTTGGGGAAACAAAACAGTCCAAACGGCATTTAGCAAGTACATACGGTAGTTAGAAAGTCAGTGAAGTGAGAGCGCTGCTTTTAATTTATGGACCTTATTTATAACCTTACCTTCCCAAACCTATATGTCTGTTATATCGACTCATTGCATTCAGCCTTAAATCTACACTGCAAGCTGTCAAAGCCAGTGAGAAACTGGTTTTTTTTCTATCCTTACTATTAGTCCTTATGGTTTCTGGAACAACAGCGCTTGACTTTAGACTGGGTTTCCAAGGTATCGCTGCTTGTATAACAAACAAGAATAGCCACCACAGCGGCTAGGAAAGAAGCCAACGCCCTAGTTGCTGCTGAATGTTGCTGATGTCAAAACATCACTTATTGTTTTTATTAGTATGACAATGGGTAGGCAAGTAGCCATAACAGAGACTGGACTTGAGTATAGATTTATTTTGGAATGTAACACTTCTAGTGAATGGTACAAGCACCTACTACTCTGGTTATAAAAGCAGTCATAACTTTAAATGAATTAATTTTCTAGTACAAAATAGTCAGTTTTCTTCCTTTCTCTAGTCAGAAGCACACAAATAGTGCACAAGCGTAAAGAAATAGGAAACAATGGTGCTGTCTTCCTATCCATTACCCTACAGACCCCAAAGGGAACCACAAAAAGGTTGTTACCCTGACAGCCAAGATGATTTGATGAATGGCCATCTAAACCAGCCTGGTCTTGACAGAAGAGGACACATTGCTGAATGTACATTTCCCATAATTCGTAAATATAGGGTTTCATTTCTTTCAACAGCTGTGACTTTCAGTGTCTAATACAATCTCTGTTGTTAAATTTCCATGTTTTCTTCTGCTTTGCCTTTATTTATATCCCTCCTCTACACTTAAGATGGGGTTGCTACCAACTTAAACCATACTGAAAAAGGAGTTGGAGTTAAGCACCAAGCATTTTTCTACCTTTGTGTGGTGAACTCTCCTGTGGCCAGACCACCTTGATCATGATAAGAAGTGCATATTCTTTGGAAACAAATAAAACAGAAATATTCAGCCAGGTGGACACAATCTTATCATGCCCTGAAAATGAAAATCACTGTAATTTTGGGAGCCCTAATTCTCTGATTCTGAGTTTCTGCATGATTAACTTGCAACATTAACAAATATGCTAATTTCAATTTCCAGAAGATAATTTTCCAAATATATCTGCTTTTATTGTAGTACTGTCTCCCCTGCAGTGATGCACCTGCAACGAATTGCCACGTGGAGGAGCGGACAAGAGGGGGAACAGTTGAAAAACAGGCACAGAATGGTGGCTACAAAATGGAAGCCTATTTCAACCTACTGCCTGCATTCTTTAAAAGAACAAAAGCAGAGAAGAATTGCCAAGAAAAGATCCCAATTGATTTCACGTGTATTATATGTGCATATGTATCTCTCTGACCTGGCAGAGAGAAAGAATACATTTGTACATGCACAGGCAAACATCCATCAGATCCTCCTGTACTGAAATATACCTTCTTATTACAATAAGCAGCCCACTTTTTGAGATCAGTTCCTTTTCTTTGTAGAAGTGTCAATCAATACTCAGGGGGCTATTAGAATTCAACCCACTGATTTCAGCCTGTAGACTCAGATTATAACACTTCAAGACTGAATCCAACGTAGACAACAGGGCTACAACGCAAAGTACTTTTCCTGCATTTGGTGAAGATATGGTGAAAGAGCAGGACAGCAATACAGTCTGAATGTTCTCTGCACCACGGCATTTAACATTGTGTGAGACTTAATGCTAAATATCTTTGCATTTTCAAAGTAGACAGATTAAATGTAGCAAAAGTCAAAGGAACTATGTATTCAAACCCGGTGTTCTGAAGTATTTCCCACTAGTAACTTCCTTCCCAGAAACAGGACTTTTAAATTGTAGCTGTCTAGTTTTTTACTGCTGATGACTCTTGTTATGTAGCTGTTCAGTTTGCAGCGAGCAGCCTTTGGAGGTACTGTATAAAGCACTCTAGGACCAGGCGCCTGCAAGTGCTCAAAGAAAACTTAGACAACAAATGAAGAAAACCTCTTCAGCAGGGCCGAGATTTCACACTGGTAGACAAGGACATTCTTAACCACTTTTAGAATGTGTGCAAGTATTAGATTAATATGAACAAAGTACTTGGTCTAAAATATTGCAACTTCCATAATCAAGAAAATTTTTAGACACTATCTCTAGTGGAGTTATTCTATTAATAATAAAATCGTAGCAGTTTGTGCAGGGAAAAAATTCAAAACTGAATGATGATTGAGTTCTGAAGGAGGCATGTTTTATTCAGAACCACAGCCACAGCAAACAATTGAAAAATGTATTTGATGTATAATCTCTTTCCTCAGGCATTCTGGTATCTCGTAAATAGTGGTATTAAACAGCTACAAGGATCTTGATTAAAAGAACCAACTGTTCAATTTTTTCTAATGCTTCCAATGAATGCGGTAACCTAGATAAACTGCAAAAATAGATCAAGAGACAAATAGAAAGAGAAAAAATTATATGGGTAAAAATTTCTACCTATAGAAATGTCCAGCACCAGGTCTGCATATCATAAAGTCCCACTTACATATTTCAAATGAGGAATTAACTGGCAACAGCGTAATATATAAATCTTATCAAGGTGTCCCCTTGTGACCTATATAAGTTTACTGCATGAGCAGTTAGAAGGAAGAAGCGCAGTTCTCAGTGCTAGCTGCTCTGCCCACTGCCTTTCATACTGAATCTACTTGGGATGTTATCCCTGTAATTCCTAAAAGAGTTTTTTGATAGTTTTGAGAAATGAAAACCTTCTAGTCCTGCAGAATGTTGCTAGTATCGAGAAAACAAATGTGTGACTATTGATAATGTCTTTGTGGGCTTTTGTAACACAAAAGAAATGTTTTAGTGACAGAGACAACAGTTTCACCAAAAGAGATAATTTTGAGAAGGTACTGGACACATTAATATCTAGCTTCATGTAGAAGTATCAACCTCAAACACAGGCTAGCTAGCACAATTAAGATGTGTACCACACCTTCTACATATGTATGGTATTTACCCATGTCCTGGTTTCGACTGGGACAGAATAAATGTTCTTCTCAGTATCTGCAGTGTCTTGCATTTAGTATGAGAAGAATATTGATAATACTTTTTCCTGGGAGTTGAAACTGTTCCATGAGTTCAGTCTTTTTTGGGGAAATCCCTTAAAATTTGTGACTTCCAGGTTCCATAATCGCTGCTCGAATACTGGCTATACAATTGGTCATCAGGCAGTGAGAAAAAATTTTATTGTGTATAGCTTGTCTTGCATATTCATTGTTATTATCACTATTACTCATCGTTATTATCACTATTATTATTGTTAGCATTTACTTGTCTTATTAAACTGTCTTTATCTCAATTCATGAGTTTTACCTTTTGTCCATTCTTCTCCCTGTTCCGCTGTGGGGGGAAATGAAGGGGTGAGCAAGGGGCTGTCTAGTGCCTAGCTGCGAGTTGCTGGGTTAAACCACAACAACTCATTAGATGAAGCATGTTGTTAAGCAGACTCCAGGAAGCCCTTTCCCCCAAGCAATGTTCCATTTCAGAATGAAAAGTAAGTATACTTAGTCGTGATTAATATCTCGTAAAAATTTTGACAATTTACATTAACTTACAAAAATGAAGTTAAAGTATCTGTACTTGCTGGTGCAACAGCATTAACGAAGCAAATTTCCTTTTTAAAATATTTCTGTGCATGTGTGTACATACACATACACTATCTTAATCTACATAAATATATACACACATAAGTACACTTGGAAAAAATATCTTTATAATATATACTCTACCTTACCTAGGTAAGGCAAGGAACCAGTAGAATTTGCTTTGCATGTAATACCTAAAGACTAGCTATTAACAACAAATATTTTCTGACGCCATATGTGTGATTGTATTAATTATCTAGGAGAAAAAATTTCCTCCAACATATAGGCCCCCTATTATGGTGCTGGGCTGGCTAGCTGGGGTAGAGTTATTTTTCTTCATAGTAACTAGTATGAGGCTATGTTTTGGATTTGTGCTGAAAACTCTGTTGACAATAGAGGGATGTTTTAGTTATTGCTGAGCAGTGCTTACACAGAGTCAAGGCCTTTTCTGCTTCTCACACTGGCCCGACAGTGAGTAGGCTCAGGGTGCACAAAAGGTTGGGAGGGGACACAGATGGGTCAGCTGACCCCAACGGACCAAAGGGATGTCCCGTACCATGTGACATCATGCTCAGCATATAAAGCAGGGGCAAGAAGAAGGAAGACCAGGACATTTGATGTGATGGCATTTGTGTTCCCAAGTAACTGTTAGTCATGATGGAACCCTGGTTTCCTGGAGATGGCTCAACACCTGCCTGCTGATGGGATTTAGTGAAAAAATTTCTTGTTTTGCTTTGCTTGCATGCATGGCTTGTGCTCTACCTATTAAACCGTCTTTATCTCAACCCATGAGTTTTCTCACTTTTACCCTTCTAATTCTCTCCTCCATGCCACTGAGGAGGGAGTGAGCAAGTGTCTGTCTGGTGCTTAGTTGCTGGCTGGGGTTAAACCACAACAGAGGGAGAGAAATAATTATTTAATTTTGAACATGAGAAGTAAATGCTATCTTTAGAAAACTCCTACTATTGAGCAACAGAAAGAGCACAAGCTGTAAAGGATTTCACTATTTAAAATAGGAAGAAAATATTGCTACTGGTGTAGCAAAAGCCACATTAGTTTTACAACAGGTAACCCATCGCTGCTGTTACAAGAGGCAACCCATTGCTGTTTAACTTTCAGTTGCTTTTCAGATAACATATGAACACATAATCCATATACTGAATAAAGAATTTTTTAAGATGTTCCAAATGTGAAAAAAATGGAATACCTCCAAAAAGTGCAGTCAGGTCATTCTCAAAAGGAGTAAGTGAACACAAGTATACTGTCTGCCAGATCTCATTTATCCTCTGAGGAAGAGTTCTACATCTCTTATATTCTTTCCATTTTTCCCTTTTTTTGTAAACATTACTTAGCAATCATTACAACATGAAATGGAAGACAAGCAGCCCTGCAGAGTGGAGAACAAGACTCCTGAATATTTCATCACAAGCCAGGAATTTAAAAATACCATGAAAGATCACAAAGGCTGTCAATACCTTTTTCCCCATCTTCAGTTGTTGTAATACATTCAACAAAATACAGGAACTAAAAGAAAACAACATGAAACCCTGGAGTGCAAAGGAAATGTTGGAGAAAGAGAGACAGAAGGGAACACTAGCAAGTCTGAGGGAAAATAGAGCCTGTATGAAGAAATACACTGTCAAGAAGAAATCAAAGAAGAGTTTATAGGCAAGACATAAAAGCTACACAGCTGAGATTATTATCACTTGTTTTTCAAGATGTTAAGGAAGTCCACGTTGTAACAATTACCTTTGGATAAATAAAATATTCCCAGTGAACCCAAAACTATCTGTATTTTTTGCCCTAGTGGATCAGCTTCCAAACTCGGAAGCATTTCTGAAGCACTATTAATAACTAACGTAACAAACAATCTAGATTATGACAAAGGCAAGGCAGCAGCTTGTTGGAAAGAGCAGGATCAAAATATTCTTAGACATCCACATCAGGCAGCAAGAGCTGAGAGGTGTTAATATGAAATACAATTTTCTGATTAGAAGACATTTGAGACATGGAGAAATTCAACATACAGTCATCACCATCAAAAGTTACATGCATATCAGTTCTGGTGACCCACAGCTTCAGAAAAGTCTCTGATGATTCTGCTTCTTCTAGGCAGGATAGAAAAGGCATCATCTCTTTCATTCATAAGATGGAATGATGCAACCTCTTTCCTTACTCATTTTAAATTAGTTAGAAACTGGAAATACTCAGTAAACTTCACACCACAGTCTGAAGTCTGGATCTATGCTTGCAGCACAACACATTTCTTCAAGTATACCTTTCAGTCTAAATGAGATTCGTACATCTGAAGAACAGGCAAAAATACCAAATTACACAGTGAAGGAAAGCAGCTACTAAGTCACACAGGTGACTTTCTATGGAACCAATTCAATTCCATCAACAGCACACATTCATGAGCAATTAATATGATTTTCAAAGTAGAAATTTCAGAAGGTAGTTTTATTTTGTTCTCTGGTGCTCTAGCACTTGCAGAGAAGTTTTTGGCAGATGGTTTACTAACTATTTTTTACTCTAGAGCTGAAGGGAACAAAAGGCCTCTGCGAGGAAAGACAGGCAGGGTTCACTTCTTTCATTTGCCAGCAGCTGGGAGATGAACGTGAGGACCAGGAAGTGGAGAACAGGTAGCGTATCAGCTTCTTCGCACTGTAAGAGTACCTCCCTCTACTAGAAAATAGCTGTCTTTCCGTTGTTTTTCTAATAGCCCTCTGATGTCAGAGCCTAACAAGAAGCCCGAGAAGTCCATATTGTGGATGAAAAGTGGAAAAGGACCCGGAAACAACCACAAGGACAGCAACTGGTAGGGAAAATGTTTGGATGACAGAAAAAAGTAGTGGGTGAAAAGAGTGAAACACATCTGAGTTAAGTGGAACACCCTGACCGTTTACTTTCAGAAGGATAGCAGGAGTTAGTTATGCACTTAACTGAGAAAACAAGTTTTTGTAAACCTTAAACAAATTAGATGATCTTATTTTTGAGCTCAGATATCTTGTGACTACTAATAGGCAACATTATAAATACGCTTCACACAATCCTGAAGGGGTGATAAAAGGAAAAGGAATCAAGATTCAGGGTTAAGGAGTATAAATAATTGAAGAGGCAAAATTAAGTTTTCAACATATGCTACAATCAGAAGATTTCCTGCAAGAAATTAATTAAAACAACAATAAAAAACTGAAGGAAAATATAATGTATCCAAGATTTTTAGACCAGCAATTTTGATACTTCTTTTTCAGAGTTTAGTGCTGAATTTAAGTGGTAATGTTATCTATACTATCAGACTACCTGAAGACTGAAACATACACTCTATCTTATCCTTACCAGTATATAGCAAAAATCTGAAGATTTTAATATCAACCTTCATGTCAGGAGCCACTTCTTCCAAACAGAGCCACTGTTACTTATCGTCCACAGTTTTCTAATGAGAAATCAAGATACATTTTACAACATGAAGCTTTAAAATCATTATCATATCCTTTTAAGTGAATTTTGCAGGGAAATGAAAGAAGGGAGTTCCACTTAAAAACTGATGTGGTGATGTAACTTCAAACATATTTTAACAAATACCCTGTCGACCCTTATTTTGAAATTACAAGGAACTGGATTTGTCATAGTAGATTAAAAGCTCCTCTCTAAGAACAGAAGAAACGTCTTGATCATCTGTCAACAGACATCAAATTCCACTCAGTTGCCCATGTGCAGAAATCAGTAACACTTTTACTGTAGCACATTTTCTGCGAAGGCCCCAGGCTTGTGTCAAATGCACCAGCAGAGGGAACATACTTCCCTGGGTAGACTAACTCCAACTGTTAATTAACCTGTAGGAGCAGTGCCTGCCCCTAGCTTCCAGCTATCTGTTTCTCTTATTTCTTCCTTTATTCCATTTATCACTTCTGCCCCTATAAAAACTAGAACTATAACAGACAATATTCTCCACCCAAAAAAAAATTGTATTTTTAAGCAAACCAATTCTATCTTCTTTTTGATAAACTACAGTAACAGAGCCCTGATGGTACCTTTATAAGGACTTCACTTCCAGTATTAACTCTTCTGTTTCCTTTCCAAATTCTCAGCTTTTCCTTGAAGACATTCTAACTTAAAAACCTGGACACTAAGTTTTATGTAATATTGTAGCATCCGTCTCATCAATTTTGTACTGACAGTCAAAATGACCTCTTCACTTCCTTTTGTGCATTAAATTGAAACATAAATCATCTTAGTCTTAAATGTCTTAAAACACTGCTTCACCAGCATTAGTAGATAACATTCAAAGTCAGTGGCTTCCAGGTTATTATTCCCTATTACATAGATTTGCCTAACATTTGGTTAAATTAAAACACATTTTACTTAGAATAGGTTCAGCTTTTCAAGTGATCTAACTCACTCTTTTGGATTGGTCTGACTCCTGACCATACTACGAATCCCTTGCAACAGTCGAGGTTTTTTTTTGTCATAAGCAAGGTTATATTTACTTTAGCATCACTGATGGAAATGATCAGCAGGCCAAATTGAAACCCAGTAAAAAATTCACAGAAAGCTCTTCAGTTTGATGTTTCTCTATTAATGACTACTTTTGTCAGCTACAATTTCTTTATTAAATTAGTTTTCTGATGTGCTTTATAAGTACTGTATATTGTTGATCCCTTAAATCCTAATAGCAGCATTGTAACACTTTGCGCAATATCCTTCAAAATGGCTAACACCAGCTGCTTCAGAGAAAGGTTTAAACAAGTAAAAATTAGTTGTGCATCAACCTTCCAATCCACTTTCAGTGGCTAACTTATTCAAGAAGTTCAAAGACATAAGCTCAAGTAGCACTTCTGTTACTATAGCTACTCATATTACACATACACTAATAACCACTCTTTCGCTTTTTTAAACACATTACCACAATCTTAAGTCTCCCTAATGTTTTATGGCAATGAATTTCACATGTTTGTATATCTCTGTGTGAAAAATATAATTTTACCCATTTTGAATTTTCTACAGTTTTGTTTCACTATATCTCAGGCTCCGAAGGTATTTTACTGCCAGAAGAGATTAGATCCAAAGTTGGTATCTCCCTAACATTTCTGAGACATAGAATGGTACAAAATTAATTCATTCACCTCTTTAGCAAGATATCCAAGTATCTTAATTGTAGAGTATTTGTTCCTTAAAGATCCGATGAGCTCACTCTCTAGCTTATTGCCTGCTTTTGCATCTGCTCAGAATATTTTGTTGTTTATCCATGGTTGGCTAGTCACCCTTTTGACTTGCTCTTAGCTCTACTGATTATTTTTGGACATATACTGCCTGCTGCATTTTATGGTAAGTTGGTTGGACTCCATGGAGTTGGATTCTCCATTTTCTGAAGCATATTTGTCTCCAGCGATCTTGTCATGCAGTCATTGCAAGCTCAACCTTTTTTCTGCAAGCTCCGTATACACCTATAAAACAATAGCCATCAACTGTGTGCCCCAGCTGTGCAGAAATTAATTACGTATTTCTGTATTACAATATATGTATGTATTAGGCCTGCACACATAGGCATTCCCCTGACTTAAAAAGAAAATGTTAACTATTCTCACAGAAATGTGAGGTTTATTCCAAGTTTTTTTTGTTGGAATATAATTAAAAATTATGAGTACACCTTTCACAAAGGAAGCTTAAACCACTAGAAATTACACAGTGTGCTTTATATCTTGAAGGTTACCAATATTAAAATTATTACAATTAATTTAATTAATTAACTGCTACATACCTCTAACATTTGCATTTAGAAAGGGTCAGCTAATTCTGAGTTTATTTTAAGATATTGTGGCGTGTTGACCCTGGGTGGCAGCTAAGCACCACACAGCCGTTCGCTCACGCTCCCCCCCTCCAGCAGTATGGGGTTGAGAACAGGAAAAGAGAAAGCAAGAAAACTTGTGGGTGAAGATAAAGACAGTTGAAAAAGTGAAAGAAAAAGAAAGAAAGAAAAAAAAATAATAAAAACAAGCAATGCAAAGGCAATCACTCACCGCCTCACACAATTAGACTGATGCTCAGCCAGTATGATAGCAGTGACTACCTCCCCCCCAAAAAACCTCCCCTCAGTTTTTATTGCTGAGTATGACACTATATGGCATTGAATAACTCTCTGGTCAATTTGGCTCAGCTGTCCAGGTCATATCACCTCCCAGTTTCTTGCTCACCCTCAGCCTACTCACCTCAGGGAAGGGGGGCAGAATGGAAAAAAGAGAAAACCTTGGCACTGCAGGTAATGCTCAGCAATAGCCAAAGCACTGGTGCGTTATCAGCACTGGTTTAGTCACAAATCCGAAACACAGCACCATAAGGGCTGCTGTGAAGAAAAATAACTCTGGGATGCATTAGGAGGAGTGTGGCCAGCAGGTCGAGGGAGGTTCTCCTCCCCCTCTACACTGCCCTAGTGAGGTCCCATTTGGAGTATTGTGTCCAGTTCTGGGCTCCCCTGTTCAAGAAAGATGAAGAGCTACTGGAGAGAGTCCAGCAGAGGGCTACAAGGATGATGAGGGGACTGGAGCATCTCTCCTTCAAGGAGAGGCTGAGGGAGCTGGGCTTGTTCAGCCTGAAGAAGAGAAGGCTGAGAGGGGACCTAATATATGCTTATAAATATCTGAAGGGTGGGTGTCAGGAGGATGGGGCCAAGCTCTTTTCAGTGGTGCCCAGTGACAGGACAAG
>Ga0065711_1007758_pt1 | contig 20620 bp, 15 predicted proteins | sample Hoacrofraction12_FD_59098 | JGI IMG/M metagenome (GOLD analysis project Ga0065711, IMG submission 59098) | Hoatzin crop microbial communities from Cojedes, Venezuela - Epithelial fraction 12 v2 (version 2) | ecosystem: Host-associated > Birds > Digestive system > Esophagus > Crop | place...
TAATTCCTGCCATCGGTGAACAGAGGGTCGTATTATTTAAAAACCATCACCTTTATTGTTTGAGAGAACGTTGCTGCGTTTTGGCTGGGATGGCACAGGTGTACCACAACAACCAGAGCCCTGCCGGGTGACTCTGCTGGAGGGAGAGTTGTTTAAGGAAGGATGGGTGCAGCGTCCAGCTCAGCAGGGCCCTCGTCTCAGCTCTGTGCCTTAGCTTCTGTTTCACTAAAATTCAGGAACTTGTTACGCTTGTGAAAGAAGTACGAGAAATCCAGACGGTGTTACAGGAGTGTGTGAACCACGAGTTACTGCAGTCCACCAGTTCTGTGTCCGACCCTCAGTGATTATTTTCAGTTGTTGATACCTGCATCTCAAAGCGTGTTTTTAACTTGCGTTTTCCATTCGGTAGTTAAACAATATCATGGGTTTTATTGTATATTTTATATATTTTATAGTAACTGTATGTCCAGTTATTAAAATAAACGCCTTAAAAAACTTCAGTAAACTTTAGTAGGCTTCAATATAATTTTAGTCTTTGGTATATTCAGCGTTTAGAGGTCTCTTCTGACCGTGGCAGACCTGCAGTGCTAAGTACAATGGCAGCAGTTTTTTCTTTCCGTCCTTTGTCAGTAGCCAGAAGGCAATGTTTGGAGAAGACTGAGCTGGGTGGTTGGATATCTGCCTGACCATGCAACCATTCATACTTAATATGCCTATTTTTTTCTTCTTTAAAGGGGGCGTATTATTGCTTCTTTAACTCTGGTTTCTCTTCTTTTCCTGCTTTTCTTGATGAACAGCCTTCAAGAGGAGTAGCACGGGAACGTTTGCTCTTAGCAAGTTAGGAGAGCGGGAACTGTACATGTGTAGCATGTCACATATCTAGGCCAGCAACATCAGATATGATGTACTGATCTTCTTTTACGCTTGTAATCTTAGTTATTGCTTATATATCACACACTAGGACTTTGCAGTTGTTGGTGTCCCGTTAGGTGTGGCCTGAATAGTAGCTGTGGAGAAAAATCAAATCATGAGTGTTGAAACGGCTGTGATAAGTGTATTTGGCAAACATCCTGGAAATCTTTGGGTTTTTGGCCTTTTCTATTATTATTCTCTTGCCTGATGTTGTAGACATTCTTGCCTTAGTTAAAACAAAAATGTGTTTTTTTGCAAAAAACAGGTGTTCCTCATTCTCATTTTTTTTGTCGCTGTCGCCCACAGTCCAAAGAGCCGCCTCATACAGCTGAAGAAGGAGAAGCTGGAGTACACTCCTGGAGAGCACGAGCACGGCTTGTTTCCAGCCCCCATTCACGTCGGTGGGTACTTCCTGCGCGTTTCGGTTGTGGGGAAACAAGCGCCGCACGTAGGTGACGGGGAGGTGGGCTGGCCGGGCTCCGCAGTCTCTCCACCTCGCTCCCTTTTTGCTGTTTTTATTTTATCGCCTTGCCAGGTGACTCACGTCTTTCAGCGCCTGAACTTTGCCAAAGGTCGTACTCAGCTGGCTGTGCTCTGCAGTGCAAAAGTTTTACTCGAGAGGCTTTTTTTTCTGCTGCATGAACTTTGTTCTCCTTTTTTGTTTACCATAAGAAAATATCAATCTAATTTAAAACCTGCTGTAACTGCCAGAATACTTTTGCTTAAATGCAGCACAGAGGTTTCCTCTTCAAACTAATATTGCAGTAGAATAGCCAGAGACAAGTGTGGCCATTTGTTAAATCTCAAAACTAGGCAGCAACAATAAATTTCCCCATGTCCTCGTGCACTTCACGATGGCTGTCTTTAAGCGGGGGGAAGAGTGAGGAAGAATAAAAAACTTAGCTATTGTGGAAGTTTTTATTTCATCCCCGTTTACGAGGTCTCGGGTAGAACAGAAATGAGGTTTAGCGATGCTCTTTGCCTCCGGCAGAAAGAAGCCACAGCCTAAGGCTGGCACGTGCATTTGGAGCTGGAGCAGTTCAGGGTGCTGGGCTGGGCTGGGCTGCCTGGCAGGGGTGGCCGCGAGCTCCCAGGCTAACATTTCTGCAGCTCGGGTCATGTCCTGCGACAAACCAAGACCAATTTGTTGTTCAGGTAATTGTTTCAGCTTTTAAAAAGCTGTGAGTTCTTGCTCAAAGTCCTGTCATGCAAAGAGAGTTCAGGAAATTCCGCATTGTTCGATAGGAATGTCTGTCCCATCAAACACAAACGTGTAGCTGGTTTGTCTGCTTTAACTGAACTTTTTTGCTCCGTGCACAACTTTGACTTCCACAGAGAGGTGATAGCAGGCGAGGAGCTGGACAGACCTGTGCGAATCAGCAACCGCAAAGCAGGCTGAGAACTGAAGGTGTAAATTTCAGTTCTCAGAACCGTGACCTTTCCCGATTCCTTTTTGAATTGGGTCCCAGCTGCGCTGCGCGACTGAACCAGCTGTCAGGATGCTCAGGTTTGCTTTGCAGGGCCATGGTCCAGTTCACTTTTCTCTTCACGAGGCCCCAGCCCCGCGTTTGTGCTGGCAGACAGAAACAAGCTCCTGAGCTAAGATAAAGCTGCTTCAGTTACCCCGTCTTGGGTGGCTGGAGAGCGTTAACCGCAGAGCAGGGTTACGAGGTCTGGGACCACGCTGACAGAGGACTGCCCACTGCCCACTGCCCGCTTGGCGAGGGCTGGAGGAGTCTTCCTCGCCCCCCAGGCTTGGTGCCAGGGCACCTGAAAGAGCCTTTTGTTTTGCCCACTGAGGTCACAGGAGTGAAAGCAAATTCCCGGCAGATTTAGCTCTTTCCTGGAACCACTATGGATGAATAAAGCATTGAAAATGAGAAGTAATTTAGGAGTAAATTGTAAGGAAAATATTACAGTTTTTATTCTCCGGTGGTGAGGGTATGTGTGTGAATTTACATGAAACCACAGACTGTTGCTGGAGGGACCTGAAGGCACTTGTTAACGTGTAGAAAAGCTGGGGAAAATCAGACATGGGGCTGACACCTCTCCTTAGTCACTCTGCTCGCTGCGGTTTTGTGACACGGTATTAGACACAATGACCGGAGAACATCTGAATCGTGGCTGGGACTGGCTTAGGGCTCGTGTCGGCCCTCTGCTCTCACGTCAACGAAGCAGGTGATGGGCCAGCTTCCTTCTTTGGGAGGGGAGGGGGGGGGACACACCGTAAATTTTAGAATAGAGACAAAATCTACAGTAAGATCATTAAGTAGAGTAACTCCTGTCTAAAATGGCTTTCTGGTATTGCTGAAGATGCAGGTCAGCTTGAAGTCTTTCCAAAACATCTAGGAACGTGTTTGCCAAGGCTGAATTTGTTCTTAGGTCGCTTTCGGTAAGGGTCATAGGAATGGGCTTGGATACTATTTTTAAAACTGATCTGGTTTCTTTGAGTACAATGTGGTGATTTACCACCTTGCATGAGCTGTGCGTGCAGGTTTTTTTAGTGCATCTTTGTTCTCGGTGCTGAATCATTGTACTCGTGTGTACGCAGACGGGCTCAGGAGAAGCGTCGGCTCTGGGACTGCTCCGCAGAAGTCCCGGGTGTTTACTGCAAGGCACGGAGTTGCGTTCAGTTTTGTCGGTTATTTGCCGTTGTCCCTTCGGTGGCTGGCATTCAGTGACCGCTCCGGGTGGGCCCGCGCAGGGTTCCTGGCACTGCTTGGGGGGTTGACCTGTGGCGCTGGGAGCTCAGCAGCGGCCGTCACGGGCGGTCGTCCCAGCGAAGGCAGCTTCCCTCTGCCGCCTGCCGCGCCAGGCGTCCGCGGCCTCGCTGTCGGAGAGGGCCGAAACCCAACTGCCACAACAGAGTCGAACGCAAAAGGCAGCGTCGCGAGGGCTTTTCCCTGTGCTTGCCACTGACAAATAAAATGTTCTGGGAGGGTTCTGCTCTTCTGCCCGTGGGGCTTTCGGATGTCGAGAGGCCAGATCAGAGTTTGGCCACGTGCCTGGGAGCGGCCCTGTTCCCTCTTGGGGATACGTGAATACGAGTGTGTGCGACTTACAGAGCTTTTTGTTGCAGGAAAGTATCTCAGACAAAAGAGGATTGACTTCCAGCTGCCTTACGACATCCTCTGGCAGTGGAAACACAATCAGGTACAAGATTCGAGCGTTGCTGGTTGCCAAGATTGTGATCAGGAGTCTTAGACAGAAACTAGCAGGATTCTCACAGGAAAGCTGTGTTTATATACCCTGTATGTTGGTGAATATTTTCGTTGCTGCCACTGTATGAGGTAAAAAAGGATTTGCATGTGTATTGAATGTGAGTAATTTCCATTATTCTGTCTCTTGCAAAATAGCAATCCTAAGGGTTTCTGCTGAAAAAAGTCGTTAATTTAGCTGCGGACTTTTATTTTGGTAGTGTGCCTGCTTTCTGCAGTGAGCTGGTTTTAGACACGCCTCGGGAGAATTCAGATGTACTGCCAACAGCACGGAGAAATTTCAGGCCTTATTTTTCTTGGATCAATCCCAGCAAAGTGGAATTTATTTTTCACTTGCAAGCTGAAATTTTCATACTGAGGAAAGAAGAGAAACTGTTTAACAGTCACATTCTTTTTAAGGAGCTTTAAATACGTGCGAACCTAAAAATAGGAATATTTTTTTCCTTGAGAAGTTTCCACCAAGTGATTTAACGCAGGATTCAAGGCTGGAGGGTAAATCTGTCCCCAGCTCTCCGGCAAGAAAGCGCTCTCAGGCATGTAACTTAAGCATGTAAATGAGCAAGACGAATTCCCAGGGGGTGGTGGCTCCGGCTGCTCCTTGTGATACCACCAAAATCTAATCCTGAAGAAACGAGCGTTGTTGACATTTCAGCCGAGGACAGTTTCTTGCCATATCTTGAAGGTTGCTGACATCTGCCCATCTTGTCTGTTCAGTATTACATAAATAATGAATGTACGTGGTCTGTCTCTCGGCATGTTCCGTGTCTGCCTACAATACTGCAGACCCTGACAGAGCGGTTTTGTGTGCGCAGTGGTTGCAGAGTTGGTACGAGTGGTTGTGTGGTTTGCACAGTGCTCTCTGCCATAAGCACTACTGAGGAGGGCTGTTACTGTGGTAGCTGTGTGTGAAATACGTAATAGTTGGAAATTACTCCTTAAAGCTTGTTTGAAAGGGTGGAATACATACGAAGTTACAAATCCCCTTTCCCTCCAGTCATCTCCATCTGCAGAGGCCGTGTCTCTAATCAGAGGATGAATCTGCATTTTTCTTGGCTCCTACCTGTAGTCACAGTTTTGATAGGCACCTGAATTTTTCTTTTTCACCTTGTCAAGTGTCGGCGCATGGTAATTCCACCAAAGGTGCTTTCTCCAAAGTAGATTTAAGTAATTATTCCTCTTCTCAGTGTGGAGAAGAACAGTATTGTTCAGAAGAGTCTGCCCTCCCGATACGTGTTATCCATGTTGCTGTGTTCCGATAGTACGGGAGGAGTAAACCACACGTTAGTAAAATGGCTCAGCTGACTCAGTAAGCCGAAGTTCTACTTATTCAGGTGCTTTGTCTGACGTATTTGCTAATGTAGTCTGAGCCTAAGCAAGAGAATGCGGACGTATTTTCTAGTAACGATTACAGAACTGTTACGTACCTAAGAATATAATTTCCCTGATTTTTTTGAATAACAGATGCACTTATGCAATGTATTAAAATTTTCTTTCTCTTCCTTTTAGTTGTATAAAAAGCCAGATGTCCCACTTTATAAAAAAATCCGTTCTAGTAAGTAAAATCTTATTACTAAATCTGTTAGCTGTGAATATTTTCACATGACACTCCTCCTTTCTGTCATGCACTTTGTCCTAACAGAGACACTTCCACCTTCTTTTTTTCCTTTATGTAATTGGAGTGAAAATGATGTAGATAAATAGTTCTGGTTTTTCACCTGGAAAGAGTTCTTCTCGCTGTTAGGGATTGTTTTGGTTTTTGTTGTTTTTTTCTCTTTCTTCTCCAGATGTCTATGTGGACGTGAAGCCCCTTTCTGGCTATGAGGCCACCACCTGCAATTGTAAGAAACCGGACGATGACAGCGGCAAGGGCTGCGTGGAGGACTGTCTGAACAGGTGGGAGAGAGGCTGGCTGGCTGTGAGAAGAGAATTTCAATAAATGTATTCTTTCACATCAGCTAATAATATCTTAAGAGTTGTGCTGGATGCAGCCACAGTAGTAGCAGTATGGTTGCAGAGCATACAGGGTAGCTTCCTGCTGCCCGTGTGCTCCCTCAGCCGTTGTCAGAGGAAGATCCACTTCAAAGCTCAGTTTTGCTCTTTGAATAGCAGTGAGAGCCAGGCTGTGAGGCTTTGTGTGAATTACACCTTGAAAACAAGAAGCATTTTAGAACCATAGATCTTTAAGGTTGGGAAAGACCTCGAAGATCATCAGATCCAACTATCACCCCAGCACCCCCATGCCTGTGAAACCGTGTCCCCAAGTGCCACATCCACACGGTGTTTGAACCCCTCCAGGGATGGGGACTCCCCCACTGCCCTGGGCAGCCTGGGCCAAGGCCCGACCACTCTCTCAGTGGAGAATTCTTTCCCAGTCTCCAACCTGAACCTCCCCTGACGCAGCTCGAGGCNGTTTCCTCTCGTCCTGTNGCTGGTTACTGGGGAGCAGAGACCAACCCCCCCTCGCTCCCCCCTCCTGTCAGGGAGCTGGAGAGAGCGATGAGGTCCCCCCTCAGCCTCCTCTTCTCCAGCCGGAGCAGCCCCAGCTCCCTCAGCTGCTGGTTCTGTATTAGCTTTTGTTTAACAGAGGAGTCTTCATCTGTCTGTGACAGATCTCAGCGTATGCTGTTCCCCTTCCTTTAACGTCTTTGTTTTTTGTTGCAGGATGATCTTTGCGGAGTGTTCACCAAACACCTGCCCCTGCGGCGAGCAGTGCTGTAACCAGCGGATACAGAGGCACGAATGGGTGCAGTGCCTGGAGAGGTTCCGGGCTGAGGAGAAAGGATGGGGTATCCGTACCAAAGAACCCCTGAAAGCGGGACAGTTTATCATTGAATATCTGGGAGAAGTTGTTAGTGAGCAAGAATTCAGGTAGAAATATTTACTTGCTGCTTTAGCATAGAAGGCTCAATAAATGACTTTAGCATCTGTCATCGTTGCTGGGAAGTGCTTAGACAGAAATGAAGGGGAGAGCGAGGCGAGAAAAAAGAGATTGCTTTTCTGGTCACCGCCACCAGAGGGAAGGCTCAGAATTCAGCTTTTTTGATCGAGTTTTTCTCAGTCAAGTAGAGAGGACTGATGGGTGTTTGGAATGCGTCGTCTGCCGCATCTGCTCTGTAAATGCCAAATGCCACAAGTGGGTGTGAATTTGATATAATTATGAGTACTGGCAGGATTTGCAATGTGTGAGATAGAAGTGAGGGGCAGAATGGGGCAGGACGGGGAGCGAGGTTTCGCAGGTAGGTATGAAGAAAAAAGAACAAGCGGGAGCATTAATAACCAGTGAGAGGAAGCAGTTGTAGTCTTGTTAACTACGTATCATCACAGGATCAGTGGGATTGGAGGGCCATACTCGCTGCTCCTAGAGAGCCATCAGAAGACAAAGGCAATCCTCTCGTGCAGAGATAACTGCCAACACAGCTCCCTCTCGTTCTGTTGCTCTCTTACTAAAAAGAGCTGTAATCTGTGATTCCAGACGTGTGTCTGGTCCCAGGTAATGAGAGGGAGAGGCGGATTGTTGTACACGTGCGTACATCTACACACCGAAGAATGTACACTTGCATTTTCTCTTCCGTACACAGGTTATCAGCATGACATGTATACACATAATCTGCAGAACCCAAAAGGGAGCGTTCCGGAAGAGCAAATTTCTAAATTCTAATCCAAGCTCTGTCAATGGCCTTGACTTATAAAAATAGGTATAATAATGGTTTTCCTCCATCTCTAGGTGTACGGTTCTATAAAATATAAAAGATTATAATGGCTTTTTCTTCAAAACCCTCTCTCGGAATTCTTGAATGCGCTATTACTGTGTTACTCCCTGTTTGCTTTGTAGCAACAAGCAGAATCACAAATAACTTTCCTGTGTTGCTTCCTAGGAACCGGATGATTGAACAGTACCATAATCACAGTGATCATTACTGCCTGAATTTAGACAGTGGAATGGTGATAGATAGTTATCGTATGGGCAATGAGGCTCGTTTTATCAACCACAGCTGTAATCCTAACTGTGAGATGCAGAAATGGTAAGAAAAACATACTCTGTTTACTGGAAGACTAGTATGCCAGTGACTAAGCTCTAGATAACCAGCTCATCTGAGAGACTGATCTGAAAACAGGGAGGGAAATCAAGCTGAACAGTGTAAATAATAGTTACTATCATGCTTGCATTGCACAGGAGGAGTAATGTAACGTTTTCAAGTGTTGGACATTTTGGAGACAGGATCTGAGTTTTCTGAGAAGGCGAATCCAATGTTATTCTGTGTCGTACTGTTAACCTGCTACAATTTTTGAAGCCTGGGTAGTGCCTTAAAATAATCTGTGTGTATATGTTCTTTCCTTCTGGCAATTCTAATATCCTTTTTAAAAGAGGCAAACAGGGACGTAGTGTGATTTCAGCGCAGTCTGTGTCGTATCAGTACTGTGTTATCAGAAGAGATCAGTGCCAGACTAGTAGGGTGTACTTCTGAGAAATTTATAATGAATAACTGACAGCGAAATAGCAGATGGCCATAGTAGGAATCGGCTGTGGTGGCAGTACGACAGAGTAGCTGGTGATTCTCAGGTAATTCGAGTCGATTTAAGCAATGGTAATCAACTTTTAAAGTTTAAAATCCAACACAAAAAACAAGTAAAGGAATTGGCGAGGCGATTAATTTCAGTGCATTTTGCGAAAGGAGGTATGGTGCTCAGGGTAAGCTTTTGACTGAGGGTGAGGGCCTGAGTCTTGACGGGTGATGAGTAGATCTGCCATGATAGACAAGATAGTTTGTAGCTTCTGCTTTTGAAGCACAAGTTCCTACTCTTTGTAAATACAGTACTCACTTTTTTGGCTTTCAAAGTGTATTGTAAGAGATAAACAAGAGAAGAGTACAAATGAAGAACAAGCGTAATCCAGGGGACTGCAGAAGTGTTGCTTCGTGTCTCTAACACTTCCACTATGGGGACAAAGATAATTTTATTTTTAATGATTGGGAATATTTTATTGTCTTTTCCCTGCAGGTCTGTTAATGGTGTTTACCGGATCGGATTGTATGCGCTTAAAGACATGCCTGCTGGTACTGAATTGACTTACGACTACAATTTTCATTCATTTAATGTTGAAAAACAGGTAAGGATCATAGTGCAAGCCCTTGAAAAATCTCACCAAGGGCAAACAGTTATGTAAAGTTGAAGGTCGATTAACAAAACCGATTGTGTTACATTTGACAGAACAGGTTCTTTATAACATTGAGAGATAATCTAAATGTTGTGACGTTTATTTAAGGTAGTTTCTCTTCTTTTCCCTCCCCCCCGCCCAAAGCAACTCTGTAAATGCGGTTTTGACAAATGCAGAGGAATAATTGGGGGCAAAAGTCAGCGAGTGAATGGACTTTCAAGCAAAAGCAGTCAGCCTGTGAGCACCCACAGAAGGCCTGGACGGTCGAAAGAGAAAAGGAAGTCAAAGCACAAACTAAAGAAGAGAGTAAGTAGTAAAGACAGCTTTTTTTGTGGATAAAGGTTAATAGGAAATCTGTTTGTGCCATCAGACCGACAAACTGTGCATTTGTATGTTTTAAACTTCAGAGAAATCCTACAGGTTCTGTCTCGGGAACTATTTTTACTCCTTGGCTAAGTTTAGGGTGCAGTTTTTCCTGTCTATCAGGATGATCTCTTTTCCAGAGGGGCCACGTCCCAGAGGAACCCAGTGAAAGCGTGAACACGCCAACAAGGCTGACACCGCAGCTGCAGATGAAGCCCATGTCTAACAGAGAAAGGTGAGGAATGAGTTCAGGGGGGCTGGCCAGAGAAATGGAGTGTTGTGCAGATGTTGGAATTATATTTTCTGTAAGTTAGAGCATCATGAAATGTCTGAGTAAGCAGTTCTTAGCTCGCCTTTCACGAGCTAGGGTGGAATTCCTCTTCACTGACAGCAGGGCGTGCCTCTGAATTCAATTTGTCTTTTTCCCCACAGTAAGGACTTAATTTTACAGTTAAGAAGGTGATTCTTGACTGCTTTCCTAATTTCTGTAGGAATTTTGTGTTAAAACACCACGTATTTCTGGTACGAAACTGGGAAAAGATTCGGCAGAAGCAAGAGGAAGTGAAGCATGCCAGTGACAACATCCACAGCACGTCGCTGTACAGCCGCTGGAACGGAATCTGCCGGGACGACGGCAACATTAAATCTGGTGAGGCCAGCACAGGTTCCTCAGGTTGCCGCTTGGAGGACCTGTATGACACCCTCGTAAAGGGTTTAAGTAAGCTCTGTGTGTCAATCAAATGTAGAGTTACTACAAAATCCATACACCTTTTGTAGCACATACAAGGAGCGCGATACAGGTAACAATACCTATATATGTCTTTGTGTGTGTATGCCCTTAGCTTTACTTAGCAGGGTGAGGCAGAAACTCTTTCACCGATTCAATGTATTTTTTGCATTATGGGATTCTGCAGTTTCCTCTGAAAAAACGCTGTTTTCTTACAAATGAGAAGTTTGCACTATATAAAGCATTTGTCTGGTTGCTAGATTCCTTTGTGTTCCTCCAGCATCTCTGGTGTCTTTCAAGTTCTGGCAGAAGTTGTCATGTCTCATTTTCCATCAAGAGTGGTTTTTCGGAGGAGGAGGAGGGTATTTAACATTTTCCATGGCTGGACCCGCGCAGAAAAGAGCCGTTTTCTGCTTTCTCTACCTCTAGACCAGAAACAGTCACGTTGACTTTGAGAATTGTCATTTATCCTCATAATTCGATGGCTTTCAGGCCAGTAGAGAACAAAGCTTTTTGGCATGCAGTCAGTTACGAGAATGGGACAAAATATGACTATCAGAAAAAAATATATTAATCCGGCTCCAAATATAGCACTGTGTTCGTAGGACCGTAATCTTCCCAGCCATGCAGGATTTGATCCCCACTGTCAGGTACATGAGAAGATGGGGAGCGAGTATTTTGGGTGAATTCAATGACATGCTGGATTTGCTCCAGCGACAGAAAATACTTTGATAACCAGCTTAACCATGTAGATGAGCTCTAAGCAGTGAGAGCCAACTCGGGAATAAGAAACTGAAGTCTTGTACGGTTACTGTGCTTAGAAAACATGTTAATTTTAATAATTGGTGGTGGAGCTGCTGGGTTGGAAAAGATGCTGTAAGTTGATGTTTAATTTTTTTTAGAGACATTTCTTTTTTGCCCTCTTTCAGATGTCTTCATGACCCAGTTTTCAGCCCTTCAGACCTCCCGCTCTGTGAGAACACGGCGCTTGGCTGCAGCTGAAGAGAATATTGAAGTAGCTCGTGCTGCCCGCCTAGCGCAAATCTTCAAGGAAATATGTGATAACATCATATCCTATAAAGGTGAAGGTGACACTCCTAAAGAAGTCTCCATGGAGACTTTTTCAGCCTCTGCAACAATGGACTCTGAATGAAAAATACTAGAAAAAAATGAGTTGATTTCAGGACGTTAAACAACCTTCCCTCTTCTGCTACCAGTAATCGCTTTGCTTTATCCTCAGCCCCTTTCTCTGCCACCAGAATCTGCAGATGCTGCTATCTTTTTAAATTGATTTTTCAGTAGCTCAGCAAGATGGTGCAGTTGACAGAATTGCAAGGAGGCTCTGCTCCCCTTTGAGACAGGTAGTCCGATTACAGCAGCCGACTTCTAGAAATGGAAAAGCATTTCAGTTCTCTGTGCCTCAGATAGCAGAAGAGCCTTTTTATAACCTAGATTGAACAGTGTTAGGTACTTGTTTTTTTAAGTTTTAATAAATGTTGCTAAACTGTGTGTTCCCATTACAGATTCCTCCAGGCAGGCTCTTGCAGCTCCCCTCCTGAACCTACCCCCAAAGAAAAAGTAAGTACTTGCTGCTCGGAGCAACCCGTAGTTTTCTATAATGGATTTGCACAGGTTTGAAATGCTGGTGAAAATAACATTGTGCATACGTTCCCGTTTTAGAAACGCAGACTATTATGAAAAGATCTCTGACCCGCTGGACCTTGCCACGATTGAGAAACAGATCTTGACTGGCTATTATAAAACTGTGGAAGCTTTTGATGGGGACATGCTGAAGGTCTTCCGGAATGCGGAGGTGAGGCTCTCTGCGGCCTTAAAGCTCTTGCATGGACAGTGGGGATATACCCTAGCTTAATGCTCTTGCTGACTTACAGTAACAAAAGAGGAAAAAGATTTTAGAGGAAGAGAACTTGTGATGATCCGTTGCTAATGAATGGACATTGATAGCAATCCATGTGCCTCAGCTTACTCTTCGTGCGTTTTGGTTGCCTTAGATCAGACAAATAGAAGGTCAATGACATGCATAAATAGCTAACCCAAAGAAAGGTCAGTAGCTTTTGGAAGAGGGACCTTGTTCTGCAGTGTCGTGTGTGAGGTACAGGGACCTGCTGTTTAAAATAAGGGCGTAGGTGCACAGGCGTATGCCACGCTGGTGGCTGCAGCTTTGGTGATGACACCTGTAAGGGTGCATGCAGACAGGAGGAATGTGGCAAAAGCGTGGAACGTGAGGGGGGAAAAAAATCTTGTTTTGTTTTCATTCAGAAATATTACGGCAGAAAATCTCCAACTGGGCGTGATGTATGCCGGCTACGGAAGGCGTATTACAATGCTCGCCACGAGGCGTCTGCCCAGATTGATGAAATTGTGGGAGAAACGGCGAGTGAAGCCGACAGCAGCGAGACATCGGTCTGTGAGAAAGAGAACGGGCATGAGAAGGACGAGGACGTGATCCGGTGCATTTGTGGCCTTTACAAAGATGAAGGACTCATGATCCAGTGTGAAAAGTGCATGGTGAGGCAGGGGGAGCGCGAAGCGGAGCCTGGTGCCCTCTTTCTGTTCTCCATAACCAGTGGAGCTTTTACCAGCAGTTTCCCGGTAGCTGTAGGATTCGTCACCTCTTCAGACCTGCGTTTCCTCTCCCAGAGAAGGGAGGGATTCTGTCTGCGCAGAGGAAATGCAACTTGCGTTTCTATACAGAGCAGCTGGCACTTTGCTGAAACTGCCAGGAACTCCTGTCGTTAGGGGAGCAGAATTAATTGCAACACTCTGGAGCTTTTCTACAGACAGTTGCGTGGGGATCTTGTCTGCCTTCTAACATAGCGTGAAGTAGTTCAAAGCAAATCTTGAGCTTCCTTTGGGCAGCTTGTTTCCTTACTTTCCTTAATATTTTTGAGAAAATGCAATTTGTAAATAAAAATCTCTCGCAGGAATTTCTAATTGGGTTGTATCTGTTTTTCTAGGTCTGGCAGCACTGTGACTGCATGGGTGTCAATTCTGATGTTGAACACTACTTGTGTGAGCAGTGTGAACCTCGATCTGTGAACAGGGTAAAAAAAAATCTCCTTGTTGTTACTGCAGTTGTAAACTGAAGCAGCTCTTGCATTTATGTTTAGCAAGATTGGCAAGACCAGTGTGGGATTCTCAATTTCTAGTATAGCTTCCTTGGCTGAGGTTTAATCATGTTAAGTGTCAGTTCTTCTGCTCTGTCCACTTCTGCATATTTCCCAAAGGATATCAGCCCCATTTTTGCACTGATTATGGTGGTCATCTCCCAATTTCCTTCCTTTTTTTCTTTTTTTGTCCAGGAGGTTCCCATGATTCCTCGTCCCCACTATGCCCAGCCTGGCTGTGTTTATTACATATGTTTGTTACGGGACGATCTGCTGCTGCGCCAAGGTATGTGCTAACTCTGGTGGCTGCTGTGATCTCCATCAGAGAACAGCGTACAGAGGCTTCTGGCATCACCCTGTTTGAAATGCTTTGATCTTTTTACGAGTAGAGAGCTGCGCTCTGCTCTGTTATGGGAGTGACACACAGTAAGAGTTCTCACAGGCTGGCTGATGAAGAAACATTAATTACCTTTAGCACAGACAGGGCTCTGCTTCTGGCCAGAGAAGGAAGATGCTGACCTAGCTTCTGGTAGTTAGTGTTTAGAAGTAAAGGCAAAGAAGGCTATTAGGTCTTCGGTATTTCAGTGTGGAATGGTCGTTAAAACATCCAACTTACTGCTTGTTTGTTCCCTAAAGTGCATCTTTCTGGACTTCAAAGCCCAGAGTTTCAGAGGCAGCTGCACAGCCACGCAAGTCAGTTCACTGATTATTATTTTTTTTATTTCATCCTACAGATACATACAAGGTTAGAAAAGGAGCCTATATAATTATTAAGAGAACTGCTCTTGAATGAGTAAAACCAGTTGGTATGTTTGCTAGAGGGGAATGGGAGAGTCTTCAGGAAAGCAGAGAATTAAAAAAAGAAAGGTCAAAGAACAATGTATTCTTTATCCCCTCTGTGGGATTCTAGAATTTGCATTATCTTCCTTTTTCGTTGTTGCTCTGCAGTGTCTGTCCTGTCTAACATTCATCTGCTGGGCTTTCTCATTTCTTGTTCTTTTGCTGGGTTCCTTGCTGGAGAGTAACTCGCTTTCTAGGGTTGCATCGGTACTTGCTTTCATGTTTTCTGTGAAAATGGATTATGTTTTATCTTCCAGTCACTCACAGCATTAAGGTAATTTTTGTCACGACACATTGTATTTCACTCGCATGCCTCTGATCTGACCTTGGTGGCTTTAATTAGAGAAATGTTAGTCCTGACATGGCAAAACTCCGAGTACTACTGGCAGAGGGCAAAGGAGACCAAACTGCCACCAGTAGGCACCAAATGCCTCAGCAGCTAGGGGCCAGAGGCTGAACACGGTGTGTATCACCCAGAAGGCGCCCGGAAGGGCTGCGCAGCTGCAGCAGGGAAAGAGGGCATCCACGGCTCGTTGCTGGTCGCGAGGTGCGACGCCTGCCTCTGGCAGTCGTCGTGATGCAGGCACACAGGCGTGTAACGCGTCTCGGAGACAGCAGAATAAACACTTCTTTACTCCCTCTGGTTTCAAAAAGGTCATGTAATTTACAGGTTCCAAGGCAAAAGAGCCCGTTGTGGCCTTCAGCCCCACGGTATGTGCGTAGACTATTACATTTTTCCTGGGTGTTGTGTGTTAGAAAGAAGCTGATCTTGTGATAAAGGCTGAAAGTGCTTTTGAGACCGTTGCCTGCCTTTGCACGTTGGTCCACCCTGGCTGCTGGGGAGTTGTGTCTGTACGGCGAATTAGTTTGCCTTCCAGTTGCAAGCTTGAGAACTCAGGGGTCTGAGGAGCAAGGCTGCAAAGCTTGCGGCTGTGTGAGTGCACACACCCTGCTGTGAGCAGATCCCTCCAAAGAAGTGAGGGCCCTGCAGTCTCTGGGGACAGGACTTGTTTTTCAGTCTCTTCACAGTTCTGCTGAAGGTTGTTGAGTTACTGCAGACGTGCTTCCTCTGCAGAAATTAGCTAACACATAAAGCCAGGCGATGATGCAAATAGATCTGATCAGTTGGTCCATCGCGTCCTGCGGAGCGAACAAGGAGTTCTGCCGCAGATGTGAGGTGATAACCAGAAGCCGAAACGGATCTTGGAAAACCCACGTAGCCAGGAGCTGTCAGATGTCGTTAGCTCTGATGCACCAGCAGTAGCAGCCGCATTTCCTCGTTGAAAACACAGAGCTGTAAACTCCCTCTTCGAGACAGAGGGGTAGCTGTTGCAGTAGTTAGTAACGTCTGAATAAACTTGAATTGAAATCAGGCTTCCCGATCCTTAGGGCAAGAGAGTATCCATGTCCATTGCTTTCTGAATACGCCGGTTTTAGTCATGTACAAGAAGTACTTGAGTTGCTTTATTCTCACTGAAGAGGTAGGGAAGAAGAGCTGAAAGTAACCAATTTAAAACAGCAGCCAAAAAGAAGTGGGTTTATTTACATTCTGCTTGGGGCCAGCAGCTGCTCTCAGCGGGTACCTTACTGCTTCTCTCTGCGAGTCTTTTAAAGAAGTTGGGGAGGTGGGTTGCTTAAAAGTAATCCTCAACTTAGCAAAATGAAGATGTTATTATCCCAGGTTTAGTTCAGATAGTCAGAAGAGCTGATACAGTGGGCGAGGACAGGCTGATCACCAGCAAACACACGCTGCATCCTTGGCGAGCTGGCACTCCGCTAGCTAACGTGCACGCCCGTGGTGTTCTGTCTGCAGTCCGTTCTTTTCTCAGTCGAGTTGGAATAAAAATCTTTCTCCTTCCTACAAATACAGCTTCTGTGTGTGTAGTAGTGTCGCTGGTCTACCAGAAGCTTTAAAAGCTGCCTGCGTGGCTGTGGCAGATGTCAGTGCCCGTACGGCCCGTGGCATCTCTGCTTTAAAGGAGAGGGGTTTTTAACAGCGCAGCGTATCGTACTGCCCTGCTACAGTGACAGGGACAGCACAGAACCTGAAAGCAGTGTCTGTATGTGAGGGGTCGTTAGGAGCATCTTTTAAACTTATACAAGGTTGATAAATGAGGTGATATTTATGAAAACATAACCACACATCTTTCACTTTAATCCTAAATTTGGCTGTAAGCTAAGGGAGAACAGAACCGAGGTGTTCACAAACCTGGGGCCGCATTGTGCTTGGTGGTCCCCTACCATCCTTTTACTGAGTGGGGAAGTAACAGAGACTGAACCTGCTAATTAATCAAAGAGCAGTAACGTACGTGGGAGGAGAATAGACATAGCTGCACGTACACAAAAACAGATATGTACTTAGGGAAAAAATCCAGGATTCCTTGCAATTTAATGGAAACATAAATGTTTGGCATGAGTCAAAAAGGCAAAATGAATGCTGGAAATTGTTATGAACAGGATAGAAAAAGTGATTGTGCCGTTCTATAATCTGATGTCCTGTCTGTTTCTTGTGTGCTGCGTGCTGTTCTTGCCATCTCATCTCAGAGGGAGTATCTTGCTGCTTGTGGAAACAAGCGCGGTGACAAGGATAGTCAGATATGAAACATCTTTGCTGTGAACAGAGTCTATGCAGAGATTTTGGAGGGTGATCTGATAAAGGTCTGTGAAATCACGAGTGGCACAGGACAGTGCAGCAGTGTAGAAATGGGGAACAAACACCGAAATCAGCAGGCAACGTGTTTAAACAATAGGAAATGGTTTGGGGTTGTTTTTTTTCAGAAAAACATTAAACAGGGTCACATTTATTTACAGCCACAACAACGATCCGAGGGCTGGAACCCCTCTGCTGGGAGGAAAGGCTGGGAGAGCCGGGGCTGTTCAGCCTGGAGAAGAGAAGGCTCTGGCGAGATCTTATTGCAGCCTTCGAGTGCTTAAAGAGGGCTTGTAAGAAGGATGGGCCCAAACTTTTTAGCAGCACCTGCAGGATAGTCCCAACGGGTGATGGTTTTAAACTAAAAGAGGGGAAATTTCAACGGGGTATAAGGAAGAAGTTTTTTACACTGAGGGCGGTGAAACCCTGGCACAGGTTGCCCGGAGAGGTGTCGATACCCCATCCCTAGAGACCTTCAGGGTCAGGTTGGACGGCCTTGAGCAACGTGATGGAGTGGGAGATGTCCCTGCCCATAGCAGGGGGCTTGGCCTGGCTGGCCTTCAAAGGACCTTTCCAAGCCAAACCGTTCTGTGATAACTGTGGAAAGCATTGCAACAGGAAATTGGAGAGGTCGAGAGTATAAATGGTTCCAGAACGATTAGACAAACTCTCGGAGGAAGGATTAATCCCTGCCGACGTACGCACGGTGGCCCAGCTGTAGCCTTTATCTCTACAAGTCCCTAAAACAGAGATTAAAGGAAGCTGGAAGGGGATACCGCGGGAAGGCTTTTCCTACGCCTGCCTTATTCCTACGCTTTTTCCTCCTAAGCGTCTGCGACTGCCCGCTTTTCTAGCTAGGGTATTATGCTGTGTGCCTTTTGGTCTTACCCAGGGTAGTTTTTCTTCAGTTTTTATGACTTGCGACCACCCAGTTTTTTGTTTGTTGTGAGATAATTAACAGAAAAGATGGAATTGGTTTTTAAATACTATGTACTAAATCCAGTGAGATTTTCAGTAATGCTTTGAGTTTCCCAAATGTTCTCCCTGTGCAGCTCTTCAGGTTCTTTGTGAATGTTACGGGTTAAAGCTTTTCCCGAAGGGAGAAAGGCGTTTTCCGTGGAGCAGTGCGTTAACCCTGCCAGATGATAGCCATGTCGCAAGGAAAGGTGCGGTACCCACGTCAGAAAGGCAGTCAAGTCGGGGGACAGGGAGGAACTACTCAATGCCATTTCACAGATCGCAGCAGAGAAATTAGAGTTAATTGGCTCATGGGGTGAAACAAAGAAATAGAAGTGTAGGGACCTGTTTCGGGGTTGCACTCGGGAAAGACTCTTTTAGTTGCCAGGAGTGCCTTTTTGTTCAGCCCTTTCTGAGTTCCGATTACCTTTCCTGAGCTCGGCGTCTTAGTTGAGTTCTGCTGGAATAGTCAGAGGTTCAGGGCTTCTCGGTCAATTGTTTATTTTGTTAATAGTAATATCTCTGAAGTATCTTCTCTCTTAAATCAAGATTTATTCTTTAAACATTGCAGCTGTCACTAATTTCTACGCATTTTCCTAATCAAAACTTGTTTTGTTACATATCGTGCTCTCTATCATGATAATTCATTACATGTTATTATTTTCTGTCTGAGCATACGATTCAAGTTCGGTTTAGTTCTTGCTGTACGGCTTCTGTGAGAAAGGTCAAGGTAACCTTTCCTCCTCCTGCGGGTTCTGCGCTGGTTTTGCATCAATCACTCTTTACCCTTCAGCCTTAGGTAGCTCTGTCGTTCATAGAATCATAGAATCATAGAACGAAACCGTTTGCTGCTCTGTTTGTGGTGTGCCGGCCTCCTGCAGAGTTCCTTACAGGTGTGTGTTTTGTGCCCATTGCCAGGTGATTGTGTTTACCTGATGAGAGACAGCCGCAGAACTCCAGATGGACACCCTGTCCGGCAGTCGTATCGGCTGCTGTCCCACATCAACAGGGAGAAACTCGATATTTTCCGCATTGAAAAACTCTGGAAAAACGAGAAGTACGTTCAAGGCGTTGTTTGAGTTTGAGGCATTCCCTGTACCTACCAGTCCAAGCAGAGTGATTTTGTGGGAGTCCTGTCATAGCTTAAAACGCAGGACTGACCGCGGTTCAGCTGCAAAGGCTTCGTCATTTACCCTCCGTCTCTGCTTGTGCCGCTCAGCTGCAAAGTGAAAACGTGTGAGGTTGGAGGTTTAAGCATGGGATAAGAGATATAAATTGATTCACTTTCCTGGCTGTTGGAATAGGCTGAGGATACCCTCTGGCAGCTGAATCGGCTCAGCTAACGATCGCTGGCTTGCTAAGCCACTGCAACGTGATTAAATGCGTGTGCCCCATGGATAGCCGCACAGCGAGTCCGCTGTGTCCCTAAGAATCTCGCTAGGAGTATTTCCCCTTACTGCAGCGGAGAAGGTTGAACGTCTGCTACTCGCGTGACTTCGCTTTTCATCACAGTCACTGTGAAAGTGCAAGATAGAGAATTCAAAATTAAGTGGAGGACATGAAGTAAAGTTTTGTCGTGGCCTTACAGAAACAGTCTGTTTGTTTGTTTGTTTCCCCCCCCTTCTGTTTCTCTCTTTCTCTTACCTTTACACCTTCACAGAGAGGAGCGGTTTGCATTTGGTCATCATTATTTCCGTCCGCACGAAACACATCATTCACCTTCTCGAAAGTTCTATCACAACGAGCTCTTCCGGGTGCCCTTGTATGAAATTATCCCCTTAGAGGCTGTGGTGGGAACGTGCTGCGTTCTTGACCTGTACACCTACTGCAAAGGTAAGGAAACGTAAAGGGGTGAGAAATTAATACACCTTTTGAATAATTTGGGGAGTACGCTGAAATAGTGACTGCTGTAAAAAAGGCAGTGGGGAAGCACTGTTGCTTTAGCCCTGGGACAGTGATTTCTGGTTTAAAAAGGTCGGTACCGAAAAGACAGCAGCAGGGTGGGGTTGTGGTGGGCAAGGGAGAGAAAGTGATGGCAGTTGATAATAGTTTCTGTAAAAGTTTGGGTGCTAGTTGATTAGAGTGTACAGGTTTTCCTCTTCAGTTGAACTAGCAGTGTGTCCACTGTTACGATTCTGCATCAGGGAGAACAAACCAGAGCCCCTGCCATCCCGCTGAGCAGCGCTGACAGCCCCCTGCTTCTGCGACGCTGCGTGTGGCCTGTTCTGCTCTACCGTCTGTTTCCTCTTCAGTCTGATGAACATGTTTTCCTGTGTGCTTTGTTTTGAACCTGCAGGGAGGCCAAAAGGCGTGAGGGAGCAGGATGTATATATTTGTGATTACCGCCTTGATAAATCAGCTCATCTCTTCTACAAGATCCACCGGAATCGTTACCCGGTCTGCACCAAGCCCTATGCCTTCGACCACTTCCCCAAGAAGCTCACGCCCAAGAGAGACTTCTCAGTAAGCGTTTCTTCTCTTACCTTCCTTACTTATCATAGAGTCATAGAATGGGTTGGGTTGGAAGGGACCTTGAAGCTCATCTGGTTCCACCCCCCCTGCCATGAGCAGGGACCCCTTCCACCAGCCCAGGGTGCTCAGAGCTCCATCCAACCTGGCCTTGAACCCTGCCAGGGAGGGGGCAGCCACAGCTTCTCTGGGCAGCCTGGG
>Ga0065711_1036757_pt1 | contig 20620 bp, 13 predicted proteins | sample Hoacrofraction12_FD_59098 | JGI IMG/M metagenome (GOLD analysis project Ga0065711, IMG submission 59098) | Hoatzin crop microbial communities from Cojedes, Venezuela - Epithelial fraction 12 v2 (version 2) | ecosystem: Host-associated > Birds > Digestive system > Esophagus > Crop | place...
CAGAAAGAGGACAACCCATAAGCAGAAAGCCTGTGGCACTGATGGGGCTGCAGGCAATACAAGCCACTGCGGCACTGGCACTTTTAACCACACACCAGGTTGTTTTCAGCAGCCCGGCCATTTTACTTGCACGTAACACCAGTTCCCCACAGCTTTGGTCCCCCCTTGCCACCACCACTGCTTTTGCAATCCTATTCTGTTCATATCATAATCCCGTGCTATCGAAAGTAGCTCTATCAGGCTATAAAATCATACTTGCAGCCTGCGTTATGAAAAACTGGGTATCTGGGGCTGTTAGCAACCACAAGCACCCGCTGGAGACCCCAGTCCTCCAGCAAAAGCGCTGCCTGCAACGTTCCTGGGTGTCTGCAGCTTCAGAGGGCACAGGGGTCCCCGCGCCCCTCGGGAGCAGCACGTGGCTTGTGGGGCTGTGGTGCCACCACAGTCAGTTGGCATGAGTGGCAGCTAACGAGTAGGTAAAGGATTTCCTTCCCATAGCTACTGTTCTGCTCTGCTCCTCGCAGTATTTGTGAGCAGCTCATTGCTAAGCCAAACTTTCAGGAAAAAAGAGCAGGTTTAGGCCAGTGATAGCAGCTACTATGTGTTCCAGTCCTCTCAAAAAACAATGTCACAGTACATTCTGGATTATTTAACATTTTTGAGTTACTATCATACTTTAAAACCTTTATTAAAAGCAACTTTCTAGATGGGTTTGGTTTTTGGCTTAGGAGAAACTTGACTTTGTTTTTTAAAATCGTATTCGTGGTAATAACAACTTACCTACCCCACCACTTTCCCAAGAAAGTGGCGTTATTGCCACTGAACCTTTGCTGGGGCCAGTGATTTACCAAGCATCTAAGCCATGTTTCTTGCAATGGAGCCTAAATGTTCATGTGCATCATCCATGCGGTCCATAAATAACAAGCTCAGAACAGAGAAGAGGCTGTGCCCTTGGCAAAAGTCTCCACAAACAATTCCTTTGGCCAGGAGGTGGGATTAGAGACATGACACTGCTTGGAAGATTTCTAAAACAGTCCTAGGTTTGGGACAAGACAGAGGCCCCTTGGAAAACACCCCACCAGCTTCTTGGTGCTTTACGGTGGTGTTTCAGCTGCACCGCCTCCACCGCTTTCGGCTGCGAGACTCCAGCGTAACCACAGGCACGGCTTTCCCCTGCCTCCCACTGCCTTCCCTCATGCAACAGCTTGCTCGCTGCAGCTGAAGGCTACGCAGGTTGCCAGCAGGCAGCCAGACGCACCAGGAGGACAGCGGGCGCTCGCAGACGCAGCGGTGAGGGCCGCTGCCTCCAGCTGGAGCCGTCTCCAGCCCCAGCTCTGCCCCTGCAGGGACCCCCAGCAGAGAAACCACGCAGGTCTCTGCCCCGGCAGCAGCGTGCCGAAGACACGCTCTGCATGGCGGAGCAGGAGCGGCTGCAGCAGCTCCCCGTGCCAGGTTCCCGCTCCTCCCTGGGAGCTTGGCCGAGCCCTGCTTGACTCTGCACACCCCAGCTGCTCACCCCTCCGGCAGCCCCCAAAAGGCTTCCAGTCCCAGAGCAGCACTTCCAGCTGCACTCGGGATTTACACTGGCGACAGAAAAGGTTTCTCTACTGCTGTTACCGAGTTCTGCTCATCTCCTCCAAACATCCCTCCCTCCCTCTGGGTGCAGCGCTGGCTTTGCAGCCCTGAGAAAAAATCCCGCTGAACAGCCGGTGGGGCACCCGCCAGGGCTCCTGCTGGTGAGCGCAGCCACGGCCTGGCGAGAAGCAAGCCGAGATCCCAGGCGCAGCAAGCCTCTGCTTCTGCGGGGAGGCTGAGCCAGATGTGCAGACAGTAACCATGACACCTTTTGGCCTGCTCAGGCTTGGCTGAAAGCACCATTGCATTGGAGTACCCTGTGCTGGGGAGAGGCAGGCAGCTCCTCTGCTACGATCAGCAGAGGTCCCAGGGCATGTACATGCCTGGAAATGTACATGCCTCCATCACATTACGTTACTTTCTTCCCGTGGAAGTGTGCTAAAGCCACCAAGTGTCTCCCTAGATGCTGAGCAGCTGCTGGATGGTAACAAGGGCCCACCAGGCTGGGTCCGTCCTGTGCCCCTGACTCCTCTCCTATGGTTGCTGGGCTTATGTCATTTGCATCATCACACTCATATTATCAAACATGTCTGACCTCTTGAGACATTTTAACACTTCCTTCACAAGCTTGGTATTTATCCTGAATTTTCTGTAGATTCCCTTCTCTCTTTCCAATAAAAAAGCACCAGCCCAAAGCACATCAATATTTACCAGGCATTTCCCAACTACAATATCCAGAATCTCTGACTGCATCCATAACTATAGCATCAAAATACTCTCATATACTCTCCTCCCCTCCACCCATGAATCTTCAGAAACAACTTCCCCAGATTGCTCAGGCTGGCAGTGGAAAAGGAGAGAAGAAAAAAAAAAAAAGAGATAAAATAAAAGCCCAAAAAGGTCTTATTTTGAGAGACACGCTTCCTCTCCACCCCCACTTTCCAGCTAAGCCCAACTTGTTTACACCACCAAAGCCAACTGCATCAGTGTTTGCACAGACTGACCTTCGCTTTCACGAAAAGGGCTGTGATGATGACTGCGTAAATGAAGAGGAATCCATCCAGTAAGTAGCAGAGTCTTGGGTCTGTCAGTCCAAGAATTGGTACAGCATCTGTACGGAAACATCAGATACATCAACAAACAAGGCCATTTGTATCACTGCGTGCTCGATGGCAAAATGTGGCAGTGCTGCATGGTGTTTCACGAAAAAATAGCCAGTATGAGGGCAAGTCAGTCCGTTTGCAAAGGAAATGGAAATTTGAATGAGAATCATAGGATTAATTAGGTTGGAAGGGACCACTGCAGGTCCAAACCTCTCTTTAAACAGCGTGAATTAGACCAGGCTGCTCAGGACCTCATCCAGCTGAGTCAGAGTACCTCCAAGGATGGAGATGCTTGCAGCCCCCCTGGGCACATGCTCCGGTGTTGTACCTCCCTGGAGCAATACAGGACATCTTATCTGGGGTTTCCCACCTGCCAAGTCCAAGCTCTGCTCCCTGTGGCTCACAGATGCAGGTCAGGGAGCGGGCACAGATCTGCATGGAGATAACCAAGGATCGCTAACACTGCAATTACTGCAAGAAAGCCTCACACAGAGTGTGCACCACCTGGGAAAACGCAGCAGCGTCTCCTGCAAGGATTCATTACCGGGCCCAGTTAGGGATTCCTTCATCAACTAAAACTCTTGTGTCTATGAGAGAATTTGTCCATTCAGACAAAATTTTAGGGAAGGGCTTTGGAGGACAATATTTTGTGTTAAAAGTAAAGCAAGATCAACACCATCATAGTCAATTGGAAATCCAGACTGAAATCACTGCTCTGCTCTATTCAGAAGAGGAATCTGAAGATGTATCTCCTGTATCCCAGGTTATATAAAGCCACAGTGTCTTCTCTGTGAGGGTTCTCTTGAGCTGCCAGTTTGGGGATGTTGGAGACCGTTAATCATGAGAAGGAAGCTATGGTCAGGAGAGACAGAGTTTTAACCCCAGATGTCAGGATACATCCATGAGATACCCATAAGACACCCTGATGTGCTTTCGGTTTGAGAGGAAGGTTTTAAACATGAATTCCCTGCACAGAAACCTCAACTGTCTGCCTCTTGTTAGACTGATATCCCCCAGAAGATTTTTATGTTTAATTTGTTTTTAAAAGAAACATTAAAGCTTTGCCAAAGGAGAAAAGTCTACTATTGCTCTAATTGAGAGCTCAATAAAATTGTTACTCAGAAGATGTTGATGTTCATTTCCTAGTCGATATTGCACGTTTATACCCTGATTGCACCAGGTGGGGTCACAGTAATATTGTTGATTTTCAGCAGCTAAAACTAATGAAACTGCCCCTGTATCAGTTTGTATACATGTATCAAGTTTACAAATTTAGCTAAAAGAATCAAAACAATTCAAGAAGCCTAACTAACTATAGATCTAATAAGCAGCTCCAGAACCACCCCCAAAGGATAGGTTGCATTGCAGAGTTATTAAAACAAAAAACCAAACACTTAAAAATTAATCTGAGCTGTGCTTTGTACAAAGAATTGGAGGGAGGGAGTTCAAAAGAGAACGACTGAGAATTATGAAGAGCCTGTGAAGCCCTTCAATGAAGATAAATGGATATGATTCATCTTCTTCCTAAGGTGAACAAAGTATGGCGATTCTTATTAACCACACATGATGGAGGGTAGTTGAACCACTCAGTGCAGTGCTTCAAGGTACTGAGTTACTCCGGTGCTGAGAGCGGGACCACTCTGCATGCTGGGGTTTCTCCTGGCCCTTCTGGCCACGCTGATGATTTCATTAGAAGAAACTTGCCGATGAAATTCAGGCAGTATGCACTTACCACTGTGAGGAAGTCTCCCTTGCAGAAATAAAGTTAATGATGATGGCCTGTCACATTGCTCAAGTGTGAAATTTTGTATAAAACATAACTGAAAAGCCGTGCCCGGCTACTTGGTAATGCAATTGTAAATTCTCAATCAGATGATGATACAATTACTGTTCCCACTAAGAGCCTAACACAGCCAGAGAAAAAAACAAACCACCACCTTTTCAAATAGTAGATTTGTTTGCTTATCTGAACTAGGAGTTTGCATTCTTTTTTTTTTCAAATCATGCGGTTAGAAATAAATCCATGGAAATAAATTAAGATCCTAGATGGTTTTCATTCTTCTCCTCCTATTTCTATTATTTTAAAAATAAGGTTCAAAGTGCTTTATAAACAATAAACTTCACCACATTTTTTTTCAGGATTATAAAACCTCATATATATGGGGTAAATGGAAATAGATTAAGTTATTTGCCCGACATCGTATATCAAACCAACAAACATGTTGAGATTAGCTTCCTAGAGATTTTCTTCTAAACAGTCAAAGGACAACATTTTACGCCAGAGTTGGTTCAACACAAAACCAGCCTGAATCACGTTACATTTGGTAGCTGAAAGGCAGCATCAGGGAATCCAGCTGTACAGCATCCAGAGGCAATTTTTTTCTAGCAGTAATTCAGCTGCTTTTCTGCAGTGCAGCAGCCTGCCTCAGCATACCCTGGCCTTGAGCTGGATGTGTCCAGAAGCAGCTCAGGGTTTTTCAGCGCTGGGCCCAGATGTAAGGAAGACAAACAGCCCAGCACAGAGCCAGGCAGAGCCAGGAAGCCTGGGGGTACCTGAGATACTGCTGAAGAAGGCTTTGGGGGTCCTGGCCCTGGCTCCCCTCTTCCTGTACCAAAGCAGGGCACGTTCATGCTGTCATCTCAAGTCCAGTATTTCTCCAGCACTAATAAACTCCTCAGACCAAGAGAAACTCAAGCAGCAGATGTGGAGCACTAGGGAGAAGTCAAGCGTGCAGTGGAAGCCACCCGAATGCCTACGGAGTGCTTATCTGGAGCAGCCTGGCCCCCAGCACTCCAGGTAACAGATTAAGGCTGCTCAGTGAGGGAAATCCTGCTAGACATAGTCTGGCTGTGATGATTCCTGGAAAAACACGTACTGAGACAATGATAAAGTCCAACTTTTAGAAACAAACCAAGAAAATGAATTAGTTCATTTCTTTTCCTTCCTTAATATGTTTGATTTCTGTATTTAAAAAAAAAAATGTACAAAGCTCTTTCTAAATAATTACCTTTACAACAGCTTTGTAGATTAGAAAGTGAGAAAGAGAAAAAGACAAAAGATACACAGCCTATTGAAAGAAAGGTCAAAGAGATACAAAGCATAATGAACAAGCAGCAGTTAACACAGTCAGCATCCATTCATGTGCACAGGATCAGTTTAGGTTTTTAAATCGCTAGAGGAGCAGTTACTGCTTCTTCAATATTTTCACAACATGCACAAACAGAAGGCCAGTCCCTTAGGCACCACTGAAATGTACGCTCTGCCCCTCATCATCCCTGAGCTGTGGTTTGGGGAGCTGAGGCCAAGGTCGCACCGTTGTGGTGGATGGGCTGGTGGTGGGAGCTGGGCAGAGCCAAGCCTGCAGGCTGGAGGGAGCAGTCACACTCAGCTGCCTCATGCAGAGCAAAGCACCAATAATAAAGATTTCACTGATAATCCACACTCTGTTAACCTCACAGATTACCCACTGCCTACTGGGAGTTGCACAGCATCTCTTCAGTGTTCATACACCAGTGTTTTACCAGTCCAAATTTCAGCAGTCCAGTAAAATACAACAGGGCTTTAAAGCAAGGGGTCTAAGTACAGGGCAGCAGGGAATACAGTTACGTTGCACTGTAAATGATATCAAGCTTACTGCTAAAGCGTGGCTCAGACAAACAGCATCTCTCTCTCCAGGCATCAAAAGGGAGTCGAGTCACAAGTCGACATCTAAGCACACAAATACACAAGGGCTTAAGGACGAGGTCGAAGTGGTGCTCTTGCTCGGGAGGTAAGCAAGCTCTGAAGGCGTAACAATTCAAAAGTTTGCACTTTCTCTTGCTCACATGTGCTCCTATGCAAGTAGTTGCACAGTTAGATCTCCCGTTGCACAGTGGGGGTGACGTTTATTCCTAGAACACTGGGATGTTAAGGAAAAAAAGAAATAAACTATGCAACTTACAGGTTTAGGTAACTATTTCTTCTTTTAGGAGTTTGTAGAGGAGAAGCCATGGACAGCCTTGTACAAGGAGCTGACACAGGCTGAGGACTGGCAGAGCCACAGCAGATGAGGCAGCAGGAAAGGAGATGGAGTCAATAAGGGGAGCACAGCTGCATTTTGTAACAAGATTGCCAGCCCTTCTCGGTCCCAAACCCCAGGTGGCTGCTGCCACATTTGGGACTCTTTCCCAAGCTGCGCTTCTGCCGCTGAGAAGACACATCCCAGCACCTCGTCCTTCCAAAGCCTGGACTTGTGTTCCCCTCTTCTTCTCTCCTCCCTCCCAGGGATGCAGCCATGACCTCCTCCACGCCCGGGCACTCTTGTGCAGCGCAGGTGGGTGCACAGGCACGCCAGGCTCCAGGCTCACAGACCTCCCTCGCCGCCCTTCACACTCGTGCCCCTGGAACAGCTCTGCCAGCGCCCTTGCAACAACCCCCTGTGACCTTCGGCTTTTTAAGGTGTGGGAGGAAAAATAAAAAACCAAAAAGGGAAAAAAAAAGCAATTCACACCAACTGCTACTGAGAAGCGAGTGAGAAAAAAAACCCCTCCAGCTACAGACCAACAGCAACCCCGGTAGCCGAAGCGGAGGAAGCCCAGGGACCGGCGAGGGAGGCTGTGCTGTGGGCGCCTGGCTCGACTGCGCTGCTCAGCAGCCCGCCCTGCGGTTTCGGGGAGCGGCCTCAACCCCCGGCTCAGGCCCAGCACCAGCTTTCCCGCTCGTGGGCACGGGTTTATCTCCAGCCACCTGCCCGCTCGCTGCCTGCATGCGTTGCCTGCCGCTCCCCTGCTCCAGGCCTGGATTCAGCTGGGCAGTCCCAAACCCCATGCCCAGATGCAGCCGCTCCAGAACATGGCGCGGTCGGCGGATGCAGCACCCCAAGGCTGCCCAGGGCCTGACGGCTGGCCCCATGCAGCCCGTCCCAACGGGGATCTGCTGAACCCGGTTACTGAAATGCAGCACGGACCCTGGAAACACGTCATCACAGTTTTTTTAAATAGGATTTTCCCCCTCCGACTTTTTTAGTGGGCATCTGGGTTGAGTTAGACCACGATTCTTGGTAATAATTTAAGAAATACAGGCCATGAAACCTGAAGTACTTGTAAATTTGTCCACCATAAAGTTTTCTCTCTCCCATGCCCCTCATTAAGTGACTCATTTAAGAGTTTTATTTTTAGAGGTTACCAAAACTCAGTAACAGAGTTATAAATGAAGGCTTCCTATCTTCCCTAAAACTGAGTTTCTCAGACAAGCCCATGAAAACCGATCACTGCACAAGAGATTTATGGATTCAGCTGCAGCCTGCACCCAAAGGCGTTTAAAGGCAGAAACCCTAGTGCCTTCTGCAATGACTGAGAGGCGAGGCACCCCAGCTACACGCTGGGGCAAAGCAGGCAGTCTTTCTTTGATGCCGCCATCCTCAACCAGCAGCAACCCGAGGGACTTACGGTCTCTGTATGCAATTCACCTCACTTCTACTCCTTTTCTTCCAAAAAACTCCTGCTGCAGGTTTGTGCTTCCAGACCCCTCGGAGGTACAAACTTCCATAGCTACCAGTGCTGCCGCTGCCACCACACCGCACGTCAGGCGCCCACTGGATTTTCTCTGCAGAGGCCGGGCCTGACGGACCGTGCCTCACCGCCGCGATCTGAAACGGAGATGCTGAATGCAGGGTAGCTGCCTGGGCTCAGGGCAGAAAGGGAGGAGAGGTGAGCACCCTGCCCGGCGCTCCACTTTGAGTGTGTGCAGGCTTGCATCTTAAGAGACAGCCCAGACTCAATGCCTGAAAACTAGGCACCTAAATTTATGAAAGATAATCCTGTTCATAAAGAACGTACCTATCCTGGGGTTTATGTATTGATTTCTGTGATGGTCCAAGACTGAAGAAGCAGAGGCCAAATCCTCCTTCCCTTGCAGAAGGAAGAGGTTCCTCCTTGCCGTCACTCGGGCAGGTAGATGGAAAAACCTGACCAAAAACGGCTGAGGGAAGAAGAGGCACAGATTACACCAGGCATGGTGTAATAACAGGTCTCACATGCTCAGTATCCAGTTAACAGAAATGAGCGAAGTGAACGATATCCCTTCCATCAGACCAAGTACGTGAAGTCAAAAGGCTTCTCCCTCTGTGCAGAGACTAAAGATAGTCCTATCAGTCATTAAATTATATTACAATTACAGGGCCAAGTAACACTTCCAACATAAAACTTCCCAACTACCACATCTGCAAAACCAGGATACCTAAGGAAAGCCAGCAGGCTTTTACCGCAGGAAGATACAATAACCCCACCACAGCAAAATGCCATTGAGCTTGCTGCCTGAAGAAATATCCAAGTATGCCTTTTCATATCAGCTACTTGCCTCAGCAAAAGAGTTGAAAGCTGTTTACATTACTGTTTGGGTTTTTTTCCTCACCACCAGTTCTTTTAGCACTGAGGAAGACTCTTGTATTTGTCATCAATACACCATCAAGTATTTATGAAACATAACGTGGGAAAATGCATAGTTCATGCCCATGAAGTCCAACATTTCAGTTCACTGCTGTCCTGAGCTTTACAGCCAAGGTGAAAACTGCTAGTATCATCAGGATTCAGGCCACAATACTAGACTTGGGCAGCCAGCTTAATTACATTTTAAAAAAGAAAGTCTTTCAGGTTGTTAACTTCCACATTTTTATGCCAAACAATGTTAGCACTACAGACACATGAGGTCAGCTTAAGGTGCTTTAGGATCCTGGCTAGCCCTTCACAGTCCTGCTACGATCCCTTTCAGGGAGGCACTACAACAAAGTTCAAATTATGCAAGTCTCCATCTCATTTATTTGGGAAGAAATAGATGCAAAAGAAGGAAAAAATTATAATGCCACAAAGGGCCAAACATTTTCTAGCACATCGTGGAATAAAGACTCTAATAATAAAGTCCAGGGTAACAGGAGCAAAACAGGAATACCTCCAACAGCTGTCTGATTTGTGGAAACAGGACCCAGGGTGTGCAAAAGCCAATGAATGGTCTACCTTTCCAGTCTGAAGGTGAAGAATATTAACTTTTAATATATCGTTAAATAAGGCAATCGTTCTGCCCTCTGAATCTTTCCAGAGCCTCGTCAGAAACAGAACGAAGGGGAGTGCCTTGCTCATCTCTGGAAGGGGACTCCTTGCTTCATCAAAACAGTCAGTCATTCTCAGAAAAAGCAACTGCTTTCACTTCTCAGTTTTGCAAGAACTTGGTGCAAAGGGCTTTCCTGAAGTGTAGGGCGATTGCAGAACTTGGATATCCAACAAGCTCAGGTAACACATGCAAGCTGTGCAGCTCTTCCAGGTTTTGTAGGGGTTTTAGATTAGACACCTGTGCTTTTAGTAGACCCATCTTCATCAGGGATAGCAAAAGTTTAATCTAGTCAATGCAAAAGATGCTTCTGGCTGTAACTTTTCCATTGCCTAATCCCAGCTGGTCTTAAGTGTCCCAAGAGGCAAGACTTACTCTTCAAATGGTTGTTTCTAGGTGACTTACGCCTGCCCTTCCCCTGCCAGTTCTCTCTGCGCATCCCACAACAGTAACTCCTTCCAGACTATTTTGCTATTAGGTGGCCTTTTCATGCTTAGCTTCTACAACCCAATGCACATGATGGAGGACTACTTGAAAGAATTCAGGCTACACATCTCGGCTCACTGGGAATCCCAAAGAGTCTATATGCCGCAAGGCTGAAGAAAGAGACACTCAGACACAAGATGCTGTTGATCACAATCAGACGTGTTTCGCTGTTCAGTGAGCACCTCACAGACGTGGCACAGGTTCCCCTAGCACTTTAATTTAACACTTTTAAGTTACACTTTACAAAAAGCAGTGGAAATAAGGTTATCCTAAACAGCTTGCAGCTAGCTTACTGCCAATGGCTCCAGTAGTCAAATGTACTCATAACGTGAAGAACAGTTCCCAGCTGGGAGATATATAAGGCACACCCCACTCCCTTTTATCCTAGTTTCAGACTTCCAAAAGTCATTAAGCTTATGCTGGCTATCACTATTGGCAGGAAATGTCTTTCTACTAGCTGGGTAATAAAGTAATAGAAATATCTGTGCACAAAATATTCAGAGTCAGTCAGCAAGCACAGACTTAGTGCGTTTTCTTCTTGTCTCAGTCTTAGTGCACAGGAGGACTACTCTGATTTCACAACTCGTGCCAAACCAAGTGCTGAGATGCACAAGCCCAACAAGAGAAGTAGCAGGACTGTTTTGTCTCAGACTGAGCTCGATTTCAACTCTTGATCAGCTGCAAGAGAAGAAAAATGGGAAACTTCCATCACAACAATGCAAACCCAGGGTGGAAGTGCTGGAGGGAAAACTGCAGCTACGAGGCTATTTACAGACCTAAGTCAGCCCATGAGCAATCCTTGTGTTGCAGCCAACATAGACCAAAGCTGCGGCAATTACAGCAGCCGTCCTTCAAGTACAGTCAGATAAAGCTGTAACCGTACACTCGTCACAGCTAATCCTACTGAGATGAAACCAGTTTTCCTTTGCTTTCTCCAGGGTCAGTTTCCACCCAAGCTCACTGACAGGACCAAATCTAACCTGTGCCAAAAGAGCCAGTGTCAGGAAGGGCACCCAACCCCCAATAATGAAAGACATCCACTATTTTAGGTTAGGCCTATTGCAATATAGCAATATTTTGCAAATCCTAGGTGGTTGTCATCCAAGGCTTTCAACACATTCCTCACATAATGATCTTCAGCAGTTAAATATTATCACTGAATCATAAGGAAGGTAGACCTATGCAAAACTGCAGAAGGGTTGCAAGATTTGTGTTAGCTCATCCAGCATGGAAACTGGGAGCAGACCTTTGTAAGCCTCACAAAGTCTCGGGACAATTTCACTGCAGTCCCTGTACAGACATCCACTTGCAGGAAGGCTTCTCAGTTGCTGAGGGTGAACAAACTACAAGTGAAGCTCGGTGTCAAGCAGAGAAACAGTTAAATCATCTTACAGAGGCAGTGGCGGCCTCAGGTTATCAGGCAGGAAGAAGGTTATACCGGCCCCAACGGTTGAGGCTCCGTTCGTTGTAGTAGCTGCACACATTGAGGAGGGAGAGGTTTCAGAGCAGGCCTTCAGTCCCCTGATACTGACCCACTTCATGGGGAGCCATGTGTGTCATGTCCTGCCTCTGCTAGAAGAAGCACAGACAAAAAAGTGTGTGACAGCTGTTACGTACCGAATAAAAAGAAAGGCTGATTAAGGGTTTGGTTTAATATAAATTACCTGCATAGTCTTTTTTGCATTATTGCTCACCAAAGCTTAGCAATAATAATAATAATAATGCCATTGGAGAATATTCCACTCTGAAAACAACGGTCTGAACATGAAGCATTTCACAGGCCTCATAAAAAAGAGCCAATGGAAGAGCTACCACAAAATGGAAATACCACAACAAACCTCGCCTGGTCTTCGAAGGAGCCCTGCAGCAAAGGGTCTCAGAACAAACCCTAATGCCACAGACCCTCAAGAATTTCCCTTGCAAAAAGAAGGAATTGCTTCTTCCACCTCTGAAATGTTCTTCTGCTCACTTGGGAGTATTGACATATTCATAGTATGTAGCAACTATACATCTAAAATTTTGTGGCAAAGTAAAACGCTGCTAAAGAGAAAGGGCATTAGCCATGGATCTGCAAGCAGGGCGAGGCTTTATGTCCCCATCAACACCTCACTGCAGAGGCCTGTGCTCCTCTGCCAAGTGACAGAACTGTGGCTGGTATGCCTCCATCACTACATTTTATTACAAGCCACCTGAGGGACTACACCCGACTCAGAAAACCTTATCTCAGATTGCATTACAGGATAAGAAAATAAAAAAGGCTATATTTTGAGACATACTCTCTCATCTATAGGTAGGAAATGGCAAATGTGAACCACCTATATATATAGATTTCAACTGAATTAAGGACTGTTAAAAAGCAATGCATTCCTGTGGCAGGGTAGGAGGTGGGGGAAATTGGAGGAAAGTATTTCCGTATCTTTAGTGACTTTACAAAATACCTTTAGTTTGTCACCCATAAGATAAGAATAACAAAAGTAATATTTTAACTGTCAAAAATATTGAAGTGCTTTCAAAATCTCAGACACTAGGCAGTTAGTACCTTCTTAATTGCTTCTCTGTGGAGAGACAGACTTATGGAAAAAGCAAAATGAGGAAAGAAAAAGGACTCCAAGCTTTCATCATGAAGAAAATTTCCTGTATATTTACAGTGAGAATTGAAACCTTCCTATGTCAGTATTTCTGACCGAGAAGAAAGTAAACAATTATGCTGTACGCATATCTACAGTGCATGCAGCTAATATTAAAATTTATCAAGTTAAATTTAGCATTCAGTATGTACATTAAAATATATCTCTACATCACCACTAACAAAGAAGAAATGTTAACAGAGATACCTGTTAGCCATCAAACTGCTTTTGCCAGTATTAAGTCTCCAGTCATGCCTGATATGTATAGTGGTAGTTAATTTCTATTGTATTGACTATCTTTTTTCCGAATGTTCATTGGTCATAATAACTACTGTGCTGAAAGAGAATATGAGAGCTTCCAAGCAAAGCTGTCTAAAATAAGTAAGAATACCAAATTTAAGAATATAATGGTGCAGGGTCAGGGAAAAAAAAATAAATCACAGCTTCTGTTGTTGATGTATAATATGGGTATTAAAATTGCATTTTTTTGTAAAGCAGAAAATGCTCAGCATTGTAGGCTTTCTGGAAAAGCATTTATTTTTTGCGGTTTTAATATTTTCAGTGTTGTATGTTGTTGACAGTACAGGTAATCACTCTGTATTTAAACTTACATCTCCGACCTACTAACAACATGAAATCCTTTTCCAAAAGAAGCTCAATTTCAGAGTTCATTTGCTAGCGATAATTACAGACAATATTGCACAAAGATGTAGTGACCAATAGCAATGCTCTGGGTCAGCTTGTCTGAAAAACATATGCCAAATTCTGCACTCCCCCTATCCAGGAAATCTCCATCGATTCCTGCACGGAATTCATGACGAAGTGATCGGCTCATGTTCTGCATGCCAAAAAAAAGATGAGGGACAACAGGAACACACTGAAGACTCTGAGATTTCGTATATGCTGGTTAAATGTGCTGGTTTCAGAGGGGCAGAAGAAGAAAGTATTTAAATATTAACACACTGGGATTTTTGCAGATCTATTTTGTAAAGGAAAAAATATGGTAATATTCTACAGTAACAATCCATCCACTGGAGTTAGTACTAGTGTCTAACATCCATCCACCAAAATGAACACTGCAGGATCTATTATTTTTATACTGTCAAGCACGTACAATGATAGAGACGGGATTTCAGAGGTTGATTTGTATTTGAATTAAGCCAAGCACAAGTTGAATTATAGACACATATAATTGCCACAGAGGGGAAAAAAGGCTATTGAAATCACTCATCATACTAATTTGTATTCTCTGTTATATACCCTCAGATGCAAATCTCTGCTTGCTCTCCTCCCTGCTTTTTTATTCCTACTATAAAAAAAATTCCAGCGTCTCTGAACATGCCTTCAACTTTCTCCTGCCCTCATGCCCCTGCAGGTCACACAGCTCGAGCTTCCCCCAGTGGTGGTATTTGCTGTGGATGTCCATCAGCCAGCCACCGGCAGCCCAAATCAGATGATAGGTCCCTGCTGAGGTCCTGCTGCTGCCACACAGGCACTGCCTTGAGTTTCTCCCTCCATCCAGCTGTCAATCCTCATGACACCCGGAGAAAATTAATTGCCTATTGAAACTTTAACCCCTCTGTTAAACTCGGTGGAAATGGGTCAGCTGATGAAGACAGTGACTGCATATGGTTGATCTCATTAGGAAACAAGGCTGATAAGAACACACACATTGCTATAAGCTGCAATGCTGATCTTAGTATGTGGACATCATGCTTGTAAAGCATGTAGAAACAGAGGAGCACTCTTTTGAAAAGCTCTGTCTAGGTCATGTAAATTAATATAAGGAATTTGGAAAGGTGAGCTATCATCAGCGACGTAAACTAATTCTATCTACAGCATTGAATTCACCCTATTGGGTTTTTTTCAGGCTTTTTAAGGAAAAGATTTTCTAGAAACATCACACACAGAAATCTAACCTTGTTGTCTATGACTGGATTTTGTTTCTTTTTTTTTTTCGCTGGAAGAATGTCACAGCTATTTCTAGAGCATTTAGATTCCTTGTATTTATTCCTTGCACGTTAAAGTAGCCAAGTAGCTCTCAGCTGCCTACCAGATATAGTTTAGAGACCAATTCTGTTCACACCTTCGAGTTTTAGAAGACATATCTGAAACAGCCACTTAAGATGGGATATTATGTTCAATCTGATTTTTCACACCACGACTAATTTTCTAAGTGTAGAATTATGCATTGCACAATCAGTACACTGATCTAATTGCTTGTCAATCTCATAAAACATGTTTCTTTCAAGGTCTTTAATGCTGCTTCTAAAATGATGAAAAATTTTCAAATTATATTTACTTTAAACAACCCCTTCTCTCCCCACAAAAAGCCTTATCAGGAAGCCTCTGAGATGTGCAAACAGATAAAAAGACTGCCTGGAAACTGTTTGCTTTGTATGTGCAGCTGAGATGGAGGTAGAATGCAAGGGAAATTTATACAAGCTCCATTTTTCACAATTTCACTTGAAGCTTAGGTAAGCTTTATTTGAAGCACAATGTTGGAAAGGGCTGTTACAGAACTGTTGGATAGGGTGAGAGATTGCCAAATGATAAAATGCCCACAGGAAATAAATTTTCTTCTAAACATGAAAAGGATCCTTAGCATTACATTTACTTTTGCTATGTACTGTCTATGAAAATCCTTCTTCTACTTCTATCCATCAAAATTTCTTCTTGCCACAGAACTGTGTATTGTATATTGTGCTAGTTAAATACTAACGGAACACAAAGCTGGGCTGCCCAGCTAATGCACAGGCTTGTATAAACCAAAACACTGTTCTCACTCAATACAAATGCTTTTTTTGAGATTAGCTTTGATTAATCTATAATTCATTCACATCTGGACTTTGTGTGTATTCCTTATACGACATGAGGGGAAGAAGGAACATACTAGGGACAAATGCTATTCCAAGGTGCTTTGCAGTACTCTCGTTTATGCCACTGGGAGTCTCTTGTATATGCAAGCACGGAATTAATCCTACCAAGCAAAGTGTTATCCCACCAAATTAGCCATTAGATGTGCATTAATTATTTCAGTCTATCCCTTGAAAACTGTTTGGAGAAGTTACCCTGTTTTTACAGATAAAAAAAGTAAAGCTATTCAAACCGATAGCACTCAGGAGGATTATATTCAGGTTTATTGCAGCCAAATGGAGGAAGAAACACAAGTGAATGTAAATAAATGGCCCAGTTCTCTTCCCGCTGAAGACCAGACTCTGTAGTGGGGTGAATTCATTCTCCACACCATTGATTTCAACGGAAGTCAGCACAGGCCATTTAGTTTAATAAGAATAGGTTTAGTCCCAAAGCAAACATGCACATACCTTCAAGGACACACAAGAAACATGTCCTGATAAGCAATAGTTAAAAGGTAGACACAATTGTGTTTTCTAACACAATATTCATTACAAGAAATCTTTACTTACTGTGACAAATTTAAGTTTGGGGAGCTACGATGCTATGCTATTTTTTTCTGGAAAATAACTTTTCTTTACTCGTTTCTTTAGTTTTGCTGTATTCTACCCTGCTTTCAGAGTAACTTCTTGTTCTTCTGCAATTCATTTTCACATGCCTACACATCAGCCAACAAAAAACATTGTCTCTGAACCCTTCACTTTAAACGGCATAATTTTTATAGAAATACACCCCGAAGTGTGTACTTCTATTTTATCAACAAAAATTGGCAATGGTTTACTCACAGTCCATTACAAGAGCTACCTTGGAGTGTTTTACTACAAAGAAAAAAAAAAGCAGAAATTACCAAATGGTTCAGCTCATTGCGTAGGACCAAATGTATATATCTAACTCTCCAAACAATGTCATTGAGGAAGAGCACAGCACGTGCACAAGATACAAAGGTCTAAGAGCAAAGCCCACGCACATGGAGCTTTTATAACCTGCTCTACCTGATATTGTTTAGAGTATAAAACTGATTCACAAAAAAAGATGGGGAAAAATTCACTATGTGTTCGTCCTGTCAGTCAATTTTTGGCTTGGACATGACACAAAGTCCTTACCTAACAGATTCCACTCAGTCACTTGAAACTGCTAGAATATGATGGCATCCACTGTCACATAGTGTTTTTTAATCTAAATTAAATACATACATACAGATCTAGATACAGCTAAAGCTATATAGCAAATATTATTTTAAATTAAACAAATACATTACATTTCATATGCTGGAGAAAACACTGAAGAAAATTTCAACAGAGAAATAATAAGCAAAACCGCGTAGACCTAAGAGTTTCATTTTGCCAAATTAGTGCCGTAAGCCCCCTAAAGCCAAATTTCCCTGCTACATGCCTCATTCTCCTCCAGTGCCCCACCGCCGTGTATCTCGGTCTCATGAGTTTATGATCAGAATAATTAAAATACCTAAAAAAGAAAAAGTCCGACCACCTGGGACAGAGAAAGCGTCTGTTCAGGTATTTTATTACCATGTTAAAAATCAGTCATCTAAACCCTACAGTTTTAAGACATAGTATACCAGCTTGGAAGACATATTTCTTCTCTTTTCCCTATCACATTTCTAGCACTAACTATTACAGTATTGGGAGCGTATAAGACAAAAGAATACTTTAAAAATCCTAGGCAAAATTATTACGCACTCTTTAGGAACAGTAAATGAATGACAGTTTTATGACGAGATTTATAAACTAGGTAAAGCTAAATAAACCATCACACTGAATATCCTGCTTCATTTAAAATTCTCAGCAGACTACAGCATAGAAATACCCTCTAGATAGGCTGTTCAGAGATAACTATTTTTGCAGCTTTTAAGAGATTACATTAAATTCTGCAGCTGGTTATGCTATATGCAGAATAACCTGATACCAGAGATCAGGTACAATCAGTTTATAATTCAAGGCATAACTGAATAATGAAGGTTAAAAAAAATCATAATTATAATTTCAGTTTTTTATAGTGTCAGTAAGTTATATTTTATAAACAAAATAAATTCTGCTATTTGAATTTATCTTAGTAGATAAATGCAGTTCTAGTGAAGGGATTGCATTTGTATGTTTCCATACCGACTTGCAGACTCTCGATCTAATGAAGATCATATTCCTCTTCTGTGAACTCACGGTAGGTGAACGCTCGAGTTCTACTCCCATACGAGCAGCTTAAATTTTACCATCTGTACTGTTACATAGGTAACGGTGATTCAGGTATCAATCTGAAATTGATGATAAGAGCTCTAATCAAAGTTATTAACACATGTGTGTCAACTTGTGAATTCTTTTGACTTCCAGAAATCCTGACCAACTCTACTAATTAACACAGAAAGGTTTTGTGCTTGTACTAGTGTGGCTGATGACTGTAGTATTTTCATGGAAAAAATGTACAGCCATTTTGTTCAATAATTACTCACTTCGCAACTGATGAAGCAAAATTAATATACTTATTTTCAGTCAGGAATTTCATTGTATTTTTATTACTGAGCTGAAGTGTAAAAGTGAAAGAAGTAGGTTCCACCTGCTGCTTGCAATATAATAGAGAATTTGGCAATACTCTCCCAGTTGTTTGTATCAGAGTTCCTCAAATTGCAAATGCACCACTCTAAATCAAAAAAGAAGAATGCTAGCAGTTTCACCATAATCATGTCTGACTTTATTTAAAAATATACTTTATAACCTTATTTGGTTACACAGGAACGGAAATCTACACAACAAGAGTTGAGGTGACCAGTATGTTGAAATCTGAACGATCCTACCCAAAAAAATGATGCACAAACCTCCTGAGTACTTGTCAAAAGGCCGAGAAAGAGTGCAGTTATGCAGACAATCTTAACGGTGGAAAAGGACAGAAAACCATTAAACTAACTTCATTAAATTATTTTATATAGTTACCTACAGACAGTTCAGTGTTTCTCTTAGTCTTTAAAATTACTCTGTACTGTAAAAAGTTCAGTAAAATAGGACTTCTAAGCACAAAAAAGCACTTGCCATTTAATGACATGCTCAGCCCTGATCAAGATAGTTCAGCAAGGAACAGAAAATGCAGAGCCATGACATCAACGAAGGGCGCCCTTTTATGCTTCTTGTCCTCCCTAGGCTTTGCATACTAGGCACTCTCCAGGCTGGTTTTCACTATGTCTATTTAGCTATTATGAAGTAGAGAATGAATACTTTATTATCCTTTGCAGACATATAAATCACATTTCTTAGACCCATCCAACGTGCTCACCTCTAGGTTACAGCTTTCCATCCTGGCCACTAATCATCCTTTTATTGGATTTCGTTAACAATGATATGCTTCCCTCCATAGATACTATATGATACTATAGATGCTATATGATACTACAGATACTATATGACTTTGCCCTTCTTTTATATTCTAGATATGGTGTACTTTGACCAGAAAGGATCAGGTCTGTGTTTCAGTGTGGACCATACAAATCAGAGCTTGATGCCGTACTTTCAGAAAACCAAATGCGTTTTCTTGCTCCAACACCTTGCTGCTGCATCCCGACGCAGCCTCAGAAAATCCGCATCATTTACCACCGACAGCAGCTCTCTCTAGCGTGACACACCAGTGTCAGGCTTGCCAGGCCATTTCATGAACTCCTCATGAACTCTTTGCCCAGTAGATTGCCCACGATTTTCCTGGTTTACTTTCGCCTGCCAATAGGTCACTGAGGGAGGGAGCCTGCTCCGCTCCAGCATTGCACAACTTGCCTTGCTCCATTGCCACGACACAGGCGGGCTGCTTCTTTTAGAGGTCTTCATCCTCTTTGTCTCTTGGGACACCTTAATATCATTAAGGTCAAGTGGGGTTTTTTTCTGTTCCATTTCTTCAACCTTTCTTCCTTGTTCAAGACAACTGAGTTCTGGCAGCCCCTGCAGTATTTCCAAAACCTGGTTATGAATCTGATTATGAAATGGCTCAAACATTCTTTTTGCACAGATTTGTTCCCATGCTCTGAGAGAATCACGGGGGGCCACGTTTGCTTGTCTGCCTGGAACCGCAATATCCATGCCCACTGAGTCCCTTTCACTCATAATCTGCAGCAATGAAACAGAACTCATGGTCCCTCGCTCACTCACACCCCAGCCCCTTTGAAGCCTCAAAGCGAGACATTACGCTTCCCTTAGACAGATACAAATCTATCCCCCTACACACCCGCCCCAGCAAACACACATCTGAGACTTTTGTTAGCAAAGACAAGCAATACCAGGTGCGTCTGAGAAAGCACTTGCTCAAAGTAGCCGAAAGCTGCTGTAACAGAGCTAGAAATCGTTGCCTCAAAATAAAGCAAGTGTAGGAGAAGGCTTTGTAATTTCAGAGCATTTCAGCCTCTCTCTTTACAGGAGAGAACAGAAAAAGAAGTGCTTGACTAAAGTAGGGCAACGCCAACATAGCGTTTTCCTTACATCTGGGTCCCAGACATCCTTTTCCCAAACTTAGGACTGTAAGGAGACTGGACCAAACAAGTGATCCTCTGAGAAACGCTGTGAACCATCAGACATGTGACCCCACTGATGCACGAAGCAGCAGTAACGTCTGGGATCAGCGTCCTGCCTCTGCTAAGTGTTAGACCCTGGCGAAAGAGTGCACGAGCTTTCATCCAAACAAATGTAGGCATAGTGCCAACCCCACTACACAGCACGGTACAGCACATGCAGGGACTGGTGTTCTTTTGAAGTCTCTGGCTCCAAAGAAAGCCCTTTCAACACTCTGAAGGCAACACGTATATGACGCAACCTCATACACCAACGCCTTTTTTTTTTTTTTTTTTTTTA
>Ga0065711_1036758_pt1 | contig 20620 bp, 15 predicted proteins | sample Hoacrofraction12_FD_59098 | JGI IMG/M metagenome (GOLD analysis project Ga0065711, IMG submission 59098) | Hoatzin crop microbial communities from Cojedes, Venezuela - Epithelial fraction 12 v2 (version 2) | ecosystem: Host-associated > Birds > Digestive system > Esophagus > Crop | place...
AGCGGGGCGCCCGCCCGGCCCCCTCAGCCGCGCCCGCCCCGCCGTCAGGGCAGGGCCCGCCCCGCTTCTCCGCGCCCCTCTCCGCGCAGCCACGGTCGCGGCCCTGAAATACGAAGTCTTGTCGCTTTTTTGGTGTTTTGGTTTTTTTTTTCTTTAAAAAATTGTTTGGGAATGGAAGGGGTGAGGTGGCAACAGGCTGGCTCCTCACCTCGGCCATCAGAGCGGTGCCAAAGAATGGTTACCAACGTGGTGAGAGGCACTTTATTTATATAAACATAAATATATACATAAAAATATAAATATATATATAAAAGCACCCTTAAATAAAAACAGAAAGCGACACGCGCAGCCACTCGTTGCACGCCGGGGGGGACGAGGTGAGCTTCACGCACCAAAGACAACCTGATGGCTCCTGCCCCCTTCGCGATTTCTAATGGCTGTCAGCTATCGCGGTGGGTTTTTATCAAAAGCAGCCCTGGCAAAGCTCTAAATGCCTGGAAACGCCCGCACGCCGTCAAAAGTCTCAGCTTGGACCTGGGTGGAAACCCATGGCTGTTATCACTACGGGGACCACGGCGTGGGCGTAGGCAGTGAGGGTGGTGGGGGGTCTGGAGAACAAGTCCTATGGGAGCTGGGGCTGTTCAGTCTGGAGAAGAGGAGGCTGAGGGGGGACCTTCTTGCTCTCTACAGCTCCCTGAAAGGAGGGTGTAGTGAGGCGGGTGTTGGTCTCTTCTCCCAAGTTACTAGCCATAGAATGAGAGGCAATGGCTTCAAGTTGCATCAAGGGAGTTTCAGATTGGATATTTGGAAAAATTTCTTTACTGAAAGAGTGGTCAAGCATTGGAAAAGAGTGCCCAGGGAAGTGGTGGAGTCCCCATCCCTGGAGGGTTTCAAAAAAACGTGTAGACATGGCACTTCAGGACGTTGTTTAGCAGGCATGGTGGTGTTGGAACACCAAGCATTGGAACAGGCTGCCCAGGGGGGTGGTGGAGTCCCCATCCCTGGAGGTGTTCAAAAAACGTGTAGATACTGCGCTTCAGGACATGGTTTAGCAGTCATGGTGGTGTTGGGTTGACTGTTGGACTCGATGATCTTAGAGGTCTTTTCCAACCTTAATGGTTCTATGATTCATGGCTTGTGGACAGCGAAGCAAAGCCCAGCTTCATCACCCTGTGCTTGGGAGTCACTCCCGACACCATTTACTCCCCTGTATATTTTGTGAAGGTTGTAAGAACGCGTATTTCTTGGGCGACGCTCACATTCAGAGCTTCAACATAGCACAAAACAGCTACTTTTGAGCAGCTGCCAAACTATCAGCATGGAAAAGAGTGCTGTGAAATTTTGCAAATACCTGCATCCCATCAAAGATTACGATTCGTTCGTCCTCTCCCAAGCCAACATCGTATTTTATACTCGCTGGTGTTATTCTAAGATTCAGCTGTCATTTCTGCACTATGATCTGTCAGACACAGAGTATATATAGTGTGGTGCCTGAGCAGGCAATTTGCTGAAGAATAAACATCTCCCCCTTCTGTAGGCTGCAAACTGTGGCCAGTTGGCTATTGCAGTGTTGTTTCTGGAAACCCCTACACAGCTCCAGGTCATTAATTTACTTTAATAGCCCAGAAGACGATGGAACTGCACAGTATCTTCAAGCTTGACTTTACATATGTTACTCGCTTAATCAATTACCTCTTCATATCCAAACTCGCTCCAGCTCTTCTTGGCATAGCCACATTTGCCCTTATTTTTGAACACTTCTTGTAAGGCACCAGGATATATGTTTACAAGGTAGATCAGTCCCATAAAATGTGAATTCTTAACTCTATCACAGGGAAGACAGATGTACGCTACACCCCAGTTTTTGAACAGAGAAGGTAATCCCAGTCTCACAGAATCACAGAATCACAGAATGGTAGGGGTTGGAAGGGACCTCTGTGCATCATCTAGTCCAACCACCCCTGCCGAAGCAGGACCACCTACAGCAGGCTGCACAGGACCGCGTCCAGGTGGGTCTGGAATATCTCCAGAGAAGGAGACTCCACAACCCCTCTGGGGAACCTGTTCCAGTGCTCCGTCACCCTCAGAGGGAAGAAGTTCTTCCTCATGTTGAGCTGGAACTTCCTCTGCTTCAGTTTGTGCCCGTTGCCCCTTGTCCTGTCACTGGGCACCACTGAGAAAAGTCTGGCCCCGTCCTCCTGACCCCCACCCTGCAGATATTTGTAAGCACTGATAGGTTACACTCTCAGCCTTCTCTTCTTCAGGCTGAACAAGGCCAGATCCCTCAGCTTTTCCTTGTAGGAGAGATGGTCCAGTCCCCTCATCATCCTCATAGCCCTCCGCCAGACTCTCTCCAGTAGCTCCTCAACTACTTGTTGGCTTTCTGTCTGTATTGTCTGTAGTTTTGTGCAGTTGGTAGACTAGGAAGTGACAGAATAGTCGTGATGAGATGGAAAACACTGATTGCACATTGCATGTGATTTTCAGAGTCTGAATTCTAGAAAAGAGAGAAATTGTTTCTCCAAGAAGCATCCTCGAAAGGAAGTGGAAATAAAAAAAAAAAAAATTATCCAGAATATGTAGAACAGCCTGCTGGTGCTAAGGCACTTCCATCACAAGGATAACAGTGGAACCAGAAGACCACCAAGTTAATACCCTGGGTGAAAAGCAGAGTTTGTTCTCATAAATGTGGACTGCCTGGGCTGCTTTCTGGCCCAAGCCTCCGTACGGGAAGCTTTTGTATAGGGCCCACAGGAAGCTTTTGAAGAAGGAGAGAATGGACTTCTACTCTGCAGGAAAAAAATGGGAAGGGTTTGGAGGACTCAGCAGCGTGAAAGGGAACTGAAAAAAGAAAGAGGAGAGGAGATGGGTGTGGGAGTGAAGTAGAATCTGGAGGGAGAGGCTCCTGTGATAGATGCAAAACAGGAATTTGAAGTCAAAGAGTTTTGTTTGAGGGTTCTGAAAGGGGTGAGTGACGAGATGGGTGCATCCACTACAAATGTGGCCTAGACACAGAAGATGGCAAGCCCTCAGTAGTTAAAGCAGGGGTTATCATTCTCACTTCTACCACTTCGTAAAGCTGTAAATGAATGATAATGCAAATGATAAAACACTGTGTGCTTTAGTTCAGCAAAGCTAATTATCTCCGGCAGTAAAGGAGGAATCTCCATCCTCATTCAGCCTTTGTGGATTCCCTCAGCAATGTCAGAACCAGTGACTTTTGTGGTGGAGCAGTCTGTCTGCTGGGATCACCGCTAAATAGATGCCCGAGGATTATCACTGACCTGGATTAGATTCTTCTGGTAATCTGAAAGAGAAAGGCTTTGATTCTAGTTCGTTATCAACCCTTGAAGACACGCAGTCTCTCTGGCTTGCATTTTAACCTGGAATTCTACAGGGCTGCTTAAGCAGCGTGTTTTCGGAGCTGAAAAGCAAAGGCACGAGTCTTGCATTTGCTCAGAAACGTGCTCCGAGGAGCATTCCACCTGAGGCATGGGTGTTTAGCAGGCTACAACCACCCACCCTAATCACTCATCCGGCTTTAAAGAGCGTTGTGAAATCAGCAGAGCTTTGGCCCTTAATATTTTTATTTCTTTATCTCTCTGGCTATTCAAAGAGCAGGCAGCGGCCTGACCGAGAGAGAGGATTTCAGAAGCAGCCTGCCTAAGAGGATTGTTTCTGTGGAGTACTGTTATCCTTAATGCAATCAATGAGCTGGATGGTAGAGTAATTGTAAAGGATTGCCCGACAGGCACAATTATTCACTTTAAAAGGTGAATTCTCCTTCTGTTGTAACTGCATAAGGGAGTGATTCGCAGGACATCTAATAATAAGGACTTGATTGTCCTCTCTTTTCCCTCCCAGGCCCAAATGCCTTAATGGTTAACTGTACCCTTGTCATCCTTTCTCCTCTCAATAGCGCAGCACACAGAGAAGTCCCAATCCGTCATTAGTCAACTGACCTGCTGCTACAAACACAGGATTGTCAGGCAATTCGAAATGCTGGTATTAATATCCTCCCAGCAACGGCAGGATAGATTATAGAGCAGTTTCATCCCGAGTTTCCAGGCCTCTGGCCCTAGGCTTGGATTCCTCGTGGCTGGGGTATTTGTGTGTAGCGTTTCCACAGTCCCGAGGACCTTCATGTTCCAACCACTGTCAGGGAAATCATGAAGTTCGCATTTTCTAGCACTTGACTTTACCAAAAAGTAATTATTTAAAGGAGCCTGGAACTGTTCAGGCCTGTTGACAAAGGGTGTTGGGACTATCACTTCTCAGAGATAAGAGGTATTAAGAGGGCCTTGCTTTCAGAGAAGCAAAGCTATTGTTTCGCCTCCTAGAGAATCACAAAACGAAAGAAAGCATCTTTCCAAAGTACTTTTTAACAAACTACGTAGTAAAGTCACTATATTGCATAAAGATAGGTGCTGCTCTACTGCTTGTAATCGGTGGGCTCTTTGCTCTGGAAATATTCCTTTAGAAATAAACAGTATTAGAAATATTACCAGCTCGCCATGTGTAGGAAACTCTTACTTGTATTTGATACCAGGCAAGATGTAGGGTTGTGGGGGTTTTTTTGTTTTGTTTTGTTTTATTTTTTGTTTTTTGAATAGTAAACAGTAAAGAAAATTAACCTTGCCTTAGTCTTTGTGGTGCATAGAACTGACTGGTTTAGAAGAAGGGAACAGTGAGCTCTATGTTTTTGTCTGTTTTCGAATGCCCTCAAACACTAGGAGTTCAACAGTTCAGGCTGAAAATGAAATTACCAGGTTCACACTATGCTTAAGAAAGGCTCTATTATATGGCTGCACAAAAGGATGAGAAATGAAAATTCATTATATGGTTCAACAAAGATACGATCTGGTAAAATATAAATACAGATAAACTGAAATAGAAGGAGGAGGGAAAATAAGTATTTTCAGTCCGTTTTAAAAACAGAGGGTAAGCTCCTTGGTTACATGGAATACTACTGGTTTATAGAAATCGGTGGAGATGTAGGGTATCTTTTCCATATTGTGTTTAAGATGCTGTCACTGGTGATGATTTATTTTTTGAAGACTGCACTATTTTATACTGTTAATGGGTCTGCCTTCCCTTCAATTAAAAGCTGTATTTTTACATTTCAAAAAGTGATTCACCTTTGGAAAAATAACCAACTGAATTTAACTTCCAAGCAAGTAGGGAAGGCAGATTTGGATAAACTAAAGCTTATTTAGAAGAATTGCTAGAGGAGGGGAGCTAGAATATCTAACTTGTGGTGAAGGCTTAGAGACGATCCAGAGTAAATATATAGCTTGTGGCACATAGAAGTCCTTCTTCCTTATACTTAAAAAAGTAACTGTTCTTTTACTGATGAAGACAGCATCACTGCTTCACAACAAGGAATCTGAACCTGAAATTATCAGGACTAAAACCTCTGCATGTATGTGGTGGACGTGGTTGTGTCAGCAAGACCGAATGGATACACAGGTCACAGGGGACCGACTAACACCCTCTGTTAGAGAAAGCTGCAGCAAGGGTTGGCTCTGCCAAGGCATCATCCCTGGCTCTAGCTGTGGTAGCTGCCTGGGTGGCCGTGTGGCACCAGGAGTCATCCCCCACCCCTGTCCTCTCTTCGTGGGTCATTTGAACGGCAGTGGGTGTGCCCAGATTCGCACCCCTGCTCCTCTTCCTCTGCGCCTGCAAGTCACGGTGTGCAATGAAGTGGGAGAGGAAGACAGCACAAAGGATGCTGTTACTCAAAATACATATTACAGAATGATCAAAGATGAGCAACTTGGTGATGGTGTATAAGGGAGGCAGGATATATATCTCAGCTTTGTGTTGCTTGGGAAAGAGGAGGGTATTTTTTCAGACCAGCACTCCTGTTTTCACTCTGCGTGCTTGTGACAGCAGCTGTATCTTCACTAAATCAACGAGTTCTTCCCTTTTCATTTTTAAGCTAATAGACTTTACCTTCCACTTTTAAAACTGCCAGTTTCCAAGGCTTTCCAGTCGTAAGATGCAGGGTTATTTTTAAACCTCATTCTGTGTTCATGCATGACCTCCAGTCTGATGAAGAAGAAAGGTCAGCTTTCACAGAGGGATAACAGTAACCTTCATTAAAACAAGATGTAAGGTGCGAGTTGCCCCCTAAAGTAGATGAAAACTGAAAGAGTGGTGCCTTAAGCATGTCAAAACAGTCGTTAAAATTTGGTTTATGAAGCAGCTGTGTTGTTATAGCACACAAGATACGCTGGACTTTTCAGCATGATACCCTGGGCAGACCATGTCAGCCATGCAGTGCCCAGCTCTGGTAGAAAGGAGTAGAAGGGAAGCAAAGGAAGTGATTGTTTGTTTTTTTCTTTTTCTTTTATCATTATAGTAAGTAAAAAAATCATGAACAATGAAAAATTTCTTTTCAAGAGCAAAGTTTTTCTTGCTTCCATCTTCCATCTTGTGTGATCCAAGGCTTTTTAATTAAATTAACCCTATATTCATTAAACTTATTTCCTCTGGAGGAAATGGGCACATGCATCCACCTGGACCAGCTGACCCATTATGTGAAAGACTGCTGCTATTTTAGCCTTGGGGAGTCTCCAGGACTCAGGAAATCATTTTAAAACCAGGACTCAATAAAGCACAGTAACTGTGGCGACTGGAACACTTACACTGTGATGGCTAATTTCACTTCAGCATTCATCAGGGGAGGTACTATCTTCACACTACAGCATGGAGAGTAGCTGTTGTTAATGTAACATCAAGCTACAGAGACAGGGAAGAAGCAAAACACATGTTAATAAGCCCAGTGAACAAAGTCAGGCCTAGTGTAAGTCAGGATAGATTCATAATCCTTCTTGGTCCCGTTCCTGACAGCGCACTGGGCTGAGACTCCAAATACCTATCTGCAGTCTTGTCCTGGTTTAACTTACAGGGCAGCCTTGGTCTATCCATTCCCTTTCTCATACTTCATTTTTCCCTAGACGAAATAGGGAGAACAATAAGTGCCTCTTTCGCAAAGCCCTTGAGATGCACTGTGGAAAGTGCTGTGTGAGATTATTATGCTGACACTGTGCCTCACAAAAATCCTCTTGCAGATTGCCAGTTTGACTGCTTCTTTCATTGGCCATGCCCGTGCTATTGCTTATTGCAGCTGAAAACCAGCTTACGGCAGAAATTACCTCGCGTTTTACTGGGAGATGTGTACATGCAGACATTTACTTAAGGGCACCTTAAGTAACTCGCTGGAGTGTCAACACCCATAATGATGTCTGAGGAAAGACGAGAGAAGTGGAGGCGGAAGCTAGCTGTCTTGCCAGCAAGAACAAACTGAGTTGGAGAAGATTTATTAGGTGTATATTACCCAGATAAATGGGATCCTGGCTTGAATGAGAGCCAGCAATAGCAAGGGGAGAGGGTCAGGCAGAAAGAAGTGGCTGTTTGGCCTTCATCAACAGATTCGAGACCTGACGGGGATTAGGAGGAGTAACAGAATTGTTGGGGTGTTCATTCGTCACTCGAAAATTTAGGATCATGAATTCTAAATGGATGGCCAGTTTAGCTGAAACATGCTTCCTCCTCCCCCATGCTAGATTTCTCTTTTTATGCCAGCCTGTTACAGAGAGTGAGGGTACTGTACGATATTATTTGTGAATGTATGATACAATACGTGGAAGTGACTGACAGGTTAATAGGAGCTTGCATGTTTTAAAAACAAAGGCACATATTCTGTTACATGACCACAAGAAAAAGAAACACGGAAAGCGGTTAGTTTGCTTTCATATTTCAACACTGTCACATTATGAAGGGCTACCTTTTTCCCTCTGCTTGTTTCTGAGGTTTTACTTTTGCCTTCATATCATTTTACAAAGAGACAGGGTAAAAGAATTTGTTCTTGAGAGAGCAGACCTCTTGTATCTAACTTTAGCCCAGAGCAGTTTTTAAATATCTAAATTCTGAATTAAAGAAAAAAAAAGAGATTGCTTTACTATCCTTTATTACTGGGAATATATGAAAGAGCACCATTTTTACTAAGGCAACTTAAAATCAGGGTCCTCTCGTATTCTGAGATGCCGTGCTTTTAATCAGACTTCAAAATACAAAGACAGGTAGCTGTGTTTGAAGAATGCTTTTAACCTAAATCTCTTTGTCCAGTGCACCTGACAAACTGAGTTTACCTGGCTGTTGTATTAAACTTTACAACAGTTCTGTCACTAAAGCAACAGAGCAAACCCTTCGCTTGCTTTCTCTTATTTTAAATCAAGAATGCAATGAAGCAGACTGCTGCTGTTGTAGATGGTCATTTTTGAAGCCTGTGGGTGCACGGTAATTTGCAAGACCTAAGGAGCTGCTGTGTAACTCTGTTAAACAATTTATTCTGTTGTAATGCAGATTTAGCTTTCAGATAACAGGCTTACTCCTTCTGCAGCAAAAGGTTCACATTTTTATAGGACACCTTTAGTACAGGGACAAATGCATCCTGAAGAACCCCTTTCCTCCTCCATCACCACCAAGCGTCCGGCTGCCCTGGTAACGTGATGTGCCCTGTGGGGATCTGACGCAATGCGTACGTGGCACAGATACAACCCCGATGTTTTTAAAACCTTTTTGCCGTTAGATTCTTTGGGTCTTTTGTTTCTGATGGTTTTACTGAAGAATCATCAACATATAGCATAGGTGGTACAAAACAATATGCCTGAAATAGATAGGGAGCTTACTTATTTTTTCGTGGACCCCACTTAAATGTATGAACATTATTTGTAGGATGTGGTGCCACGAAGGGACGGATCATTTCTGGTCTTGTACTTCTAAAAGGAGAAGGATCTGTTTTGAGAAAAGTAACGCAGGACAAAAGAGTCTGATTCGGCTAACCTGCTTTTTGTTTGATGGCAACTTCAGAGAGTTCAAGGTGGCCAGGAACATACCTGTGCTAGGATCAATGGGGCGAGTGATTAACGGTGGTAGGACGTCCTGCACCTTTCATGCTCGAACCAGAACTTTCTCTCCTTTGAAACAAGAGCCTTTACATCACTCAGTAGAATTATATTTCTCATGAGCAGCATTAGAGTACAGTAGTCTCAATTTTCTCTGCTGAGGAATCTTTATTTCTTCCAGATACAGAAGGTCTATTAAACCTCAAGATTAACAGTGCTCCTGGCATCTGATTTTTAGTCAGGAAATATAAACAATGACTTGAAAGGTGTATATGGAGAACTTTCCATCTGATTTACCGGTAGCTCTTTAGAATCTGTCATGCATGTCATATTGACCTTACAGACTTAATTACCTAAGCTCTAAGAAACCACATGCTTGCCTCTCAGCTCCTTAATGTAAATCAGTGACAGCACTAAGAAAAAGCTCTAACCAAAAATATTCTGAAAACTTAGATTCTAACAGGTCAGAATCTGGAATTTCTCAGCTGATGAAGTGAACTGAACTCTTTGGAAAATATTTGGAAATAAAAGCCACCTCACACTTGACCTGGGGGGCAAGAATTCCACATATCAAAAAATTATAAGCCAGATACCTCAAAATCTGTAAGTTTTAAACATATGTTTTAGAAACTTCCTGCTTTCATATCAATGACAATAAATTTATGTGATTCTCAATATGTAAAAATTGAATCAAACCCAAAAGCTGGTGTTCACCTCTGTGTTAGGTGGGTATCTGAAGAGTTTGGTAGCTTACCTCCTTTGCTGCTTCTGTTGCATTTCACAAAGTTAGCTGACTTCATCGTAAGGTTTGGGCCATGTGGGAAACCAACCGTGCAGAATGAGAACAGGGACAACTCACCCTTAGCTTTGCTTCTGAGATAGCGAGCTATTGCCCACCCAGGCAAGCTTTTAGCTCATGTAGGATTCCTGGGTGCTCCATCTGTTTCTAAAGGGCAGAATGTCTTGCTGCACTACCTTCTGATAACACCTTTTCTTTCCCTAAGCCCCCCAACGAGCTCTGCACCTGGAATAGGGGTTTCTCATCTTCATGTCTGTAGCAGCTGTACTGGGTATTTCTTTCACCTGCTGGCAGTTTCTTCACCTCTTTTCTTCCATTTCTTTTCATTCTATTTCTCTCTTTCTCTTCTTTTGCCTCTTCATAGCTAGCTGTTACCGATAGTGACTGCGAGGGGTACAAGTGCCCTGCTTAGGTTTTTTACTCAGCTCCTTCTCCTTTAGCCAATGCAAAAGTGAAGAGCAGGTGGAACATTAAATCCAGAACTGTTGAACAGGGTTCCCCAACGATGAAAAAGGGAAGAGCATACAAAGCAAATGAAAAATATATCTAGTTTCTAGAAGGAACTGGGAATCTAGAACTCAAAAGGAAATTATAGGGAGACTGAGAGATGAGATCACTGCTAGACTGAGTGAACAGTGACAGAGCGAACCCTATCTGCAACTGTACAGCTAATGCAAATGTAGCAATTAATTTAACGCTTCCATGGAGCCAGGTGATACCCAGTGCTCAGAACCCTTGGATGTGGACAAATGTAGTAAGCGAAACAGCAAAGAGAGTGGTCTCCAAGTGTCCTGCTGAATTTCTGCTAGAATTGCCTTATACACCAATTAGTTACATCAGGCTGTAAATCATCAGAGCACACAGAGGATAGTGTAAAAAAAATTGAGAGCTACCTCCCGTTTTATAGCTACTCTATAGCATAGTGAAGAGTAGAATGGAAAGCTCAGACAATTACGATGGCTTGGTCTGCTTGTCTTGAAATAATATTTGTCATCTTGCACGACCTCCTTCCTTGATTAGAAAGGGCTTTGTTCATTTCAGAGTAAAAAAGGAATTGAAACTTCATTCCTACAAATTCATGTATGCAACTCTGTTTGGTTTGAAGGGTATGCTGAAATTTGAGTGCATAAATCCTCGCAGGATCGTGGCCTTAGTTTTTAGGTGACGGATTTTCAGGCTCTTTCACAGACCATTTTTGTGATCCCAACCACACTTCATCTGAAACTCTGATGCTCATTCTGTTAAGAATAGCTTCTCAAGAATGAAAAGCTGATGCTTTATCCTCTGGCCACTTGTACCTACTGTTTCTGATCTGGCTGATAATGCCAGAAATCAAAGTACAGATTCTCAGAACAGCAAGGCTTTTCATAATGGTCTCTGTGCATGAAAAGTCCATGTGTCAGCTAAGAAAATGAATTTTTAATAATACTTGGCACAGAATGAGTGGCTTGTCTCAGGAGAGTGCACCAGGCACTGTTTATCTGACCTCTGTAACACTGAAAGAGGTTTCACCTATTTGAATCATCTTTGTCTTAGCTGTCTTGATATCAAGAAGCTTAGACTATGAGATATGATAGCCTCAAAATCAACACAGGCATTTTTTTTTTAATAGGGAAATAAAAGCACATGAGGGATATTTGCATCGATGTGCTCAATAGTGTTTCTCTGTTGGACGGGGAACAAAATTTGCTGTGCCTGTTTAAAATTCTGGAGAACTTTATGCTACTTTTTTAAGCCAAGCAAATATTGTGCAACTTTCTCTATGCATGAGTTTAATACATCTTTTAAAGATGTTTACCCGTGAGTGTGTTGTCTTTTGCATTCTGTACATAATTACTCAGTCGAATTTTCAGAACATGGTACTATGAAAAATCTGTGTGATGCCACAAACTTGTGAATGTGGCTCTGCAGTTTGCAGCGTTAGCAAATAAAGGCTCTTAGTCAGATTTCTTTGTAGTATTTTGACATAGACTGTGTATGCCTGTACTGTAAAGAAATAAATATGCTCTCTAAGACTGATTTAGAAATGAATACCTCTATTTTGCTTTAGATGTGAAATAGTAATAATCTGAAAATAAATGTGTGCATTAAAAGGCTATTTAGTTATTTTTGGTTCATATAGGAGCAGTTTTAGAAGACAGGCATTCCTTCACAGGCTAAAGATGAATCAAAGCTCTCCAATTCCTGTAAAAATGTGTGTCTCTACAGTCATAGTTTGTTCTGGATCAATTCCAGCGCATTGTGATGATGGGAGCTAGAAAGGAAAACTCAAGAGGGTATTTTTAATCACTTTTACCTCTATTAACAATGTGATGCTATTTCCATTGTTCCTGTTATAAAAATAAGTAGCTGACATGTTCCCCAGAATTGATTATTGTGTTTTGGTCAACAGATCAGCCATCCAGGCACTGCAGCCTATCAGGAAAGGGAGTGGAAGGGAGCAGACAGAGAAACCTCAAAGGAAAGGACAAGACACTGTGGCTTTTGTCCTTTGTTCCAAGATGGAAATAAACTGTCTCCACTTTTGATAAGCTCTTCTTTTGATCTTTGTTCGCAATAATTAGGGCTAGACACTAAGTTATTTTATGAACGTTTTTGGGTTTAGCCCCCTCTAAGTTAATATGAATAGGAGTTATTTGTCCTCTACAAACAACCACATTCATGAACTTTATATGATTTATTTTTATTTATGGAGATTTTGCCTAACATACAAGTGAACTAGATATTGATAGGTTTTGGAAAGATGAAAAGTATTTTTTCTGCAGATTTAATTTCACTTCATATTTTACAAATATGTGAGAACAGAAAATGACATGAAAAGATATAGAGATCTATTTTATACCTATCTGTCTCAATTGTATAAATATGTAGAGAATTATATCTATCATTTCTAAGGGAGGGGGGTCAGTTTAGGAATACTTATCACACTGTCCTCCCGTATACTTTAGATGGTTTGGAAAATCTGCTGGCTACGTAAGGCTATAGTTCAGTGCCCTCACTTATAAGTATAGATAAATACGATGTCAGAAACCTTTGGCTCCGGAGAGAAGCAGAGTTGTTACTGTAGCTGAAAGACAAATCGAATCCAGTCACCAGAGGAAATCCTGGCAGATAAGAATATGGGATTCAGCTGGACTATGTTAGAAGTGTAACTTGCTTCTAGTGCAAATGTAACAAGAAATTCAGGTGTTAGCTTAAGAACAAATGTGTTTTTCTTTGTTTGCAAAGCTAGAATTTGTCCTAGGCACCCCTCCCCCCCCAAACCAACTCCACAAAAAAGTAAATAAAATCAATTGCAATTATCCAAGAAGTTAAATACATTGTAAACCTGAGCAATTTTTCACGTATGTAACCAGGATCTAGGGCACTACAGAGTAAAACAAATGTAATATTCAAAGAATATTACAGCAAATGTATTCATGTATAAACAGATTTGTACTATATAGTTGTAATTTCAGAAAACAGTCCAGAATGAAAGAATGTAAATGTATTTTTACATCACTGTTAATTCATAGATTTTAAAGATGATTACAACAACCCAAAATACAAATCTTGATCAGGAATCGTGCTTGAAGTTGTAACTTTGGCATTTTACAATGCCTCCCTTAGGAATGCACTTTGATTTTAAGATTTCAAGTGGCGACTTTGAAGTTTAAAAGATGACAAATTACTTTGGAGTGTAAAATATGTGCATTACTCCAAATTTTTATTCTCTTAGAATGAGTATCTAGTCTTTCACCCGGGTTCTTTTTAGTGTCCTGAAGATCACGATCAAGCTGTGGGATTGCAATGACAACTACATAATGCAAATCTAGAACGTGCCTCCTGCTGTCAAGCGCAAAAAAAAAATGATGTATGCTTTGCTGAGACACGTCATTGCAATAGTATGCAGTTTCACGTCTGCAGATTTAAAAAAAGTAGTCATTTTTAGGAGTTTCCTGAAGCATGTAGAGGTGCAGTCATTTACTGGAAAATACAGAATGCTCCTTAAGGGATCTAAATTGCTGAATCTTCATATCTCCAGTGGAATAAAGTCTACTCTTATCAACTGAAGAAGTGATACAGTCTAAACAAAGGGTAATAATGTTCAACTGGAATTCCAGGAAAGGAAGCCTAATGCGAACTTCCTGATCTAATCTTACAAAAATAGAAAGGTTGATAGCATAAATGAATCACTCTGAAGAGCAGATTTTGCTTCAGTTAATTAAAACAGACCATAAAAATGTCAAAGTACCCCTTTGTAACATTTAACTGCAAAACTCACATACAAAACTACTTAGAGTATCATCTTCATGCATGAGACTGAGAAGAATCCCTTCAGAGAAGCAACTCTGTTTTCTAAAAGTTTCTTCTCATTTTCCAGTCTGGAAGTCATGGTGACAGCTACACGGACATTTCTCATACAATTTCCTATATCTTCTGCTTTTGGTGGGCCGGAAAAAGTCTTCTCAGAAGTAAATTTGGAACTTCTGCTTCTGGAAGATATCAGCGAGTCAGAGATGCATGGAAATTAAAGAAAAACAAACCAAATGAACTATTTTGAGCCCTAAGAAAAGGTTTTGTTAGGTTCAATTTGAGTTCACTTTGACTTCCTGACAATGGTAGCCATTCAAGTGTGGAATAAACTCACAAAGATAGTGGAAGGAACAGTTTTTGGACAAGATACCTGGCAAGTCACTAGGAAATGAGCAAGAGACATGGTCCTGCACTGCTGGGAGAATGGAAAAGGCAATGTTGTAGGCCTCCTCCATCTCTAACTTCTTCAAAGTTTTCACCCATCAACACTTTTAAATGTAGCCAATATGAAAAGTGTCTAAAACGCAAGTCAGGCTAGCTACAAGTTGTGATTACAACTTTCTTTTCTCCCCTACCAAACCAGCAGGAAAATGTGTCAAAAATGTGTGTGTACTGCCATAACTCCCATAACAACAAGGAGCAGGACATCCACAGGACTGCCCGAGGCCATACATATCAGGGGAACATACTATGCATTTCCTGAGGTCCTGCATAAGCTCCACCCAATCCTTGCCTTGGGTGGAAGGTACTTACTTCACACTTGGGCATGAATATCTCATCTTCTTAGAAATAGAGGTTTTTCTGCAGCAGGCAAATCATTTTCAGTTTCTAAACTATTCCAGGATGGAGCTCTGTTTAGTGGCAAGCTGGCTGATGGGAGTCTTTTTGTTCTCTTAGGCAGAGCCTTGGCACAGTTGTTGGCATTTTTTTCCCTGATCAGGGTTTGATCCCAGGTTTTTGGTTGGTCAGTTGGTTTGTTTGTTTGTTTTTTACCAGTTTTTATCGCCTTCCAATTTGTTACTTTCTTTTATTTTGTTTGTGGGGTTGCGGGTTTTTCAGCTCTTCCTTACTAACATGTAAAGTTGCTCAGAATGGGACATCAGAAACTTCATGTGAAGGGGCTGCTGGGTTTTTTCGTGACCAAGATGAGTGCTGCCAGAAGAAAACAAGACAAGGCAGACCCAGTGAAACATCACATCTATGTGTGTAAAAGATCTGAAACATGATAAGAGTGGATATGGATGACTGATAGCATCTGCATTTGGAAGAGGAGCAGCTCCAAGTTAATATTGAATTCTATTTTATTAGCTAGCACTGACCTCTATTTTATTCATTCCTGATCCCTTGGACAATTCAAGGACAGGATTAACCAAGTTTATTATAATCACTTTGATTTTCTTTTGAGGTCGAGAAGTGAAGAGTAATGTGAGGAATCACTTCTACAGGTAAAGACACATGGGAAGAGGAAGAAGGAAGAGGTGAAAGAGTGGCAGAAAGGAATCCTAAACCACATGGACCTTCTTCCATTGCCTGGAGACTGATTCTGCAGTGAAAGTTAGAGATTATCTCCCACTAAAGATTCAAAAAGGGATAATCCTGAATAATGTTGGAAATCAGGTCAGTGTTTTGTGAAGGTGGGAAACAGATATCAAAAAAAAGCAAGTTCGCACTGATCAGCAAACGATGCAATCTCCTCGCTCCCTGCTGTGCCTGAGGTATCTGGGTGTTTCAGACAGCTGCGAGTGAGGAGGCACCCATCTGTGATGAGCTAAGGATGGGATGTGAGCCTTGGAATCAAGCTGGAATTGCCTACTTTTGACCAAAATGTACTTTATGGGCGGGTGTTCTTCGATTGCCAACTATCTGTTTTGTTTTGGCACTAGAAATAACAGTCTTGGATACCTCCCTTTGGAGGGTTAGCTGCAATTACAGAGATGTTTCAGAAAATTCTTCCATTTCACAGAAGAAATTGATGAAAATTAGAAGGAACATGCTCATCATTTGCCAGACTTGCAAGATATATTTTTCCTACATATTTAGTGGTTTGGGTAATTATTTTGTTAATGAGGAGACTTGTCAAAACACATTATGGTGGCTGATTTCACATTACGACTGTTTTTCCTAGCAGTTTCTGATTACTGATTATATGGTACAGGAAAACATTCATTTTTAATTACTGCCAGTAATTTCTTACAGACCATTAACAGCCAAACTGCTATAGCGTACCTAATTATTTTACAGCTTTCCTAGGGAAAAGAAAACCAAAAACCAAAGAGCACTTTTAGGTTGTAGTTATAGTTTGAGTTCAGAAAATGGAGCAGTTCTGTGTTTGCTTGTATATTAGGAACTTAAAGGCAAACGATGATGAAAAAGGCCGTGTCCGTCTGTGCTGTTACTGGAGTAGGGAGCCTGCAGTACTGTGTGAAGAGACACACTTGCTTGCATCACTGTGACACTTTCCACGGAGGTTCGCAAAGCGTGCTGCAAACAATGTGTTTAGTCTCACAGGAATTTTAATGCATAAGCTCTCATTTTACGCTTAGAGAGACCGAAGCACGTGAAAGAGAACGGGCGTTTTCCCTAGCTACATTCTGAACTGGTTGAGAAAACTCTAAACAAACCCTGCAAATCTTTTTCCCTCTCCTGGGCTATACCTTTAGGCACCGCTCACAGCATCGCGTAACCCTCCGGGACGCAGCTGGCTTGTGCTTCGCTTTTGCACTGTTGTAGCCAGAGGAAAAAGCTCAGCTAGCCCCAACGCAAGACTCAACATTGCTGGAAGTTTCTGTTCTGAGTGTAGTTCTACCACACTTCCAGGGCTACCAGGGCCCAGAGAAGGGAGCGTCTTCGTTATCTCGGAGAGAGAAGCTCACCTGGGTGGTTGCACATTGCTCCTAACGCAAGTCAGTGGTCTTGAGCCATTAAATAGAATGGTTGTATCTAGGATGCCATGAAAGAAATTTAGTTCTCTGTTGTTTTAGAGAAGGAGAAGAAAATACAGACTGCATTTGATGCATGGGCTTGCTGTTTGGGGTATGGTATGTATTGAAGCATACATCCCGTGTAGTCTACTTTTACCTTATCACTACCATTCGTAGTCTGCATGTCTAGGAATAACCTTTGTGGTTATGTTAGGTTGTTTGAAATCCTTGATGCAAGATGTAATCTTGCCAGTGTAGCTATACCATTCTGTACCATTTTACCAAAGTAATTTTAAGTATCCAAGGATGTGTATTTCGTGATCATTTCATTACAAAGTTATTTGCAGCTTGCATTCTCTGCTGACAGATGTTTTGTTGCTAGTGTCCAGTATTATGCAATAAGACAGTGAGTCCCCAGAACTCCCTGTCAGGAACACAAAGTACTCTAAGATGGATCACTTTCATATTTTCTGGCATTCGGTGATGGGTAAATCTCCAAATGGTTTGTAGGTCCATTTAGTTTAAACTAAATATCCAGAGCTCAGATTCCTAGAGCTCAGTTTTCTCAGACTACAAAACCAGACCAGTTATCTAATAGGGCTAATGGTACTGGTAAGGGAAATGAGGCAGAAAGAAACCTTTCTCATATTTTCTAGAACTGTCCCAGTTCAGCTTGAAATCAACAGAAAATTTCCTTTCTTTTTCGTTTTCTTTTTTTCTGTTTTCCCTTCTCCACCCAGTGTTTTACCTTCTGTATTTGCTGCTGTTTACGTATTCAGGGTGCAGTTCTGTCTCGGCTGCTTTCACATGACCTCTCTGAGCTGCATCGCTTGTTTGTACCTATGCTCCGGTGCTAAGGACTTGTTTGAAAATAAAATACGGATTGTCTGAAACATACAGAGTTCAAATTTACCTTGATCATAATATTTCTCAGGAAGACAACTGAACAGAAAGGACTTCATTTGAGGTCTGGCTGAAGAAGACTTTCAAGTGTCAGAAACCTTCCTGTTACATACTGATCACCCGTGTCAACTGGCAAAGGCACAGGCTGCGAAAGCAGATTTTTTAGTTAGAACTTCAGTGGTGCCAAATATTAGGAAAATGGGAATTGTTCCATCTTGCGAGAGTGGGACAGCAAAACCATTTCAAGTGTTCTGACTGTTTTTATCTCCTTTTCACACACAGTATAGTACATTTTCTTGAATGATTAAGCATAGATAAATCACTTCTTCAGTACAGGTGTGTGAACATGTAATTGATGTTTTGACACCAAAAAATTTCCTTACAGAGGCAATTACATTTGAAAAGCTGTGTAGCAGATTTTTTTTTTCTTCTAATGGAAGATAATTAAACATAATTAAATTACTATTTCCTCATGATTTTGCAATGGTAACATTTTAAGGCCTGTGCCATTTGCTTTTTGCAGCTGTTATTTTGTTCAAGGAGTCAGTGGGTGACTTGACTTTTCTGTAATATTTACAAGTAGAACCACTTCTACTTCCTTTAATGTTATTTGGCAGGGCTGGTCTCACGTGAATAAACCATTGAAGGAATTGCATGAATTTTAGTGAAAATGCAAATAATTAATTTTTTCTCAAACCTGAACTTGTGCTAAATAGCGTCAAGCACCACAGGGTAACAAAAGAAAGTCGCCTTTTAATGCAGTACCAAAATATAAGTACAGCAATAAGAGCTAATACTGCAGAAACTCTGCAAGGTGCAAGAAATGATTGAAACAAGAAAGGGGATTTTAGATGACAGTTTAAAGGACGTGAGGAAGTGGGCTCCTGCAGCGCGAGCAGAGGAAAGGCTTTCCATCACACTGGCATTGACTGTGGAGACTCTGGATGAGGGCCGTCCGTGAGAGCAGGCGCGCACGTTGCCTGCAGAACTCCTGCTCGGGACAGATACCTGCGCCGAGCGCATGGAGGAGGCACCCAGAAGAGAAGGCCAGTGGGGAGGTTGCAAGGGTCATATGTTTTCTCCTGTCGCTGCTACGTGCACTGTGAGCACCCATGAAACAAACCCTAGTGTAAGTTCAGACAAACCAGAGTTTTTCTGCTAACCCTTTCTCCCTCTACCATCAAATTACGTAGGGAACAACAAGCTCTGCCTCCTTTCCCTCCATGATCTACCGTGGAGTTCAGATCCTGGCTTTTAATTTGCCCCAAACCCAAGTGCCTTCCCCTCCAGGCGCTGCCTCCCAGCCATGTTTGCTGTCTCCATGGCATCTTCTCACAGCTCAATAGCTGGAAAAATATCTTCTGTAGCTGGACTTCTCCTTTCTCAGAGGGAAAGCAGCTTATTCATGGTCTGCTTTGTTTTCCAAGCAGATTTTGTCGACAGTCTGCAATTCCCCCAGAGCCCTCGCAGGAGCCTGTAGCGTTGCACGGGGTCCTGTGTCCACGCAACCGGCTGAAAGCTCCAGGCACTGCTTCAGCCAGAAGACTTGCGTAGAAAGGAGGGAGAGATATTGCACAGAGGACTGATTTACTGATCCCGGACCTTGGATTTGTACCTCCAACCTTCACTCTCCACCCTCCCAAAACTTGGATTGCAGGAGGAATGCCTTTCTCCCTTGCTGTGTGTGTGCTCAGGGTTGTGTTAGAAGCCATGCAATTTCCATGAAGTCATTTCATGGCACCTAGCTAAATACTTTTGAAAATGTTGCCTCCTGCATGAGGAGAGAACAAAATTAAGGACTCTCTGTTGGGGCTGGTGCACAGCTGGGTTTGTGTGGGAGCCGAGGCATGAAAATCGATGCAAATATGTCTTTTCTCCAACTAGATGTAGTAGCATAGGGCATATACATAAATGAGTGGGAAAAGGCAGTCAATAAAATACATACAGTTGTTATTCTACTGTTCAGGGCAACCTGCTGAGTTCAACTCCTGAACTGCCTATTCGACTCAACTCCCAAATACAATTTACTTTAATGTATTTACATGTTTTTAAGTGCAGGGAAAAGTCGTCAAACCCTTGTCACAGGCCAAGAGATGGCCACAAGTTAGAAACTGCATGGCAACAGGTCAGGGAAAGAGCAGAAATCCCCTGTAGCCACTTTTGTTGCTGAATCACAGTGATACGGGCTTCTGAGGGCTACAGCAAAATGCACATGGGCTTACTAATAATTGGAATTTATCCTAATAAAGACCAGAAGTAGGGGATTTAGTTATAGTTCCTATTACGTCCCACTGGCTTGGGAGAGGGTCTAGCTCATATTGTTTTTCTCACCCCAGAAAAAGAGAACCAAATCCACTTGCTAATAGAAAAGCTTGACCTTAATATTATTCTGCAGCTTATGCTCAGTTTTACTGTTTTTGTAGGAGCAAACAGAAACATTTAGCAGGAACAGACAAACAAACAGGCAAAAAAAAAAAATTATTCCTTTGGAGTAAAGGTCGAGGGAGGGCATTCTTCCCCTTTACTCCGCTTTCTTGAGAGCCCACCTGGAGTCCTGCGTCCAGCTCTAGAGTCCCCAACATAAGGAGGACATGGAGCTGATGGAGTGGGGCCAGAGGAGGGCCATGAAGATGATCCGAGGTCTGGAGCACCTCTCCTGTGAGGACAGGCTGAGGGAGCTGGGGCTGTTCAGCCTGGAGAAGAGAAGGCTCCGGGGTGACCTTAGAGCAGCCTTCCAGTACCTGAAGGGGCCTACAGGAAGGATGGAGAGGGGCTTTTCACAAGGGTGT
>Ga0065711_1009571_pt1 | contig 20619 bp, 20 predicted proteins | sample Hoacrofraction12_FD_59098 | JGI IMG/M metagenome (GOLD analysis project Ga0065711, IMG submission 59098) | Hoatzin crop microbial communities from Cojedes, Venezuela - Epithelial fraction 12 v2 (version 2) | ecosystem: Host-associated > Birds > Digestive system > Esophagus > Crop | place...
CAGGAGGAAGGGGGGGGGGGAAGAGAAGATCGAGCGACCAATAGCAACACGATGGGTGCATTTTCAGCTCTTTTGCTGCTTCCACAGCTGAAAGAAGCAGGGCTTCAGCAAGCATCCTGGGCGAAGATGTGCGTCCTGAAAATGCAGTGAAGGGAATCCCTGCTCCCCAGCTCCTCGTGAGAATTGCTGTAGGTGGGATCCTTGCAACTGCAGAGCTGTAAGAGCCATGCTGAAGCTAAGATGCAAAGAAGTACCCATCACCAGAGCCGTCTTTGTGCTGGTCTGTGCAGTCAAGGTGTAGCTAGCCCTCTGTGGTCACCTCCCATGAGGCCAAAGCTGGCCCTGGGCACCGAAGGCAGTGTTAGACTGCTCGGAGAATGTGAGGAGAATTGGAAGGACCAGGCAGCAGTAAGTCTGAAGGCACAAGGTGGGTCTTGCAGTTGGCTGGGTAACGGTCTAGGTCCCTGGTTACAGTAAGGTGGGAGAGAGATTTTGCAGCGAGAGCTGTGACAGCAGCTTGTGAGGGGTATCTTCAGTACTGCTCAGCCTCATCAGTGTCACCTGCAGGGCCCTTTCTTACAGGGACACAAGAGCTTTTGTCACATGCTGCTGGCCAGAGCAAAGTGCTTTTGGATGTATTGGCCTGCCTGCTGCTACCAGATGGTCCTAGCTGTGTGTGGCTTCAGACACGTGCCAAGGATGCCCGATTTACTGCCGACCTAGCTGTTTCTTTTTGTTTCCTCAACAGGTTTTTTTTCCTCTTTAAAGCTTTATTTGCAACGTGTAAGGAGCTGCTTTTGTTCACACTTGGTGCTTGGTGCTTCCTTTTGCAGTCAAAGAGAGGGATGTGTTTGGCCCAGCCAGGGAAGAGTTTTGTGAGCAGAGATTCCCACCTGCAGCAGGACTGATGAACCACAGCATGGCAATGCAATGGCACCTCGCCCCCAAAATCACGTACACTGTGATATCCCCAGCTGACATGGATGGAAGGCTCCTGTAATCACCTTCCCCTGGGCTCACAAAGGTACCCATCCATCTGTGCTACCATGACAGTTGTCCCTTTGGTTAGCTTGTTGGGAAATAAGCTGGTTACCTCCTGGATGAAAGTAGCTAGGAACCAAACTTTCTAACAGACTGACAAGGGATAGGGTGGCATCCATAGCATATGCTTCCCATCCATACCACAGCCACCATCTTGACCTCTCTAGCAGGGATAGACTTGCTGAGGATATAATCTCTAGGGCACCAACAGTGTCGGCTCATGGACTCCAGTCTGCTGCGTGTGGGCACTGGGAAGGACACCATGCATCCAGAACAATCTTTCTCTAGCACGCAATAGATTTATGCGTGGTTGAGATCTGGCTAGCTACTGAAATCTGTCATTGTTTTCGATTAATCAGGAAGTCATTGACATCCGTTGGCCACAAACCAGGAGACAGGCTCGCTAGGTTTAGGGTTTTAGCCCTCTATAGCAATGTTTTTTGTGGAAGAAGTGCTGGGAAAGGGGAAAATACTTGCTCACGTGATCACTGGCAAACAGAGACCTGTCACCTCCAAGCTTGCTCTTGGAACTGTTTGAACTGCCTGATCCCATCTGAGTCTTGGGGATATCAGAGCTGAGAAAGCCGTACTGACTAAACACTAAAAGGAAGGCTTGGCTCCTGAAGAGCTCATCATGATGTGCTGAACCACTGTGGCGCGTTGCCGAGTTTGATGATAATCACATAGCACTGCAACATCTAAAAAGCCACCCTTTTGTAGATTAGGCTTGAGAAGCCCAGAGGAGATGTCAGAAAACCAGACAACGAACAGACCAAGCAATGAATTGGGGACAGATGCTCAGCTGGTGTAAAGCAGTTCAGTGCCATTGGATTCGCTGGAGCTGGATGGACTTCTGCCAGGTGAGGATTCAGCTCTGCTGTCAGAGCATCCCTGCGCTGCTTTGTTCTAGTAGCTTTGCCTATCTCCAAAGGCCTATGCAATCTATACAACAAGGACATGTTTTTTTAACATACTTCGCAGCTGCCAAAATAAACCCTCTCTAAGATACAGACACAAAAAACAGCATTAACAATATTGGCATGTGCTCTGGCTGCTGCATTTCCTCTGACTATCCCTAGCTGGACCTTGATAAGCTTGATTTCTTTGTCACTTAACTCTACCTCCTCCTTAATGAGATTTCCACAGAAATGAGCTGGGCTGGGTTCCCGGCTGCAGGAGAGCAGGGCAGCTGCTTTAAGAAGTTAGTCCAGGGAGAGCTGCTCCCATCTGTGGCAGGTTCAGACCCTGGCTAAAAAGGAAGGCCTCCTGGAGCTCAGAAGCTTGCAGGAGCACAGGCAGCTCTGACTCACTTTGCACACACTGTGCCTGTCCCTTTGAGGCACTTTGAGTGCAAGGAAGATGCAATATTTATCCCCAGCAGCAAACCCAAGGGGTGAGGCTTGTAATGACTGCCTCACCACCACCCAAAGACCGAAATCCTCACTTGGGCTTGAGCCAGAGACGGGGTCGGCTGGTGCATGCCTAGCAGTCATGCGTGCCCCTTGCCTAGCCCAAGTCGGAAAAGGAAGGGTGGTGTGCTTCTGTCTCCGACGATGATCATTTATCAGTGCTCAGTGTGCAATAATACACCTGTCACCAGTTTCCCTCTTACATTTTCCCTTCTGCCATTTCATCTCCTCTTTTCATGTCCCTCATCAAATTCTCAAAACATATAAGCTTTTACTATCAGTCTTCAAATAAGCTGGCTTGAGTTTCTTGTTTTCGTTCCTCACACCAAAAAACCTCTGTTCAGTTCCTTTGATTTTGCTGCTGGAGTTTTTTGAAATGGGATTGGGATAGGTGAAGTAAATTCAGCCAATGCTCCAGAAAATGTCTTGCATGCAGTGACATAGTATTCTCTTTCCAGATGGGGCATCGGTAACAGATAGACCGGTAGGAACATTTGTGGGCTCCATTCTAGTGGAATCTCGTGTTTCTTTTCTCTTTGAGACAGCCTTTGCTGATACACAAGAATTGTTTTACGTCTGGACTGCTGTGAGGAGAGGAGCAATGAACTGTACACCTTTTGTCTTTGTACAGCTCAGTGGAGGATGGACCTGGAGCTCAAAGATGTTTCTCCCCTTGGGACATGGTTTCTGCAGCATGGTGAAGCTCGGAGGTGGTTTGGAAGTGGGTTGCAGAGTCTAGATTAGGATTAGAGTTTGGAGAAGGAGTTTGTTGTGTTTTTGGGGAGGAGGGCCTCATTTAAAATGTAAGAAGGAGGATATCCTGTCCCAGCCATGGGGTATTTTTGTAGAGAGGATCTAATCCAGGGTTGAGGTCTTTCAGGTCAGGCTGCGTGAGACACGGGGGTGGGCCTGTGCCCTTCTGCTTCTGTATGTTTTGGAGTGAGGGTGGGGACAATATTCACGTACTTCCTTATTTCCCCAGCCTCCCTGGAACAAACCAGTCACGTTGACATGTGTGAAAATGATTTACAACCTGGCCTTTACGCTCACATCTCCTCCAGGCAAGGCGAGGGAGGGGTGTAACTATCCCCTCCACCCCACAGAATTGCCGCTTTGCGGTGAAGACTCCCTGATTCATTGCAAGGGAAAAAAACACAGAGGGTTTTTAAAGCATTGTTTAGCAAAAAGGCAAGGTGCTACGTGGGCTGATGCTATGGGCTCGGCATGTCGGCCTGTCCAAGAGTATGAGGGAGGTGCATGGCTGTGGTGGGGTAGCCACACCTACAGACGGCCATGTAGGGGGACCTCAGCCTCACTACCTGTCCACAGAGATGCTGGTCTGAGAGCTGCTGGGGGAACGTCGGTCAACGAGTGCTGGAGCTCTGCCTTCAGGGAGGGAGGAAGAAAGAAGATGGTGGCGGGGTGTCACTCCCTGGTGATCCTCTTCCAAGTTGTCCTCAAAGGACACAGGGAGATGGTTGTCTGCCTGGCTCCTCATGGTCACTGCCATGGAGGGGTGCTGGGTCTGGTGATGGCAAGCCATGCAGGGACAGTGGGTCAAGGATGTGCCTATAGCTACCTCTGTACGTTACATTCAAGTCTTCTGAATGTGTGCGAATGGGTTTTATTAGCTATAATTATATTTTAAAACCTCCACTTCTATCTGTTATAAGGGCTCTTGTTGTGGAGGGGCTTCCTGGAGCATGTGATGGTGGCACTGCCGAGAAGTGCTGTCACGTCTGCTCCCTGTACTTTGCATGGGTCTGAACACGGGCTTTTCAGCTTGACAGTTTGGCCAAGCCAAAGCCTTGGGTTAAAAACTTCAACGTCCCGTTGAAATATTTCTATTTTATTTTCTCGCGGTTGGCGGGGCTGGGTGTATGGTAAAACAGGTTGTCCCCATTAACTAAAATGGTGCCTGGACTCTTGGTGGGATACAAGGGTTCCCCAGGGTCAGTCCGTGGTGTCCAAGCCTCAAGGAGCAGCCCAGAGCTCCAAACCTCTGAAGCCTGGACAAAGTCACTGTGGGCCACGATGACTGTGAGGGAGTCCCACAGGGAACTGCATCTCTTCTGGGGCAGCCAATGCCCTGAAATTCTTCCCTGGGGCAGGCCATGGAGGGGAGGCTTTGCTCCCATGTCTTCTGCCAGGGTAGGAAGGAGGCTACGTTGCTTGACCTGTCATCTTCTGCAGCTTATGGGGCAGCTTGTGTGGTCGTCTCCCTTGCACCGTGCTTGAGCTGGCACTGCTCTCCACCCAGGGCATCCCTTGTATCTTTTCCAGGATGAAAATGTTGACCTGAGTGAAAAACCTCTGGGCTTGTCTGCCTGACGTGCGCTGGACGCAAGAGCGGACGGTCCCATCTCAGCTGGATCCCACCAAGCTGGTGCTGGGATGGTGTGCAGTAAGTCCTGACAGAGCGGAGGGCTGCTGGGAGCACAGCTGTGGTCCAGCTCTCCCACCACCTTGGCTCGCTGGCGTGTTTCCCTGATAAATGAGCTGCTATGTTGGGGAGCAGAGTGGGGAAGTGAAACTATTGACTAGACCGCGCGCAACAGCTGTGATCTTGACGTGGCCCCCTCAAGGCTGAGGCACTCTCTGTCCGTGGGGGAGAAGGTCTCACTTGGTAGGGGATCTGCAGTCTCCTCCCCTAGACCTCAAATCCCCCAGCGTGCTGGAAGAGAGGGTGCTCTCCTGCAGAGTTTGGCTCTGTGATCAGCTGCGGGTCTCTACCCCGCGTTGGCTCCGAGGCTTGGCCCTGGGCTGCTCTGGTTTCGCTGCCATCTGAGTAGCTTTGCCCCTGGCAGAAGGGCGCAAGGCACAACTCGTGTCCCCAAGGCTAATTTATTGATGTAACCAATGGCAAGCATCTACTGAGAGTAATGAGCAGGTAATTTTCCATGTCCATCTTGGACTACATACGGATAAAATTAGGGAAAAGGGAATCCTGGAAAAGAAACAGACTGTTTCTGCAGGAATAAATGAGTGCATTGAAAGGGAAGGGGAGGGAGGAGAAACTCAGCCCTTTTCCCAGCTCCCTTGCAGATTGAATAAGATGTCCAGTGCCCCAAGTACCAAATGGTATCAATTTGCTCCTGCGTCAAATAGAGCTGGTTCTCAGCTGGCTGGGGCCTTGGCAAGGCCATGAGGATGCGTTTCATAACAGCAGCTCTTGTCAAGAACAACAACAACAGCAGCATCAAAAACCTGTTGAAACTGTGCTATGCTCAGAACAGAAAACACATGCAAAGAGGAAAAACTCCCTCAATGAAAAAGCCAATGTAATTAGCCCCAACAAGCTCTGCAAACCAGAGGCAGCCAAGTGGTGGAAGAGAAGGGGAGAAATAACCCAATATAATTTTATGGGCGAATGTAAATGGGTCATTAGCTGTCTTTGAACAAAACGTTCCTTGGTGGGGAAAGCAAGGGGACAGGCCTGGCTGTAGGAAATACTGCAGAAACCCCGGCAGAGCTTCCTGCGAAACAAGCTTTCGTGAGATGCTAGATGAAAAGCTTGCCCTGCTTTCTCTCATTGCAGGCAGAGCTCCCAGGATTTTCACCTTCAAGGTAGGGTTAGGGTAGCAGGGCACAAGCAATTGGAGCTCCTGTCCACTTGTCGAGGTGAAGGGGGACTGCTCTCAGAACCAGCTCTGAGCCTCTCCACATCACCTTCTCCATCAGTAGAAGTATTGACCTGCTCTAGGGTCTTCTGAGTAGATATGAGTAGCTGCAAGCTGAAGGTCCTCCTGCTTAGGACTTTGCTGTGCTAGGTGCTGCATAGTCGTCGCGGAAGACATGCAGAGTCTTCTCCTGTTGTTAGAGCTCAGCTGGAGCAATGGAGTAGTGAGAGCAGTTCGTGTAAACCAAGAGCAGTGGTAACAAGAGGAGGGATGCAAGCAAACTCAATGCATGCTTGCCTGGACTCTGAAACAAAAAACACCCGAGTCAATAGTACCTGATCCTGTCCTGCTGCCCCTGCCACCCACAGCTCTTCCCCTCTCCAGTGCAGGCTGGACAGGAGTGCTATAGCATCCAGCTGTGGCTTCCACAGTGTAGCAAGGAAGAATCTTTGGCCTTTTTAGCTCAGACTAAACTCAATTCATGTTGCTTATGGTTTTGACAGGGACACTGGTTATTACCTTTCCACATTGTCAGCAAATATATCCTAGGAAGGGTGGCCTTGGCGAATTTTCCTTTTGCTTGTCTTGAGCCTCTCCCAGTCACCCCTGATTATAAAGGCACACTCAGAAATGGTTTCAAAAGGAGGAACTAACTGAAGAGATGGACTTGGTTGCTGCAGAGATAATCAGCCTGTTTGATGAATTGACTGTGCTGTGTGGTCATAGTAAGGCCACCCAAGCCAGCATCTGAAGTCCTATATACTAGGAGCAGAGACATACCTAAGACTGCTGCATCCCTGAGCTTCCAGCTCTGCTTCCAGAGTTGGGATTTTTGGGGCTGTCCAGGCCTGGAAGTTTCCATCAGATCCCAGTGTTTAATAGGCATTGATAGATCTATTGTCTTCAAGTGAGTCTAATACTTTTTGAACCCTCTATATGCTTGACCCCACAAAGTCCTGTTGCAATGAGTTCTGCTGTTTAACTGTGTGCTAAGAGAAACAGATGTTTCCTTTTGCAGTGTTAAACCCATTGCCCGATCCTGCTGCTGCAGGTCCCCTTAGGCCTTGGACTGTATGGAGTAACGACTGGCTCTTCTATCCTTGCATAGTTATTGTTGGTTGTGACTGTCCTATACATTTTAGCTCTTTCTCCCCTTTCTGTTCATACTTTCTCCAGTCTTTTCCTGTTTATGTTGAAGAACAGCGTCCTGCTAGTGCTTGGTTGATCACTGTTGCAAAAACCACTGATTTTTTTCACGTTTTGTTGTCTACCGTCTTTTCCCTTTTGTGAGAACCTTTATTTAGTTAATCTGAAAGCCTTTGAGGGACCTTGTCAAAAGTGGTTTTGAAAATATAGCACAATACGTTGCACTTCTCCCTGCATCTTCCACTATGCTCTCCCGCAGTTCCTCCCGTCTAGCTTGGCATGTACTACTTGTAGCGCCCAGGATTTCCTGGCAGGACCTGTGGAGAGAGGAGCCCACACCAAAGCAGGTTTGGTGGCAGGACTTGTGACCCCTGAAAGACTGCACCCCATGGAAGGGACCCACACTGGAGCAGTTCGTGGAGAACTGCAACCTGTGGGAAGGACCCATGTAGGAGAACTTTGTGGAGAACTGTCTCCTGTGGGAGGGACCCCACGCTGGAGCAGGGGAAGAGTGTGAGGAGGAAGAAGCAGCAGAGACAATGTGTGATGAACTGACCGCAACCCTCATTCCCCGTCCCTCTGCACCACTCGAGGAGAGGAGGTGGAGAATTTGGGAGTGAAGTGAAGCCCGGAAAGAAGGGAGGAGTGGGGGGAAGGTGTTCTAAGATTTAGTTTTCATTTCTTATTACTCTACTCTGATTTGGTTGGCAATAAATTAAACTAATTTCCCCAAGTCGACTATGTTTTGCCCATGATGGTAACTGGTGAGTGATCTCCTTGTCCTTATCTTGACCCACGAGCCTTTCACTGTATTTTTTCTCTCCTGTCCAGCTGAGGAGGGGGAGTGATAGAGCGGCTTTGGTGGGCACCTGGCATCCAGCCAGGCCAAACCACCACAATCTGGCAGCTGATTTTTGTTATCCATACCTTGGCTCCAGACACTTCAGGTCTCTCATGACGTCTTTAAAGTGAACACAGATTGCAGTTAGCTTTTCTGTGCTGGTCCTGTTTTTCTGGGTGTGTTTAACGATGAAGCGTAGCATGTGCAAGTATGTGATGTGAGTGGGGTGTCGGAGCACAGCTAGCACAAAGAAATGTTTTCCTTGAGCAGTGAGTTCTCGTGTTTGTTTGGACTCTTTGTTTCTGGACTCCCTCTGGAAGATCTGAAAGTTTCAGTTTACTTGTCCCACAAGCAGGGTGAAACAGCTGGATTCAGAAGATCAGTACCTCCCGCTCACTCTCTCTAAATAAATTTTTAATTGACTCATAATACCCTATATCTTACTCTGTGGTATTGTCAACAGCCTGTTTCCAAACAGCTGGCTGCATCTCTCACTCGGAGAGAACCCACAGTGCGGGAGGAGGGGAGACCTCCCCTTTGTCATTGTGCAGGAATGCTGATGGATAGTTTTATTCTTATTATAAATTTAAAATACTTCCACTTGCCTATTAGAAATAACGGATTAGCTGCAGATCCCAAGCATGCATTTCTCAGTTTGACAGTGAAGACTGTACCCTTACAAACACCCTTCTGAGCCCAACCTTGAAAGCACCGAACAATCGAGTTGAAAGTTTCCTGTGTACCTGCATTAGCATCACTTTTGCTGTGGTCAGTGATGCACCCGGATTCTTCTTCACATCTGAAACTTTCTGTGAGAACTCCTGTGCTCCCCTATAGAGACTGCCACAGACAGATGTTTTATAAACTGATCTGGCCTGAAGTCTCTGCTGGAACTTTCCAGGAACACAACCTGGATGAGCAGGGTTGGCACCAGTTAGCACCTGAATGTGCAGCAGCCATACAATGAAGCTCTCTTGCCAAGGAAAAAACCCTCTGATTTTTAGCAGAGCAAGAATTTCATTCCCAGGTTTCTACATTTTTTAACAAAGACTTTGAGGAAACTGAAAAAGTGACTCTGGGAGGTCCCAAGCTGAGGCCGTTGAGAGGGGTAGGAACTGAACGGCGCTGCTGGCACCACTGAGATTGTCCAGGTCACACGCAGTCTGTGTCCCACCTTGGCTGGCTGGTGGGGTTCAGCCCTTCAGAGGGCTGTGAGCATCATGTCTGGGAAGAATCGACTCGGAGCAGTCTAGCTTGAGTACTGCCTCTGGTGTATACATTCAGGCAAATCTGTGGGTGCAAGTATGGCCATGACGGAGAGATCCTGCTGCTGAACTTGTCTTGTGTAATACAAGGCTGGGTGTTTGTAAAGGGTCTATGGGAATCGGGGACCTGGGTCCGATGGCAACTGAGAGGTGTTTGGTACATAACTCAGTTACGGTCTCCTGGGAATGCCAGTGAAACTTCTCCTTCACGTGTACTCAGAAGAAAGGAGACCATCTAGTATGTGCACAGAGATGCAACACGCTAGAGGGGAAGTGTGTCTGCAGATACCTAGAGATATGCTGAGTCTTTGAAACCTTGCTTTACCTGCTGATCCATTCCAGCCCTTGATGCTTAGAAATCTGATTGTAAACACAGTAGTTTAGTCATACCTCAGACCTTTCTCAGTTCTGTTTTTTTGTCCGGTGGTAGGTTCTGTTTGACAGTGGACTGGGCTGCCTTCTCAGCTGTGTCTCTCGACGAAGGCTTGATTTGAAGATAGTGCTTCATAAGCTTCTCCAGCTTAGAGAAATCAGATAAAATTTTCATGGCCTTATTTCCCGTGGGCCAGCTCAGTCTCCAGGGGACTAGAAGCAACAGCTGTGTGCTCGCAGTTATGAGTGTCAGGAGATGCTTAATTTTCCAAAGCCAGCCCCTAGAAAAAGGGACCCTCAGAGCCATCCCTAGTGCAAGGAATACCCTTTAATTCTTCTGAGCTACACCCAGCTTCCTCTACCCAGTCTGACACATCCATGGACTGTGCTGCTAATTCAAGGGCACTGTGGCCTGCTTTCTGCAGCATTTGTTCTCTGCTCCAGCTCCTCCTTCCCACTCCAGCTCCTCAGCCTTCTGTGTGGTTTTCTCCATAGCTTATCAACTGGTTTTCCCATCCACTGACAAACAGCACATCCCAAGAAAAGAAAAAAGAAAAACAACGGAACATGAATGCTGCTGCAGCCAGGGCTCCGATGTCAGGCAGGGAGCGTGTCAGAGCTCTGCGTAGCCCAGTAGCACGACTACAAGCCCTTCTGCATCCCTGGCGTGTGCTTCCCAGTTGTCCCAGAAACACACCGCTCTTGTCAGCTATTGTTTATTAGCCCCTCCATCTGGAAAGGAAAGCTGTTTGCTCTGGAGCAGAAGCCAGCAAGCTTCGTGCTCGCTGTGCACGATGAACACACGCAGAAGGCCACGTCCCTTCCTGCCCTCCCAGTGATGCTCTGGTACGCTTCTGGGGCCGGCAGTTCAGTGGCATGGGTTTGTGTTTTTTCAGGCAAAACTTCTGGAATAATGAATAGTCATGACAGGCCTGGCTGAAATGATAGGTGGTTTGGTTTATTGAAAAGAAACAATCTAAACTGCACAGATGTATTTACAGTGATGAGCTGCTGTATTTAAGCGGGCTCTCTTTCTCTTAGATTCCCTTCTTAGCCTTTCATTCCTTCTTCCCTGGAGACTTCTAATGCCTGCAAACAGGTTTCAGCTGTTTTCATACTCTGTCTTGGTGCAGTCAGTGATCTCTCTCTCTCTTTCTCACCATGTTCTTCTCGTAGCTCGTTGAAGGAGTCTGTTGCTTTCTATGGTGCTGGTGAATTGCTGAACCATCTATCTCCTTCTTCCAGCCTGTGCAGAATGAGGTGTCTTCCGCTTCGCTGGGTGGGAGGTTCAGTGAAACAGCTTTGGATTGTATGTTCAGATGGTACGTGTGCTGCTGCCACAGTGTGGAACGGGTTGGGGAAGATAATTATAATGGGCTAAAGTGACCATTGGCCAGCTTCTGGATGCTTGCTTTTTTGACCCAAGCTTTTTCCTCATCTAGAGTTGAGAGTTTGGGTAGGTTTTGTATGACATATATATTCTAGCTGCTTGATATTGACTGCACCTTGTTCTGAAGACCACTGAGAAAAGTTCAATTTAGAACACAATGGTGATGTTTGGCTCCAAGTAAGAGCTTGCCCATTCTGATCTGATGATTAGTCTGTTGATATTTTGCTCTAGCAGGGGAGGTTTCCATAATGCTATCCAGCTGAGCCTGCTCATACCAAGATATTGGCACGTTGCTCTTTAGGCTATGAACTTCCAGGAATTTGTAGGTGGAAATCTGACTCGCTTGCATTATCAGAGCCTGGTGATCGTGGTGGTGAACACAGAGTACACTGCTCATGCTGTGCTCTGCTAGCGCGGGAACCTCAAGTTTAATAACAGCTTTGGAGTCAACTGGAGAGCAGCTATTGTTCTCCGGGCTTTTTCATGCATATATTACTTCAAGGTTTTCCCCTCCTTTCAGCTTAAGTACTTGGGGATCGAGGAATGAGGGAAGCAAGCTGCCAGTGCCTAATGCATATTTCTTGGAGCAAATGTATTGGTTTAGTTTGTTTTAAACAGCTTATTGCAAATGTGGAGCAGCTGTGGATTTTGTGATTTTTTTTTTTTTGAAACATGGGGTCGTCTTTCTATTATTTCCTAGCATACTTGCTATAGAAAAAATTCTGATACTGAAGAATTTCAAAGTAGTTAGATTCAACCATGTTTTTCATTTCCTGATCTATCAAAGTCTGTTCAGTGAGCAGCCTGATGAGAAAGGAATCTGGGGTTTCCTCAGGGCTGCCTCTTGCCCATCCCTTCTGAGACTGAAATTAAGGCAGCTCACAGTTCCACGCATCAGATCCATAAAGGGATTTAGGTATCCAAGTCCCAGCTCTAAATATAGCCTCCCAGCCTATTTCCAGAGACATGGAACTTTCCCAGTGTCTCGTGTGGTGTACAACAAGGCTCTCCGTTACACTTGAGTGCCCCCAGGACATCTGATCTGGGCCCCCCTACGCAGCCTCTCTGAGGAACCTGGCCAGAGAGCAGTTTGGGGAGTTAGGTAGTAGTGCTGTCATTCAGCTTTATGCAGTCTTCTCCCTAAGAGAAGATGGCAAGATTGTTCCTCTTTGGACCGTAACGCCCTACGTGATTGTGCTGTACAGCTTTGATATAAGGTCGAGGAGGAAGCAGAATTCAAGCGGTTGTGTGAAGTAGGTAGGGCTCCAGCTCTTTGGAGGGTGGCTGGCAAGGAGGCTTTTTACTTGGTTTTACTGGAGGCATTTCTCAAGTAGGAGGTATTATTACTTCTTGTGCTGGATGGCAGCAAGTATTAATTTTATAGCACGTAGTCTGCAAAGTGGTTGCTAGTGCCCCGTGAGGCTGAAGATGGCCTGGCAATTCATTTATGAGAGTTATCTCAATTAGTCCTGCAAAAAACTGAGTACTGATTTCTTACTGATGCTGGGCAAACACTGGCCTATGGTAACTCCTGGGGGTGGGTGACGTGCTGATAGTTGCACATTCTCAACTGTTATCCCTCGTTAAGAGCTGAAACCCTCCAGCGGGGCTATTTATTGCTGGGCAAGAAGCAGAGTTCCCTGTGTCTGTGTGTTCCGCGCTCCTCAAGGAGACCTGGTTTTTAGCACAGCTCCGTTGCACGGTGGGTGCAGACACCCCATGACAAAGGAGAAGACCCTGCGTGTTTTGAGGGAGGAACATCATAAGCCAATCTGGAACAGTGCTTTTATAAACTTGGCAAGTCAACCCTGAAAACATAAATAGCTCTTCAGGGTGAAATGTTGCTTTTCAGCTTCAGAGATCTGCTGGCCAAGCTCTCTGCCAAAGCGTGGCGTGAATGAGGTGCCCTATATTCTCCTGATCTCGGGTTCCACCCCTCTTCTGCAAAAGGGAGATAACCGCTAGCTTTGCAGGGCCGGCCCATGGTCTGTGGACCTGGGAGCCTCGGCGGTCGGTGTGCTACGCAGGCAGAGCTGCCCTGAGCACAGGAGATGCGGGAGCCATCCCTCGGCCACACAGCACTTCTCAAAGCTGTCTCGATAAGGAGATTGAATGGGAGTTGGAGCCACGGCTGCTGCAATAGCAGCGAAGCCCTGACAAAGCCCTGGACTCATCTCCAGATGCCTCCTGCAAGGATGCTCCAGGGACTTGCGCAAGATCTGCTGGGGAGGAGGGGGAATGGGGCAGTTTGCTTCCCAGGATTAATGTCAGCCTTCACAAATCCTCTGCCACCCCCAGCTCCGCTGTGCGCACCCGGGCTCTCGGCTCTGAAGTTGGGGAACGCTGGCCTCTAACTTTTGACCTCCCGCACAACTCTAATTCCAAGAAACAATGCGCCCTAAATCTGCTTGCAATGACAGCTCCCTGATTCCTACAGCACGGCTTGTTAAAAGATCTGAATCTGCTAATAGGAATTGGCCTGATAAAAATGACTTTTTTTACCTCCCCACTTAGCAGCTATATGCAGCCCGGGGAATCTAGAAATTAAATTGGCTTTTTTTCAAGCCTCTTCTCTGCAAACAGAAATGGGACCCCTGCAGTGCGGTGCAGTGTTTCAAATTATATTTTGGGGCATGTTGCTAATTTTTGGCAGACAGAGAGAAACAGGCCAGGCAAATGGCAGGTGGCAGGCTGTTTTCATATTTTACTGGGAGCGTGGGGGAAGGGAGAGGGGAGAAGGAGCTGAGCTCCCTGCCAAGAAATGTGACCTCGTGCTAGCGCGAGCAGAACAGCTTTGGCACGTGCCCGAGGATGGAGGGCTGGGCAGGGGTGGCTGGGCCCGTTTACATTCCCTCCCGCTGGGAACATGCACACGTGCAAGCAGGACTAAAATAAACTTGCTCAGGCAACAGCAGCATCCAGGGCTGGACCTGGGCACCTCTTGGTCGTGCGTAGCTCCACCAAGACTAATCAGCATCACGGGGCACACTCAGGACGCCGGTGTCATCTGCGGAGCCGTGCTCCACCTCTCTGCTGTTACGTGTCTCTCTTCTCTGCCTTCGCCACATAGTCAGAAAAAAAGAAAAAAAAATTGGCTTTTGTTCATTCATTTATTCATAACACAGCTAATGGATTCAAGATGGCACTGTCTCCGGAGGGCCTGGATGATTTTTCAGAGCTATTACACAATCTGCATGCATATGTGGAGTGAGGGTATTAATAACCAGAAGCTAGTGCCCAGGATCTGCATAGATTTCAATGTGTCATCCCCCCCTTAGGACAGTGGCATGGTGACATGGATTTCAGGTGTCAGAAATGTTGCTGCTTTTGAAAAGAGCAGTCAGAGCTGGTCTACGTTCACATGGACCAGGGGCAAAGCACCTGCCTCACCCCAGTGATGTGCCAGACCAAGAGGACTCCAAGGGGAAAGGCACCAAGACTCAGCATGGAGGTTTCAGGATGCTTAATTTAGAAAATAAAACCAAAAATCAAATTGTGAAAGCCACAAAAGGAGGTTCTGAGATGTCTTACTCCAGGTCAGTCTGAAGCTTTTCTTGGGCTTACACTGAAGCTTGGGGGTATGAATTTTGTTATAATTGCTGAATTTTGTTATTCAGCAGTTAATTCAGTAGAGAAAACCAGAAGTCTCTGCTTCTGAAAAGGCTGAAACAAGACATTAGAGATGGGAAAAGATTTTCCTGTAGACGAAAAACGTCGGTGAAGAGGGCGTGATGTTGCCAAGCATTTTGTTTTGGTGGAATTGCATCTCTTGTAGGGGACTGGACATACTGGAGGTTTATTTCAAGCTGTCTTTGCTCCTGTGTGCTTAGAGATATTGTTGGAGATCTTCAGCTGATGGAGTTTTGTGGTGTCAAAGAGTACGAGCACTGGCCCTCCAGAGTGCGGTACGGGGTGAGTACAACTAGCCTTGTTTTGCCACCTCAGCAGGAAAAACACTTTGCAGCTTTTTTGTTGGACCTTTCTGAACTGTTTGTGCAGGTCTACAGGGACTGGCAAAGCAGTGATTTCTCCAAGGTGCGTTCACCCATGCTCTGCCGTTGAGGCACAGCCCCTCCTGGCCAGTGCTGTTTTACTCTTGCTGGCAGTGGAGGTACCCCAATAAGCAAGATCTCAACAGCTCAGCTCCACCCATCACTGCCTATGCAGACACTGACATTTTATCCTCAGCCGCCTTCTGCTGCCACTGTTTTGCCACAGGGACAAGCCCAGATATTTTTGGCACCAATGCGAATGTTCTTGAAATGTCTTTCAGCTGATAGCAAGCCAGCTAGTTAGGGACTTACAAGATACTCGGTGACCTTATTTCAGAAGCAAATTGTCAGGGTTTCAACCTGTTAATTTGCTTTCTTGTAACCTGCCCGAAGGGCCTGGAAACTGGGGCCCTGGTCATCTTAAATCTTGGCAGTGTGCTTTCAGGAGGAGGTGCTGCCTGAGGATGGAGGGATATTATAGTAATGGATTGTTCCACGGCTAATGGGAGTGTGGTTAATATATTGCAACCCTTATGTTAAACATTTTCTGATCACATGTCTGAAATTAGATGACAAGCAATTTACCATTAGACCTTCTGTGCAGCGATGGGCTAAATCTAGCTCTTGATTTCACTGGTGTAAGTTCAGAAATGCCCAATTGACTCCGTTTGAGGGATGCTGAAGGAGAAAGTTGCTTCGATGCTTTTTTTTTTTTATCTGTTCCCTGTAATCCATTTGCTGCCAGTGCTGAGAAGCAGGGTTGGGTTATATGACCGCTGCATGGTCCTCTAAAGGGAAGCCAGTCCCTTTTCATGCTAGCATCTATGCTTAAAGAGCTGAAAACTTTGTGAAAGTCCATGGCCCATCCTCTCTGGCTTTGATCAGGCAGATCTGGCATTTTATATCCACTCCATACTGTGGCAAATCATGCCTGTGACAGTGGCAAACCTTACTTTTCATGAGAGTTCTCACCTACGGTTGTAGCACTGAATGAGAGGTGAAGGCACTGCACTCAACACCATTGATGCAGTGACTGTCCTTGGTGTACTGGGCAGGCATCCAGTCCCTCCTTTTGCCCCTGGGCAGGACCAGTTTTGCGTAAGTAATTCCTGACAGGTCTCTGTCATCATGGTCTTTGACTCTATGCTCTTCCAAGGCATCATCTCCCAGTGCGTTATTGCCCCTCCCACTAAAGATTTTTCCTGAACATTTAGCCTGGATTTTCTTTACTGTCATTGTGCAAAGACACAGAATGCTTAATGATTACATCTGAATTAACCCTACAGTGATTACATCTGAATTAGCCCCCTAGACAAGGTGCCATTCACCTGCAAACAGCAGTGCATGATGGAAGAGGGGAAATGCCAAATTGTCTAGGAAAGGACTTCCAGACCTGTCGAGTCTGGAATATGGAGCCAAGTGGTTCGTTAGGGATGGGGTAATCTAACACGTCCCCCCACAGACCCCCCTGAGATGTTAGACTGGAGCTTGATATCTTCAACCTGCCAGTGTCAGAATGGTTCCGGTGGCCTTCAGAGCTGTTCTCTCTGCCCTGCCCTCTGCAGTAATGTAGGGTTTAAGGCTGTCAATCTTTATTAGCTTACATGGTGCTCTGGCGAGCCTGATCCATCGCCTGCAATACTTGCCAACCTACAAGGTCCAGTTGTGTTTTAAGTCTTATCGCTAACCACGTATTTACTTTGCTCTGATTCCAGAAAAGGTAACCACTTATTTATAAAGTCTGTTTGATCCTGAGGCAAGGCTCATTGCCACATGCCACTGCAGGCTTTTCCTTATTTCACTTCTCTGAGCTGCTGTTGTCGGGAGGACAGTTCTGTCCCAGCAATGAGGCCAGTTGCACATCTGGACAGCAAGGAGATGGCTGGATGGGCTCAGGCTGCCAGGCTGTCCTGTCCCGTTTCCTGGTCTGACAGTGACCAGCGACTCTTTAAGACTATCCACCCCATGAAAGGCAGATCCTTATTCCTAAGGAAAGTTATTCTAAATCCTGAAGCAAAAATGAAAAAGAGAAGCTGAGCAAACACTTAATTAAATGTGAAGAGTGTTGTTAGCGCCATGAATGGACAACACAATGCCAAATGTGCCTTGGGCTGAGACACATCCTTTGTTTTCCTGCTTCACTTTGACTTGCAAAGATATAAACCTAACACCTTGTTGTCTTCTACAAGCTGTCCCAGTATGATCTTTGCTCTTGAGGCCGCTGGAATTCACTCGGGACCCCCAGGCACACTTTGATCTCCGAAAACATCTGAATTCATTAGCTTGGCTGCCAAAAAACATGATGCTGTGCCCAGCCTCTGCTTCCCAGCATCTTAATCCCCCCCTTGCTCATTTCTGGAGTGAACACACCCAAATAGCAGCACACTTACCCCGGTGCCTGTGATATGACCTGAAGCCTTGTGGCACGGTGGAGATTGTGTTACGTTTTCCTCAGGAAGCTTCTTGTAATGTCTGCACAATATAAAAGCAAGATGCTTTGAAATTATTTGGGAGAAGCAGTATATACTACAAATTCCTCTGTCTGATGAAGAACTGCAGAGGGTAGGATGTATAGTATCTCTTCCCCTGTCCCCGTGACTTGCAAATCTTTAGTAATTTTGCAAAATGAAATGGAAATCGGGTAACTCCCTACACGCAGTCTTTTTTTGTTTTGTTTTGTTTCTTTTTTGTTTTTCAAACTGTGATTAAAAATACGAAAGCTTCAGCTCTGCTGTCTGTAAATTGTGTGCCTATGTTTACGTTGGCATTTGAACTAGAATCGAGTTGTCTTCATTATGAACCAAAATGAGATTGGGGGGGGTGAGGAGGGGAATATACCCCTGGAATGATGATAGCTAAGCACTTGCACACTAATAAATTTAGGTGTTAATGTCTTGTTTTTGTGCTGTTTGGTTGCCATAGAGATGGGCCGCCTGAACTAATGGGTTTGTTGTGAGAAGTTCAATACACATTTGCCAAATGTTCTGTTTCTCTAGTTACCTCTCTGCTTTTTCCCATGCCATCGAGCAAGTGGGTTTGGAACCGAAGCCCTTCCGCCCTCGGTGCGCTGAGAGCGAGGGGTCGCTGGGAGAGCAGATCCCAGAAAACGGGGCTTGCTGCAGGTTCTGCAGAGCCACTAAAATAGATGCAGGAAACATCAGGGAGCAGCACTGTTTACAGTGTAACCCTGCGAGGCTATTTTGGAAACTGGCATATGTATTTATAGCGTATATTCCACGAAAGGCTGCGAATCAATGTCAGTATGAACAGAGCAAGCAAGGGGGAGCGCTTACCTCGAGAAGCGGCTCGGGTAGAGACCGAGATTTCTCCTCCCGCTCCATAAGGACCTGCAGCATAGACCCCCCACCCCGCTGCAGAGCCACGGGGAAGAAAGCACGCGGGGGTAGAACTTGGTACACCTCTGATTTGCACTGCTTGCTTGCTTGTTCCTCCTGCCTGGGGCTCATCCAGAGCCAAAAAAAGACCTCCGTGACTTGGGTCTTACCCCGCTGGGATGCTTGTGGTGAGCCGATGCTTCTGAGTTGGATGTTTCCGTGTGATGACATCTGAGGTTTAGCAGCAGGCCATTTGGAGACCCCTTCTGGATTCTGGGAGGGAATTTATCTAATATTCAGGACAGATCATAGCCTTCTGAGTTTGCTTTTAAAGGCCCAAAGAGATTGTTAATCTGTTCTGTACATTGCAGGCCAAAGAATGCCAGGAAGATTGACTCCAAGATGTGTGCAAGGGGCATCTGGTTTCCCAGACCTTTACTTCTGCCAGAGGAGTCATACGCACCCATTTCATTCCTGCACAGAGTTTCCATTGCCTGGCTTAGCTGACGTACAGAATGTCTCATTAGGAAGTCGTGTTTGTGCACGGAACATTCACCGTGAGCATTTTTCTTTTGATAGACTGAAAAATAAAATAAAAAGGTGATTATTGTTTGGAACAACGACTTCCATGTTCCTGTTTTGTGATAAATCTCGTCACAGCTTTGTTTGCAAAGTGGTATTTTTTTACTTTAAAGTTGGCGTCTCTCTCTGTCAAATCATCCAGCTGCAAGCAGCCAAAAGAGGCCCTGACTCATTCATCTCTGCAGCAAAGGCGACGGCGTTCCAGGGAGTTGTGGAGTGTTTCAGGAGAGGCGTGCGCTGGGCCGAGCACTGTGGCGTGGGGAAGGCGATGGAGGAGGAGGCGAGGTAACTTGCTGCGGGTCAAGTGGCCTTTCAGGAAGAGGAAACCAACGAGATGGTGCTTTTGTGGGTCTCTAACAGCCATTGGGATGTCCTCCGTTTCTAGCTGGGAGGTCTCTGTCATTAGGGGGGAAATGAGCCCATCCAGCTATGAGTGGTCCTCCTGGGAACTCAGGCTTGACCTCAGATTTATGTATCTTTTCACCAAGAAGTTCCTGAAAATATACCGGTGGTGTTTATTTTTGTCAGACCTTCCTCACTCACAGTGCCAATCTGCACTTTCTCTCGTTTAAAAAAGAAAAAAAGCAAAATCTAAAGCTCCGAACAAATTTTTATTTTTCAAAGCTAAACATTTGGTGGCTGCCAAGCACTAAGCTGAAGGGTTTGTTGCCAAAATATTCTTTTCCAAAACCTCCTTTTTTAAGTTGGTGCTGGTTAAAAAAAAAAAGGGGCGTATTTTTTGCCTGCATTTTTATGCAGAAAATTATCTGCATAATTTCTTATGCTGTGCTTATCACAGCATGTCTGGAAAGCTTTACCCAAAATGAAAATGTGTCTTCTTTTAAAAGCTATTTCCCTCTATTTGAAAATGTTGATCACTTTTGTCCATATTCGAGGCGTGTTTTTTGTGGTGGGGAGGTTCTTCCGTATCTCCTGGCAGAGATCAATGCGTTTTGATAATAGGACAAGTGATTCACTAATTGATGGCAGGGTGATGGGACAGAGTTTTGCCTGGTCCTACCCTTTTGGCTGCATTTGGAGCATTTTGGTTTGTTATTCGGTTCTGCGGCTGCCTGGGAGCCCCGTCTGCAGTCTCACAGAAAAAGGCACACCACCCGAAGCAACGCCGCTGCCGGCGTCCCTCGTAGGGTGCCCACCCAGGCCTGGAGACTCCTCCACGCCGGAGCAGGGACCCACCAACCTGAACAGCACCGTCGAATAATCGGTTCAGCATTAACAGCGAGCAGTCAGCCAGGGAGCAGGCACAATATTTAAAGGACAAAGAGCAGGTGCGGATATGGCTGATAAGCTGCGGGTTGTGTTAACTGCCGCGGGGTGATCTCACGGGCTGTGCAGTCATTCTGGCTGTGACTGCAGGTAAAGGTTTTGGGTAGAGATGGGCAGTCTAATGATGGGGGTCTTTCGAGGCAGCTGGGGATGGTGACAGCCTCAGGGGGACTGGCTGGCTGGTGGCGCGCCCGCAGCCTGGAGAAGCGAGCAGACCCATGGCCGGCACAAACCGAATTGCACTCTCAGTTGCTGAGGGTGCACATGCAGCACTGGTGCCACCGCGTGACTCAGCTGGCAAGACTTGCAGAAGGACCTCGGGCTGCAAACCTGCTGTGG
>Ga0065711_1036759_pt1 | contig 20618 bp, 12 predicted proteins | sample Hoacrofraction12_FD_59098 | JGI IMG/M metagenome (GOLD analysis project Ga0065711, IMG submission 59098) | Hoatzin crop microbial communities from Cojedes, Venezuela - Epithelial fraction 12 v2 (version 2) | ecosystem: Host-associated > Birds > Digestive system > Esophagus > Crop | place...
GTGACACCAGTCACGGAGCCATGTGTTAATAGACTGAGTCTGCCTATGTTGCTCAACGTCTCTGCCCACCACTGGAAGGAGCGATGAAAAGATAACCTGTGCTCCAGATTCCTTTACTAATTGTCCTAGGGCTTTGAATTCTTTTTTAATTACCCTTGGTCTACTTACTGCAACTTCGTCCGCACCCACGTGGAAGAGCAGCAGAGGATAATAGTCTGAGGGTCGGACCAGACCATTATATTATATATATGTATTATATTAAATATGTGAACAGGTTCTTCTATGAAAGATGGGTACATTCTTCTTCTCTAGTCATGTTTCCAAACAAAAGTAATCCTTAGTAAATTGTGACCTCAGGAAATTTACTTCAACTCCCAAACAGAGCTACATGGAAATAGATGCCAAGTGTTCAAGCAGACTGGACCCCCTTCTTGGATCTGGCTTCACAAACTCTTAGTTGTGTTTAGGGGTGGAGTGTCTCTTATTTAGTGCTAGAATTCTAATCTGAGTTAGTAATTTAGATTCCCTCTGCTATAAATAGAAAGAAATATACAATTCTAGGGTGCAATTCATCCTACTTTTAATAGATATATCCATTTCTCTCTATTGATTACAAAGACATCTTTGGGTAGCTAGATTAGATGCTAACATTTGCTTTGCAGATGTTGAAAGTCAGGTAAAATTCTCCCACTCGCTCCAAGGCTGTGTCAGGAATAGCATAGCAAGCGGGTTAAGGAAGGTGATCCTCCCTCTCTACTCAGCCCTGCTGAGACCCCTCTGCAGTGCTGTGTCCAGTCCCAGGCTCCCCAGTGTGAGAGAGACATGGACATATTGGCAGAGAGTCTAGAGAAGGACCACAACAGTATTGAAGAACTTGGAGCATCTGACACAAGGAGAGGCTGAGAGAGCTGGGACCATTCAGCCTGGAGCAAAGAAGAGTCTGGGGAATATTGTCAAAGTGTATAGATACCTGAGGGGACAAAGTAAAGAAGTCTAGCAGAGTAAGCTACGGTCCTCTCAGTGGTGCTCAGTGACAGGACAAAGGGCAATGAGCACAACTGGAAATATAAGAAATTCTGCTTCAACATAAGAAAAAAAAGGTGAAGTTTTCTATTTTGCAGGTGGTCAAACACTGGCACAGGCTGCCCAGAGAGGTTGCGGCATCTCCACCCTTGGAGTTACTAAAAACCTGACCGGACATGGCCCTGAGCAACCTGCTCTGGTTGACCCTGCTCTGAGCAGGAGGTGGGACTAGATGATCTCCAGAGGTGCCTTCCCACCATTTTGTGATTCCGTGAAAATTATTCAAATTCATGGCATCTACATTTAGCCTAGCAAACTTTCTTATATCTTCTTTTTGTTTGTTTGTTTCTTTTCATAACTTTTCCTTAATCTTAAGGAATGTGCCACATCTCTAGAATAATATTTCAAGAAATTGTCCTCATTTCCAGGACTTTGATTGTCTTAAACTGTCCTTCTCCTAAAACTCTCATAAATAAAAAGCTTTTAAAACTGTCTAATATTTAAGCAATTTGTCTCATGTCAGAAAAAATATGTAAAAGGAACTTGGACTTTTGTTTGCAAATTGAATACATCTAAATGTGAGAGTCTTGTATCTGAATAATTGCACTATACAAGTTAATCTTATAAGGTCTTTGTACAGGGCTTTATCTTGAAACTCTTGCTCAAATGATACAAATTTCCTCTAACTAAAGATTAAAAGGAAAGAACTTTGAAGATATATTGCTATACTGTGTAAATGTGAAATATTTACTGTGCATGTGGAACATGGATTTCATACTCTGACCTAATTCTTGCCTGCAAGTACACCATGAACCTATTGAAAAATTGAAAGTTTATCTTTTGATCTCCAACTCTGCCTAATTAGGACATATGGTTTGTTTTCAATAATAAAAAGAAAACACTCCTTAGGAGAAAATTATTTTTTGTTTTGTTTTCGTGTGTGAAGTTAAACCTGTAGAATACACCTGCAAAAATGTTAAAAGCTAAATTAAAATGAGATTTCCCACTTCAAAAAACTCTCAAAACAGCATCTTTGTAATATTGTAGTAAGTGGAAGATGAATAAGCAATATTCCTACTACTAGGAAAATATGACTTAGAGTTTCTGTCTTTGAACTACAGCAAAGTATTTGGCTAAAATTCCAGTGAAGTACATAATGCATCAATAATGTTTTCAATGCTTCCTGAGGTTACTTATGCAAAACAAACAAGAGGTTTACTTAACGTAGGCATAACTATTGCCCCTATTAGTTTTGATCAATTGCTTTGTGGTCATGTTCATTAGACAGCCTAATCTGAACTGCAATTAGATTTTATCCTTTTAAAAGACAAAGCAGAATCCCAAGCCATTAATTAAAGGGTCTGACTACAGTTGGTTGCAAGATGGATGTTGCATACCTTTTACTGATGACTCAACTCAGCAAAACAGAGCACTTTAGTTTTAAGTGGCAAATACTCCAGCAGTAATTGAATGCAAACTTTTGCTCTGGTGCAGCTGGAGAAAATGAAATCATTTCACATGTGGATTCTTGAAGACCTGAAATCCTAATGAGAACCACACGAATAAGCTAGATTTACATAGGACAAACTGCAAGTGTGGCGAAAATGTTTGACTTAGGGGAGGCTGATTAATATACATTCCTCCACCACTAATCTGCTGCATTCTTTCTCTCCGACACTGAAAAACATTTCATACTTCATCTTCAGACCCACTGTATCTAATGCTGCAGTATCCCAATGGCAAAAAACAATCTATGGTACCTGAAAATTCAAAAAAGCTCATTACATTCTCACTGCAACTGAAAATTACAGGTCAGCTAGAACATTAGTGTGTGTTTCCGGACAGAAGCTCTACCTCTGCAAATGTAAGAAAACTGTCTCCAGGTAAATAAATCCAATCTATTACTTACTGCATGATTCATTACCTCTGTAAATGCTCCCTGATTGCACTCCACAGATGTTCCCCAGGCCTTGCTTTGTTGTAGGCAGCTCCTTCATGCTATCCGAAGTGTAGGATGCACACTCCCAGATATGAGTAAGTCTGTATTCCCTGTCCGTCTCCTCTCAAAACCACAAAAAGTCTTAAAAGAGTTCCTGGTCTTTAAGAAGACCTGATACCATCAGGCCAGACAATAAGCTGCACTCAACCACTCACATGACCATGTAATACCAAACATTCCACGTTTAGGTCTTTGCTTCTCCAAAGACATCCCATATGACCGTGGAAAATATCAAAGGGCACTTAAATAGCTGATTTTGAAGGCAGGTAAAACATGGTAACTTTAATGTATCGGATGAAGGCTTCTGTGGATAAAATGGCAGTATTTCTGATGCTCTCAGGGGTCCTGCAAGGCTCTCAGCTCCAGTGGTAACTGAGGGGAAGCACAAAATGTGAGCTGGAAGGTAAAGGTGAAATTTGGATGTGAGAACTAAAGTTTTAAAAAGAATAATACATGGGTAAAAGGATTTCTTTTTTTTAATTAAAAGGAAAACATTCAGGATTTTTTGAAATGCAAGACTTGCAGAGGCTTTCACCTCGTGTCTGTTTGGGTGTCTTTACTTTTCCATGAGTTTGGAATAATAAGATTATTACCTAGAAGCTTAACAAGAAGAATAAAAAGCTGCTCGTTGCCAGTGGAGGAAAAATATATTGCAGACCTTGGCAGTAAGGGCCTGCAGATCCACCAGTCATCTCAGCATGTAGCCGGAGCTGCTAACTCAGCTATAAGATGGCCAAAGCACACAGAGAGACTTTTTTTAATTAGCTTATTGTCCATTATTAATAGGAAACACACAGAAAATATAAAATACAAATTGGAGATAAACACAAAAGCCTATTTTGAGTCTGAGAGATGTATAAGCAGAAGGTACATTGCAGCCACAGGAGGTTATCTCCTATTTCTCTGGTTTGCCTCATAAGTTTACCTGCACAGCTGTCTGCTAGGGTATTATCTGCCAGAAACACTTTCTGCCACTTTCACACCGCGCCCTTGCACTAGGCTGAGGCAATGGCAAAGAAAAGCCTTGCAGTTAGCTTGAGTAGGGTTTGCCTGGCGTACATGTCCTCTAGGATGAGACTGAATATGAAAAAAGAGCTGGGCTCTCCCACGATAACCAAACAGAGCAAAAAAATCAGAGGACAATATGAGACCACCATGAAGCAAAGTAACAAAACTAAATGCAAATTTGACAGACCACAGCAAGGACAGGCTTTGCCTCAGAACATTACTAGCACAGGGAGTCATAGCATACTAAGTAATATTTTTTTCTTCTTGTAATGATTTTGTACAGAGATTCATAGACCATAAAAAGCCTAGATATCGAACGACTGGATCAGATCTTTCTGACAGAGAGCGAAACACTGATCTGAAAGCACTGGGGCAAACCATCATCTTCATTAGGTTGTCTTTGCTGGGTGTTTTCAGCAGTCAGCTGGCAGAGAAAATTATGCCCAGATCTGTACACAATACATCATGAAAGATTAGAGACACTTCAAGGAAGCTGACCCATGAACAGGAGGAAAAAGGGGAAAATGCTCCTAGCTTTGCTGGTTGTGGGGACTCCACAGAGTTTGCAACAGAATAAGTAGAGAATTTTTTTAATAAACAGCTTTCTTGCTGAAAATGTTTAAACCAAAATACAGGAAAAGATCTGCATTTTATCTTACGAAAAGAAAAGAATGCTTACATAAACAGCAAAAAACTTCCAATGTTACTATTCTAAGAAAAGGACATGCCGGAATTTCAGTTAAAAATTACTTCTATTCTGATATTTAAGTTACTTAAAACACAGAAGTCAGAAGCAAAATTAAATATTTGAAATCATAGAAATGACAATTTCACCCACATTACTGCTTCATCAAAATTCGCAATATTTTGATTTCTGATATTTGCATGGTTTAAATTTTTAAGATTTCTGGATCTTTGTAGGTCAAAAAATGAGTCTCTCCTCTTTATTCACGAAGTCTTTTTCAATGGAATAATGAAGGCAATTATAGGGGTGCTTTGCCTATGATTAAATATATTCCCTAGAAGAACTTTGTTCTACCTTAAAAGTAAGAAAATTGAGCATTTGACTGAATATTCATTGAATTCAATGAGCATTTCTCCATTGATTTTAGTGGGTTATATACCACGCACAACATGAAGGGCTTCACTTCCAGAAATGCCGATGTATAGTTGCATGTTTAAACACGCATAGGCAAGTAACCGCAAACTGTTCCACCAATTATGTGTACAGATTGTCCTTCCAGTCTTGCAGACTTTTACACATATCTGACGATGATATGCATATATGTACGCCTATCATGCATATATATGGAAAGGAACATAAAATATTCATATATTTTGGACTGCATCTTCAGACCAAGTATGCTTTTCTGCCCTCATAGCAACACCAAAAAAAGCCCCACAGATTGGTAAAAGCCTAGATTCTTCTGGGTTTTTGATATATTGCTGCCTACCTGCTTGTTAGACAACCTTCCTCTTCCTAATTTATCACTTTAACATCAGATTTAGAACAAAGAACCAGCCTGCAAAAGGTAAAAAAAAAAAAAAAATTATAAATTATACTGACCAGTTCACATCAGTGTGAGTGTTAGCAACAACAAGGTGTTTCTATTTATCACCATTTGCTTTGATGGGGCACCATTCACTTCATTTATCATTTGATTCCTTTCAATTATTTCTTCTGGGGAAGAAGTACAATCAGCATTATTTAGTTAGGATTGTGTTTGCCCAGCAGGTTTTGTAAAGTCCATTAAAAGGAAACAGTTGCTAGATATTTGTGCACTGGATCTAGAGTTTTCCTCCAATGTCTGCCTATTTTGTGATTTAAAAACATTTTTTTTAATTGCTACAGGAAGCCAACATAGATTTACGCCTTCAAGCTGAAACAGAGTGTAGCAAAATCATATGAATATTTTCTTTCCAATTTCAGGGTAACACACCTCTGCCTGGAATAACAGCCAATATGAAAATATTCTACCAGGGACTATTGCTGTGTACTTTACTTTTTGGCTTGGGGGTTGCAGGATTGGGCATTGTGTTGTTTGGGGGGTTTGTTCTTTTCAATTTTGCAAGCATTGGGAATGCCCAGCAAAGATGTGGGACACATGATGCTAAACATGAAATAAAAATGACAAAATTATCTCAAGTGTTGCACAGCCTGCTTAGGTGCACTGAGTCATTACAAGTAATAAGTCTGCCAACCTCTCCCACCTCTCCTTCCCCTGCTGCCACCTTTCCGAAGAAAAGACTGAGACATGCATAAACCCAAGGGAGAACTTAGTTGTGTGTACCCAAGTTAGGAAAGGCTCTTGGACTGTAAATCCCAAAGTAGCTCTCTCAGGGTTTCTGCATTACTCTCGACTGAGCAGCTGGACATATTGGGCATCAGGAACTTAATCCTAGAGTGCTTAACATACAGTTTGCCCTGGGAATCACTTTGCTGAACGCTGACTTCTTAGGCAATTGCAACTGTCTGTTGTACCAGCACCTGTACCTCAGCCCCCTGTGAATTTGACTCTTACTCGTTAAGTACCAGAGGATGCAATATGGTGAATAAATACAGAAATGGTGCCCAGGAGGATGAGGTAACAGTCAAATGTCAGGTGTAAATTTACAAGTGTGAGTTGATACATCGCTAATGAGTTGCTTTTGCTTTCAGTGACAAATTCATGTGCTATTTCTGGTTTCTTATGTGACTCTACCTTCTCATGCCCCAGTCCTGGGCACCTGGATGTTGAAGAATATTGAGATCTGCCCCTAAGAGTTGGTGTGGACACCAAGGAAACAGTAAGTTTCAGAACTTGCAGACACCAAGGAAAGAGTAAGAGGGTCCAGAACAAATTCCAGTAAAGCAACAGGGATATTACTCATCTCTCAGTATCTGAGTTTTGGCACCTGGAGGAAGAGAACTCTGACTTCTACGAGACTTTTAGCCATTCTTCTCTAAAATTTTTCATTTGGCCCTCGTTTATAGGAGGGACACAGGGTCTCTGCGGTCACCATTTTCAGGCAGCCAGTTGATCAGTTGGTAACCCCTGCAGTTAAAGACTTCTCTGTGCTTTGGTTAGCCCCAGTTAAAAATGATGACAGGAACACTGATCAGCTTAGCAGGGGGCTTTGAGAACCGTGGACGAAGAGCACTGTGTTTTACACTACTTCGTGAGACACGCGCCATCCCTTTATCTTCAGAAACCTCTGACTTTCTCTGGGTAGCAAAGACAGATGGAGAAAAAATTAATATTCAATGGTAAGAAATAAAAGCAATTTTCAACAGATTTTTAAAGAAGGAATTGCACTACGATGCCCCTAAAGTGAGAAGTCCATAGCTATTTCTTCTCCCCACCACGACAGTCACAGCCCCACCGACCATTTCTGTGCCGCAAAACCCTCTGGCAGCTAAGGCTGTTTTTACTTGGCTCTAGGACTCCCATCTGTGACAAAACACCAACCAGACTCCCGGAAAAGAGTATAACCTGCATCCTCACAGCCTGTCTAAATAAGTAGGAAAGTGTCCTGAACAGAGGTCAGGAATATATCTGCCTCTGTGTTTCATTCATTTGCGAAACAGGGACTCAGAGGGGCACAGCAGGACAGCTAGGCCTCCATCTGCTGTGCAGAGCTATGCTTTTTTATGCAAGGTATACAAGAAATAACCAACACTTGATTAGAAAAGAATAATTTGACCTTCACTTTAAAAAGTCCCTTAGTTTGCCCAAGAAGCTATAGCTTGATGTGGTCAGCCTCACCAGCTGGTAGTACTGAGGAGAGAAAATAGTCAAAGAAGTCCAGAGCCTGACATCACATCTGTGCGCAACCACAAACATCTTGAAGGATCACGTGGAAGTCAGAGGCTCTGTGTTTTTTTCCCATCTCTTAAATGGTGCTTCCCTAAGCTATAGGAGTGATGTGACAACAAAGGCCACTGCAGTATTCTATGCCTTGCAGTGCATGGAGGATGAGGATGATTTATACAAAAAATAGGATACAGAGGTAGAACATTCAGCAACAAGTTCCCCTTTGAGTATCAGTTTGAAGGTTTGGAAAAGCAGCTTCAGGCGCTTTAAGCGGTACATAGATATTCAATGATTTTTATAAAAATTTCTAATAATTTCTAAGTCAAACTCAGGTGCCCCCACCTTCTATGCTCCCCAGTCCTTATCAGCAAAATCCTATAAAGATTTGCAGAAGTTTGGGGTAAGCAGGTTCCTTCCCAGAGAGGCACCAGCTCTGTCACAGTTCCATCCTTACGCTACCCCAAGACAGTCTCCAGGACACTACTCAGCTCACCACCATATCACCTGCCTGCCTCATACCTTTGATATACCATTCCCAGCACAAAACAAAACTACCCAGCTGTTTGGTCAAAACCCCCTTGCTCATGGCAGTGGGAGAAAAAGATAAGGAGAGGGAGAAGGAAGAGGCAGGTGGGTTTGGTGAAAAGGTATAGGGATTTTTGCTTGATTGTACCTATTAGACTTTCTCAGGTACCTGGCTAGGAGGTGGTACAAACTGTGATTGTGTTAGACAAACAGCATCCATACACCGAAGCCCGGGTTTGTGAAAGGGCACAATCTGCCAGACATTCCTCACTGCAAGTAGTGAACACGCTTCTGACTAAAGTTTTCTTCATAAATACTTTCCTTCTCCAAAGGGCAGCATCTGGGCTTTAGAATGCTATCATAAAGGCTTTCTTTTGGGGTACAAGATGCGCAGCATAGGAGTAGTTTCGACAGTAAACCTGGAAGGTGATTAGACATCAGGAAAAATACCAAAGGAAGGAACAAGTGCAATTAATAAAACATAAAACATTTGCTCCATAAAAATCTAGATTATCATCATTACTGCTTCAAATTAGTTGAAGAGTAATTATCCCCAAGATGTTGTGGCACATTCTACATCTTGCTTGAAAAAGTTTGACAAAACAGGAAAGACCTGGTACAGACAAGGATATCAGAACTGTACTGGAGTAAAGAAGGGAAAAGAATTAAAATAAACTAGTTTAAGTGAAATAACAATACAACCAAAACTGGACAGCCCTAGTTATCTGTGTATGGAGTGTACACATATATCTGAACTGCAGCGAAGGTGACCTTGCATAGTTTTGTCTGATAGAAAATCAGATTAAAATTCCAATCTATCTCAAATATTGTCATTACCTGCTTTTATTAAACAATACAAACCTAGTGGAAGAGTCCAGGTGATTGTTTATGTAAGTGCTTGATTTGCTGAAATTGTGCTGCCTTTTCCACTGAGGTGATTTATACAGAGAATTTATTAACAACTTTTAGGAGCATAGGAATGTTTTGTGAACAGGGTGGAAAAAGTCCTTATGCAGCTTTACTTTAAAGAAGGTCTCCTTATGAGATTTGCAACATGGGATTCAATATCGTAAATATTTCCACCGGTTATCTGTGGTAAGGAAAGAAGAATACCTCTGTATCTCAGTGGTGTTAAGGCAGCAGAAAAGTCAAGGTTAATATCGTCTTTGAGGCTTATTCCTCCTCTGGCTAGACTGGGTGAGGCTGACTGGAGATATCAAGTGCGTGCCCCGGGGAGGGGCAAAGGCCGTGATCCCCTCAGCCCCTCGGTGCACTGAGTGAGTGTCAGGTTTAACAGAGGAACAGATATCTCTTCCTCGCCCAAGAATAAAAGGAGTGGGGGAGGAGGATGTGCTGAGAGTGTGTGGAGTGAAAGGAAAGAAAGATGGGCTGCTGGATGCCCTTCCCTCCCACCAGATCCTCAGAAGAAGAATACTGTGCTCTGCACTGTGCTGAAACATGACATTTAGACTTAAGCAGTTTAAACAGTCCCCTGAGCTATGTCGAGGGTGCAGAACAGCTGTATGTATAATTAAGTAAAGCTAATTACAATAAATTAAGTTAACTAGAAAATCAGCCAGAGTTTTTATTCCTAAAAGTTCTGTTGTTGTTGCCAGAGTCGAAACTGCTGCAGGGCAAATGCTGGGCCACCACAGATTATCAGAGATCTAGTCACTTAGTTTTATTTTTAAACCAAAATCAGCAACTGGAAAATGTTGGAGTAATGGGGAGGGTGTTCATGTGCCTGAATTTTAGCTCAGAATTTAGAAACTAAATGAGGAGGCTGCTCTCTCCAGGGTAATTGTAAAGCCAAGGTACACGCCTTCTCTTTCTCTTGGCTGCAGAAGACTTCTGGAGTGCTCAGACTGGCACCAGAATACGGTGCGAACATTTCCCTTGCCCATCTACCCGGCCATGCCTGCACAGCTCTGCTCTAAAACAGTAACAGATGCAAAAACTTTTGGTCTAGCTCAGCTTTCAAACATGACACAAGTCCAGTGAAAATGTAGTCCAGCTCCATGAAAGTCAGCAAAGTTACACAAATTAAAATAAATTCGGACTGTTAGCGAGTCCTGTCAGCAAGCGAGGTTTGCCTAGCCATTTCTTGAGATTCCTGTTTCAAGCTGTGCCAGTGAAAAAGAGGCAACCTGCCAGGAGAAAGCCCGGTTCTGTTATAACTGGTGCAGAATGTAATGCAACCGGACGAACGGTAGATACTTCGGATTTATGGTGGCATTGCTACCTTGAGGATCAGCTCCAGGGAGAACAATGTACAGTGCTGGTTGCAAATGTTTTATTGAGAAAACTGTTGAGCAGATTTTGGATCTAGCTGAGAAAATGCGAGAGGCACAAATCTCTGGAGTCAGGGCAAACACGCTGGGAAAGTGTCATTGTAGTCTGCCTTTTTCTTGCACTCTTCCCAGAACGTCTGCTGCTGTCCACTCTCAGAAACAGGATGGTGGCCTGGAAGATTCTTTGATCTCACCTTATACAAGTACGATGGTAGCACAGTCTGCTCCTTCAGTTGAAGGATGTATTCAGGAAGGAAAAAATTGTAGTTCAGCTGGCACACAGCAAAGAGATGCCAAAGGCTGTGAGAATTCCTCCTGTGTCTCAGTGCTGGGTGCTGGAGTTAAAAGCCAGATTGTGAGAGGGAGAGCGATCTTTCTTTGCAGAGTAATGACTTTATTTTGTGCAAGGAGAAAGGAATTAGATTAGCAGGAGCTTTGATTTTGCCTTCTCCCCACAACAAGGCAGTTCCCTGGGCTGGAGGATATAGACTGCTCTATGCATCACTGCCTCAAAGTGCCTGCTTCCCTCCAAGCCGTTCCCAGAACAGTGCAAAAAGGTGCTTCTCCACCACCTAAAATTGGGGCAAAACCTGGAGTGAGCCTCCTAGCAGCAAAAATACCATTGAAAACTATATTTATTTCATCTGCATTTGCTAAGAAGGGATGCCACCACAGTAAAGATTTAGTAGAATAAAAATGAGTCAGTAACTATCTTTAAGGACTCGGTTTGAGGGTAGGTGTAATGCAATCCACACAGGCTGTGAAATTTTTCTCATCAGGAGGCTTGAAGGAATGTTTCTGGGAACCAAGGTGAATTAAAGTTTGACCTTCTTTTTAATATTGTCTTTCTCAACACTTTCTCTTTTATATACACTTGTTTTCAGGTTTCAGGAATGAGCTGCATTGATCCTGTTTTTGGAGATCAGTCATAGTGGTAAACAGCAAGTCTTTGTGATTTATGACTGGGCTTGCTGATAGTACCTTAGAGATGTCTAAGTACCTGCAGCTGGAGATCCAGCTTTAGGAACCAGGAATGTAAGCCTTTCAGGTATAGCTTTCTCAGCTGTGCTCATTTGTGAGATGAAAACGAATGGGATGAGACAGTGATTATTACCAGTGATACTGATCACTGTTTAGCCCATGAGAAACAGATTTTTCTGGGTTTATAATATTCTTCAGTGCCCCCTTTCCCCATGCCATCCTTGATCAACCCTTTAATAAAAGCTAAACATGCAGAACTTCTAATAACACCAATAATAATGAGGGAGAGTGTCAGGAACTACTATGCATGTCACAGATTTGACAAAATTAGTTGAAAACTTTTTAGTTGCTGAAGCATTCAGAACAGTCAAAAGTGTTTTTGTTGATGGTGTTGCATTGACTCACAATGTGATTTCATACCAGCTATCCCAAGAACATAGCTACTGTGTGCAAGTCCTGGTTAGTCATCCTAAATGGCAGCAATACAAGGTAAAACTGTGTTTGTGAATACGAGGTTTAATTAATGCATTTGCTTGCCATTATACTTGCTGAAAACAAGGGTAGAATACAATACACTCATGGCATAGCCATGCATGCACCATTATCTTTTCTTTATGTATGACAATGATGGATATAAAGGCGTCCTATACCACAGATAAACCGGTCAGTGACAGGGAAGACTGAGTCAGGAAAGACTCCCCTTAAACTCCAAGCTTTAAATTCAGACATTTTCACTGCAAAATAAGCGAAGCAAGGATAAATTTGACTACACAGTGCTGGATGCTGCCATGATATTGATAGAAAGGGCTGTGCTACACTGCAGCTTCACTTCTGGCTGCACAGCATGGAGCAGAGTGCTAAGGGGGAAGTCTACCACCTTCTGAGTCACTACTAAATCTGCCCTTTGGTACTGATGGAAAACTTGATCGTGTCTGAGATTCATAAGCTGATTTGTAACATTCCATCCTTTGAAACAAACACAGCAGCAGCTAACAATTGTGAGAAAAACCCTGCAGGTAAATGCCACATCTGTATTGATCAAGAGCCACTTAATAAAGCATTGAAAATATGCCACTATTCATTAGCAGTGATTGAAGGCACAGATTTTTAAGGCCAGGAGGAATCATTATGATTTGATAGTCTGACCTCCTGTGCAACAAGGGCCAGCAGAGTCCTCTGGCACAATGCCAACAGCTGTGTTTCAACTAGGGCATATTTTATAGAAAATAAAGTGTAATCTTGATTTTTAAAAAGCCTTTGAAAGAAAACCCATCTTAGTCCTTCATAATGTGTTCCAATCGCTAATCACACTGAGCAGTAATCTGAACTCTACTACTCTTACTAATCTCTGCTAATCAGTTCATAGAGATCAGGACTAAGATTCAACCAACTCTGGGCACCTTCAGTAGAGGTCAGCAGCTGTGCTAGTCACACTAGGTGCCTTCCACAGACAGTGGAGCAAATAGAAACTTTAAGGGAGTGATTCATCTAAACCATTTTAGACATCTACTTTAGACTGAGATGAATTGTGCTTTACAACCCACTGAGAGGATTGCTTAGATCTGTATTGACACACGGAGCTTCTAGATGGACCAGCTCAGATATAGGCAGCTATATTTAGCCAGATGAAGCCTACTGTCATGCATGCCTTTTTTCTGCTGAAGGGTTTGTCTTTCCCAGTTAGATACTTTTGGACTATGAGCAGACTATTCCTTAGCCCTTCTCTTGTTAAGGGAAATAGAACAGAATCCCTTAGTATTTAACTTGTTTCCTAATACTAGAAACCATTCTTACAGTCTTCAAATTTTCAGTTTCCTTCTTGGACATCTTGAACATCAGAACTGGACACAACATTAGAGAGCTGGTCATATATCAGGATGGAAAATATAGCAGTAGTAGGAACAACCACATCTGACTAGCTGTACTAGGTCAGACCCAAGGTCTATCTAGATAAATGGCTTGTCTTTGACAGTGATGTGCAGTGGATGATTTGGGCGAAGTTTAAAAATGGAAAGAAGTGAGTGATATTTTCTGGACTCCTCTACCAGCCTCCAGCTTTATGATAAATGCAGACACTTCTGTGCTCAGGAGTGCTCCGTGGGGGGTACTTACAAGAACTTTTCTCATTAGTGTAAGCTTTTGGTATCCATAATATTGTATGCTAATGAGTTTAGCAGTTTAAATATGGACCATTCAAAAAAATAATCCCTTTTGTTTGTTTTGAATCTGCCACACTCTGATTTCCAGTGAAAAAATATCCCCCAGTATAACCTGTTTACTTGAGATCATCCTGTTTATCTGCATTAGCTCTTCCTGCCACAGCACGGAGCAGCAGATCATCTGCTCCAAATCCCAGGATATTTTGCAGAATTTCTGTTTCTAGAGATGTGTTTTTTAATGTAGTAGTTTTTGTCCCTGACATTTGGGCCTGAACTGAGCATATTTGTTTGAAAGCCAGCAAGTTTGTTTGTTGTTTTCTCTGATGATTTGGGGGATATTTACAAACTTTACTAGCATTTTTTGTTCCCAGATAGTTGTTAATAATGAAAGTGCTAGACAGGACAGGGTCAAGAACCATATTTTGTAGAACCACTACTAGAACTAGAATAATTTTACCATTATTTTTTATTCATAATTGCAATTCATGACACTTCAATATTTAACTGATACTAAATGCATTTCATGTGGGCTGCATTCATATATGTGTATGTGTTGCACTGGTGTATCTTACTGATCAAAACCCTGTGCAGTATCGAATTAGACAGTTAAATTGTTTAGCATTATCTACCAAACCCACAGTCTCAAGAGGAAGCACAGAGACAAGACCTGTTCTCTTTGCATCCCCCTTGGTGAGGGAGGGAAATTCCTTAGTGTTGTTTACTGTTTTGTAAACAGAAGTACAGTGAAGTGCTCTCTCAAAAATTATTATGAATGAGTAAAAGCTTTCTGAGATATTTATGTCTTTTATTGTCTGCCATATTCTGCCTTCTCAAGTAAGACCCTGGGAGTACAAAAAGCAATTCAGAGGCTATATTTAGACAACAACTTACGTACAGCCTGCAGTTTAGACCAGGTTCAAACAAATCTGTTCCTTGCTAGTTTGCGTGCCTAGGCTTTTTTTCCAGGGACAGAGGAGGTGGCATGGTGCAAGCCCAGATGTCGGTGCAGCATCACTACCTGGCAGGCTAGGTGTAACTGGAGAGAACATATAGGAGCAACTGGAGAGAACACATAGGAGCCTGTGAGTGGGGAGACTGGCAACAGAGATGCATTCATTTAAAAAAAAAAAAAAAAAGAAATGAAGCATCCAGATTTGGGAGGCTGCAAAGATGAGAACCATGAACAGCCATGGCCCAAAATGTTTTGGCAGAGAAGAACTTGGGGCCAGTGGTAGAGCCCATCCACAACCCACCAGTCTTATCAGAGAGACACCAGGTTGTAGGAGACTGTACCTAATCAGATAGCTGTCTTGCCTCATCACATTTGTTCACAGAGCAGAACAAAACCATTTCTCTTTTAGGTCAGGGTAGAAATGGTGTTGCCTTGCTCAGAGGACGTCGTCACAGCTCGGTTTGGTGTGGTGCTGGCCCAGTGGAGGGGTGGAGTTCATGCTGTGGCACACATCCGAATTGCAGCACAGGTTTGCTCAGTGTTACAGAAGCTGCAGCACCCATGGGAGTCCTGCCACCGTGACTGTGGCACTAACTCTGCCCTTTGTGACTTTCTAGTTTTCATTTTATTTGAATTTCACTCGTGCTGCCGATCTCTGGTCTGTGGCACTTGTAATTATAGAAATGTCTTCTGTGTTCTCTCACTGACTTGCCTCAGTCAGATCACACAAAACATTTTCTGAAGGAGAAAATAGGACTTTCAGCCTATGCAACACAGCCAAAAATAGTTAACTCTTAAATGTTATTTACAATTTTATCTTCTTCCTCCTGGAGGTAGAAATGCTTCTGGCATCCTCTGTGGGGAAGATGCTTGCCAGAGGGTGGAATGCATGAAAAAGGATAATTTCCTGAATCATCCTATGAAGGCGGCCACGCTATGGAGGAGGAATGGAGCGACCTCTCTGCTTCTTCCCCGATTCACTCCATCTGGAGATGGATGTTGAGCACGGGGAGTAGGAGGCAGAGGGGAGGCACATGGGGAGCTTTGTACCTCCCACTCGCCACATTTGAAGACACCAGCCCACTTGTGCAGGCTTGCCCCTCTGCTTTAGGCGGTTCTCTCACGTATTAAGGAAGACCAGGGAGCTATACCAAAGCAGGCCTTCTACATTCCAGTTAAAACAGTTATTTTATAGTTTTATTATATCAAACAAAAAAATGTAGCTTTATAATTTCAAACACACCGTGGCTCACGCTGTGTGCAAAACACAAGCACAAACCCCCGATTCTGCTCAAGGCCTCAGAAGTGAGGGGTTAATCTTTATACAGATCCCCTGTAAATGGCAATTTTCATTGCCTATGAAGATGAAGAAAAGGTAAAGGTTTTAGGATATTTAAGGTAGAAAGGGGACATGCCTGGCTCTGTAGTAGTACCAGTGAGGGAGGAAGACAGATCAGTCTTGCTACATCCAGCTATTCCATAAAAAAAATAATTTGGCTTACGCATGCTCAGGAACAAACCAGTATCTCTTACACAGCCAGAGGTAAGAAGGGCTTATAATGATGAAGAAGTCGTCACACAGTTAAAGAACAAAACTTGACACCACCTGGGTTTCATTTTTACACGATGAATAAACGGACTTTCTCAGGGTAACCAGACATCCATAAATCCTTATTGTAAAATGACCTTTCACGCACTAAAAGATAACATTAATGTGCCCTCCGATTATATAATCTTAATATTTCAGTTGAATAAAGAGTAACTGTGCTTGAATATATGTATAGGAATAAAAAGAAGCAGAAAAGGATAGAAAAAAAGGTATATCATTAAAAAATTATGTAGGCAGTCATCAGAACAGCTAAATAAAATTATGCATGAGTTATTTCATTTAAGGCTTAATAAGGATTTTGCCATCTAATTTTGTAAGCGATCTGAGACATCAGTTTCTACTGACACCACTGCCCCCTGAAGATGCTTTGCAGTGTGGTCCAGGGTGACATTTTCCCTGGCTTTAGCCGCTCACCAGCACAAATATAGTTTGGTCCGCTGTCTTTGAATTGCCAAAGATATGTACGGAGACATCTATATTTTTCTTACATTTAGTAAATCTGTGTCTGAGAAAAATTTGATATTGGAACTGCTGCATTGAAAACGAAGAAAAAAATCCTGTGGAGCTGCAAGGCCATGGTGTAATTATTGCCCACAAAACGTCGGGCTCCAGTGCAGCACAGAGTGAAATGCCTCATCACAAAGAGCACCTGAGCTGACCAATAACTAGACATCCAGTTTGTCTGGTCTTTGTATCACCACTGAGAGGATGAAGCTTCGTGTCTGCCTATGCAGGGTGAATATAAATTATGATAGTGTTTGCTATTGACACGGTAGTGCTATAGGCACACCTCAAGACAAAGCTGAATAGATCTGCATCTCTACGGAATATGAGGTTATACAGATGGCTGACACAGCTGCTTCCGCAGGATTTGCAATAGTATAAATATGAAAACTGACTTTGAATCAAAACGATCTTATTAAATAAGCATTCATGTCAATGGCACGGACAACACATTGTTTATTTTATCAGACATATCCACTTACTCCACTAGTTCAACAAAGCATTGTACATCGATTTGACAAAGATGCTGTCAAATCATGTTGAGTGACTGCTAGTGGTACCAGTACAGACCTCAATTTATATTCTGGAACTGTGCCCTCTCTGCCATCTTGGATCTTCCTATAAAATCTTATAAGATGCACGAAAAAATCTATTCGGCATTTTTCAGATTTATGACTCTTAAATGAAAGAAGGAACAGAAATAATCTTTCCATTTGTCAGCCTGTCATCTACATGAAACAGACACAGCTGCTGCTGCTGCAAGAAAATTCTATTACAGGTGCAAAATGGACATTTTCTTCACAAATATTTTTGTTGTTAATATAGCATAAAAATCTATGAAATCTTAGGGCTGTAGAGAACTCCTTTCATCTTACGAACAAAAAGACAAATCATAATTCCCTTCAGCTTTTGACTTTGTTATTTTGTGCAGCTGAAAAGCTAGTAAATTCTGTGTGGTACTCAGAAGTGCATGTGCCTGGTTTTGAGAAAGGTAATATGCAAGGTTGCTCCTTCACTTCAGTCTTCCACCAAGGAGGTAATGATGGCTGTCCCTACAAGGTCGCTTGAAAGCATCAGGGAATGAAGGTCACCCACTCCAGCAACATTGCTCGCTTCTCTCCTCAGTCAGTTGTGGCTGAGCACTGTCTCCAGACTAGAGACAACCAAGAACAAGTCAAATTATTTTTACAGAACATGTTGCTTAGGAAATACATGCAACTGTGAAATTTCATCAGTAAGCATTAGTTTGATGGTAGTATGAAAAACTGTCAGAAATATGAAATAGGAAACATAATTTAAATAAGCATAAAATGAATATAAATTTAAGACTTTCGAAAAAAAGGGTAGAATTCCTCATCTGACTGACTGCAGTAGCATGTGATGTCCCTGTACCCCATCTCAAGCACTTCCCCAGGAGACAGACGGGAACATGGAGGCTGCAGCTTGACAGGGAGCATGCAAGGTACAAAGAGTGCTTTGCTATGTGCTTCGCTTTCCACTGTCCGCTCCCCAGGAGGAAGGTGTCATCTCATCCTTATACAGCAGGTCATCCTGAACTCCGTTTAACAAAAGACTCGACCATCACTCCTCGCCCTGATCTAGTATAGACAGACTCTACCCTACTGTCTCTTGTTCTTCTCACTCCCCTGAAACTATATCTCTTCCTCAAATTTGCACGGGTTCCTTTCTCCCTCTCCTTTCGTCCTTCCCCCTCATGTCCCACCAGTAACCTGAAGGCTTCTGAGACTGTGGGTTCGCTGTCCCCTTGCAAAGGGATGCCCTGCTGTCCCCCACCTTTCTGCCTTCTCCCTCTCCAAAGGATCCCATGGGCTAATTGGAGGGGGTAGAGAACTGGAAACTACTAAATACCAGTTGGAAAGAGAATCAAAGTGCTAAATGTAACTAAGCTGGGAAAACAAATTGTTTCCTATCCTAGAAGTCTTCAAGCACAAATATGTGACATAAATGCCAAAGATTTGTACTGATATGTCAATGCAGGTGCAGCATCATATGACTGAAAAAATAATAAAACTAATACTTGCAAACCTTTTACATTTGAGAAAAGAGGGAAGGTTTGAAATTACAAAATCAGCTATACTCCTGTGAGTCTGATCTGTCCACATGCATGACTTCGGTGAGAATTTCAAATGAAAGAAAAATCAAATTTAACTACAAATGGGTAGTGGGTTAAAATGCAAAGTGAGATTATTGAAGTAAACTAACCACATATTTTGAGAAGATAACTGTTTCTCTAAGTGTAGAAGAACTAGTCTTTCTGGATTTCAGTAAGGAATTTAGCATGATGCCACCTAAATAATATTTCTGAGTAGTATAAAACGAAGTTCTGAGAGCTGATCTCAGGAAAGCAAAGTTTCCATTTTACAGCTACTTCTCAAAGGAGACTGCATTTCAAAATCAGAGGTCCTATACAGCAAACAGATTCCAGCACGGAAACTTGATGTTTGCCTTATTTTGAAAAGTTGTAGACTTCATGCAGTTATTTGCAACAAAGAAATACTTAACACCACCAGGATAATATCAAAATTTGCTGTCTTCAGAATTTAGAGGTTTTCTGCAGCTGATGTATTTAATGTATATTATAGACTGGATGGACATTTCTTTCGTATTCTCCTTTCTTACGAATAGAATATAGCTCATGGTCTTAGATTCATTAGGATATAAGCAAGAGAAAAAAGGAAGAAACAGAATCTGTACTCTATTACTTCCACCAAGATGACATGAGTAAAAGTCTAATTTTCTGAGAAAAGTTATTTTAAAGTTTTGAGAATAGAGCACTAGATAATTCACCATTTTTATTCTGAGACTATTATGTTTATCCTTTGGTTTTAGTGGAGTTGGCATGCTCATAAATCCCACCTTCCTCTGGCTGTTATTTCTCTCTGGTAAATTATTTTTTTATTCACAAGGCAATAAAAGGTCACTGGAAAGAGGAATATAATATTCGCTCTCATAAAATAAAGTTAAAGAGTATTTAGCATTTATATCTTTCCAGGGCAGTAAACAAAATATGGTTTATTTGACTCAATGAAGACCTATGATACCGAAAGAGATAAATCTAATGACTTGCTTTAACAGAGTAAGATAAATCTTTCAAGACAAATCTTCAATAATGCCATGTTGTTCCTGTGGAAGTCCACTGGACAATTATACATAGGTGTCCATAGAAAGAGCAGCACTTTGGCTCATACCTGCCAGAATTATTTATGAGATGCACAAGCAGATTTCTTAACCACTTCTGGAAGTGCAGCACACTTCTAAGGTGCTAGTCTATTAAATTATAAAAGTGAAACATTGCTTAACAAAGTTTAGTACTAAACTTAATCATAAAATTGCAGGAATAACAGAGATTCTCCATTTTTCATCAAGTTTTATTTTGACTTAGGGCTGGTTCCTGGGGTGTATTTTTGAGAATCAAAGCAAATTCATTCATTTTGAAAGGAAAATTCTAATCTGCTTAGTAGGAAAATTTAATTCTGCTTGAGATACTTCATTTAAAAAAATAATACAGCAGCTAACCAACTAAATGTACCTAAATGTATACTACAGCTAGAATAAGCCAGAATTTTTTAGAACAGAATTGTACGTGAAATTACAGTGAAAGAATGCATAATAAATTATGCTTTGCATTTTGCAACTACAATATGCACTTTAATTTTCTTTTTTATGTGGTTTCTTCATATTTACATTCACACAGGAAGGAAGGAAGGAAGGAAGGAAGGAAGGAAGGAAGGAAGGAAGGAAGGAAGGAAGGA
>Ga0065711_1036760_pt1 | contig 20618 bp, 21 predicted proteins | sample Hoacrofraction12_FD_59098 | JGI IMG/M metagenome (GOLD analysis project Ga0065711, IMG submission 59098) | Hoatzin crop microbial communities from Cojedes, Venezuela - Epithelial fraction 12 v2 (version 2) | ecosystem: Host-associated > Birds > Digestive system > Esophagus > Crop | place...
GGGGGGGGGGGCAAGATCTGAGACATTGATGATGTTGCTTTGTAGGTTCAGAGCAGCAACACTCTTTAGAGCACATGTAGAATGCCAGCTGGCAGTCGCAGTGCCTATTCTTTTGACAATTAACATTTTAGCTCTACCTGAACTAGAGGTGGAGTCTATTGTAGGTCAAATACCAGAGGGATCCCAGACTCAGGGAAGTGCTGAGTTGCACTGGACAAGGGGAAGGTGTTGTCCTTAGACTGAGGTAAGGACTCTGCTTTGCTCTAATGCTTCAATGCCTTTGCTCAGTACAAAAATCTCAATTTCTGTGTAATGCAAAGCATTTTTCCATCCTAACAGGTTCTCTTGATCTACTTCTGCCTCTCAGCTGATACAGGCTTTCCTAGTGGTGGGCTGGGCTGTTTATAGGAATTCCTCTGAGAGATACAGCTGGCAGAGATGTTGGTTTTTCTCTCTGAAGCTGCAAGTGTTACAAGCTGTATTTATCTGTATGCTGCCAAGACCTTTCCAGGTGTGATCACCCCATGGCCTTGCATTCACTGGTTTGGCCCCAAAGCCTGGGAGGAAGTGCCTTGGCCTTCTTGAACCTGTAATTGGCAAAAAGGGCTGGGTGGATGGTAACTAGAAACAGAAACCAAGCCATGTGGCTGCCCTGCAGTCCCCCAGTGCTTTGTCAAGATGACCCCAATTTAGCGTCTCGATCCAAGATGGGGTTGGCGAAGCGCTGGCAGAAGGATGCTCCTGCCAGACGGGAGTGCCAGGTGAGCATCGCTCTGAGGTGTCACCCTGAGTACGAGGAGAGGGTGGGACGGGAGCGGTCTCCAGGAGGTCTGTTCCTTTGAACAATTGGTGTGACTCCCTTGCGTGTCTTTCAGAGAGGGCATGCACCAACCACTGTGGACCCCTTGCCTTCTTGCTGCAAGCAAGGATCTCCTGAAGCGATGCTGGAGCAGGAGTCTGCTGTGCAGGTAGAAGGGGGGAAGGGGCGCGTTCATTGTACTGCAGTAGGCTCCAGGCCCTCTGCAGAGCCTGGAGCTGCTGTCACTAGACCTCATTTGCCACTTAAGTTCCATCTCAGTATCTGTCATTTGGGACTGTGCCCAGCCAAGGTCTGCAGAGACCAGTGACCGATCTGGGGTCTTTCTGCTAATTGCCTCTGGCCCAGCCTGCTTTGTGGAGCACAAACCAAGAGACAGTGTGGTTCTGGCCACAGAGCTGCTTTATTTTGCTGTGTATTTCAAACTTTCATCTTCCCTTCTACTGTTTGAAGAGCAGGGTTCACGCACATGGGCTCCTCCCTGTTTACAGCTTACAGATATGTTTATGAAGTGTGCCTCAGGCATGACACTCGCTAAACACTTCGTGTCCAGCCTGGCAGCTCTCCCCAAGCCCCTGACGTGGGACAACCTCTAATCTCCAGACTCCAGGCAGGAGCCTCCCCGTTTGCCAGCATGCAGGCAGGCAAGTGTGAGTAGTGATAGGGTGCAGTTCTGCTGCTGATAAAACTCTTCCAGACTGGCTGCTCACACTTGGTTTGGCTGCAGCATTCAGTGTAAGTGGGCTGATCAGAGCTGCAGACCCTGGCTGTCCAGGGTGCGCCGACTTTCTCCTGCAGCGATGCCATGCCTGCATTACTTGAGGGTGAGTACTTACGCATAGTAAGGTGCTTGCTGGGCAGCTCTAGGGGGAGAGGAATCAGGCTGGTTCTCAGGGTGCTGGTTTGCACACGGGAGTTTAGGTATATCCTGGCGAGTAACGTGGACTCAGGTCTGGTCCAGAGAAAATGGCTCTTGGCCGAAATCATTGCAGCTAAATGGACCATAGAATGGTAGGGGTGCTGCCCTTGCTATGTCTCTGGGAACTTGCCTAAGGTCACGCTGGGGGCCAGTGGCAGAGCCTGGTGTTGAATCCAGAATGGCCAGGTGCACCTGATGCTGTACTCGCCTTGCCCTTCTCACCACTGCTTTGTTGGCAGAAGGGAGATGACCCCAAGTATTGGGTTTTTGTGCTATTGTAATGGTAAATGTTGATTTCTGTGTTATCATCTTTCTTATTTTACCCACCCGAAGGTCTGGTACAGGTGCGCAGGATGACGTTTCTTTCTAGGCACAGTGCTGCACTAGCTCTGCTGAGGAGCAGGTGGCTGTGCTGCTACAGCTTTGCTCGCATGTCCTCACCAGGGATCCGCTGGCAGAGATATATTGCCAGGCGTGTGCTTCAGGTGCTTTCCTGTCAATGCTTTCTTCTCTGCATGGCTTCTGGAAGCTGCGCCCCGAGCGCTGGCCAGACCAGCCTGGCTGAACGCTGCTAGCAGTAAATCTGTTGCAGCCATGGCGCAGAGACTGTACTGCGATTCCTTAGAGCATGCAGACGCTAGCAGAAAGCCCCCTTCTCAGAGCTTTTGGTCGTGCAGGTAGGCAAAGCAGGTGTGGACTAGCCGTGCTGAAGCAGAGGTAGAGAGTGAGTCAAAACAGATTGCAGAAACTAGGAGCAGTTTATAAGCATCGCTAGAAAAGAGGAGGAATTTTCTCCACAAGGCACCATGGCAGACCCTGATGGCATGGTCTGGACTCCAGCACATCTCTTGGGTGCAAGGGCACTGCCCAGAGCCCAGGGCAGGCTAGAGGCTGGTCTGCAAGGTGTGCCTGAGTCCCAGGCTTGCATCCGGCGTGCTCAGAGCGTGTCTCTGCTTTCCCCCTTGCACCAGCAACCTGCTAGAGCTCTCTCAGCTCCACAGTGTCCATCACACACACCTGCCTGAGCCATGTCATTGTTTAAGGAAGGAAGTGCATTAGGAAAGTAGGAGATAAAGAGCAGTTATAGTGCTTCTGCATCTCTCTCAGCAGCTGTAAACCCTGTTGTTAGAAGAGGTGTAGTGCCTGAGCAAAAAGCTCTCATGTATTGTCTTTAGTCACAGTCTATATATTTTCTGGTGAGGTAAAAATAGCTTTTCTTTTTCAGGATATGCAGAGAGCAGAGGCTCCTGCTAACATCAAAGGAGAGTGACAGCTTTCCCCTGGGTGTGCGTGGCCTCAGCTGGCAGGACCAGTAGCTGTGTTAGTTCTTGCCTTGCTTTGGCTCTGTGTGAAAGGAACAATGTCCTGATCTCCAGCTCCCTGTTCAGACCTCTGGACCAGCTCCTGTTCTCTCCATTCATTGCTGCTGGACCCAGCACTATACTTCATTAGGGAAGTGATGGTTTGCAAACGGCAGAACAAGATCTTGATGCTACTAATTAAAAAATCCATTAGTAGCAAGTGGGAATTGACAGAGGGAAGCTTTCATAGAGCTGTAGGCTTAGCACAAGGGGATCCTTATCAGAAGCATCAGTCTGCTGTGTAGGGGCAGCTCCCAAGTCCTTGCTCTGTGCAGATTAAGCTGTTTCTGATATCCACCCTCTTCACAGTCTTGAACCTGTTCCCGCTTCAGCAGCTAGCAAAGGGGACCTATGAGGGGGGAAGGAAGGAGCCAAAAGGCGACGCAGATGTTGTCTGTATCTGAACATGCTCAGCAGGGACCAAGTTAACCTTGGCCCTGAACTGCATGCTAATGACAGTCCAGAACTACCTCTCTTGTTAAGAGTGCATAAAAATGGGCTTTCTGAAAGCTAGTTACTTACGATTATGTAATGATGGAGGAGCCTGGTGCCTTTGCCTGAAAGCTTGCCCCCGCTTCAGTACTGTCAAAATGCTAACTGGCAAGTTTCCTCCCTTCACGCAAACCTGCCAGGGGCCCTCCTTCTTCTGCTTTGGGATTTCTCCTCTGCCAGTTGTGCTGAGTTCTCTTCCAGCTCTAACAGCCCCTCGATGCAGGAGCATGAGCAGGTCTTTCATTTCCTGCATGCTCTGATTCACCTGCTGTGAGATGGTTGGGCTGCCCCTTGCATTCTGGTCTGGGGATCTTTGCTGGGTGTATAAGCCATCGGCCTGTGTGGTACATGCCTTGGGGAGGCCTGCAGCTATTGTGAAATCTCCACTCAGCAGAAGGGAGCACGGACAAAGAGTTTGCTCAGGCTAGTGCATGAAATGAGAACTCGCTTGGCAGATGCCTTCCAGAGATGACCGCTTGTGCCTTGGCTCTTATCAGTCCCAGCTGCGGAACTGTCCTAGATCATGTGGGCAGAGGTGAGGATGGTTAGAAAATAGAACTTGGGCATATGGACTTTATCTGTCTTAAATCATGTGGGCAGGGATGAGGATGATGAGAGAATAGCATTTGGGCATATGGATTTATCCTTTTGTCTGATGAATTTTCCCGATGCTTTTCATTTTCTCTTTCATCTGGTGTGCAGTATGTGCCTGGTAGCCGGTTCTCTGTGCTTTTTGGCTGCCTGCATGAGGCTTTGCTGCTATGGCCTCTCTGGAGGTGCTGTGCTCTGCTGAATTCTGTCTTATACTCAGAAGGCAGAAACCTGCCAGCAGGTTTTGTTTCCACTGCAGGGACCACTGAGAGTATCAAATTTCTGTGAATACAGATAGGAGAGAAAGTTCCTGTAAGGGAGACAGTGCGAGTTCTGTTTCTGGGCATTTGGAGTTGAATCTCCAGTTCGATTTTCCTGGTCTTCCTTGATCATATTAGAGAGACCCTGGATGCCATCTTTGACTGCTTTTAATCTTAGCAGCTGTTTTAGTGTGTTTCCAGGACTGATGTATTCTCATCTGATGAGAAAGGATCCAGGTTATCACCCGCAGACCCAGGCACTTGATGTCTGCAAGGCAAGGAGGTCCAGATGAACTCTGGCACCAGAGAAATCCCTAGGTTGGGCAACTGCTTAAAGTAAGCAACTACATTGATGTAACGTTTTGCTGTCTGCTGAAAATAACGCCTCAGAGTTGAGGATCGTGCCCACTACTAGATACAAGCCCATATGAGCAAAGAAATGTCAAAGCAAATGTCAAAGGCTGTTGCAAGGTTTATTGCACTACCTCCCCAGCTGGCAGCGCTGACCTTAGGTTCCAGCACCTTGGCACTAGCAACTGAAAGTGACTGGATGACCTCCTAGATGTGGGTTGGACCTTTCCGCACCATCTGAATAGGATACCCATAGCAATACATGGCTTTGGTGCCAGGATTCAGGTTTGCATCTCACTGCTGGTCCTGGGACTCTTTTGGTTGGTGGGGTGATTGTGTGCTGCCCAGCCTGCAAGGGGTTTCCTTGCTGGACCTCCTCTGTCCTCTGCTCCATGAGCCCATGTCAGTCTGGCTCTGTTTCCCCCTGTTGACTGGTGGAGTAGCCACGAACAGCAGGGAGTGTGTCTGCTTGGCAGGGCTGAAAGCCGCTGCTGCCTCCCCCAGGTAGGGCCAATGGTAAATGGTAACACAGTGCCTTCCCCTCAGCAGCAGCAGCACATGACTCTCGGGACGGACTGCGGCCCTTCTGTTGCTGTTTCTCTGCTGTTCACACAGTTTCCACATCCCAGTTCGCAAGATGCCTTAGCTGACTTTGCTCCTAATGTATCCCAGAGAAGGTGTCGCACATGATAAGGTGCTCCTGATAAGGGGTTTCAAGAGAGTGTTAGAACAATGGAGCTGCAAACAGATGCCTGCAGTGTGCAGAGCAGGAGCTGCTAAGCTCCTTGCTGGAAGGAGCACCTGGCTTCCAAAGAATACAAAAGAAACAAAAGAGTTTGAAGATGCAGAGTTATCATTAGTGGCAAAACTCATGAGACAGCAAGAAACCTGTGTAGTGGTGTAACTGGGTGTAATTGCTTTCAAGATCTTTGCTACAGAGCAGCCATAGGAAGCTTTTCATGCAGCAAAGCCTGCTGCTCCTCACTGGCGATGTGTTCCAGTAGCTAGGACTGGAACAAACAAAACTTAATGGGTGCCAGGGCTGGCAGGAGGGTGCCTGCCCCACGGATGGTGTATATGGGCCTGGCCTGCATCCTTCTGCCTCTGGCATACAGGGACTGAGGCAAAACTGCCCCACAGCCAGCTTCCCTGTCTTCCCATCCAGGCATCAGCCGAGTGGCTCAGGAGCAGAGCAGACCCAAACTTCCTGGCCGCTGGGTCTGACTGCCATTTGGCAGAAAGCGTTTTGCTCCCCAAGGCATGGGCAGTAATTTGAAAGTTTGCATCGCAATTCCTAGTCTATGGTGTAAGAGCAGCACTGTTCTTCAGTGAGACCAGAGACTCTGAAGACATGCGGCAGAGACCAAGGAAGGGGAGAGGCAGGGGCTGAACGATGTGGCTGAGAACCAAGACTCTGGGAATTCCCTGTAGTATTGCATGTTTCAATTGCAGGGCAACTCTGGCTGTGTGATGCCTCTGGGTAGAGAGTGAAGAAAATACATAATAAAGCCCATTTCAGAAAAACTCAGAGTGACCACAAGCTCCCCCACTCTTCCCTCTCTGTAACTAGTCCTGGCAGCTCTTCTAGTGGAGCAGGGAATCAGCTGGTTTCAAGCACCAAGGCACTTCATTTCTGCACGCAGTGCGAAGGTCTAGTGGGTGCTAGCAGCCCCGACTGGGGCCCAGACGGCTGGAGTCAGAGCCTTGTTGGAAAAGGCACCCAGTCCCTTTGTTTTGGCATCTTTGGCCCTGTCCATAGCAGGACATCTTCCCAGGCAGTCCCAGAGACCTGTGTGTGAATACTTGCAGTGAAGGGGTCCTGCCTCCTCTGGAGCTTCTCAGCAAGAAGCCAGCTCAACCCTTTCTCATGCCAGGTGCTGTATAAACAACGAAGGAGTTGCAGTCCCTGCTCAGGCTGCCTTGTCGCTCCAGCAGAAGAGCTGCAGATAGAAGAGACAAGTGGGCATATAGGGTAAAGAGTAGCACGATGTATGTGTGCCTTTTGCCAGTTTGGAACAGTGTGGTGACTTGCTTCTTGCCTGTCTTTGTCTCCTAGAAAACACTGTGAGATCAGCACAAGTCCCTGAACTTACTTGCACTTGGGAATCATCTATTTGCAGCATTTAGTAGCTTGTACAGAGTGGGCTCCTGGCAAATGTGGCCACATTTCACAGAAGGAGGCAATGTTGAGACCCTCCCTTCTTTTATCAGTGATGTGCAGAAGGAGTTGGTGGGAGGTCCTCCCTGGGTGGGAGTGAGAGCGAGGCACTGCCAGAAAAGATTAGAGCAGAACTCCAACCACAGCCAGGAGACAGATCAGGGTTACTGAACCTCTCATTGCAGCCCTTGAAATCCAGCCTGAGCCTCTGGTTTGGCAGAACTACCCTTAGCCATGGCTACAATGCAATGGGCTTGGTCAGGTCCAGGCTTCTCATGCTGGGGTGGAGGGGCTAGGACATTCATCCAGTGGCTGTAGTGGTTTGTGGGTCGAGACTGTGAGAGCAGGAAGACACCTGTGCATAGGAACAGAGGAAGCCACTAATCAGGGCCAGGAGAGGGAGAGGGAAAAATTTAGATTGTCAGCAGACAAGGAGACCTTTTTCCTGAAAGAAAAGAAAGAGAAGGAGAATAGAAGCACAGTCTGATGTGCTGTCTATGTTTTTTACTTTAGGAGGTCTTGGAGCACTTTTCAAAGTCCAGATCTGAGGCTTCTTCCTCAGGAATTGCTGCCAGCAGCCTCCTGACACTTCACAGCTTGAATGTCACCAAGTCTGTGGAGCATGACACCTGTGTGTAGGATTTAGCAGCCATGTAAGAGTGCAAGAGGTACACACTGTCAAGTGAGGCAATTCATTTTCTCCCCTGGAGTAGCTCCTTCCTGGAAAATTTCTAGGAAGGCAAAGGAGAACAGAAAGAAGCACTATGAACTCCAAAGAAAGGAAACCCAGTAGAGGCAGTCTCTGCATCTGGAAGCAGTTGCTGTATATCCTGGAGCACTTGGATAGCAAGTGACCTCGTGTGCACGTGTGTACAAATACTGAGGGGTGCATGTAGCATGCCCATGCTACGCTTTGTGCTTATTAGTGGATGTTAACTGCAATGTGTGTGTGTCTGTGTTTAGGTACGTTGGTGTTGTGCTGACTGGGATGTGTTTGTGTATCTTTTTGATATGCACATCTACTTGTGTCCATGGGGTCTCTGCATTTCTTACTGTCACTGCTCCCTTTTGTTGAAATTCAGGAGATGACAGTGACCCAATTGGTATTTCGGTATGGCTAGTCTAGTGTTGTCTTCATCTCTGTGACACCCTAAAGTGAAGTGAGCTGGTGTGAACGAATGCCCTCTGAGTGATAGGTAGGCAGTCCCAACATGCACTGACATCAGAAGGGCGATATGACTGCAATCTATTTCCTCTGCTTTTACCATTTGAGCTGAGCTATCCCTTCTTCTCTGGCTGCACGTGCTGTCTGAATGCTAGTGTCTGATGTCCTGCATCTCTCTGTGCATCTCTGAAAGGTGCATGCTGAGCATGGGGAGGAAGGGCAGTACCTCTGAAGCACTTGGGCTTCAGCATGTTCTCCAAGACCCTGGCCCCCAGCATCCAGAGGGCTGGGAGGGAGCCGCAACCCCTCTGCTCTGTGCTACCTGTGAAATGCCAGGCTCCTGGGCACGTCTGTGGGGCTGCTGTTTCTCTGCTGTTCCCGAGGTGGTACCTGCAGCTCTGACCCGCTCCCTGCACTTGGCAACAGTCGTCTGCTTTCTGGAGGTGTCTTGGTATTAAATATCCTGTCTGACACAATAATGGAGAGAAAATGAACAAATTCCATTAGCGGCTGGCGATCCCTGCAGGGTCTGCGTTGGAGCGAGGAGGGAGCCTGTATTTTTAGATAGAATGCGATGTAACTTACTGGCTCTATCAAAGCTGAGGAGTAGATAACCAAGGAGGGAGAGAGGGGACACCAGGCTCAGGTTTCAGCTGAAGTGCCGGACTATGGCAGCACGAAAGGGCAGGTCCGGTCCAGAAGTGGCTGTGAGTATAGAATGCACTTCTCCTTTGCATCCACAGAGACCTCTGCTTTGCTTTTTTGCTTGCTTTCTGCCTGTGCTCTCTGCTGCTGGGCGTGTTGGGGTTTTGGGAGCCCCTTTGCTGCTGGAGCCTGTAGTTTTACCGTTTTAATCTTTGCAGCTCTGTGTGTGTCCCATGGGTGGGAGAGACTGGCTGAGCTGTGCTTTGACTTTCCGAGGGGTTTGCTGTCGAAGGTCTGTGCTGTGGCTCACATGCTGGCAGCATAGCTGAGGTGCTGCCCTGTCATTGATCCTGACCCGAGATGCAGAGGCTTCTAGCAGAGCCTGGAGCTGGAAAAGCTCTTTGCATTCTTTCCAAACCATGCTATGATTCAGCCGGTTGCTTGAAGCTGTCAGTGTTTCCTCACTAGAGCCTCGACAGCACGCAGGGCTCAGAGCACAAACACGCACTTCTAAGCACAGTACTGGTGCTGTCTTCTGCCTCTTACAGTAGATCATCCTATGTGAGCAGAGCACCGAGGCCCTGAGTCGTGTCTCCTCCGTGCTCATAGCCCTCCACAAAGCCAGCAGCACTGCTGTGAATCTGGGGGCTCTTCCCAGACGGATAGGGCTCTCATCTGAGGTGGTAGCAAGCGGAGCCAGCTGGCACAGGCAGTCATACAATCAGCATGTGTTTCCCTTGCACGCAGAGGCTGCACACTGGGACAGGGCATGGTGGTGCTGCCGCCCGTCCCTCTGACCCCGTGGGCTGCCCCAGAAGGGGCCACGGCACCGAGCCTCTGTTGTGGGAGCCTGGGCTGGGTCCTGTAGCGCATGCCTGACACGGTGGGGGCAGAACACCCTGTCTGTGGGCTTTCCTTCTACAGAGGGTAGCAGGGCGGTGGGCCCAGTACATGACTACATTTCTCTGGGATAGGAGGGTCAGGCAAAAAGGATGGGCTAAGGGAGGCAGATGGAGGAGAGCAGAAGACAGCTGAGTTGAGCTGCTCCAAAGTCCAATTTCGAATGGCTGAGGCTGCAGAGAGAAGAGCCCTGAACCCATGTGGTGCTTCATCTTGCCTAGGTCTGCTTCCACTGTGTCCGCTGTGCCCATGCTGCTTCCAGCTCCTGTCCAGGAGTTTCCTAACCCTGGGTGCTCCTCTGCAGCCAGGCTGTGGGCACCACAGGATGGCCTGGGATGGGAGGATGTAGGCTCTCATACCACAGGAGGTCCCTTGGTCAATTCCATCATGAGTGGTGCAAGAGAGATTTTGATCTTCTGTTGGAGCCGAAGGCAGAGGAGTGTGTCCTGCACCCTTGCCATGGATGTCTTGCGGCTCTTTGCTGCAGAGAGCCCTTCGGGCTAGACCTAGCAGACAGACGCCAGCTCATAGTTACTGATCCAGGGTCCCAGCCTCTCAGAGCCACGTCGCTGCATTTCCACCCTGTTGTTCTCCAGCTTCTGGTGAGCCATCCCATGGTCTTCATTTGCTGCATTACGCTGCTAAATAGTGTTGCTGGAAGTATTGATGTGCCTTGCCTGGGGTGGCTGTGTTCAGCAGAGCAGGGAGGCACTGCCTTGTTTCTGTCGAGAAGGGGAGTTGTGACTTTCCTAGCTGCGGGGCGCTCAGCCAGGGTCAATATCCCCAGTGCCAGTACTCGAACTCACTACTGCAGCCACCCAGCCATTTCTGGAGGACAGCAGGGTGGGCTCACCATGACTGCAGTCTAGGCCTCATCCATCGCTGCAGTCTCTTGGCCAGGACACAGAGGCATTTCCTGGGCCACGGGAGGCTGCCATGGTTGCAGAAGTCCCTGTAGAGCTTCCTCCCTGCCCTGCCCGCAGCACTGGGATGAGCTGCAGAAGTGGCGTGGCTCTCCTGCCTCATTGCTTGGATGCCCTTCACTTGAAGTCTAGGTTCCAGCCCTGATTCTTCCTGTCTGATATGGGGCACCTCAGTCTTTCCCAGCAGCTCCCACCTTGACCTGCCCAGCCTCTGCCTTTTCTGCCTGGTCTCTGTAGTCATGTTCTCTGCAACCAAGTGAAGAGCTGGCACTGTGATGGTGATGGGGAAGAGCCAGGGGGACTCTGAGTCTCATAATTTTTCTTTTTCCCCCAAGGCTGATGCTGCAACCAGTTTCTTGAGAGCTGCAAGATCTGGGAATCTGGACAAGGCCTTGGATCACCTCAGGAATGGGGTAGATATTAACACCTGTAACCAGGTAGGTGAAACCCACAGGACTTCTGATACCATCTCTAGTTCCTGTGAAAATGTGCCGTGCGGTGGCTCCACAGGGCCCAGTGACAGTCACTGCACCCCTTCCTTACACTGCTGCCTTAGGATGGAGGCAGGGAGGTTCCCCATGGCTGCTCACTTGCTCTGCTCTGCGTACCTGACTAGGAGCACCTGCCCTGATCCCACAGTCCTGCCTGCCATGGAGCGGAGTGTAAGTTGGCTGGTAATAAATTGCTTGGCAGAGGAAGTTTAAAAACTTTGTGGGAGAGGCTGCCTGTCCTGACCCCACTCCGCTCCTGCGTCTGGTATGCCTGGCTCGTGGCGGGTCATCTGGGGGTAAGACAAAAGAGGTGCTGTGTTAGGTGGAGTGTGACGGCAACTTTGCTGTCCAGAGGTGATTTCCTGGGGGTGATCTGCTCTGCAGAGGCATTGTGCGGTCTCTGGGTGCACGTGTCCAGAACTGCGGCATGCCCGGCTGAGGGGTAGGGGCACACCACCCTGGCAGATCATGGAGCCATGACTGCCAGGGCAGTGAGGGGATCCCTGGGGTGCGGGATGGAGTTTCCTGGCAGACCCCGTCCTCCTCTCACCTGCAACACCCCCCACCAGGCTCCAGGCAACCTGCAGCCCCTTAGGCACAGGAGCTCCTAGCCAGAATTGAGCTCCGGGGAGAGGCCATGCAGGGCAGGCTGCAGCATGAGAGCGATGTTTTGCTGGGGAGGCTTCTGCAGCTGAGCTGGATGGAAATAGGTCCTGTGCTGGGGAGCAAAACAGCTGACCGGAAGGCAGATCTAGACCAGTTGTCTTTGGGGCAGGGAGGGCAGCGATAGCTATAAAGATCTGGGGAACCTGGTAGTACTGGCTGGAGTGTAGCAAAGGGCATTAACAGATAAGCAGAGAGGGAGATCTGAGGCTGCTTTAGGGTGACAAGCAACTGGGACAGCTGGAAGGGCCTCAGCTGCTTATCAGAGGGCAGAGCAGATAGCTGTGAAGAGTGTAGCAGTGGCTGGAACATCATAGGAATCACTCTTGAGGATATTCCGCTTGCCTGCAGTGCTCAAGCTTTCAGATTCCCAGAAGCTGCAGCTTAACACAAGCAAGGGATGTTTGCAAAATGCTGGTCTTGGTGACCTGGGAGGTGTTGAGCAGGTGGAGCCCTTGCTAGCCCAGAGCAGAGACAGGTTTGCCCCAAGAAAGGAGAGCTGCAGGCACCGAGGAATTGCTTGCACATAGTTGACAGAATGCTTTGTATCTGTGTAGCTGCCATATGCAAGCGGCTCAGCCTGAATTGGGGTAGGTGCTGTAGACTCAGGGGGCTTGGGCTGAGCAGAGGAGACAGACCGGCTGCAGTCGGCCGCTTTCTGGAGCAGAAATGATGCTGGGGAGGCTGACTCAGCAGGTAGCACGAACGTATATTCACCAGGTTCAGTGTCAAGTCCCCAAACCAAGCGTAGTTTAGGCCTACTGATATGTGCACTGCAGCGGCCAGTGCAGTTACTGCAGACGGGTTCCCCCAGGAAATGTCACCCTCTCCTTTTCTTTTCTGACTGGTGGTACCATGCAGGGACGCTGGGCTTCTGCAGGCCTCTGGAGCACACTGCAGCTTGCATTCTCCTCTCTGGGACACTAGATGAGGTTTGGGCAAAGCTCAGGAGATACTAATTTTGTTATCTCTGTATTATCTGGATTATTAGTTCATCACCAGTATCCAGATACACTTAAAGACTTCTGTCCTGGGGCTGTGTGAGGACATACAGAATTTAGATCAGAGGGGTCTTATGGGGAGAAGAGGTAGAAAATTTTCCATTTCATAGTCCTTTGAAGATGAGTTTTTCCATGTCCTGTTGGTGGGTTAGAGACTTTGACTCCATAACCGTTTTGGAGATGTACAGGGTTTGAAAAGAGGAGAGGCCATGTGACACGCTCTTAGCACTGGGCTGCAGGACTTGGCTTGCACTGGGCACTGAGCAGATTGCGTGCTTACGCCTGGCGGGATCTTCCAAGTTGCTGTGCTTCATTTCAGAATTTGGCCCAGTCATTAAACCCAGCTGCTGCTCCCTTAGTCTCTCTTGTGGGAGCAGAAGCCCCTGTAATTCAGCCACAGCAGCAGGTCAGTTGCTGGAAGCAGTCACACTGCTCCTGCTTCCAAACACTTAGCTACAAATGAGCAGAGACAAGTAGGTGTTTAATACTCTCACTGCTCCCTTACAGAGCTCTGGGAAAGCAAGTCACAAGGAGCAGGGAGATCCTGCTGCTGACGTCTGTGCCGCTCTGCTCTCCCGGAAGGACTGGGGATGCTGCCGTGTGCAGCACATTCATGTATGCCCTGTGCGTGCTGAGGCCGAAGCAGAGCCTGGCAGGGAAAATTGCCTTACTTTGCCTGTTCACAAGAGGCTCAGAGAACTCCCTCCTGCCGGTTTCTGTGGGTGTCTGGAGGAGAGGGGCGAGAGTAGTTGGGGGCTGTGTTTGGCCATGCTGGCCTGTGCCTGCTGAGATGGGAGACTCCACAAGCAGAGCACATCACAGACGTCCACTCATTTCTGATGACAAGCTTAAAAGCAGGGGGAGGATTTCTACATCCACTGCTCCTGTACCACTCCAGTGCAGAGAAGTATGTGGTTCTGGAGAGGGGTCTGCAAAGAATTAAAACAGAGAGACCCAACCACGAGCTAAAGATGATGGCTTTGAACTTCTTCCTCACCCAGAGAGGTCAGTCATCAGCTGTCTCCACTGACTGACTGCAAGTCCTGTTTCCAGCCAGATTTCTGGTGCTGGTGAGGGAATGTAACACCTTCACAGGGAGCATGTGGCTGCAACGATATGAGGCACTTCTTTCAGTGACGTCTTTGCACTGTTTCCTGCCATCTCCCTGAGGTTAGATGGCACTTTGGGGTTTGCTTCCGAGGAATATCAGACCTGTGGGAAAGGTCCAACCTCACATGTCCTGTATAGAATAAAGAGGGATATATGTGGTCAGACCTATCCCACAGGCCCTGTATTCTTACTCAAGTGCAGAGACCTTGACATGCCATCTGATCTTCATCCCACCGAGTTCATCCCCTTCATGACTGCCATCCGCATCAATGTCTTCATCATCTACCTCTCTCATGTTCCGAATTCCTGCACACTCCCATCTCATCTGTGAGGAGCTGGAAGCCTGAGGATGAGTGCGCCTTGCTGCCAGGACCCTCACTAGCAGGGAAAGCGTGGTGCTAGCACACGGGTGCCAGGAGGTAGTCTCTGTTGGGGTGGCCAGTCACAGTCCCGATGGGCAGTCCAGGGCAGGGCCCTGCTTTGGTACAGGCTAAGTGCAAAGTCCTGCCTTATTGTGTTTTTCTGTAGGGCTGCGTTTGTCACACCGACAGCCAGCAACTGGGATTTCTGGGAAGTGTTTGCAGCACTTAGTGAGGGAAATGCAGCACCTTTCGAATTAAGCACATCCTGTGGCGGTTTTGGGTCAGATGAGCTGTCAAGCCAAAGCAAATGTGCAAAACAGCCTGTGTTGTTCCTGGAGCAGAAATATCGATGGGCTGCTGGGAAACGATCTTCTGCAAACATTGCACTTATTGCTGTAAGGCCAGAGAATAATGATTCCTCACAGGTTTCCAGCATTGAAAAAGTTATTTGTGTATCCCTTGCATAAAAGGGTGTATGTGCTGAGAAAAGCAACCGAGCATCCATGGTGTTGCACTCCAGGTGCTTGTTGCGTGAGCGTAACCAAGAAAGAGCGTGTGTGTCTGTGGCCACATATCCAGCTTATGAGCTCATGAAGGTAAGGGTGTCGGTGACCATAGGCAAGGGGTTGTCTAGGTGTGCCTTAGTCAAAGAAGCTGGGCTTGACCGAGGTGATGGGCTCAGTGTAGCCAGGCCTGGTTGGGGAGCATTTCCGTTTGGTGGCTCTGTTCTGTGGGTGTTGCAGCATTCCCACTTCATTTTCCCTTGGAAGCAGACCTTTTGTCCTTGAGGCTCTAGCGGACTGTGGAGTTGGTGTGCGGAAGAAGCCTGTGGATTTTTAGGTTTTTTGCTCTTTGTGCTGTAATCAGAGTTGAGCGAAAGAATCTGTGACTCTCTGACTGTGAGAGCTGGTACTTTGAATGAGAGAGGATGGAAAACCTTTTTCCAGTACGATAGCTCTTTTGAAGCTGTTCTAAGTTTAACTGGAGTGTTGAGGGCTGAAACTGGAGCTTCTCCGGGCATTTTCTGCTGCCCTACCTATATTCGGGTGGGGATGAAACAGTTCTGTGAAGTGACCTTCCAGCACTCTTCGGGAGCTGAAACAGATGGTTGGGAGGTGGAGTACTTGGGCAGGACTGTGTGCTCCTAGGGAGCTGGTGGCTCTCTGCCACGTGACAGCATTGTGTAGGGGTGAGTAAACATAGTTCATCCACACGGGAGAACTGAGGGACAACAGAAGTTTGCCTTATGGGGAAGAAGTGACATCTGAGTTTGCCTGCGAGTATTTAACCTCTTTTGCCAGCAGATACCCCAGCCCTTTTGTTCACATCTGGGAAGCGGAAGAGGGTGTCCGAAATAGTGGCGCAGAAGCTGTCTCGGCAGCCTCTAGAGTGCTGACTGGCCGGACACCACCTTCTGAGAGCCCAGGGATGCTAAAGAGCACTGGCCAGCCCTTTGCTCCTCGTGCTCGGGTTCCATGTGTAGGAAAAAAGTGGGCCAAACTGGGGCACGTGCAGAGATGTTCCTGAGAAGTCACTTCAGTTGTTTGGGAGCTTCCTGGAACTGGTAGAGCTTAGCAGTGGCACAGCCAATACTTTCTCTGCACCCTTTGCTGCAGCTAAACCCTGAGAGAGCAAAGCCAACCCTCTGCTGAGCATGGGCTGCAGGGTGGGTCTGTTGGTGGGCAGCTGCAAAACCAGGAAGGAGCCAGCTGCTGGACTGGAAGCTCAGCACTGGTGTGAATTAAATTTGGCTGCTGCTTGATAAAATCATTGTCACGACAGCTCTGGTGCATCCTCACTCTGGGCCATATACAAAGCTCAGCTCTGTGCTGTAGGTTTGAAAAGCCTGACTGCAGGCAGGCGATCGTGGGGAGGGGCACCCAGGGAAAGTCACTTGAGCAAAGACAGGAGTTGATGTCAAGGTTGTGTCATGAGCAGGGAGGACTGAAACAGCACCTGTGGCCCCAAACACACACATGCTGAGCTGTGGTGCTACCCATCCCCAGGAAATTGTCTACAGGGGCTGCATGTTTTGCTCGTGAAGAAACCTCCAGCATTAGTCAGCAGCTCAGCATTTGCTGCATGCAGTTGCCCTGGCAGCAAGGAGCCAGTCGTGGCTGTCGTCCTGGATGCCAGCGCAGGGCTCGAGGGCAAGGCAGAGGCTCTTTTCCCACCAGCCTGGGCTTTCTCCAGCGTGGGCCAAGTGCCCGCAGCTGTGTCTGCACAGGAGCTCAGAGCAGGGGGTTTCCCGGAGAGCCCCAGCCCCAGCAGGTGACTAATACCCCTCTCCCACCTTTGCCCCCTCCAGAATGGGCTGAACGCTTTGCACCTGGCCTCCAAGGAGGGCCATGTGAAGATGGTGGTGGAGCTGCTGCACAAGGAGATCGTTTTGGAGACAACGACCAAGGTGAGGACAAGGGAGCCTGGTCACATTAGTCACAGCTCCGCACCCTGCCATTGCTGCCAGGCACACCAGCAACAGCCGAGCAGTGAATCATGCTGTTTGCTCTCAGCCCCTGGGACGGCTGTGCTGGTGGCAGTGCTTCTGGGCTGGGGCATGGGGACCAGGCTCTGACTTCAGCACACCCGAAGCCATTCTGGGCACCTCTGGGTGGACGGGAGGTTCCTCTACCCCGTGGGGACCACTGTGAGCTCAAGAGGCGACTAACAGAAGCCACAGTGTGTGCTAGTGCTGTCTTTACTCACATCTCCTCCTGGCGCTGGCTGCCAGCTCAGGTCAGCCCTCGCTGCCCCAGGGCAGCCCCTTTATGCTGCAGCACTGAGATGGCCTCGGTACTGTTGTCACAAGCCTGGAGAGCTCTGGTTCTCTGTAAATAACATAGCATTCTCTCCTTGCATCACCACGGCGGGGTGTGGTTCTTGCTCGATGACAAGCGAGACAACAGCACAGACAAGCAGAGCTGACAAATGAGCCTCCTTCAGCACCGTCTGAAGGGCTGTGAGAACAGTAGGGGGCCTGGCTTGCCACCTCCCCAGTGCTCTGGCAGGGCTCGGGTCACAGAGCAGAGTCTGGCTTTCTGCCACACCACCCAAAGGCACAAGTCGGAAGAGCCTGTCTCTGCATTTTTCAGCCTGCTTGTCATCCCATAGCTCTGCTGGGGTGTCTTGGCTACCAGGGTGCACACTGCAGTGTTGCCTGAAGACTGCCAGCTCAACTTCCCCATCCTCCCTCCCCTCCTCATCTCTCGGTGCTGGAGATACACAGAGCCTGACAAAGCATACAGCTTTTGCTGCCAGTAACTTCGTGGGAGAGATGAAATCACTTTCTTCCCTGGCCAGCAAATGTGAAGCATAGCTGCCTGGTCTATAGCAGGGATGGGGCATGGAGCAAGGGTTGCATGGCCCCACAGGCTTCCCCTGTCCAGACACTCTGTTTACACGTGTTAGCACATGTCAGGCCCATCTTCCCCTGGCATCCTGCTCTGCTCCAGCCCCTGAGCACTGCTCTGTGGTGTCTTTCAGAAGGGAAACACAGCCCTGCACATTGCTGCCCTGGCTGGACAACAGGACGTGGTCCAGGAACTGGTGAACTATGGGGCCAACGTCAACGCGCAGTCACAGGTAGAGTGACCTGGGCTGGGGTGGGAAAAGCCCCCAGCATGCATGATGGTGGTGTCCTTATGGTGGGAACTGTGCCCAGCATGGGCCCTGCAGCAGCGCTTTACAGTTTTTCTCTAGCCCTGTTCAGGGGCAAGGGCTGCTCTGACAAACTCTTCAAAGAAGACAGGTGTGCAGGTGGTGGGGAAGGAGCCTTGAGGGATATGGGGAGACCATCATGGTCTCTCTGCTGAGGGAGTCCATGGCAGCATGCACAAGCACACTAAACTCGTCCTGGGAGGACTCATGGCCAATGCCTCCCTGGCACAGCTATGGGGTCCCCAGCAAGCCTTGCAGCTGCACACTGTGCCTCCCTTGTTCTCCGTTCTTGGGCCTGGTGGGGCTGCAAGCTCTTCAGCTTTTTCCTGATGGGAGAAATGTCCCTGAAGCAAGGGAGAGTAGTGGCAGTGAGTGGAAGGCAGTGTCTTCTGGGTTGACTGTTGTTGTGAAGCATCCCTTCATTCTTTCTGGATGTGGAGAGCCTTGGGCTCCAGCTCTCTCTGATTGCTCCACCGTTGCCAGATTTTCCTGTTTCCCACCTACACTGTGTATACTTTTGCCCCAGTTCAGTGGGCTGGGGGTGTGGCTGTTGATGGGGTGTAGGTCTGCAAGGAGCTTGAGAAACTCGAGGAACGGTTGTGTTGATGTGCATGGCCCTGTGTTTGCAGAAAGGCTTCACACCCCTCTACATGGCAGCGCAGGAAAACCACCTGGAAGTTGTTAAGTTCTTGCTGGAAAATGGAGCCAACCAGAATGTAGCCACAGAGGTGAGATCCTTGGGGAGGACTCCAGGGCCCTGCTTGCTGTGGCTGCTGTTGGATGTGCCCGGTGCTGCCATGGCTCCTCGGTTCTCCGCCTCTCACCTGCCTCTCCTTGGCAGGACGGCTTCACGCCACTAGCTGTGGCTCTGCAGCAAGGGCATGAGAACGTGGTTGCTCACCTTATCAACTATGGGACAAAGGGTAAGGTCCGCCTGCCTGCCCTGCACATTGCAGCCCGCAATGATGACACTCGCACAGCTGCCGTGCTGCTGCAGAATGACCCCAATGCTGACGTCCTCTCTAAGGTGTGTGGCTTTCCCATGCTGTCTCTGGGAGCTTTCCCACATCCCCATGGAGAACAGCAGCTTGGTATGCTGTATTTATCCATCCTTTCAGCAGGGAGTATGTGTCTGGCTGGGCTGATCCCTCCTTCTTTCCCCTAGACTGGATTTACCCCCTTGCACATTGCAGCCCACTACGAGAATCTCAGTGTGGCCCAATTACTGCTGAATCGTGGAGCCAGTGTCAACTTCACACCCCAGGTGAGTGCAGAGTGGGAAGGCTGCTGGGACTGGGACTGCTCCAGCACCAGAGGAGGTTGCTGTGCCTCCTTTCTGCGTAGGTGCAGCAGCAGCTGCCAGGGTACACTAGTGAGGTGGGATCATGCAGAAGGTAGCACACTCATGCATGTCTGGGAAGTTGCCATTAATAACCAGTGTGGGCCTTTTCTACTGTGTCTCCTCTGTCGGATGCAGCCATGCGTCCCTGGAAGCTCTTGGGACCTTGTGTCCAGGCTGAGGGAAAGCTGGTGCTGTCGCTGCAGGGCAGAGGTTATAGCCCATGCAGTTGCCGTGCCTCTTCCAGCCCCACGGGTGCAGCCAAATCTGTGAGCTGGTGCTTTCTGTGAGCTCTGCGTAGCTTCTGTCCACGCGGGAGCGGGTGCTCACCCTCTCCCCCAGCCCTGTGAAACAAGCTGTTCCTCTGCACCTGCCGTGGGCAGGGACTGAGCTCTGCCCTGCCTTCTGTCCTTTTTTCACCCCCTGCCGCTGTGCAGCCCCGCAGGGGAAAGAGAAGGGGTTGCTCCCTCTAACAGACTGCCATTCCTCCTGGCAGAATGGGATCACTCCCCTGCACATAGCCTCCCGCCGGGGCAACATCATCATGGTACGGCTGCTGCTGGACCGCGGGGCCCAGATAGAGACAAGGACCAAGGTGAGACTGCTTCTGAATCCCCAGCAAGTACACAGGCTGTCTCCCTCCCCGAACTCCCTGTGTCCAGGGAGCAGTGCTGTGCTGCACTGCGCAGTGATGCCATATGAACAGCTTGCTGGATGTGTGAGGGAAGGTCCCTGGTGCACTAAGGGAATGGACCAGTTTTTTGACTGGTGCGTGTAGAAGTGAGAGGAGGCTGCATAGCTACAGTGGCTATGAGGGCAGGCTTGCTTTTGCCTCATTTTGCAAACAAGTCCACAGTCCCTGTTACTCTGCTGCCGGAGGAGCTGTGCCCTTCCTTGCCCACGCTGAGCCCTTGAACCCTTCTCTCTCCCCAGGATGAGCTGACCCCTCTCCACTGTGCAGCTCGCAATGGACACGTGCGAATTGCAGAGATCCTGCTGGACCACGGGGCTCCCATTCAGGCCAAAACCAAGGTGCCCATGGGACTCTGTGGGGCTGTGCTTGGTGCCAAGTCCCAGGGCAGCACAGGGGGGTAACAAACTGTGCACGGTTGCTGCATACCACCCGTGGCTGGGCTGGGGCTGCGTTTTTGGCCTGACAAGGAGCAAGGAGCTTCCTGACCTCCTCCTTGGCCCTAACTGGAGCCGTTTGCCTGAGGGCTGCATACTTCAAAGGGCCCAGGCCTGGGAGGGGGATGGCCTGGGGACAGCCTGCCCCATAGCAGCAGCTCTTCAGGCCCTGCCCTCTGTTCGGCATTGCTCCTCTGTAAGTCTTGATGAGGGGTTTCAGGCTCCTCTCCGGTAGCACCCAGGGGAACACGCCATCCCTCTGCCCCAGAGCTGCGGCCAGGGGAG
>Ga0065711_1005306_pt1 | contig 20614 bp, 7 predicted proteins | sample Hoacrofraction12_FD_59098 | JGI IMG/M metagenome (GOLD analysis project Ga0065711, IMG submission 59098) | Hoatzin crop microbial communities from Cojedes, Venezuela - Epithelial fraction 12 v2 (version 2) | ecosystem: Host-associated > Birds > Digestive system > Esophagus > Crop | place...
CCCAGGCGGGGCTCGGGGGGCGGCCGGGGCTGCCGCGGCCCTCGGGGAAGGAGAGGGGGAAGGAGGAGCGCGGGCGAACCGGTCTCACCGGGCGACGGGGCGGCGGCTCCCGGCATGGCGGCCCCTCGCAGAGAAGAGCCTGCCTCCCCCTCCTCCTCCGACGCCGCAGAGGGGTTGCTATGGGCACAGCGCGCCCTGCCCCCGGGAGGAAATGGCGGGCAGGGCGGGGGAGCGGCCATGGCGGCTCGACGGGCGCGGCACCGGGGAGCTGGCGTCTCCACGGGCTGCTGCGCCTTCGCGGCGTTCCCAGGGCGCAGCATTTCCCCTCCCCGGAGACGCCCGACCCGCCTGTGCCCCCCCCGCCCCGAGGCAGCCGGCCCCGGCGCGCCTCACCCGCTCCCGCCGCAGCGGGACGCCGCCAGGTCGGCTCCATAAACCCTCCTGTCGCAACTCGCAGGTCTCTCTTGTTCTGTCCCTTTTCCTAACAGCCTTCTGCGTACCTAAGGACATCCCGTCGCTGCTGCCGCTCTGCTCGCAGCATGCCAGGACACCGAGGGCAGCAGCAGTCCCCTCCGCGGCCCCACCAGTGCTTCTGCTCCTCTGCGCTTTCTCTCATGGAAAGGTGTTTTAGAGGCTGGCATCTGGAGCGGGGCACGCTGCCAGCGGGAGCTACAACCCGAGCAGGAGAGTCCAGGCATCAACTCGCCTGGTAGCAGCTGCTCGCAGCCTGGCAGCCCCTAGAGCCTTCCCAGCCGAGTGTGGCTACTCCTGTCGCACACTAAGGGCGAATTCCCCTCTCCCCACATCCCCGCTGCAAGGCCAGCACGCCAGGACGGTGACACTGCTCTCCCACTTCTAGCGCGCCTGTCTTGCTCCCAGCAGCTTTCAGCATACACACAACTGCATTACTCAATACACACGCCTGTATCCTTTCTTCCCAATCCCGCAGACATGCCGGCCACGCAAACCCATTACTGAAAGGAAAAGACTCACGCTTAAATATGTGCTTAATTTTATTTATTACATTTAAGAAATATTAACATCTTAGGATATCTGGTTTACCATCTAAGTCCAGCCATAAGCAACAAAAAAAAAAAGTTAATCATGTTTCAAGTGAGCATTCTTACATTCATTCCCCCCTGTAATGTAAAGAAAAGTTTGTTCAGCTGTATTAAATTCTTATGTGTTTGACTAATGGAAAAAAAAAATCTCATTAAAAAATGTCTTAACTACCAGGCATCCTGGTTTGTTAATTGTTTGTTGGCACTTGTGTTGACGCTCTAGCACTCCGGTTTTTTTGTTAAGTTTTCCCCTTCTACCCAGAACTGTCTTTTGGGGTTTTTTTGTTTGTTTGTGGTTTTTTTGTTTGTTGTTTTGTGGTTTTTTGTGGGTTTTTTGGTGTTTTTTTTGTTTTTTTTTAATATCTGGATATGTAAGTTTGTTCAAATAATTTTAAGAAGAAAAGAAATCTAGGGTTGTCTGTCTGAGAAGTTCCTGCACTGCTTCCCTTGATAACGCACCTATGGGATAACTGAAGTTATTTGCTGTCATTTTTCTGAATCTTATTGAGCAAAAACTCTTTTTAATTCAATTTAAACTGAAAAAAGTACAGAAACACTGTCTTCATTTGATGGTGTGCATAAATTACACTCCATATATAGCAAAAATATCTTTTATTTATAATTTACATTTCCACAAGTGAAAAATGTACATTTTTACATATACCGTTTCATTCCATTAAATTCTCACGCATCTACAGAACTTTCACACAATGACACCTGAAACTGTGCAGGCAATAAGAAATTCAAATACAAAAATGTATTTATTAACCAAACAGTAGTTGAGGCCCTGCCTCAGTTGAACATTTTTATTTCATATAAAAAGTATTTGCCTTCCAGAGTTAACACAGCAGCTCTTCTGTAAAAAAAAAAATTCATACCTCAGTTTCTTTAAACAGACTCATCAGGTTCTGTTTTTATGTCTGTAGATGCAGGTGTGCTCTCTTCTGCACAGGCAGTAGGGGTGTCATCAGGTTCTTCCTTGACTTTAGGTGAGTCACAGGACTCTTGTGTCTCTTGTTTAACAATGTTCAACATTATATTTAGTGGATTTTCTACAGGAGTCTTGCTGGGAGATGGTGTGCAATCAAATGATGTTGTCTGCAAAGTGAAAGCCAATGTAGCGTTAACACACATTAAAATAACCATTTTTAGCTTCTTATCCCTTTTAGTCTTTCTCAAAATCCAAACCACTACTATACCAAGATCCTAAGAAAACAAATTTATTTTTCAATAGCATTACTTTTTCACCATTACTTTGAAAAGGTATCATCCAAGCAGCGATGAAATGCCTAACACATTACCATGAATCATTCCCTGCTACCCCCAGGGGAACTGTAACTCCCAAAGCATTAGAAGAGTAACGCACCAACACCCATCACTCCATTTTTGCAAATTCCTACGAGTACACATCTTGCTCAACAATGCATGCATACGTGTTTGCAAACCAAGGTTTCCCTGTAGTCATGTATGACACACAGCCATCGCAGTACATCACAAGAAGAAATACATCTTAGCTAATTCTGTATTCTGAACTTGCCATGCCCAAGGTCTTCGAGCCTGAGGCAAGAGAAACGGGTAGCACGTTCTGAACACATCTGCTCCCTGCAAAGTCAGAGACCCAAGAAAACAGACTGAAAGCAAAACGCTTCAAAAAATACAAAGAAGGATTCACTTACGTTTTGGTAATCTTCGTAGCAAGATGGATGGTAAATCTGAAAAAGAATTGTTATACATTTAAATACATAAATTATAGGAGGATCACGGGTTATGAACAGAACAGTGTCAATCACACATACCACCCAATTTGACTAAAAAAACCCCAACAGTATAAGCAGGCCAAGTATGGTGTCAAATATAACTGGGAAAACATTTTGTGTATGTTTATATAGGAAAAGTTATCATACAGAAGCCTGGTAAATGTTGGGAATTACTTGTGTACAGCTGCATACAGAAATAATTAAACCAGTATCTACACCCGCATATAGAGACATTCATTTTTCTTTTCGCACTGCGGTACAAGGGAAGGCTAGTGAGCCTATCCTAATGCTAACAGGACTTCGAGCACTTCCAAAAGTGGACGTACTTCTGTACTTGGAAGCCAGGAAAGCTACCATGGGAATCCTTCAGGGAGAAAAGAGCACTTGTCCCTCCCATTTTCTTTTGCTATAATTCTTCGGGGTTTTTTACTATATGTATCATGTGTAAATAAAATCAGATTACCTTTTCATCTACTCTGATAGCATTCTTCAGATGCCACTCCTCCTCTTCCTCATCCCAGTACTGTTCAAATTGCTCTTGGCAAATTTCACAGCTCTGAAAAGTTATTGGAGTAACACAGATAAACGAGGTTATTGCAACAGTTTACTGAACATGTGAATTTCCAGAACCTAGTAAGTCAGAAATGTGTTTTTTTTAATTAAGATAAATACATTAAGACTACAATGTGATCTTTCCTCCACACTTTACAAATAACTTTAGAAAACTTTAATCAAAAATTACTTGAGTATCATTTGCAGACCGAGCAATGATCACCATCTGGCCTTGAAGACTGCTGTCACTTGAGAAAGGTAAGCTTTGCCCTTTATCTAAGAAGCCTCTGCAAAACACTTAGCAAAAATCTAATGCTGTTCTACTGTCATGTAAGACAATCCAGTACAGGGATTTAATTTTATTTATGGCATTATCTTCACTCTTCCTCTTAACCTGGAGTCTCACGTTAAAAAGGCAGAACTTTTACATGAAGTATTAACATTTTTAGTACTTTTGTGCAAAATAATCAACTCTGAGAACAAGGCACAAAAGGTACTTTTCAAAATTAAAACAAAGACCTTCATGGATTGATAGCTAGTTTCTTAGCGGCTCAAGCATGTAAAACTAAATTGTAATTCTACCAACATTCCTATCTGATTACAACAAAAGCTCATCTACCAAAACACAACTCTGCTGGTTACTTACTTTCTCCTAATGCCCGTCTCCTACCGAAAAGGAATTTCTGTGTAGAAGTATCTAACACCCAATAAACCCAATCATTATTTGAATGACAACGGGCCATTTCCAATTCACTTGCTCCATTTACTCTTTCTATGGAAACATTCAGTAACTTTGCCCATTTGAATTCTGCCCAAATGATGGAATGCCAATGAGTGTAGGTCTTTTTTGAACTACAGGTGCTTTATACTGTCTGCCCCTGGGAAACAACCATTACATACACAGATACACTACCCATGAAGCAGCTGCACAGAGGTCCAAGAACAAGACTTTGGTCTACACACAGGCCACTGTATGAAAGAATGCTGTGAACTTTGAAGTGTTAGATGGTTCTCAGTACCTGGGCTAATAAAGGCAAGCTGAAACTTACCTCAACTGCTCCAGCTGGCCCAGCAGGGACACTCTGAAACTCCTTCTCTTTCGCAGCTTCCTGTGTCTTCAACACCACCTCTTCATGAGCTTTTTCAAAGAATTGGCTTTTTGCACGCTCCTCCAGATCGGCTATTTCTTCAAATTCAATCCAGTCCTGAGGAAAAGGTTTTCATTCACAATCAGACACTGACAAATAGCCAGAAATGTTTAAAAAATAAATCTCAGGGAAAAAAAAAAAAAGATATCCCTAAGTACCGTGTATTATTAAATCTTACTTCATTAAAACTTCAATGCTCCTCACATGCAGCATTAGCACAATGTGCACCTTCCCACAACGCTACACTTTCTAAGCAAGTTTTTTCCAGAAAAAACACTATCCTTCAATTTCCATTCCATTCTCAGTGCAATCAAAACAGTTCCAACAGCTTCAAACCGCTTATTGTTCATTATATAATTGCCTTTTGTGTTCTGACAGGCATTTATGAAAACTACTTGAAACGTCTAAGGCATCATTGTTTACCAAAGGCCAACTCCTGTGATGATGTAAACATCAACTGCAATCCTATAGCACATGTGTAAGTGAAACACTGATTCTGGCCTGTAATTTATCAAGATATGTACTGCATTACTTACTGTTAAACTGTAGTACCATCTTCTGTGTGTAATTTTTCTGCTAACATCTTTCTCTGTCCGGTTCTGACGATAATGCCAATCTAAATGATCTGCATAAACATCTGTCTGTGAAGTAGTGAACCTCATTCCACAAGAATAACATTGAATTCCAGTGTACAGTCGATTTATAACACTATCATAACGCCTACAAAAAGGAAGAAAAAAAAAAAAAGTCTTAACATATCTTTTGAGAAGAAGCAGGTAAGAATTTTCTTAGTAAGTTACTTCATATGCCCGCTAGAGGAAAGCATGAATCTACTGCAAGGTTAAAGCACACAATGTAGCTAAATTCTTCCTGATTTTCACAACACAATCAACTGAAACATTCAAATAACAAACAGTGGGCTCATACTAACTATTAATGAGAAACACACTAGCATTGTGTTTCATACCTACTCACTTCTTCGCCTAATGGTGCAGAAAACGGTAACACTTGCATTTGGCTCAGCTTTGCAAACTACACAAAGGTGGTAAAACTAGTAGTAACAAAGGAAGAAACGCCGACTTCAATATATAATGCAACCTTGCTGAATAGGTAACAACGTGCAACTTCCGTAAAGATAGTTTTCCCAGGTTAGTTTTCCCTCTTTTTTTCCTCCCTCAAATTCTCCAAGGCTAACATAAGAAACTCCAGGTCCTCTTTGTCACAAAGCAACAATGAAAAATTGCAGGTCTTCCTACACACAGTGACACACAAAGCTCTCAGCCATCTTGGATTAACTACCTAGATACTACTGCATCATTATTCTTACTGCACTGTAAACTTATTCTACTATACGCACTGTCTAAGTTCTTCAACTGTGAAGTTAGTGAGGTCTGGAACATTCGGATCATCATTCTGGTCATCATCTTCCTCTTCAGCAGCTGGCTGGGCTGATGTTTCATTCACTTCTAGAAAGCACAAAGGTATCGTTTTACCAAAATTTCAGTAGGTCATCAGAAAGAAATTACGTGCTCCTGAAAGTTATTTTTATTCAAATATTAATAAATACAACCTCACTATGCAAAAATACAAGCATGCAATAGTTAAGTGCGTCATCTTCTAACATGATCAAAAAAAGCATACAAGATATTGTAAGTTACTCAGAATTTCAATTTAGCAAAACACAATTTCACCTCAGTCTCTGGCACCGAAATTCAGTCTCCAGTGTCACATAAACATTTCAGAAACTGCAAAAACCTGATTATAATCAGGAACAAGTTACCAAGGCACTGCACCAAGGATAAAGCCAACTGCTCTAGATAGCTGAAGTGTACAAATTAAACAAGATACTAAGAAATTACTCAATCCCACGCACTAAACTCCTTTCCAAAAACAAAGTACAGTTTAAAAAAAGATAGAGGAGTTCACAAAAGTTCTTATACTTTACACTTAGGCTTTACACTTCAGCTGTGGATAAACTGAGTAGTTAAAACATAATGGATCTACATACGTGCTGAAGTGGAATCAGTTTTTGACAGTTTGAGGATCCCTGTTGACAGCAGTTTAGCAAACAATTCATTGACATCAAGCTGTCCAAGGTGGTTATCAGGATATGAATGTGGAAGGGCTCCTAAGCAAAAACATCAACATTCAAGGAGACAAAAGGTTACCATCAGAAATTTACTTCACTTTCATCAGCATATTTCACAATACACTTCTCCTTCTCCCTCCTGTTTCTTCCATTTTTTTTATTTCAAATTATTTAACAACTCTTTTCGCTTTATGTCTAGTCCTTGGCTAATTTCTTCTCTTGCGACAGCTTCCTTCGTAATGTATTCTGAAGTGCTAAGCTGGCTGCCCATACACACATTTCTACTGGTTACTGTTTATTAGAATGCAGTCTTTTCCTTGGTTTATGCTTGAATATTTCACCAAGACCAATCTACTTCATCACCTACTTTAACCATTTACGACTTCTTAGAAGCTTTTCATTACTAACCATTCACATACTGGGAATGTTTACACACCCTGGCAAACACAAACCAGACCTACAAACCGGTACCTTCCGGAAAAGCAGACCCAACTATTTAGTTTTTAGCACAATTACATACCAAAACCACACGGTTAATGAAAACTAATGAAAGCCTTCACTGTTTGAGGGAAAACCCTGAAGAGATGAAGGTACTACAGAAACCGCATCTATGGCCACCTCACTGAGGCAGCTTCCCTTAGTCCACACAGACCTAGTACACCAGGACGTTATGAGAGGGTAATGTTTGTGGCCACTAACAAACCAAACAAGCCAAAAGAAATAAAACTATTTTGTTACGCACCTGCAGGGTTCTGAACAAAACTTCCAGGATTTGGCAAATACTGCTGACCTTGGCCATAAGGCCCTGCTTGAGCAGACATGAGAGAAACCTGTGAAAGTAGACACTTCAGTTACCATTAACTCCTACACATTTCACAATAAGCTTATATATTTTAAACTCCTTCCAGGAGTGACCCATGTCAGTTCGTTACTGAAAAGTCCGTGAACGACTACGTAACATTTCCCACTAAAAAAAATTTCAGAACACATACTCATGATGTCCAACATTTAAAATACATATATAAAAAATTTTCTTCTACCTATCAAGCCTTCAATCACATTTTCCAAACACAGTACTTCCTTTTAAATTGTTCCTGTTCACCAGAACAGAGCTCATCAGAAAAAAATTTGAGAAATTGGTAAATGTCTATTAACAAATTCCACTATTCATTCTTAGCTCAGAATTGAAATAGCATCCATTATACGAAACGCATCTGTAAAGCGGGATTCTTCAGCCAACAAGCTATACTAAGCTTCAGACAGAAAACCAGCTTTTATAACACACTTATAATAAAAACGGTGGTGTTTTTCCCAATTTACTCTTTCTGGATTTACAAAAAAAAGTTTAAATTGTTTAAAATTTTATCACATTAGAGGTTAGCAGGACACATTACCTGCTTCCGTACAATCAGTTAACTCTTCATGTTCCATGATTACCCCCCATATGAAAAACACTCTCTAAAATCTCTCATCTAATGAACAGAATGACATCATTTTCACTGATGTACAGAATCATCTTCCCCTTTTGAAGGTACCATTTCCAACACGCAACAGTGAAGACAACAAAACTCGTAAAGCACGCTGATGCCGAGATACTTTAAAAAAAAGGTAGTTCAACAATGTCCGTCAATTCCCACAAATTACAGATACCTCTTTAAAACTGGCTTGTCACCAGGACTAACAGCTGCAATAAGGCCACAGAATTGTTTTGGTCCATTCTAATTCTACACCTCTTAGAAAAATTAATCATGCATATTCTCTTACATTATCTTTCATGCTTTTGTGCAAGTTTAATGCAAACAACACAGACCTGCAATTACCTAGTTTTGTTTTGAAGTTAAAAATACTGATTTCACTGCCACATTCTCAGCTACAAAGTGACTGTAAGGTCCACTATTTTAATTCCTAGAAACAGACTCTTAAAAAACAGCAATGTGTGTCCTCCTGAATCACCTAGAAACCACTGAAGAAGGATGACTTTTTTAGCTTGAAACTGGCTCCCAGTCTGCCAGCTCTTCAGAAAAGTCTTTATTTTTTAAAGCAAGAAAAACTGCTAATTATCTACACAGAGACACTTCTGCAAGCAACCATTTAATGCAATCAGTTCTTACCTGATTACTTCCCATTGGCATATTACTGAAGTTCCCATACTGAGGGCCCTGAAGACTTTTTTCATCAAAGTAATGTCCGGCTCCTCTCAACGGGAAATTCTGTGCTCCTGGGCCAGCTGGCCCATTGAAATTCGGTCCAGGTGAACCATCAAATAGATCAGGCCTCTGGAACTGCATCCCATGAGATGGTCCGTTGTAGCCTTGGACGGGATGGTCGACAAACGGACCACCTTGTCCGTACGGTGACATTTCTAGTCTTGAGGCAGGATGGTTAGCTACATTTTCGAAACGTGCCCCTTGAAGGCCAAGGGGCAAGTCAAATCTAGAGGCTGGCTGGTGAGGTCCATCAAATCTTTGAGGTATGGCTGTATCAAATCGTGGTTGTGCCTGTTGGCCAGGCGCCCTTTCAAATCTTGGACCAGGCTGACCATGAATTCCATCAAATCTTTGCAAGAGAGAGAGCTGTCCAGGCTGACCATCAAATCCAGCTGCATGACAACCATCAAATCTCGGTCCAGCCCGACCCAGAGGGCCATCAAACCTAAGTCCACCAGCTCCCTGGTGTACTGGTCCATCAATCAACCTAGGACCTACACCCGGCTGACCATGTGGTCCTTCCAATCTGAGCCCACCAGCTGATGGTCCATGCGGGCCCTCAAACCTGAGCCCACCAGCTGATGGTCCATGTGGGCCCATAGGCTGACCATGTGGCCCCTCAAACCTGAGGCCACCCCCTGGTTGACCATGAGGCCCCAATGGCTGTAAATGTGGCCCCTCAAACCTGAGGCCACCCCCTGGTTGACCATGAGGCCCCAAGGGCTGACCATGGGGTCCCTCAAACCTGAGACCACCCCCTGGTTGACCTCGAGGCCCCATAGGTTGACCATGAGGTCCCTCAAACCTGAGACCACCTGAAGGCTGGCCACGGGGACCCTCAAACCTGAGACCAACCCCAGGTCCTTCAAATCTAGGACCACCTACAGGCTGCCCTGCAGGCCCCTCGAACCGCAAAGGCCCACCGATCTGCCCAAGAGGTCCCTCAAACCTCAGGGGACCTCCTCCACCAACCTGTCCCGGAGGTCCTTCAAACCTAAGGGCCCCTGCCAGCTGCCCTGGTGGCCCATCAAATCTCAGGGCTCCAGCTCCCCCTGCTCCTGCCAGCGGTCCGTCAAACTGAGCTGCACCTGCCCCCACCAAAGGGCCCTCAAATCTCATGGCAGCCTGTCCAGGTGGCCCATCAATTCTGGAACTTGAACCAGCAGCAGGACCATCAACAAAAGGACTTCCTTGTCCATCTACCCCAACCCTTGCAGCAGCCTGTCTAGGTGAGCCATCAAACAGAGGTCTGTCTTCCATTAGTGCACTTATCCTTGGCTTTGCTTCAATGCCTCCAAATCTTGACCCTGGACTTTCTGGAAACGGTGCTTTCTCTGCATCTTCATACCTAGCTCTTTTGAAACGTTCACTGAATGGTGATCTTGCTTCCTCTCGAACACCTAAAAAAAACAGAACAAACTCGACAGCCACTCACTAAAATGTTGCCAATCATTTTACGGCTGTAAAATAAAGCAAAAACACATACCAGCTTGCCCGAGAAGCTGTCTTTCTTCACGATTATCAAATCTGCAGATTGCATCACCATCTATTTTCTGGAACTCTGTTGTGCTTTTCCCCTGTTGTCTGAGCGCATCTCTAAATTCATCTGATTCTCCCCAGCTGTCGTAAGGATCAAAGTTCTTAGAACCTCTCGCTCCTTTAGTAGCATTTTGTTCCTCAAGTCTTCGTCTACTCTCCAGTGGCGAGAGGTTATCACCAAAAGGTCTATTAGTACCACTTACAGGAGAGTGTCTCCTTGATCTTTCTCCGAATGGTTCTTTTCTGTCAAACTGTACTCCACGCTTGGCTTTTGCTTGCTCACATTCTATTCCAGAAAGCAATGCATCAGGCAAATGATAATCCAATATGTCATCAGGATCCAACAGATCCAGCCTTGACAATGAATGCTGAACTTGTGTCCTTTTCAGTTTAGCCTTATGTTCGTAATACGTTAATTCTGCATCTGATAGAAGCGGTTTCTTCTTCAAACCACATTTTTCCTCTGTGGGGCTATCCCAGACATTGCATCTGTGCTTTCCTTCCTGATACTGGAAGAGCTGTCGGATCTGATGAGCTACCATGAGGAACTCATCTTGTGTTATTTCACCAGATGTTAAGCGTTCATTGGCCTACAATATAAAATTAAAGTTTAGACTTCTAAAAAGAAAAAAAAAGCAAACTATAACCAGGACACTTCTATGAAGACAGATTTATCAGTATTACCTTCTTTAGTAATTCTCTCTTGCTTGCAGACGTCAATTCTTTAGGAATCTGTAAATTAGCATCCACACTTAACCGGTGCTGCTGCTTTGGTGCGCGGGGTGATAAAATTCCTTTACCAGCAGGCCAGTTTTCCCGGTGTCTTTGGTGAGGGGATTTACCAACTGCTTGGTGTTCTTCACTCTGCTGTGAGCTGAAAGCAAGAATACATTTAAAACAGATTACTTCTTTGAGACATAACTGTTACATTCCTATCAGAACTGATCACGGCAAAACATCACTACCACCTTAGAAACCAAGTATGTATCATTTTCGGACGTCACTAGTAGAAGCAAGTTAAACTTATCAATTCTAACAATCTGAACATTGCCTCCCAAAGCTGACTATACTGAAGTCAGCAGCAGAATCTCCACTGACTTCAAACAGAGGTTATTAAAGAGATAGTAACTTACTTTTTATTTTCTTCCCAACCAGATTTCCACCTCTTGCCTGATTTGGATCCCTGCCAGTTTTCTGCATTCTCCTTTGGATCAGGAGAAGCTTTTGTAGAATGCTGGCTTACTGCTTCTTGAGGCCTGTCCTCTTGGGCTTTTTTCACTCTCCTTGGATCTCGCACCTCTTGTTTAACATTTCTCTTATTAGAATTTCTTTCATCTCTTGCTGCTTGTGTGCCTTCTTCAACATGAGACTGCTTAGGGCCTATCTGACGTATCTTTCCAATTTTAGGAGTTGATGAAGTGGGAGATAAACTCCTAAGTCGTCTTTTGGGTGATCTCCTCTCTCGTCTTTTTGGAGAATGTGTAGATGGTGACCGTGCCTTAGGAGAGCGTGATCGTGACCGTTTCCTATTACTTGATCTCCCTTGTTTTCCACCCTGTTTTTCTGACTCTTCTGTAGTCGTGTCTTGTTTCTGAACAGCACCATTAATTACTTTATTTCTGCTGCCTACTGGTCTATGTTCACATGTCTTATGTTCCTCTTTTTCTTTTTTCTCTGTATTTCTCCTCTTTTCTTTCACCTCCTCCTCTTTGCCCTCTGACTTATCTTGAAGGTGTCTTTTCAGTCTCGGATCTCGCTTACTAATTTCAGATACTTTTGTGCTTTCACATTCCTGGGTTTTAGCATCTTTAGTATTGGGTAGCTTATTTTTTAAAGGAGATGGTGATTTAGATTTTGCTTCGGACTGGTCAAGTTCTTTCTTCTGTGTTTTTTCACTTGCTTTTGATTTCTCCTGCTTTGTAGAGTTTTGTTTTTCAGCCTGTGTTGTTTTGTTTGCCTTGGTATCAGACTGACTGGTCGTGTTCGGTGGAAATTCTTTCCTATGAGATTGATCTTTAGCATGAGAAGAATGCTGAGCCATCCTATTAAGTCGAGGATCCCTATTTACTATTTTGACATCATGAAGTGGAGGACTTGGGGATGGTTTGTTTTTTTCGGATTGCAGAACAGTCTGATGAGGTGGTTTAACCGTCATATGAGGTGTGGGAGACATGTGTTGCTTGGAAGGTGCTGGGACTGAAGCTATAGTAGATGATCCTTGCTGAACACTAAGAGATACAGCCTGAAATAGGTAAAAAAATCCAGCATTAATCTGCATGACAACTCCTACCCTGAGATGCTCATATTCTGCCTTGAAACCAGAACTGTAAATAGAAATGTCTTAAAGTTGTGAGATTCATCATTTAACTGAAAATGACCCAATTAATTGCTACTTAAAAGAGTTAAAATAATGCAGTACCATTACAAAAGATCAAACTCAAATACAATGCAAAATTAGAACCAGAAAGACAGTACTGCAAAATATGTAACTTAGTCACATGTTCTCATTACAGTGTTAGCTTTTCTGTACATTCTACATGCTCAAGGCAACTAAACTGCCAGGTATCCGATACAATGTTTGTATTTCTGTATTTCAAAGATGCTTTATTTTGGCATCATCAACCGCCAATACAGCAAGACTTTCAATTATGAACGTAAAACAATACAGCTTAACCACCACCTTCAGAGGGTGGAATCAAACCAACCTGACCTAATGAGGAAACTGACTTTATTTCCAACAAGCAGGCTTCCTTGTTCTAGAAGAACAAGTATACTTGAAAAATCCTGGTCTGCTGCAGGCCACAGGAAGTGGAAGACGAGGACCACAGGCAGGCATCACTGTGGAAAAAAAGTTAAGAACAAAAACCCAAGAACTTCACTTTTTTTCTTTTACATCTTTATTTTGAGTGTAATTCTTCAGGTTTGTACTGTTCAGGAACCCGAGATCCACTTGCACTGCTCCAGGTCTAAAATACGTACACTTACCTAAGATGACGAAAAAATAACACGCTGCAGTTAGCCGTATAGCTAAGTACTGTACAAAAGAAAGTGAGACTCAACTACAAAAGCTTCAGCAACTATCCTACTCACCAACTGTGCTTTAGTCTGTTCCAGCTCCAGCTCTAATTTTTTTTGCTGAAGTTCTAACAACTGCTTTTGTTTTGCAAGCAATTGCTGCCTTATCAGTTGCTCCTGTGTCAAATTCTTTTGTATTTCAGGAACAGCTGGAGGAGTAGAGGCACCAGAAGTCACAGCAGAGGTAGGTGCAGCGGATTCCTCTGGCTAAAAACAAAATAAAAGTTACATTTAAAATCCTGATGGGAACAACTAACTCCATCTCCTTTAACTGTTATCATGATCCAGGACTCGGATCTGGTTTGTAGAACAGTTACAAATTGCATTTTTAATGCAAAATATAACTGAAACAATTTGAAACTTTTGCCCCACTACAATTTGCCTGCTGTAACAGCTGTATGTCATCAAATATAAATTGACCAATGTTCCGAAATCTAAAACACACTTTAAAAAATATAAAAACCAAACCCATCAAATATTCTGAATGCAGAAATTCCTCTTACCTGTCCACAAAGGTCAGAAACTTCATTCGTAATATACTAAATTGTCAAAAAGCAGCAGACAAACAATGAAAACTACACATATTACCATCTGTTCATACAGTAAGCATAAAGACTTACCGATTTATTTAAAAACTTAGGATTCACATGGATGCTAGAAGTATTCACATTTGGGGGCAGAGGTTTAATTGGCCAAGCAGGATCTAATGAGTTGACTCTGACATCAAGTGCATACAGTTTCTTCAAAGGAAAAATATCATCCCATGTGGAGCGTAATTTAAATAAACTTTTCCTAGTATTTTCATCCACCTAAAACAATAAAACAATTCTATGGCTTGTTAAGTTAATATAAAACAATTTCTTAAACTTTTCTGTAGAACTTAAGATTTCATTTCTTTCCTATTTCTATCAACAGTTTGCCATTTTAACACATTGAACTTGCTATACAGAATTTATAAGCCGTGCAGATCATACACCTATACCAACAGAATCAGTAACACAAGCTCAAATGTGGAATTGTTGTTTCAAGACAACTTCAAGGTTTTATTGGGTATTACCATTCTCTGAGAATTTTCTTTCAACTTTTCCATTACCAAAATTCTCATTTTAGTTGCCCAATTTCTGTGGAAAAAATACAGTGACAAAAATATTGAAAGGCAACAGCCTCTAAGACAATACATTATTCAAGTGTTCGTTCTGAATGGAGTATAACAATGACAAACAAATTAGGAAACAATGAACTTTGTGAACAGAAAAGGTGTTTTGCTCAGCTGTTTCGTCACTGAAGGATTTTTTTTTTCCAATAAACGCAACAAAAGGGGTATTAACTAAAATTAAATAAATTGTATTTCAGTTCAGCCGCAACATTAGACCCATCTGTGAGCCACAGATTAAGCGTAGCTGCAGGATGGACGCCCGTTTTATCTCTTCGCAAACAATCAGCTTGTACTCTCTCCTGACAGGTAAGTCAGAACTTTACAGTAAAGCAAAATTCAGTTCATCTCATAACTTGAGTAGTTCAATTAAACAATAATGAAAACCATTTGAGGACAAAATGTATGCAGCTGTCCTAACGTCACTATCCTAATTAAATCATTAAATATTGCCTATGTAAATAGTTTTTGCTGCAATTTTATTTTTAAGATGTTACAGCAAGACACAGAATAGTCTGGCAAGCTCAGAGGTTCTTTCAGGAAGAAGCGGGAACTTCAACAAAAATAATTCATACTTAGCTAATGGAAAAGTGCCTCTATACAATTTTCAATGAGAGGGTATGAAGTTCACTGCAAAAGGTGCAGAAATGACTGAGCAAAAGTTTCTGATTTCATCAAGTGTCTAAAGATACCTTATTGACCATTTACTCATAAAACAAAATTTGTAACAATGTCAGTGCTGGAATTCTACCTGCATCTTTTAACACCACCAATTAAGCTATTAGCAGCGACTGCCATTTTACAGATTTAATTAATACACATTAATTAAATAGTTCTAGTTCGCTTAGTAGACAGTTAACCTATAAAACTCTGAAAATTAGTTATTATCCAGAGCTTCAGCTGCAACATTAAATGCAACTCAGTAAAAGAACATTCACATTTGAATACTGAAAAAAACAAGTAAGCGTCTACCTACTCTACACACAGGAGTTTAACTCTTCTATGGTCATTATTACAATCTATTCCTTATTCCATCATGCATTTTATATCTGAAAATCATATATAAAGCATACTAGGATTTCAGATCCTCGCTGATATGTAATGATAGGCAAATACACAAAAGCTCCATCTCATTCATAAGAGATATCACTTTCCTATAGCATACAGGAAATCACAGAATTTAACCATTCATTTCTGATCCATCTTAAACCCATTCAAGCCCAGCTTTTCAAAAACCAGACTTTGATTTGCCCTTCTCACTGAGGAATAAGCATAACTTCTTCACTGGGTTTAATGATTACGAGTAAAAATATGGCAGCAGTTTTCCATGTTGAATGAAATTAAAACACATATTTGTAATGTACTATAGCAATATATTCTAAGACACTTCCCCCCCAGCTTTTTTTTTTTTAAATCACAGACCACCAGAAGCGAATCAGGTGTCAGAGCTATTCATTCTTCACAGTTTAAGACCTCATTTTGCACATCATGAATTAAGTAAAACTACAGGAGAGAAAAGCTCCGAGAAATCCACAAGCAACTGATTCTCAGTCTATTCTTGCCATAAGGACTATTTACTATCTCAAAAATAAATGAACAATTCATAATTAATTGGTCTATACGTCACAAAAAGGCCATCCAGGTAAGCAATCAGTAACCAAAATACTGTTAGTAAATTCTTGCCTGGATAGGAAAATTACAGACTTTCATTAATCAAATTAATTTAAGCAAGACTTGGCATCTTTCAGCTAAGATGTAACTTACATGCTTGACAGCAGCAGAAATAATCTTCCACAGTATAGATACAGTACTAAGATTTATAAAAAACACAATCAATTCGTATAGTTCACCACCCAAGAAAACCCAAACCTGAAAGCATGTATTTATTTTACCAGGAACACATTTTGCTTAGAATACAGAACTTTTCTGAAAGTGTATATACCTTTTCAAATACACAAATAAATGTTGCAACTAGGTTTTTAGTAAATGCAGTAAGATATTCTCTTCCCACATTCTTGACAATGGAATCCATGAGGTACATAACAGGGAGCTTCTCTGATGCAGGAGCCTGGAGTAATAAGAAGAAACTGAGAAGTTTAGCACAATAAAAACATATTTTAAGACTTTTAAATTAAGGGATTACCAATCCCAGAAATACAGACCTCTCTTTTTGGTTGCCACTATAAACACCGAGGGATTTGGCTTGGGATTTTTTTTTTTTGGTTTATATAAAAACTTAATCTGGAAAATCGATACTCAGTTCAAAGTATAACGCAGTGGGTCTATCACACAAAAAAGGAACAGCTTAGATTATTTTGCTTGCATATCAAAGCTTTGGAAAAAGGCAAAAAAAAAAAAAAGAAGAAAAAAGAAGCCCTCAAGACAGTACTGCCGCTAGTGTACTGAGTGTAACCTTTCAAAACCCACTTGAGAAGTAACTTTAGTTAGCAGGAAACCACTGTTAGCACTTCAAGGAACTTCTAAAGAATGGTTTAGAATTCAAACCTCCTGAATGCTTGCTTTTCTGGATTTCACAGAACACAAATCAGACTTCTGGGAAATAGCCCAAATCAGTGAACTTCTGTAGCCGTAGATTCTATGTCGAGTACCACAGTCTTTCCACAAACTACACGCAGAAAAGGTTGCAACTATTTCACTGTAATCCAAATGCATGGAGCAAGGAGTCCCATTCTCTCTTGGCACTTGTAGGTAACAACAGTTCAGATCTCCAGAGTGCACACAAAAAAGCACAGTCAGAACAAAGTTCAAAATCCAGACAAAACTCAATCCTCTAGTCAACCGGGGAAATCACAGGCAAGGTCAGGAACTGCAACCACGATTTTCACAGCAGGGAGTCTTCAAGTTCTGGACACATCTTTGCTACAAGAGGAGGCTTGTTTTTCGTTGTTTGGTTTTCGGTTTTAGTTGGTTTGAGTTTTTTTAAATCCATTTTCAAAACTTGTAGCAAGTTTGTGTGATAGAAGTGTGGTGATGCTGGACCGCTACAGCTACTTCTAATGTACACAAAGCACTCCTGGCCCAAACCAAGGTGATTGCAATGCCCACCACTGGCTTTCACAAAGCAGAAGGCACAGCAAAGTTCCAGAAAACATCAGCAAGTACACAGACTTGTTGAAGAGGACAACATGAAAGATACCACCACAAGCCGTGTGTCGACCATGATCCCTTTAGAAGAGCATCCACTCGTACTAAGTCCCATTCACCATCCAGTAAACTCAGGATAAAAACCAGAATAACTTCACTCACTGCTCATTTTTAATAGGATGGGCTACTAGGTTAATTAACGACACCTTACTTCGCAGCCCCATTGTCCAGACAAGTGTGTGGAAGTGCTCTTGCTTTACAATTTTAGATTTAATGCTTTCTCCTTTAAAGTGGTTCACAGAAGGGCACCGAGTCAACAATACTTTTATACCGGTCAATCACAATGTTTCCTTAAATATGTATTAATTTACCATGACCTGAAACTTAATATTGAAGAGGGCAGAATTCCTTGTTAGTTGGGGGCACGGGGGTGAACACAGGGGGGTGTCACTGCCTTTGAGCACATCGAAAAAAAGTAGAGGCAGGTAGGTGATGTATTTTGTATAAAAAAAGGCAGAAAAATGCAGTTAATCTAGCCGAAACTAGTTGTGGCGCATTAAAAGCCCATCTTACACTATGGCATAACACTGAGCTGTAAACAAGCTTGTATGCAATGGTGTTAGAATAAAGGCATCTCTCTAGGTTCAAAAATCTAAGGTTGTGTGTCTATAGCTACTTACTATTAAAATGTCTGTGGAACACTGCTTTCTTCTTTAAAGCAGTCTGCACAACGGCACATGAAAAACACTAAGTTCTGAATACCTGCCTTTATATAAAAATGACAGTGCAGTTTCTGACGTTTAAAGTCAGCTGTTAGGGCAACAACGAGCTGTCTCAGAAGTACCTATGCCCAAGAGCTACTGACATTGTATGTTATATTCTTCCACCCACCAACACATGGAAGTAGCTCAGCTAAGCTAGACTCAGCCAAGCTTTGAAACGCTGGGGAATCATTTAGTAGCAAAAGCACCATAACAAGTTTAACTGTCACTTTCATCATGCATCACGCATCACACTGTTAAAAAGTAATCATACATGGAAGTACCGTAATCTAGTAAGGAAGCCTGCTTCAAACTATGGCACAGAATTAGAAGCTTAGCTGCATACCCTGCTTCAAATATAAGCTACTCAGGTGTCACATTTTAAAAACCATGACTTAAATATGGTCGGAATATTTAAGTCTTCACTTCTGTAAACGTTTATTATGTCACAGTATCTAGTGCATATTCCAATAACCACAAAAGGGAATCCCAGACTTGAATGTATTTGGTTTTCAGGCGGCCAACACAGTATCCCCTAGCAAGAAAGATGCCCACGACACTAATCAAAAGGCAGGGAGGTGCCGCATAACCACCAGAACACAAAAGAACGCTAACCCTGAGCTCACCAGCATAGCAGTAAAGACTTCATTACAGAATTCCCGCTGTTCCTTCAAATAATGTAGGAAAGCTACTGCTGGAAATGTGTGGCTCTCTTTTATTAAGTTTCCTGAAAGACTTCAAGTTTGAAAATCATATCTGGCAATCAAACCCCAAGTCACAAACGTGCAAAAATTTGTTTAAAAAAAAAATCTTGTAAACAAAAAGGGTCTTGGAACAAATTCTGCACTATACAATGGTAAATAAAAAGACAAATACATATTTCACACGTTTTATTTACAAGTTTTATAATACCAGTCACACATTTCAGAACCATTTATTAAATTGTAAAGCAGACCACTCAAGTTTTACACTAAACAAACTGTCTCCAGGCAACACTTTTAAAAAGTGGCTCAGTAAAGGAGATCACTTTCCCAGAAACAACTGAAAACTTCCCTTGAATAAACCACAGTCACGAACAATAACTAGGCAAAGCTAACCATTGATACAGGATTTAAGACATCTTTAAAAAAAAAAAGCACACTTCAGGGCAAACTAAATCACCCAGAAATGAAAAAAAAATTGACAGCATTGATATTTATCACAAATCATTTTACACACATCCACTGCCCTTCAGGAGATATAATGGTGAGATCTATTAGATCATGAGATCACCTCCCCATGGAATGGCAGAACTTGGCCACTGGCAGCATTTAAAACTAGACTGGAAGAGGTCTGTGGAACACTAAAAAGCCATCCTGCATTGACAGAAAGAGAGATTAAATAACTTACGAGATTCTTCCCTCCCCATCATTAGATAGTACAATTCTCACCATTATAAACCACGAGATTTAAAGCCAAAGGAAAAAAAAGCCTTTGAACACCTGAGATCAGAGGGAGCAAGGGAAACAACGCGGGAGGGGTGACTGGCACGAATCGGGGGGAGGGCTTGAAAGAAGAACCCTTTTCTTACAAAATGCTCTTATTACGAAGGTGCTGTAAACCCCCATCCATGTGCTGCGGCTGACTGATGTCAGCAACTGCCTGGGTTGGGCTCAGAGGGAGCCTCCTCTTTCCCTTCTTTTTATATCATGTGCCTTTCAGACGCCATGTTAGGATCCTACAGGCTGCTGCAGCTTCTACACTCGGGGAGAATTTCTTCTTCCCCATCCTCAACCAATAAACCTCTCTAGCCATAATAAATTCAATCCGCACACAACACTAGCCCCTTACTCGAGGCACCGATCACCTGAAATCCAAACAGATCATCCCAAGCCCACAGAATTTTCTCTAATCAGGCAGAGCAGAACAGCTCCCCCCACTACCACACACGCTTCTCTACCCGGAGCAGATGATCACCTTTCACCCACAAACTTTTCTACAAGGTTAGGGTGCCCACCCCCCCCAAAATTAGTGTCTTACGGGGACTGCGTTGGGAAAATAGCCTTATCTTAACTGATACTTAAAAGTCATTATATTTAGCCCTTCAGTAGCGGACAATTTACGTGCTATAAACTTTAACCTTCATTCCTTTAAACCACCCCCCCAAAAAACCCCAACCCCCCCACCC
>Ga0065711_1036761_pt1 | contig 20611 bp, 16 predicted proteins | sample Hoacrofraction12_FD_59098 | JGI IMG/M metagenome (GOLD analysis project Ga0065711, IMG submission 59098) | Hoatzin crop microbial communities from Cojedes, Venezuela - Epithelial fraction 12 v2 (version 2) | ecosystem: Host-associated > Birds > Digestive system > Esophagus > Crop | place...
GGAGGTTGTGGAGTCTCCTTCTCTGGAGATATTCAAGACCCGCCTGGACAAGGCCCTCTGCAGCCTGCTGTAGGTGACCCTGCTTTGGCAGGAGGGTTGGACTAGATGACCCACAGAGGTCCCTTCCAACCCATACCATTCTGTGATTCTGTGATTCTGTGACTGTGCCCTTCACACCCACTACAGAGGTCCTCAGAGCCTCATTCTTTGTCTCCACCCTTATTGCTTTATACCCAAGAGCAACTTTACTCTGGCTTTTAAACAGGAACATTGCATCAATGCGAATATACATCTCCATCAGCTTGCTTTGGTAACCACCCTCATTTATCGGCCTGCCTTGGTTCTTTCACCCACTGTGACTTCCTACTCTTCAGTATTTCAGTTATGAAATCACCTAGCTGGGTGAAAATATACAAATGCCTGCAAGTCCTGGCCTGAGCTCTGACAGGAATTCAAGTCTGGGGAGACTGCTCCTCAGCTCTTTAACTGCAGCTGAAAGTCTGGATTCTCCATAAATTTGGCAGTCCCTTGCTTTCTCACAGAGATATTTCAGAAGTCAGGAGTCTGAGCAATTTGCCAGGCACAGAAAATACTTCGGGTGCAATGACACTCAGCGTGATGCCAAAGCAACTCAAAGAAGTGGAAAGACTGGTCAGACCTCCTGAGCCCTGAAACACTGTCAGAAGAGATACAGGAAACCATGTCTCACAAAGTTGCGCAATGTCTAGAACACAGTTTAAAACAAGGTAACTTGGAAACCAAGGTAAGGAAAAGAAAACCACATAACTAATCTTTACTCAGACTATGGCTGACTCTTCTGATACTGTGAGCTGAACCACTGGAAATTTTTTTCTGTTTAATTTCATTTCATTTTATGGAAAACTCCACAAAATGAGGTTCATCAGCAAAAGCAAAACTTTGCACTACTTCTTGATGATACTTTTTAAATCATAAGCAATTTAAAAAAAATACAGGGTTGAAGTCTGCTCTCACACCAATCTATCATTGAAGAATATGCTGGAGGTTCAAATCTGAGCTGGTCTCGCCCACTGGGCTTAAAGCCTACAGTTTAGGTGAACCAGGCTGAATTTGGTATTCCTGGAATGAGTGTAGTCTCAAACAAAATGCTTTCATGTTGTGTTTGCAGTGTAAATATTAAAAAAATAAAACATTCAGAGTGTTTCCAACCCCATTTGCTGAAGAAGCACAAACACAGAAAGGGCACAGAAATATACAGATCAAAGGAGATACATTTAGTCAGCTATTTCTCATCAGCTGCATGCTCTCATCCCTGAGCACTGGGCAAGAAACATTTTTTTTTTCAGAATTTCACATATTGTTTTACTTTACCTTCCAAAAGTATCTTGTGGAAAAATATGACAAAGGCAGAAGCAGAGCTGGAAAGCCAGTAAGCAAGTCCTATGGTGATTTAGGCAGGCATTTATCTTCCATACAGCAGGCCCAGTTTGAAGTCAACCTTCCAGATCATGCACAACATGGATGGGAAGCTATCTGGGGGTGGGGGGTCAGGGATGACTCACAAAGGTGGATTATCAGATTTTCTTTTCACCGTGCTGATCATTTTTGTGCCTCTTCTTCCAGTGCTATCAAAGCCCCATGATACTGTAAAATATTTCAGCGGAGCCTACTGGATTAAGGAAAAAAGGACTGAACTCTTCACAGGGACTGGTGATTCTTCCTCAGAATTGGCAGTGAGTTCTTAATGCCAGAATCAACATTATTTTATACACAATATAATAGTATTGTTTACGTATAAGCAACACCAGCGTTCATTCTCCCTACTATATCTGCTGCAGTTATCTCCCCCAGAAAAATGTGAGGCATAAGATCAGGCTGCTTCCTTTAAAAAAGGCCTGTTTTAATACTGCACAATCCTAGAAATCTTCAGCAGCAGCACAGGCCTTGGGGACAGTCCACATAAAATGCACTGATTATGTGGAAAACTCTGTGACATCTCCTGACACAGTAAAGGACTGACGGATGCCTGATGGATGCATCTCACAGCTGCCGAGACAGTAAAAAATGGTAAAAATGGCTCGCGGCTGCTGAGACTCCAGTATGGAATTAGCTATCTTCTGCAGAAGACATCTCTTGGAGTCTGCCTATATTGCAGCCTCGGAGTTTCTCCCCGCATTCTGAAACCCGTGAAAGGGCCATGTGTGACATTTACAGGCAACACTTGTTCAAGATCAGTTCGTGTTACCTCAGGGACCGTTGATTATATTACTGCATTTCTGTTTCAGTTGTTCTGTACGTAAATCAGTATGTTGTTAGGTTATCTTCTTTTAATCACTTGCAAACCCAGATGATCAAAAATACTTTTCAAATGAATTTCAACTCAGCCATAGTCACAAAAAGTGTATCTGTAAAGCCTACCATGATGAAAAAATTTATTACAGAGATGAATTCTCAACTGTCCTTTCATTAGCCATATGCCTTCTGATACAGCCTCCAGCCAGGACTTGGGAGGCAGAAAATGTCTTGTGAGCCAGAGGTCTGGTGGGATGAGTAATGAATTCTGGGGGAGGAAGATTTTAAAATTACATCAGTTTTGTGGAAAGTGAGGTGGGAAAAATCTGGGGACTTAATCAACCCTCGTTACTTCAGGGTATGCTCACCGTGCTCTTTGACAGGCACTATGCGGAAGGTAGGTGACCAGTCACACAAGAACACAAAGGGATCCCAGGGGCAAGGCCAGGGTCTGTTGTGGACAGATGCCTTCAAAGATGTGGGCAGTGAAGAGGAATGCATGAACTACAGGAACCTCTGCGAGCTCCAGAATAATGAAATTGTGTAGACCCATTTGGGTTTGCCATGAGAGATTCTCAAGTTTTGGCATGTAGAGGTCAATGGTGAAAATCCTGACCCATCCTTTCTTTGGTTATATTCACTTTGACTTTAATGTGATCATGGTTTCATTCCTAGAGTTCATAGTGAGGGGGAAGCAACAATCAGGATGACTGTTCCCCACCTGCAGACTTATCATCCCTTTACAACAGCTTCATTCATGTTTCTACATAGCCCGTTTGGTTCCTGTGTTTCTTAATATTCCCAGGATTTGGGGGAGGAGGTGGCAGAGGGAAAGAGGTTCCACGGTCCCATAAGAGAATTCATACTCCATGAACAACAAATCTTTTGGGAAGCTGTTGGATGATTTTGACATTTCATGCTGTAATATCTTTAATTCAGATCCTGTGCTAGATTTAGATGATGGTGCTTCAACAACCCAAGCCTTTTCAATTTTCTCCTTTTCATTTTAAGTTAGTATTTATTATGTCTTTCCTGAGTTATCATATGATGTGTATGTTACTGCTATTGTTTCACAACAATTTAGAAAAAAAAATCCACGCTTACAGTTGGCTAAGAAGCTGTTATTTTGAGTCTGTAAGTGGTTTGATGAGTGACTGCTCCCTGATTGTTATCATGTTTTTGAAAATGATTGAATAACCCCCATGTTATTTAATTATCAACACACTATGAAATAGATGTGCTTGCTGCTTTCTGTCATACACATATCACCTGGGTGACCTTAATTCCATTAAGAATATATTCTGAAGTGCACTGTAAACACTTTTAAAGTCCCGTTATGAAATGAGGTGTCTTTACACCATTGTGATTATGGTCTAGCTTGTCATTTTGTGTCACCTTGTAGGGTTCGCTAAAATGGGGTGCTCGTAGTACTCTCTCTTTACATTTTCATTACAATACCACAACATTCAGCAATATGTTTGGAGAAATAATAATACCTACAGCCACTAGGGATGGCCATAATCCAGCCAACCGCCCACGTATTTTGGAACTGCGGCTGGGAGCGGTGTTGATGTTGCCGACTGCTATGATGGACTATTCCCATTAGAGGCCACTGCAGCTGGATGCAATTTAAAGAAGCCCTGCGGGGGTGCTCTAAACTTACAGCCCCTGCAATTCCTGAGGACAAGGAAAGCAGAAAGGTGGTTTGAAGCCATATGTTTCTCAGCTGTCCCCCCTTCCCCCAGCACTTCCCAGCATGCCAGGCACATACTCTTCAACCCACAAGCCAAGCTTAGACACAGCAAAAAATTTATCTAAGCATGGGAAAAAAAGCAATGGGTTTGAAATTGCTATATGCTGAGTAAAATGTCCAGATCACCTACAGCCGTATCTCTTGTTAGCAAAACAACGCACAAAAGCCATGTGATTCTTCATGAGTCCAAGGAAACACAGTTACACAAAACTTTTTTTTTAACACTGGGTACACATCACTAAGCACAAGGAAAGTGAGTGTTAAAACAGCTCATATTTATTTTGTTTAACATAAAAGCACAGCAGCATGGTTAAGTTACACTTCTCAAAGCACCATACCTTCCATGCAAGGGATAAGACTTCTGATAAAGGCTCCAACTATCTGGAAATAAGGTGCATGACATCAAAATTTTTGGCTTTTGGAAGCAAAACTAGCTGCTACTATGAACTCATGAAGGCTTAAATCCTTAGCCTCATACTGAGCAGGACCATTTCCCAGTATACCTGCCTCTGCTGTTCTCCTTTCAAGGCTTGCTGGCTTCTTTATAAATACAGCTGACAAAGATGCCGCTGCCTGCTTGCAGTTTATATTATTCCTGTAATTATTCATATTATTAAATTCTGTGGGAGAATGGTTATCAGCAGCACAAAGTTTTTCCTCATCTAGTTAGACTTGGCTTAGGCTATCACCTAAAGCTTTCAAAATTAACAGCCTCATTTTCTTTAGTCAAAGCAACAAACAAGAACCCCAGGGCAGAAGAATACTTCCTCTGACAAAAACAATCTCCTCACATATTAAAAGCATATTTCCACATGTTATATTGTAGATTAAAGCTTCATATTAAATTTATAACCCCACCTGCAACATTCTGGACCTATCCCTAAAGTTAGAGTTGGAAGAAAGAAAGAGGGAAACGGAAAAGACATTTATTTTCTTTGTAGATTTCCTAACTTTGTTTTATTAATGATATGCACTTCTGAAATACTTTGCAAGCTTGCATGTTGTGGAAGGATTATTAACATCATGTGGAGAACTGGAGTGCTTCAGGGAAATACTTCTGATAATCCTCCTCTTCAAATATGGCTGATATACTCCATACCTTTTCAAACCAAACTACAGAAAAAAATATCTAAATTAGCAATCATACTGCAGGACAAATGAGTAAGCTGTCACACACTAAATAAGCAAACTGCTACAGTTTGCAGTGATAGAAGGTCCTGAACTTACTCCCAAAAGCTCTCAGGCAGCTCTGTCACTTGGACAGCCGTTCAAGATCCCGTGCTCTCATTCTGGACTCCCCAACACCCTTTTCCTATCTATCTTTTTTCTTCTCTTTAATAGAACCTCTCCCCCACATCTGCTTCCCTTGAGTCATAGTTCTGGACTTTATTCGTGTTTCCTTCTTCTTTACAACCTCACTGTCCTTCTCCACCACCACCTCCCTGCTTGCGTATTGCTGGCTCTCAAACATTTGCTTGGGAATTGCTGGTGAGCTATCAGCAACAAGAGAGCTTCGTCCTCAAGTCTCAGCACTCCCAGAGGTCGTGCCTCCATGGAGAAGATGGGAGTGTTAAACAGAATCACAGAATCATCACAGAATCACAGAATCATCACAGAATCACAGAATCACAGAATGGTGGGGGTTGGATCTTTGATGGGCATGATCTTTGATGTTAGCACAAATAGTCAAAGAGAAAGCAAGAAGGCAAGCTCCTAGAGTACATTTTAGCTGTCTCACCTCTATTTTTTTGAATGGATATGTTTAAAAGAAGAGCTTGTATCTTTCTTTTTGTCATATGTTCTCCTCCTATAGAGCTCTGAAGTCTCAAATATGTATATAGTTTAGTGTCATTATTTCTGAAAAGCTCTAGATAACTGAACATTGTCCATCGGAGAAAAATTACAAAAGATGAAAGCTGCTTACTAAGCATCTGTTGAGCTGTAGCTGGTCAATAACACTGTCAGGACACAGGCACAAGGCTCCTGTGCCTTAAAACTCATGCAGACCAATAGCATAGTCTGAAAAAAATGTATGGGTATAGCACCGAATAGAAATTGTTTTAATATATTTATTTTGACATATACAGAAGACTTGTTACACACCTATCATTAGGAAGCAACAGAAATGATGAGGACATGTATCGCCCAACACTTGTATTTTGCAAATTCACAGATGTATGCTAAGGTGATGTCAAGCTTTGACAAGTTTCAACTGAATAGATGCCAATTAATGTTTTTGAGCAGAAGCCATGTAAAACTCAGTGGTTTAAACTGAATTTGGAGCATCACCAAAAGCATAACATTATCTAAACCAGTAATAATTTAACTGAAGCCAATGAAGTTCCACCCTTGTAAAGTGGAGTATTGAAATCTGACCGAAGGGTGGTAAATGTCTACAGGCTAAAAACAAGACAGAGAAACACGTCCCTTCTCTTTCCATGTGCCAACACAGCAAAGCTTGTGTAGCTTTGCTGTGTCGTTAAGGCTTTCATCTGTCAACAGGTTCCTTACTTTCATTCATCTCCACTTTCCTAATAGCAGCTTTATGGAAAAGTTTTAGGAAATGTCAGGATAAGATGTGTTCCCACAGGATCAGATGTGCTCTTAGAAAAATGATGGTATCATCTCCACATTTTCTGAGAAGTATTTTTAACAGAAAAATCTCCTGGCCCACTCTGAGGCACTCTGTGCTTTTTGCCTGTCTTCTGGAAAAACAGAGGGATGATTGAAAAGAGAGCTTTTACCTCCAGCTAACAGCATCTAATTCAGCACAGCTCAGTAGTAACTACACATTTGGTAGTAATTTGACAGCCTGTGTCAACCAAGTTAGCAGCTTGCATCAAACTTCTGTGCGGAAAATAGCCATTTTGTGGAAATCATTGCCAAAAATTGCACCTTTGATGACAACTGCTTTCTGGGGAATTCAATGTGTATTTCAGGAGTAACATTTGAGTCTCTTTAGAGATGCAATCTCTCAATATATGATACACAGATATAAACATCTTGAGATAACACTTTAGAGTGAGGAACGATTTTATAACAGAATCTGAAAGTCCAATCTACTGTTGCAAGCAATTTTCTTCGAACCTTAGTAATGCAAAGACTGCACAATAAAGACTCTAGAAACAACAGTGAAAAGGCACACAACAAACTTCACACAGACCTTTTCTTTGAGACAACTTTTATTAATTTACCAGTGCCATCACAAACTACCCTTCTCTGCACCTTCTCACGGCCCACCCTGGGGCAGGACTAAATATGCCAACAGTGTTTCCAGCAGACACTCTGAGAGATTGTTCATGTTGGAGGCCTCACAACGTCCTGAGGCAACCTATTCCAGTGCTTTACCAGCCTTATGTTTTAAAAGGGTTTGCTAATGTTTAATCTCCCAGACAATAATTTAAGTGCACTGCTTCTTGTCTTTGATCCTTATTCTTCACAGAGTGAGCATGACCCTGTAGCTAAATCACTAGACCTCTTACCTAGGGATAAAACAGGAAGACCTGAAATACAGTCCACACTCCGAGGCAATTCAGACAGAGTGGGTGCTACACATCGAATGCATAAACTGTCCTCTAAGCAGAGAGATTCCCTTTCCCAGAAGATAAAGAGTTTTCTGAATTTCAGGTTCTGGACCTAGGCAGAATACAGAGACCCTAATTTGATTTGATTTGATTTGATTTCATTTCATTTCAGTTCAGTTCAGTTCATTTCAGTTCATTTCAGTTCATTTCAGTTCATTTCATTTCAATTCCAGTTCTACATGTTTTGTGGTGTGCAGGGTTTGGGGTTTTTTGCCTCTGAATTTGAAGACACCTTGAAAAAGTAAATCTGAAAGGTATAAACTATACTACCTATTTTTCTTTTCCTTAACTACTTTATTTTAAGGAGAAAAAACTTTAAAGGTCACCACTGCAGTGCCAACTTAGGCTGGCATTCTGTTGAGTTTTTCTATCTTTGTCTTCAGATTTTCGTTGACCACCATGATTATTCAGTTACTCATTCACTGTGAAAACACACACGCATCTAGCATCCAGGAGTACAGAAGCAGCAATTGGGCTCAGGTTGTTGTGTAGTGCACAAATCTTAGCTGTATTTAATTATCTGGGAAATATTACAGGATCATACAATTCCAAACTGCTATAGGTATAAGATATATATATGACCACGTCTGCATTTGGCAAAATGTAATTGCACTCCAGGTATTTATCTTTTACTGTGTTTTGATTGTTTAATGTTATTCTAAGCTAAAACTTTTCCCACCACTCAAAACAATACAGCTTTGCATTTTTATTGGGTGCTATCTGAATAAATGGCTATGAAAAAAACCTTTTGAAAGATTATGTGATTCTTTTTCAGAGCTCTGTGGGCCAGAGATTTTTATTTTTCATTTTTGGAAGTATTCATTTAATTTATTAGTTGTGAAACTTCTGGGCTAGACACAGAAAAACATAAATCCTTCATTCTCTCCTTGGAACACGTGCAGTGTGCCCTCTGGACCACCTTCAGCCACAGCTTTTCAGTAGCAAGCACAGAGCCTGCACTTCCTCTGTCTAATCAAGGCCATCTCTATGAAAGCAAAGAGGGTGGCAGCTGAAGTAATTTTCTAGTGCTGGTTGGACTGGGGAGAGCTGAGAAGCCTCCTAGACAATGAGTGTCCTACCTCGCTACTACCTGCCTTGGCATTGCTGGTGGGAGAGCCATGGCATGGGGCAAGAGGTGCTCTTACCTCTCTCTTCAAAGCAAGCTCAGATACCATATCTGCTAACAGTCCTCCTTGCAAGCCTTTCCTTCTTGTACAAGGACAGCTATTGTTTGAGAAAAGCAGAAGCTCCATTTCCCAGGTCAGCTGTAAGCAAGTGAACTTCTCACTGTAACTCAGCCTGAAAACCTGTGGGTTTATTTGTGTTTCCCAGGTGGTGTATGAGAGACTTGGACCATGACCAGCTGCGATCCATGGGCGCTCCAGGGTTGGAGGAAACATCAATCTGCAGGCAGTAGCACCCACTTCTGCAGCGGTCTCCCCTGACTCCAGTGAAAGCTGCTCTGACAAAGATGATGGATGTTGTTTCTCCTGTGCGAAGGACTAAGGCTTTGCTTAAAGTTCAGAAAAACCCTTGCTTTAAGATCACATCTCTACCTGGTACTTACCCTCCAGAACTTTTCCATGTCATCCTCCATTTGGTGGCACAGTGGAAGTGTTATGAAAGGATTCAGGGAATGAGTAGGACATGTAAAGACCACTTTGAATTTGTTCTGGGAATTTCTGTGTTGATTTCTGTCAGCTCTGAGCTTGACTTTCTGGTCTCGGGCATCTTTGATAGGTCTGAGAACCAATTGTCATTGTAACCAAAAAAAAAAAGGAAACAAAATGGGCACCTCGCATATGGCCATCTTTTTGTGAGTGAGTGAGAGGAAGGTAGAAAGGCAGACTAGCATCAGCAGAAGAAAAAAACACAAGCTAACTTTCCACAGATTTCCAGCTTGCTCTGTTTGCTATGTTAAATACCCCTCCTCTGCTCTGCTGTGAATTGCTAATACTCTGACCGCTGTTTAAAGGGTATCTGGATTCCCTGTGGAAGCAGATAAGAGCTACATGTGTTGTGGGGCTCCATATAGCCCTGGGAGTTTGAAGGAGAAGATAAATGAGAGAAGAAAAATGAACTCAGTATTTTAAGATATCTAAGGAAAAGACTAGCAGCTTTTCCCATTGAGTTGTATATCAATACAGACTCCTTTCCTCAGGGAAGGAAATGTTGAATGAGCAAGGAATGAGGTATAACTTTAATCAGCTATTTCATGCTAACAGTACCTAATCTGAGACAAACATTAGTAAGGGTTTGGCACCCTTTGCAGGTACCTGGGGCACAAGGATAAGCAACGTGTCCAAACCATGTAACAGCAGCCTGCTGGCACCCTCCTCTTTATTATTCCCTAATGACATAAGATCAGAGAGAAGAAGAGAGGGCGAAAGAAGAGTTTCTTAGCCACACCAAACAGAGGCCTTCCCTGCAGAACCACCCCAGCCCTGTCTCCCTGAGCTGAAAAGAAAAAACAGAGTCTGTGCAGGCTCCTCTGGCACACTGGTTTTTGAAGGGGGCCTTGGGCGATGAGGGACACAGCAAACGCCGTTCCCAGTGTGTGGGGTAGGGGTTCCTCAGAAACATGCCCGGCACTCTCCTCTGGCATGCACAGACTTTCCCAGCAGTTGTTACCTGTCTTCCTAAGAAAAACAGATGCCATAAGGAGCTCCAGGGTGCTCTAGGAGTACGTCAGCCAAGTTTCCCTTTAAATGGTCTTTAAATGAGGTTAAAGATGTAGAGGTGGCCCTCCAACTCAGTCAAAAGAATTAAACTAAACAAAACACTATTTTAAACATTCCTGCAAAATTAATCTGTAAATGGCAATAGTTCTAATCAAAACCTGTCAAAGCATCAGTACTTTCACATTTGAGCAGAGCAAACAGCTCAAGTCCTGGGGAAGGGAAAAGTGTGATGTGAGAGGAGTGGACTTGCAACCAGAGGCACCAGAATGGGTCCTGGGAATTGGCTTGAAGATGCTCCCACCACTCTCTTCTCAGTGGCTTAAACACTTCCTACTGTAATGGGGTCAAGCAAACAGCTGTGGCACTCTGGGAAAGCATGGGTCAGGGATGGACTTCAACTGGCTGTGAAACCTTTTGTGCCATTCGCACATGGGGAGCAGTATTGAGAAAAACAATCTGGACATGCAGAAGTGTCCTACCTGAGCTACACTGACTGGAAATTCCAAGTCAAAAGCTGTTGTTTCAAAAACCTCTTGGTCTTTGCAATGGATTAATGAACCAAACACCAGGAGAAGATCTTGGTGATATATTTATGTTAGTGGTTATAACAGCAGTTGTAGTTTCATGTCTGAAGATTTAGTTTGCTATAAAAACACCATGAAAGCAGTATACCTCCCCGTGTTTAGTCAATAGGTAATATAGACTGAAGTATAAATGTGTCTCAAAAGATATAAAAGCAGGGAACAAAGGGGAAAGGAGTTGCTATTGGAGGCACAGCTTCTAAATATAGCGCAGCGTGCAGAAGAGAACTTTAGAGTGTGCCAAACTCTAAATTTAGGAGAGTCCCAGAACGTGTCCATGCCTGTACATCTTGCATACGTGCACCACGATGGGATAAGAAATGCTTGCCCAAATAGCTCGCTTATGGTTAGCTCTGCAGAGCTGACTTGCAGCCTTATCCAGAGGCAGGGCCATGCCCTGTTTCTCTGCACTGGAAGTTCCTTACCCAGATCTGTATTGCTTCAGTCTAGAACCTCTCCTGGAGGGTCCCCAAAGTAAAACTGAATGTAACGTATCTGTGCCCATTTGGCCTGGCAGGGTATTAATTGCTTTTTACACTTTATGTAAGCACATTCATCTCACTATAGTGAATTCAAAGCAATGGTGAAAAGCTGCACTGGAGGCACAGGAACCAGAGGCAAGGTTACAAGAATGTTAGTACTCTAACTCATACATATGGGAGAAAATGAAGACTCAGGAAGCCTCTGACAGCAATTGTCTACAGTAAATAAACTTTGAAACTTCATTCAGCTTTTTTTTAATTTTGTTTTGGATGCACTTTGAGTCAAGGGGGAAAAAAAGCCACGACTAAATTGCTTCAAACTATGTTGGACACTACACATACCATTCCACACTAAAAAGCAATCTTGTTTAACAAGAACTCTCACATCTTTATCAGTCTATGCAACTAAGTGTTAAAATAATTTCCTTGTCGTACATTTACACTACTGTATTAGCCTTTGCTAGTCCTGCCCCATGCAGCAGAACAATAGTACCTGATGTTGTGTCTGGGCTGTGCAGATGAATCACACAAGTAGTGGCCCTCTCCCAAAAAAATGTACGAGTCGAGAAGTTGCTGGGTTCTCTAAAGGTTTCCTGGTCTTCTCCTGTAGGTTTAAATAAGAAATAACCCCACAGAGCTTACCACGCTACATGCAAAATGCTATCAATATACAGTATGGGCACACAGTATATAAAGTGACAGCCAGCATGTTGTAATAGGTATGCAGTATCCTGGTCAATAGTATATTTAAAATCCCTCTCCTCTGTTAGCAAAGATAGTGCACATGAAAATGGAGTGACCTACGTATGGTCACATTTAGTGGCTTCATAAAACATTTGCTATTTTTAACTTGGTTTCTTCTTGATTCCTCTTCTAAGCATTGTTTGTTGCTACGCTGCTCTGAATCCTCTAAATGACTTTGAGGCTGTAATGTTTTGATGACAGCAATTTGCTGGGCTGGATTGAAATTTACCTTGTCCCACACCATTTAAGCTACAACAGACACTGACAGCCAGTGGTCATGGAGAGAAAATGGGAATGGTTCAAAATCATTTCTCCCATAAAGAGCAGATACAAGGGAAAAGAACTCATTCAGATGAAATACTACATTCAGAGCAACGTAAATTAAATACGGTGTTGACATGCTGGCTGTGCATAAGGAAAAAAGGCAGACTACGTTTGTAACAACATTTATTGCTCCTGAAATGAGGCGGAAAGGTACTATAGCATGCAAGTGTGATAGCTGCACAAAAGGTGTTGTCTCTTTGGTACACTGCTCGTTCTTCTCCACTGCCCGAGAGATAAGGATGTGCAATGTTATTCCCTCTAATGCAGAAAGCTGGGCACGACTCTGTCAAAAGGAAGTGACATGTGGCCCCATGGTGTTTAAAATGACAAAATTATTAAATAATTCAGGCTGGCAGGGGCTTCTGCAGCTCAACTGGTCCAACGCCCTGCTCAAAGCAGGGTCAACATTGAAGTTAGGTCAGGTCACTCAGGACCTATCCAGCAGAGTTTTGAAAGTCTCCAGGCATGGATATCCCACATCCTCTCAGGGTGACCCCTTCCAGTGCCCAATCACTACTACCACTATGAAAACTGTTCTCCTGAGATCCATTTGGAACACACTGTTGCTTCCCCTCCTTTTGCAGTGCACATTTGAGAACAGACTGGCTACATCTTTTCTACAACCTCCCCACTAGGAAGCTGAAGACAGTAATGAAATTCCCCCTGTAGCCTTTTTTGTCTCCAGGCTGAACTAACCATTATCCGCTTCCCATACTGTTGGCTCCACAACATCTGATTGGGAAGGTGTGCCCATTAATGAACTCTGGGATCAGACCCCGGGCACAGCTTACAACACTGTTCTAGACAGATCGTACCAGCTTCTAGCAGACCAGAGATAACAGTCTCCTTTTTCTTCTTCTTTTCCTCTCATCCTTTGTCAAGTCTAGTCCAGTTTGCCATGCCAATCACCGCAATGGAACTGCAGTGCCCAGTAGGCCACTGAATGTTCAAGAAGTACCAGTGATTTTCCCTTGTATAACCAAGGAGTCAGAGATATGAGTTTCCATCCACAGGAAACCCAGACTGAAGGAGTAATCCTTATTATGACAGAAGAAAAAGCACCTAAACATAAGCTTTGCTGCAAAATCAAGGGCTCACTTGTCTCCTGCTTTTGAAAAGCGGGTTCATCAGATACAAGTGCACTTTTTCAGAAATGTGCAGAAGTGAAGTCTTCAAGAATGTTGAAAAAAACACCGTCTCTTTGCTGCGAATTACCTCTTATGAAAATGAGCCATTAATTACACTTGCTTTCCTACTAGCAGCTTCACTGTGCAAAGTGAAAAACATATTGCAAATTTTGCATAAACCATCTTACGGTGAATGTGCTGGTTTTTTTGAACAGATCTTTTGGGAAAACTGGGAATGAGGACATTTCTCCCTGCCCCATCACCTGCCCCCCCCCGCACCAATATCTTAGTGCCCATGCAGGATGTAGAGACAGGAGCAGCCTGTAAGCTGGCTTTGCACTTTGTTGGCCTTCAAACTATAGCTGGGCTGCCTTAAATTATGTCAAAATCACCAGCTCCCAGAGACAAAAAATATGACTGTGGCTTACGGGGCTGCACAGAAGTTTCATCTATGCCTCTTTTACTGTCTGCAGCTTTCCATGTGGAAGGGAGGACTAATGTGGGGCCTGGCTCAAAGCCTCCCGTGGGTTCATCCCCTTGTCAAAGACGGAGCCTCAGCTGGCCCTGGGAGAGCTCCCGCATGGGCCCGGTGCTGCTGAGATGGACAGAGCAGGCTTAATGGAGCCATCGATCAGGCTGGGTATGTGCTCACTCAGACCTGGACATTTGCTTTTAATAGAAAAATCCTTTTGTGACTATGTGACTGCTTGGGGTTTATTTTAAGTGCCTGGTAACAAGGACTCTTCTGAAGTTCTAGGCACGTAAGAATTCATAACACAGCACATTAAAACATATATGTTAAAACACTCCGTGTAGAACTGCCCTTACTAAAGGACTCTCAGCTTTGTAATACACCATGCAAGGGAAGCTTCCAGCAGCTCAGTAACATCACCATCAGGGTAACTGTCTGCCCACTTCCTCACTGGAGTCAAAGCAGCTACAGGCACTCCCTCGCCGTGCCTTGCTGTGCAGGCAGCACAGTTCAGCCACCACTCAAATACCACCCCATCCTTTCCCACCAGACCACTTTCCCTTTATATGACATCATTAATTTGGGAAGTGCCCAAACGATGGCTTTGAGGCTGTCCCCTCTGCCCCAACCCTCCCAGCTATCCCATGGAGACAGAGAAAGCTGAAGGGAATGAGAGAGGGATTTGGAGTGACTTGGTGAAATACTGACTATTTGGCTCTATTCCTAGATGCTCTGTGGTTTTACTACATGTATTCGTTGTTAACTTTCAACATAGGCTTATTATAGAGAAACTGGATGTCTTGAGGGCTATATTTGGAACTGCTGAAGCAAGAAAATTCTAAAATTGCAATTGCAGCCTACTGAAACATTGAATTTGCTCTCTAATTAAAATTTCTGATATAAACTTGAGCCACTTCGGCACGCAGAGCATTTTTCTTGTCTCTGCCTAATGTTTATACATTCAGTCTCTGTGGAAGATGAATACAATTTTCTTCTCTGAGACCATCCCCATTTTAATTGAAGCATGTTCTTCTTCAGCTTTAGTCTGTGTCACCAAAATTGCTTTGGTGTTTCCATCCCCAACTGATACAAATTTTCTGTAGTGCATGGGATGAAGGAGTTTACACATATTAAGGACTTTATATATATGTGTGTCTGTGTATGTGTGTAATATATGAGTTCATACATATTTGCATTTATATACACATATATATGTACTTATGTATGTAACGTTCACATTATTTATAAATAATATGAAGATCACACCTGGACAATGGAGAAACAAATTTTTTTTTCTATTTTTTTGTCCAAGAAGAGATTTGTTTCCTGTGAATTCAGCCCCTGTGTGCAGCTGCAGTGTCTTCTGCAACAAAAAAATTACGTGATTCTCTAATAGTGATGCCACAGTGGTGATTCACATCTATTTATATTTGATCTTGTCTTCTGTCACTGGTGTCAGACTTAAGCCCACCCTTCCCCCTCCCCTTTTAGTTTGCTTCAGTACTGACTATTCCACAAATGGCAACGTGAATCTGTGTGCCTCATGATAACAGACAGAATTAAAGCGCTTAATGAACTGCATATGCTGCTAAGGGCTTCCTTTGCTGCAGCATGAAACAAAAACTCTAGAAGATCAATTAAAAAATGTGTGTTCTAGGAAAATTATAGATTTTGAGGGAGGAAAGGAAAGATATGAGGTGAATATATGACTTCAGGCTTTAGTCTGAAAGAGCAAAATGAAATATTCAAGTCACTTTGCAGACATCTACAGCTATAGATTAGCGATGTGCACTGAGGCCATCCGGTATGCTTCTGGCTGAAGTAGCAAAATAAAGCAGACATTGTTTCTAAATACATTTTCTTTCAACAGTAATGCATACCCACAGAACAAACAGGAAGTTTCTGAAAAGAGAACTGCAGAAAGCCTTTAAGGGTATTCGGCAGTTCAGAATAGTACATCCTCTGGCTATTATTTTAGCTGCTCTGGTGTTAAAGCAGACCTAACATGAAGAAAGCTGCTAAATTGCACCAGTCCTGCCACAAAACACTGCTGTTCACAGACGGTGTATGTCCTCCTTCCCAAAAATGATTAGGGAAAGTCATATTATAGCTAGGCTTACAGCATTTAGTTTATCTTTACAATTCTGCATGCAGAAATACATTATCCAAATGACTTTTTCAAAATCACTTCTTTACATGTATTTCATACATCCTTTCTGGTGACTGCTGTTTCTTCTGTGAACTGTAAGATTTGGGAGGCTAAGAGAGTCCTCCTTTCAGTTTATTTATCTATCTGTCACTAAATGGCACCGTGACACTTAAAGAAGTGTTTCTGGAGGTAATACCTAGAAACTTTTCTCTCCAACAATCTCGGCTGACCTCTGACTGCTCAGAAGATGCCCCTGACTGAGGAATTTCCCATGGTTCCTGACTCACGACAGGAGATGACAGCTGATCCTGATCCCAGGCTGGACAGGAGCTCAAGTGTTTCCAACACATCCCATGTCCAATTTTAGGTCTAGAAACATTTGTGTTGATAGTCTGGGACACCATTCTCTGGCAACCTTGGTGCTAGAAAAGCCCAGCTGCCCCGATTTCCCAACAAAGCAAGTGAGACTTGGTTCTACTTAAACCAAACCTCAATTTACTAAAGTTTATTCTGGGCCTGTAAGAACAAAATGACTCTTTCACCAGAGAAGAGAGTGGAAAACACCAGTGTGATTGTTTTCATAAATAATGAAAGAAAAATCTCCATCACACACTCAGCAGTGAACAACTGAAGTTTTTATCTGAAAGAGCAGAATATTCAGTCAGTAAATTCATCGCTATAGGAGACCTATGCAGTCTGCCACAGGCACAAATAAAAATGCAGCCAGCATGCACAGAAGGCGACGCAGAGGAAACAGATAAAACAGAAGTAGTTATTTTTAACAGCCATTAATATTACAAGAGAAACTGTGACAAAGGGAGCAGCTTCAGAATTCTGTGTAGTGTTCTCATTAATGCCAGCAAAATAGTATCTAACGAGATACGTCATATCAAGAGTAATGCAAAATGAAAGCAAGAACAGGCATCTTAATAAGACAACCACTGCATCAATTATAAAAAAAAAATCTTGTGAAATTCTGAACAAAATCTTGACTTAATAAATATAACAGATATTCCATTTACTGCATGTTTCAGTCTTTTAGCTGTACAAGAGTATAAACATTTCCAAGAAGAAGAGGTGTGCTACTAAGACAGCAAGACAATCATGTATTTCTTAGCTTGGATTACAAAAACACACTCATTTACTTTATGCCAGTGACTGGGATGATAACTTGCAGTATCAAAGACACCTTATGAAATGCTTGACTGTGAAGAATAGAAAGAGAACATGATTTGCATAATCTGTTAGCTTAGCTCTGATAAAGAGGCTGTTCAAAAATTTAGATGCTAATTTGAATAAATGGCATCAAAACCACCTCCATATGTTTACTTTCGGAGAACACGGAGAGAAGAAAATCATAACTAGGATCATGTAATCTGAAGATTTTTTAAAAGCTCAAGATGACCCTAGAAATTCTACCACTTTACCCAAAAAAGTTAACAAGTAAATGGCGTCCCCTTCCCTGCTTTGTGTACTTTCCATGATGTAATTTAATGACTTCTTGTTGAAATGACTAAAATAAAGCAGACTCCACAAGGTAATGGGCTTTAATGGTGGTGTAAGCATTTTCTAAAAGGAGCTGGACCTCTGCTACAAGCTGTGTATTTCTCTGAGATCGATTGATCGACCTAGTCATCTATCTTTCTATCTATCATAAAACAACTTTTGATAACAGAACCATCTGATATTCCTTTCTTTGCTTCCACCTCTCCTGAGAGATTGTACTCCCAATGCTTTTTTTTCCCAATGACTTATGATGATAAATGTAATTAATTTCAATAGAGTACAGGAAAAATCCAGTATTCTATCTGACAATCCCAATTACATAATTCAAGTATTAGTTTGGATGTGAAAAAACAAATATTCACAGCAGATTTGTTCATGAATGATCTGTTGATTAAAAGATCATGATAGTCAATGGCGAATATTAATTTACAGGCTATCTGTGAACAAACAGGACTAATTAAAGATTATTATCTCTTGGATGATTTGTCCATCTCTAGTAATCCATATTCTTACTGTCTTACAAAAGAGTTTTATGGACAACTTGGTAATTTCAGGCAACTCTATTGTAAGAAAATCAACAGGTGATGTACTCTGCGTGGCATGAAAATCGTAATACATAATAAAAACAGCACTTTTAAAATAATAGTAAAACTACTGCTTCTGAATGAAGTAGTCCCTCCCCCAGGCTCTCATTTCTGGGATGAATTAGCATTTATTAGCATAAATATTTGTGTGGCCACTCAATTAGATCAGGAAATTGATCTGGATTAAAATTAACTTGATAAGACAAAGAAACAGTAGTTGCTTTCAACATTGATTTTAAGGGTTATCTTCATTTCTCCTGGGTGATGGCATCTCACTTCAGTCTCCTAAAAAGCACCATCCTGTCTACTTTGAAGAAACTTTCCATTTTTTATGCAGAAATAAACCAAAACTTCCTAAATCTATTCTTGCAGAGGAGAGGAGAGAAAAAGAGCTGACCCTTATCCATCTGACTGAAATTTCCAAATTAATGTTATTATTTTTCAGTCAAAATATGTTCAGATTTCAAAAGTTGGTATTCTTTCTTCATGGGGAAAAGTCTTTAAGGAAAAGCAGGTATTCTGAAAACAAAAGGAGCAGAAAACTTTGTTTTCCATCCCTGAAACTCCTAGACAGAAACTTTTCCAGCACCTTTAGCATAAACACACCATAGATCTTCCCACTACTCCTGTTCCAGCACAGCACGAAGAAAATTTGACAGAACATAAGTTGGTGGCTTTCAGGATGCACAGAGATCCCAGCACACATTTGTTCATTGTAACCCTGTGAAGGTGAATATTACAGTACCTCCTGAATGTGAGGTCTGCCAGGCGGTACAAGAGCACTAGAAGCCCTGTCACTCAGGTAACTTCTCGTGAATGAACAGCACCGCACTGGCAAGGCAGGGACTAACTGAGCTCTTCCACTGCTGACTTTGTTGTCATCTCTGCTCATTTTGGCTATCGTGAAGCATTACAGTACACCACATCTGACTTGTTACAGTCTCTCCTGAAAACAAATGATATCCAAGGTCTAAAGAAGCCACTTTCATTGTTTCTAAGACCTCCAGCATTAACCTTGTACTTCTAATTACTAAGAAACAGGTGGGTTTCACTATCTCAGCTTGCAAGATAGATGTGAAAACAGGCTCCTCTTCATACATGTGATGAAGGAGTGCATGGTACTGGGAAAACAGAGAAATTTGTGAAATATGACATACAATTCTAACAATTCTCAATAGCTACATCCCACTGGAAGTGTGTGTGCTCATCTGAGATGGGCAGCCTGTCACGGAGATGGCTAAACATATCTGAGATTCAGCAAAGAGGCAAGCTGTGGTTTGAACCATATGGCTGGAAAACAATTAGGTGAAGCCACTGGGAAGTAAACAAGACAAAATACAACATACGACATTGAATCTCTGAACCTTTGGTCCAGAACTGGCATCTCTATCTCTGCATTGCTAGGCCCAGGAAGACTTCCTAGCTTTGAGTGGATGCACTAGGTACTCCACAGATTAATAAGACCCAGGTTTGAACCATACCTGCCCGTTTTCCTCCTCATCTTACGTTCAGTTTAATGAGAAAAAACCTAAGGCTTGCAGGCCAGAAAGGATCTACAGTACATCCCCAACAGCCATCTACAATTAAGTTGGAATAGCCTTTCCATAGCTCTGCAGACCTGAAACTCCAGTATTCTCCAATTTTTAAAGGATCTGTTCAACACAGGTGAATTCCCTGGACAGATGAGATCTACCTACTTCAGCTCAGCTTGGCTCTAGCAGAGGGTGGCAGCCAGAGAGAAGGGGTTATAGCTAAACCTCTACCTGTCTTTAAGGGCTTCTCATTGTGCACACAATCCCTGAAAATGCAAGCAGGTAAACCTAATTTACAACAGTCCCAAAGCAATGCATAATTATTCGAGAGGCCACCCTGGACTCCAGACACTCCTAAGGTCAGAAAAGGAAAAACGTAGCAATCAGACACCTTTTCCTTTTCACTCATGCTTAACAAATCTCAGTTGGAGATTACTTATATCGATGTAATTATGCTAAAGTCTGAAGTAATGATCATGTAGACAGGAGACACTTAAAAGTGAAAATGAAAATAAACCACTTTTTTATTGAAAAACCTGATTCAGGGTCCTGAACCTGGGGAGGAACAACCCCATGCATCAGTACAGGCTTGGGGCGGACCTGCTGGAGAGCAGCTCTGTGGAGAGGGACCTGGGTGTCCTGGTGGACGACAGGTTAACGATGAGCCAGTAGTGTGCCCTGGCTGCCAAGAAGGCCAATGGCACCCTGGGGTGCATCAAGAAGAGTGTGGCCAGCAGGTCGAGGGAGGTTCTCCTTCCCCTCTACACTGCCCTAGTGAGGCCTCATCTAGAGTACTGTGTCCAGTTCTGGGCTCCCCACTT
>Ga0065711_1036762_pt1 | contig 20610 bp, 10 predicted proteins | sample Hoacrofraction12_FD_59098 | JGI IMG/M metagenome (GOLD analysis project Ga0065711, IMG submission 59098) | Hoatzin crop microbial communities from Cojedes, Venezuela - Epithelial fraction 12 v2 (version 2) | ecosystem: Host-associated > Birds > Digestive system > Esophagus > Crop | place...
CAGGGAGGTTGTGGAGTCTCCTTCTCTGGAGATATTCAAGACCTGCCTGGACAAGGTCCTGTGCAGCCTGCTGTAGGTGACCCTGCTTCGGCAGGAGGGTTGGACTAGATAACCCGCAGAGGTCCCTTCCAACCCCTACGATTCTGTGGTGATTGATTCTGTGGTGATTGGTTCGGTGGTTCGGTGATTGTGGGAGGTGCACTCCTGGTGTGCCTATCCCTTTAGCATTCACCCATATGAATATTGGGGTGAACACACTGATGGCCTTTAAAAACAGATGTGGAGGCAGGGTAAGCCAGCTCTCCTCTTGCCTCTCAAAAAAATCTCTGTGGAGAACTTGCTCTCTCCAATGCCCCAGCAAGCAGTACCTGCCCAATACTCTTAACAACCCTGTTCTGGAGGTGATGGGACCTTAGCAACTCTAGTGTCTGTTCGGCTATGAAATACAGGCACGGAGATAAAACTTCATCCTGGCTCTCAGGGTGCACTGGGATTTTGGAAGAGCTCCAGGCATAACCTGAACCCCAGCCACAACTGCAGCAGTGGTCTGCTGATGGAGATGGGGGGGAACTACCCACAGCATATCTCAAGACATTTTTGGGCAGTGTATCATAACTGAAGCTTGGTCTCTCATCTGCATTTTATTATTAGGGATTTTTTTTTTTAAATTACTTTGAAAGCTGGCTAGTTATTTACATTCTCAACTTCCTTGATATTTTGTGTCATAAATCCTACCTTAGTCTACCTTGTATTTGATATATAAATAATGCATCTATCCTGCTTAGGGAGCTGTCTTCCGACGTCCCCTGCCCTCTGCAAACACATGCACGCAAAAAGCTTTTTTTCTGCCCTGTTGATTTTTAAAACAGGACGTTGGGCAACAATAAAACTGAGGTTTGTCCTTTGCAAATTGTTCCTAAAACTTCCCTCCCACCTGTCCTGACTCCGTTCTTAATCAGCCTGTTTCCCTACCAGCTTCTTTGGGCACTTAAAAGTTATAGTCACAAATTATACCACCTTTGAAGGACTTTCTCATAACCTTTAAAGTGTTGCCTGGAACACCATGAACAAAAACTTCCCAGTGAGGGGATGAATATGTTTTGGGCTCTTTTCCTTGGCAGACTGGGTTCTGGCTCTGCCTCTCGTTTAATGACATTTCTTCTTGTCCATGAACAGCATGTTTCTGTGCCTTCCTCTAGCTGCAGCGCACCAAATTGAATGTCTGCATCTGCACACCCTGACCTCTGTTTAGGCACTAAGATAAAGTGACCTAAAGATCTGAGGGGCTGGGCGTTTGTAGCTCTGATTAGGATGTGTCCCACCGCAGGGAGTACGGAGGGGCTGAGAATCCTCGGTTGACCAGTGTTTAGCGATAGCATGGAAATGCCAAGCTGGAGGGCTCTGAGTGAGCCCATCTGTCATAATACTAGGACTATTTCCCCAGCAGTGGGTGTTTTCTGTGTATTGTGCTATGGCCTGGAGCTGGTCTGGAAAGGATCCAGGGTCACAGCAGCCAGCAGGTGAGACTGGAGCCTGCTGACTGAGGTGTGCTGTTTAGAGTTGCTTGGAAGAGTAAGATCAGGGTCTGGCATAGGGAGGAGAGGGGAATTTTTATTATTGGGCTGATTATTTGTTATAGGCTGTTTGATAATTTGCTCCAGCACTGGAAAAAGCCAATAACTTGTTTCATTCAGGTCTTCATCCTGTGTTTCCTGCCCAAGGAAGGTGAGGGCACAGCTGCAGAGCATGGCCTGTAAATGACTGTCAAACTCATGACCTGTATGGATGGGTAGCTCCTTGTGAGGGCAGTGATTCATGCTCTCACATCCTGCTCTCTTGCTCAGTTGTGCTTGGTGACCTCCTAAGACACACCAGGGCTAGGTCTTAGTGAAAGTGGTGTGGAAATACCCAGGTCTGTCAAGCACTTTGCAGCATGCAGAGGTTTTGCAGAGCCTGACTTTGCCGAATGGAAAGCCTTAGTGCCTGCATCAGCCTGTAGCAAGCTGTGCTGCCTTGAATGTTCCTTCTGCATTCCCTGCTGTACATCTCCTCTGGATCATCGTCATCCATGTGGTTTTTCCTGCTAGGCATTCCCTCCAAATATCTCTCCCACATATGCCTCCTTTAGCACATGCCTGGCAGGTCACACAAGGTGATTAGGGAAGTCTGCTGTGATGAGCAAGATACAGGGTGACTCCAGAGCAGAGCAAATAGCCTTAAATGATATTGCTGCTGGGAGCTTACCACTGGATTGGCTGTAATGACCTTCATTTTATCTCTGAAGGGCTTTGTGATGCTCCCCCTCAAGAATTTGCTGAGTCAACGAGAAAGAGGAAAAAAAATAAAAGGATAATTTTGTTTCCGTGACACACAACCCTTGCTCTGCAGGCAAGAAAGTATGTTGTCTCGCTGGTGTCTGCTCCTGCTATACTGGGAACAGGCTTATTACAAGATCCCACTTCAGCATCCCCCGTGTGCTGCCACAAGGCTTTAACACCACAGAGGTCCCTTCCCTGAGCTGCATGCAGCTGCATTGATAGGTCAAGCATTCAGTCTGATGGTTCTGCTGTTAATGTGAGATGTCAAGGGGCATGCAAGCACAATCCTTTCTTGATGCATGACAGTTCCAGCCTGTGTAGCCGTCAGGGATTTTGATTTGGCTAATTTCTTTGGGAATCTGGAAAAATCTCTGGGTGCTTTTGTATTTTTCTGAAGGCCCTCTGGAAATCCATTTGTGTAGCTAGCAAAAGTGCACATGTGGATGCAAATGGAATTCTTGTGCTTGCAGAACGATGGACTGCATGCTTGTAAGCAGACATGCTCACCAGTGCTCTAAACACAATCTAGCAACATGTAGCCCTTTCCACATTGAATTTGTTCTCAGCTGCTCCCATGTAATGCATTTCTCTTCTCTGCATATCTCTCGGCTGTGACACTGCTGCTGTTTTGGTGGATTGCTTCTTGTAATCTTTCTCTTTTTTTCAAACAGTGAACTTGTTCCTGATGTAATTACTGTGATAAAGTTCTGTGGCTTGACGGATCATCCTTAACAGCACTGTTGCTCTTGACTTCAGACAAGAGGGTATTTTATTTCAAACTTTTGTGGAAAGGGCGGTAAGCAGTAAACAGGTTTGTTTTCCCCAGCACCGTCTTCCTCTGCGTATGTCTGGCGGAGAAGATGGTCTCTGTGTCTGTCTTCCACAGCACTGAGGTTCCCTTGGGACTTCCCTGCAGCCTAGAATAACACTAATGAAGTACTGAATGGTGGACAGCATCTTCTGTAGGTGGTGAATTTAGTGTCACCCTAGTCCTCATAGGCATGTGCCCACCATGCTGATGATGGTGTCGGAGCCTGTGTTGGACTCTGCAGGACGACCTCCACCCAACCCTGAAAAGCGGTGACTCTGGGATGAAAGCGGTAATACTGTTGTGATGTTTTTCCTTGCTATAAGCAGAGCACAGCAAATTGCAATCAAAACACACTTGCTGATAAGAATGCCAAAGGAGAGTCTTGTATGTACTCGTTGCCTGAATCCTGTTTGTCAAGTGTGGGAAGGCCTAATAATGTATGATTCAATGAATTTCTGAGTAAGGGGGGTGGTAGAAACAGAAGTTTTGGCCCTGTCTGGCAGCTTCTCTCTTTTTACAATAGTCTGTGACCTATCTTGTCTTTCGCTATTTAAAAAAAAAACCCTAACAACTACTTACTCTCTGAAACTCATTTTTACTATTTGTTTTCACAGTCTCACTTGACAACTAAAAGCTGTAGCAATTGCAGCTTTCCAGGCTCAATTGTACTGCATACTGTATGCCATAGTGCCTTGGAACAATTTACAATAAATAGAGGGATCCATGGGAAAGAGGGATAAAAACAAATGAGCTGTCAGCATGATATAGGAGCAGGGAGTTTTCTGGGTTTCTGAAGGAACCTCATTGCAATGAATTCCCAAACAAAGGGGAAAGATGGGATAAGAAAACAGCAAATAGTGACAACCTCATGATGTGTTAGAGATTTACCCACTTGAAGGAAGCATTTGGAGGACATCAGGATGTTTGGGGACTTAATGGAGTCTGCAGGGATTATGCCACTGTGGATCTGCATGGGGCAGTGTAAGAAAGGTTTGGGTGCATGTGTGTAAGATACAGGACTGCAGGTCATTTTGGGTCAGGACAAGAACTTTCAGTGCCTTTCCTTGTGAGTCCATGAGATGCACAGTATTGTTTTTCTCTTTTGTGCTAAGTCCTTTCTTGGCCTGCAGAATGGATGTGGTCCCAGGTGTCTGTCTCTTCTGCCTGGGGAGAGGTCAGTTCCTGCTCAGCCAATGTGGCTACATGCTGCTCTTCACCACCTTGTGGGAATGTTCATGTCACCCTGCTATTCAGGAGCCTGGGCTGCCTGTGAAGCCCAGAGAGCCTCCAGAGGCCAATTTCCATTAATGCGGTCCTTTGTGACCTTGTGGACTGACCTTGATAACTCCTGCAAACCCACCTGCAGCAGGAGAAGTCAGGGGAGCCCTCTGTTTGTGTTTTTTCCATGGCATGGCTCTTCAGAGCTCAAGGACAGTAATTGAATGTAATGTCCAAACCCGTCTGCAAATCCCAGTGCTGTGAACAGGAAGCTTCAGAAGAGCTGCTTCCCTCATCTTATCTTTCACAGACAGTTACTGTGTTCTTGATGTAATTATAGTGATAAAACAATGTGACATAACTGCTGGCTTCTATCACGGTATCACTGTTGTTGACTTAAGTGACAGGGTAATAATTTTATAAGAGACCTTTTATTTTTCTTTCCCTGGCAGCCACTGGTCGTGTTTAAGCATAGGGGCTGATATCTCTGATAAGGCGTATTATGCACGTTCCATGAGTCCTAAAACTTTTTATCGGTTTTATTTATGCACTTCTCTTCCAGTGAAATTTCCATTTGTTCCTGCAGCACCCAGGCAGTGACTCTCCCCAGCTAGCACAGGAACTGGTGTTTGCACAGTTGGATTGGAACTGCAGTGGCAGCAGTCAGTCATGCTCGGTGTTTGGGAGAGGAGAGAGAGAAAAAGGCTTTTTTTTGCACAATTCCCTTGCTTTTCAGCTGTTGGTGCATTGCGGACATGCTGGTCCCCCTACTCAGCTGGAGGAGGTGTCCTTGGGATGGCTCTGATGAGAAAGCTTGGTTAAAAATGAGCCACATGAAGAGGATTAGAGTGGACTCAGACACCTCCCTTTTTTAATATATCAAAGCCCTGACAGAGTATATATCTGTTGCTTCAACTTAGCTAGGAAGATGCAGCCCAGAGGCAGACAGTGCAGGGAAACTTTCAAGCCAATGGGAATCTAATCATATATATTTATGTCCCTGCACTCCCTTGTCTCGGCTGTACATTTATTGATGTAGTTTCACAGGAGTGCAGAGCCCTGCTGATCTATGCTGTTGTCTAATGCTGTCAACCAAATCTCACTGTGAAGCACAGAGCATTGGATAAGGAGGGACATGTGGTACTTCTGGTCCATCTTGCAGCCATCCACACTGCCTAAAAATACTTACAAGTGCAAAGCATAGATCTTCACGGCATGTGGAAAAAGTGCTGTTCTTCTCCGTAAATATTTCCAGGTGATATAACAGGGCTGTGCATAAAGTGGTGCATGTAGGCTCCTTCCAGGAGTGCTCGTGGGATCAGATCAGCTGGTAGGACTTGCTGGATGTTCCTGATATTGCCTTACCCAGCCAGCCTGGCTCTGAAGATCCCTAGGGGAGATCCCTGCGACTATGCTGCACAGATATTAGTTCCCTGTCCATTTTGGTTGGACAAGCCTAGGTGTGTAATTCTGAAAGCTGGAGGGGGATGCCCTCATAAGCTCTGTTTCACAGTGTGCAAAATTGGTTGTGCAAGACAGAGTGAAAATACGTTTTGTTTACCTGTACAGAGTTGTCAGGAAGGATGATGAACTCAGGCAATCTAGTTATAGGTAGACTGAGTGCTCGTTTGCAAGATCTTGCATATTCAGATTATTTTCCTGACTTCCTTACTTTTTTGTTCATTACAAGACAAGAGAATGTCTGGAAGAACTGATGTTTGCATTTGGTGACAATCAAATAGAGGAAGGAATCATCCAAGAATATTAATGGGCAGTGAACCTTACAGGGTGTATAGTTTGAGCTTGTCAAAATGGCTCTGTGCGGAGTTTTGACAGTCTGCAGATTTTGAAGAGAAAGAATTTTTCATCATTTTAAACCATGCCAAACTGTTCATATGAGGAATATGTTTTTTATTTGGACAGTTCAGAATTTTCTGGGCTTTGCTTATCCAAGCCGTAGAGGAGGAAGGAAAAACCTCAAACTTAGTATGAAATAATTTTTCTGTCTCTGGTTTCTCTTGGAAAACAACACCAACATGTTGGGGTGGGGTGGGTGGACAGCTGCCTGCAGAGGCAGGATGGGCTTTAAAAAATTTCTACAAGTTTTAAAAGCCATAGTTGGAAGCAAGCCCGTGGAAGGTAAGACTGTTATGCTGTCTTTCCCAGCATGAACAACTGGGAACTGGTGCGTTTGCAGAACTGTACAAGAAATCCAAAAGCAATCTTACAATAATTCTCTTCCTCTGTTGCACTGAGAAACCGCCTTCCCCATGTTTTAGCATCACATTTAGGGAAAAAGGGAGGTCTCTGGCTGGTGCAGGGGTACCAGTAGCTGTACCCCATTGCTCTGTGCTGCTGTGGAGGCTTTTCTCGTGGCAGCGTGCCGGGGGAAAGGGAGCAGCTCCCTGCCTGTGTTTGTTCATGCTGCTCGTTTGTGATACAGTTCCCTATGGCAGCCCCTAATGACAGGCTGAACAGTTGAAAGAGGCACCAGGGGTAAGAGAGGGATGTAACTGCTGTTTTAATGCTTCTTTTGTAGTCTTTTCCATCTGTATTGAAGGTGCCTCTTTAATACCAAGTGATGACTGCCCTGACTGTCACTCTCTGGGAGATATTGTGTTTAGGTGCCCTCCTGGGCTTTTCAGGCAATCAAATGGTGGCACATGGCCGTGATAAACAAATGCCTTAAAAAATTCTCTGCCTTGCTATTGAAGTGCTCATTCTGCCGGACGCGCGACCCATCACACAGTGCAGAGAGGAGAGCTTTTCACCTAGTGCTGTCATTCTTGCAGCCAGCAGCTTTTGTGTGGCTCAGAGCTGTGGTAGAGCCCCAGACAATGGAGAAAAGGATGTTTTAATAATAACCCTTTCGGCCATCGATCTGCTGCTGATGGGAACTGCCAGGAAGGGCCCTTGGGGCTTCGGGCTGGAAAAGGACCAGGTTTGTCCTGGATCATGGTTGCACAGCAACTGCTGCTCATTGGAAATGATGCTTGGCTGGGGGTGGAAGAAGCTGAGGAATGAGGAAGAGGGGCAGATCTGGGCTTGGAATGAATTAATATTGATTGTGCAGATGAGAGGGTACTGGATCTTCCCCAGTTACCGAAATGGGCCATCAAAGAAATGAGATCTGGCTTTTCCTTGTGCTGAGTTTAGCCATTGCCATTGATGAGGAGGTAGTGGGATCATTCTCAAACCTTGGGCCTGTTAACAAGCATAGGCTAAATCTTCATTAAGCTCAAAGTGATGGCTCATGATGCCAAGAGCTGGTGGGATAAGTTAGAGCTAAGACTGGGGCATTATTCCTGAGTGCACTTATCACAGCTGTTACTACCATGTAGGTGATGGATGCAGGCATTTCATGCAGCCTGGTGTGGGGACCCAGCTGTGTATTAGACCATAGACAATTACTCTTGTTGCTTTGCCCCTGGCCCATGAGCAAATATCCCCTATACCCATACCCTGCCATAGCTATAAGGCAACTGGTGAAGAACTTGGCTGCAGTGTCTAAAGTGTGAAAAACGGCACTTGAGAAGCAAGCAAGCTCTAAGGTGAGGGAGATGCTGTCTTGCCAGGTTTCACACACACCAGTGAAGTGGGAGCTGGTGACCTTCAGCCAGCCTCCGTGATGCTCCATACATGCCCAACGCAAGGCAGCCCGTGGCTGTGCTGGGACGAGCAGGGTAGCTGGAAGAAGATGGATGAGATTCCTTTTTCATTATTAACATAATCATAAAATATCTTACAAATAATATCATGTGTAGGCATTTTCATAACTAGAGACCTCAGAGAAAGATGGCTTGTGTGAGCAAGTAGGTGCTGCTAAGCATGGGGGTGCCTGGCTGGTTGGACAGGGAATAGATGGATGGAGACTTCAGGTCTGTTGTGCAAAGGAGGCCCATTAGGTGGGGACCAGCTTGGGGAAGTGTGGGTTAAGATGCTGGAACACACTAAGTGCACACAGGCAGGCTCCTCCTCCTGCCTGGGTTTTCTTCATTCAGCATGTCACCCATTTTCTTCTCTCTTCATTTCCTCTCTCCTCATTTCCTCTTCCACAGATTAGTTATCACTGCAGCTTCCCTAGCCTCTCCCCTCCCATCATGAAGATCTGTACAAGAAAGGCCCAGAGCCCTGCAGGGATTTCTGTGCTAGTTTCATCTTTGTTTAGACCCTCGGTTCACCTAGGAGATGGGCTGTGGAAAGGACAGGACTCCTGCAGTGCTTTCTTCTGTTGGCAGCAATGGATCTCCTCTTGCTTCATTTCCCCTTCCTAAAGGAGAGATCAGCTTCAGGGCCAAGTTTTCCACTGCTGTGTATGCAATAGTTTTTAGAGTAAACCTCAACCATGTGAGTGTGTTTAATGGTTTATTGCAGCATCTGAAAAGGGATCCCATGCCTTCATCTTGTTTTCCCCTTCGAAAGTAATTCCGTTAGTACGGCCCTGCTACTGCAGGGGTCTGTGGTTCTTTGGGGGAGCTGAGGGTTGCTAGCCTATGTATCAGTTGTGTTATATATTGCAGGCACACCTATGAAGCTATGAAGACCGCAGGGATTTCATACTCAAAAAAGTGAAATTAATTCTGATTTCAAAATAACATTTTGTTAAAGTGGAAAGGGAAAAGTTTTGCGTTCTTCTTTTGAGGCAGCTTTCATGTTTTAGGGGGAATGGAGGAGAGAGGAGGGAGTGATGGATTCAATTCAGCTAGTCCAAAGTAATATCTCATTCTTATAAATATTTCAGCTGTTCTCAGTCAGTCTGAGAGCATTATGGTTACGCCAGGTAGTTCAGACTTATAAGAGATGTAACATCAATTAATTTGCAGCCACAGTCATCTATATTATATCACCTACTTAATCACAGGCATAAGAGAGCTGCTGACCCAGGGCTCCAGCATCTTCTTTCCAGGTCAAGCAACAAGTCACTTCTAAACCTTTCAAACCACTTTCCCTTTCCCGTTGGTGTGGGGATTATCTTATCTGACAGCTCTTTGCTGCAAGATCTTGTTTTTATTCCTGGTAAGTGAACTCCATGATGCCAAAAGAATTGCAGTGTCTGTTCTTGTGCTTTTCATCAATTCTTGTTTTAAAAACGAATAAATAAAAATAAGCCTCTCTGTAGAACCAGTTTTGGTAGGTAGGTAACAGGTGGAGGAGCTCAGCTCTTCTGTCCTTGGGTGAAGTGGTGGTGTCTGGGAGCTGGGCAGAGCGTCGTTTGGAGATGATGTGGTTGATGAGTGTATGTTCTGGGAAGACTGATGTGTATCGTGCCAGAGAGAGCCCAAAACAAGGAGCACTGTATTGAACTCTTACAGATCTTCAAGTGAGTCTTCGGCACTGTGAAGCGTCGTCACTTCAGTACTCCTTCAGGACTTCAACTAGACACTTGCTCTAAGCTATAAACATGAGAGCTACTGTGTGTGCCAAGGGCCACATTCTCAGATGCAGATCTGAACATGTTCAAAAGAGATGGGCTCTTCCAAAGAGGCTGGACTACTCTGTGTCTGTCCCTGCATGAACACAAGAGGAGACACTTGTTTTAGTAGGGTGTTTTGCTGGGCTTTTTGGACTGGTGGATTAGCTGCTCCTGGTATCCCCAGGGAAAGGCAGATAGGATGGAGTCATCTGGCAGCAGAGACCTGTCTGCAATCCACAACCTGATCTAGGCCACACTCTGAAATGCTGCAGGGCACTGTATTTTATTTGCTTTCTCCTGCATTGAATGCAGGAATGTGTTTGGTTAAAGGATGCCTCCCAGGGAAAATTCCAAGTGTCTTCCAAGTATGAAGTCGAAGGCATCAAAAAGAAAAAAACAACCCACAAAAAATACCCACCTGTGCTTTCTTCCAGTTCCTCTTTGTTGCAAATGTATGCTTGATTTCCCATTTGGGTTCATCTGGCTTTATCTTTCAGTTGCTGTTGGTTCTCACTATGCCTTTCTGTGTGTACGCAGATAGCTCTCTAATATTTGAGGTCGTTGCTGCTGGAAGTTGCTAAGTTGGTATTCTCCACAACTATCATTTCTGATAAAGTGAATTGAGCTCCTCTTAGTCCCTCACAGCAAGGCGTTTTCCCTACTGCATCTGGTGGTTTTTGTAATTCTCTCCAGCACCATCTCTAAGTGCTTCTTAGCAACGTTTGAAAAACGTATTTGTGAAAGCTGTTATCAGCACACTAGCATCGGTCTTATTCGTGCAGTCTGAAGTTACAAGCCACCTTCTCCATCCCTTTGCATGCAACTACAGACTGTATTAGACACTACTGACTATATGCTTCTATGGGAGCTCACAGTCAGTTTCTTTTTATCAGGAAAGAACTCCTCTTTTTGTACGTGTGTGCATTCTTGTTCTCACTGCACAGAGACTCCCTCACACTTCCCTGCAGCTTTCCACCCACAACTGGTAGGTTTGTTTGTTCCCTGATGCATACCTCTGTGTTTGGTTTGCGCAGGTCCAGCATACCAGGAGGTCTGCAAAGCTCTGTGGGACCTCCTGCTGAATTGCTATATGCTGCTCCGCCACCTTTTGTGTTGCCTGCAAATCTTAGTGGCAGGGATTTTGTGCTGCCTTGCTGAACAGCACTGGAAAGACTGACTGGCATCGGGCAATACCTGTACCCCTGTAACCCCACTGAAACCGGCCTTTTCGGGTGCTGATTTACCCACACTTCCGTCTGTCAAGTTTTATGATTTCAGTGATTTATTCCTTCCTCCTTTCTCAGTCTCAGATTGGTGGCTATAGCAATTGTGGAGAAAACAAGAAGTGGGGTGAGAAAGGCTGGGTAATCGGAGGGAAAAGTGGGGAATGGCGAAAATGCCAGGTTTGCAGGTACCAGGCACAAATATGTGCGTATGTATGTGTACATGTTACAATACAGAGGAGAAAAGCCTGAAGTCTCCTTTAGCACAGCCTGTAATCCTATTAGAAGGATTACTCTGTTGTCCTAGGCTATCTGATCGTGGTAAGAACTCATTTAGGTCAGCTGTTTAGGAAATTTACACACACAAGGAAAAAAATTAAATAAGCCTCTTGCTCTATTTCATAGGGATCGACAAGCTCCTTTCAGACTTTCTCTGTGCTACTGATTACATCCCTGCGCTTGTAGTTTCTCTGCATCCCTCTTAAACCCTCATGTAAATGACTTGCTTTCAGGTTTTTACTTCTAACAGCAGATGTTGGATAGACAGCATGATAGCTAGACCCCAGGTATTTCTGGACCTTGAAAGGATTAGAATTTTGAACAGTAATGTACTTTGGGTTTTGCTCTCCCTCTGTGCATGTACGCACATTATAACTTCGAGAACAAGGGTACAGGCAATCCTGATTTCTGGGCAGAACTTAATGAAAGCTAAATCTGGTCTGGTAGGGCCCGAATCAGTTTTATCCATGGCCTGCTCATTATCAGCAATGTTATAATTTAATTTAAAGCCTCTGTATTTAGAAGGTCAGTGAAGCACTCCAATGATTTCGTTTGTGGAGAGAGAAAACATGGTAGCAGTCAGTTCAAGTGCCTGTCTCCCTTGGTGCTCCAGCAAAGCCAGTATTAAACAGAGGAGAACTTAAGACAAGCAACCAAACAAAGTAGCTGGATGTGGAAACATAATTATGCAGCCAGGTAGGAGGCCCTTCATGTTAGGAAAAGTGTGGTGGGAGCCTTCACCTCCCGAACTGGAGTAACGCCATGGCTGTCCTGAGCTTTGCAGTGTATTTGACAGCCCCTGCCCCCCCAAATGTTTGCTGCAGAGCTGGGAGGGAAATGTGCATCAAAATCTCACCTTTTGCTGCCAAAACACAGCCCGCTCACGAAGGACTCCACTCTGGTTGTTGGCAGGGCTGAGTCTACAACAGGCAGTTGAGCTGCTTCTTTCCATCCAGAAGGAAATGCTGTCAATGCACACACATAAAGGTGTGAATCCCTGTTTTCACATGGCATTTTGGGAAACTAAACTCTCCAGCATCTCCGATCAGAGGAATCTACCTGCAGTCTAACAGCACTTTGAGGAGATCCACACTTTTGTACCTGTCCAGGAGGTCCACATGTCTGGCAGCCCAGTGCGGATCTTGTCTACCCAAGCTGCTGTAATCCTAGCCGTTTCTGCAGGAAGCAACCTGATCAACAGTGCAACATGTGTTTATGAGGTGGGGACCCTTCCAGAAAACATCAGACATAGTGTGAATGTGCTACGGTGGATTGAACAGCTGGTCTGGTATATACAGGCTATGTCTGTAGTAACCCCTCTCCTCCTCGAGCACCTTGCCTCTCTGTGTCCCTCAGCACATGGATCTCATTGAGTGAGCTGGAGCATTGCCCAAAGTCTTTTCCTCCTCTTCTTCCATGCTGGGATCTGAGTAGCAGCCAGGTTGAGATTTTGTCAAGGTTGCTCTTTCATTACACTGGCATAGGGCCCTGGGGTAGAAGAGTGCTTGGTAAGGGGGAAGTGAAACACTTCTATGAGCATGGAAGTCAAGGTACTCGTGTGCATTGGTAGGCTTTCTTCACCGAGAGATGTCAGATCATGGTCGCAGGTATTTCTCATTTGTACTGACAAGCAGGGCCCTTCTGGAGAGCCCTTAAGGCATGTTGGTACACAGGATTTGCAGGGGGAGGGGTGGCCTCCTCCATCCCACCATGTATTTTCCTTTGTTAAGGCCTATGGACTGTTGGATATCTGGGAGATTCTTACACCATCCTTGGTCTTGCTTTTCCCTCCAAGCTAGGACAGCAGTCTTTTACCCTTTACTTCACCTCCTCACCTGGCTCTCCTTTGCTGGATGTATTCTGGTTCTAGGGTACATTAGATGATCCTTGTTAATTCATGCCCAGCCAACATTTCTTCTTTCAGCTAACCAGACTGCTTGCTTTAAGAGTGGAGGTTCTTACTGCCAGATACCTGCTCCCTCCTCTGTGTTTCCAGTGGAGTGCTGGTGACATCCAGTGTCTAGCTGGGCTTATCACTGGCACACGTGTGTGTCCTACGCTGATATCCCCAGGGGATGCTATAGATCTAAAGACTTGTTTTCCCCCCAGCTAGTCTGCATTTGAATGAGGAATCATGCACCATGTCGGAGGTGTTTGTGACATCTGTAATTCACACATGAAGAAGAAGGAACCTTTGAGGCCAGAGTTCCTAGGAAAAGCTGCCTTTAAAAGGAGAGGCAACTGTGTGCAAAGAGAAACAAGAACTGAGAAACAAATCACGGCTTCCATTGGAGATAATGAGAATCTCAGATAGCAACACAACGTGCAACTTACTGAGGCCAGAGCGGTCCTCTCTCTCCGTTCCCCAGGGAGGCTTAGCGGTTTGTAATACTCACAGGGTCACTGCTTCCTTTCCCTCTCTGAAAGCAACACTGGCTGTGCAGGAAAAAGGCTGGAAAAAGGTGCAGAAGAAATGCCAAGGGCCAGTGGCACAGGCAGCTCCTCCGCTTGCTGCTTTGTCGCTGCCTGGGGTGCATGCAGAGGGACTCACGTTTCTCAGGCTGGCAGGGAAGGAGGCAAGTCCCCATAGACCAGATGCTGAGTTCTCAGTTGGGACTGACACTGGCAAGAAGGACTTTGCTGAAGCACTGATGGTGGGAGGTCTGTTACAAGCTTGTCCCAAGTACTGCATAGGCACAGCACAGGCTAAAGGCATTATTTACCCTCATCCCCATTTTCCACCCTGTTTAATTAACTGGGGCAAACACAGTCTGTGCCTCTAAGATTTCCTGTCATGGAGATTCCTGAAGCTGTAGAGTCGTTCCCTGAGACTAAATAGAAGCCCTGATTGCTTGGGTCATTAAATACAGGACAAAGCACAGGAGAGTGATCTGTCACTGGTGGGCTAGGAGAGAGAGCAAATGGACCTTCCTGTCCCTAAATGCTGTGATTTCCTTCACTCCTCATTTCCTTTATGAGATTCAGCCCTGAAAGTAGTTGCTGCTCCTGCAGCTGTGTGCCCAACCCTGGGGGAAGAACATACTGTTGCTCTTGTTCCCGGCATCCTCTCTCCCGTTTCACACATCGTATTACAAAATAGTCCTTCCTCAGCAGGGCGCAGGAGTCTCAGTTTGGTGTGGGTGCAAGAGAAACCTCTGAAGGTCAGCTTTATACTTCAGCACTTTACAGATATTTGGACTACAAACGGCGGGACTAGGCATTAAAGAAACAGAACTTTGCTGCATGTTAATGGACTTGGGATGGAGTCTGCCTCTCCTTACTTTGAAGAAAACTTGAGATGAAGCCAAGTGTTTTGATCTCTGAGGGGATGAAGGGGCCCTGGACTAAGCTGCCAAAGCCACTTATTGCGGGACCTGTTCTGTAACTTCACCTCCCATGTGGTCCTGTTTTCCCTGACCCCTTCTGGTGCAAGAAGTCCAGAGGAGTAACGTGGTTAGCCTGCTCAAGGCCAGAGGCAGCTAACTCCCAACAGGATGCTTTCCCCGTCATCTAGCTCTGATGATCTTAGTTTATACTGTTTGTTTTCTTTAACTGAATATTTTATAAATTAACATGATTTCTGCATAGTGTTTGTCTTTCTCTCTGTGAGCCTTTATGACCAAGATAGCCTGGAGTAGGCTAATTAAAACACCAAACCATGACTGTGTCCCTAGCCAAGGAGTAAGAAGACCATATAATGGATGTGATGCTGATATAGATCTGGGAGCTGGTGAAGCAGAGCACCAGAGGATCTGTCTGTGCCCATCAGTCTTACTTAAGAAGCCTTTTCTATTCATTGCTGTTGAGGCCTGTGTCTGCCTTAAGTGGATGCTAAGATTAGGAGCCTCTGGGTGAACATCATCCTTCCAGATACCAGTGCTGCCAACGATGCAGTCAGGTACTTCTGCAGACTTCAGTGGAAAGCTCCCAGAATGCAGAGGCAAAGCTGTGCACCGTTATGGCCTGGAAGGGCTTTTCCTCTGCACTTTATTGGTGAGCACTGCCTTGAGAAGCAGCTGAAGTTGTCTTCCCGGCCCCTTAGGAGGGATAGGTGTAAATGACATGTTCATGCTTATCTCACTAACTAGAGACAAGGCTGAACTGCAGCTTTTCTAACCCTAGGTGCATTAAGGAGCTAGGGAGAGAGCTGCCATTGCGGCAGCTGGAGGCGTAGGAGTTAAGTCTCCTATGTTCAGCTCTAAGGCAGTCTTAAGGGGACTTTTCAGAAGGCTGCCTCCTTCCTTTACAGGCCTTTTTTCACTATTGTTCTTTCAAGATAAAGAACTTGGCTCTGTAAAGGAGTAAGCCAAGCACTGTTTTATTGCTACCAGCTGAATAGTAAAAAGCCAAGCATAACCCATTTGCTGTTGTGCAGTGGTTAAAATCCAGCTCAGTACTTTGCATTCCAAGACATTCTGCCTCATCCTTTTTCACAGATTCCCTTGCAAGCAGTAAAAATATCTTGCAAACAACTTACGCCCAACCACAAAGCCCCCGTGTAAATATGCTGGTGCTCAATTACAGAGAGGAAGCAATTGCACAACAGCAGCTATAGGAATCCTTGTTTAATTTAAATGAGGTAATCGCTTTCCGTGTCTGTAAAGGCACTCTAATGTTAACCTCAGACTTGCAAGCTGGTTATCTGCACAAACAAATTCAGATCATAGCCAGGCTGGTGTTAATGCCTTAGGTCTTAACTGAACAAAAGCCTCCTCTGGGCATGGTCTTTTTAAATGTTTATATATATAAACCTGTGCTTATTTATGTCTGCAAGTATCTGGCTCCTCGACTGCATAACCAGACACAGGGTCCAGAGTTGGTGGGTATCAAAGCTTGTTGGATGAAGTAGTTCTCCACCTACCTGTCTGTGATCATCTTTACCTCTACAGCCCATGTTCCTGTGCTGAACCTTGTCATTTTGCAGCAAGCACCTTCCTCTGTAAGGGCAGCAAGGCATGCTCTGTATTTACACTTGCATGGAGAGGATGGACAAACTGGGGGTCTGGAGGAGGCTGGAAGCAGAGGCTCTGCAGGGAAGCAAGGAGACACTGCTGGGACAAATGTCCTGAGCCTAATTCCTGCAAAGCTGTAGGCTTAGAACGAGAGAGGCCAACCAGAGCTGTGATGGATGAACAGTTGCCTGAGAATTAGGGCAGTTTAAGCTTGTTCTTCCCCTCCACAGTGTCCTTAAGGTCTCTCCTGAAGACCCTTAACATAGATTGATGTGTACAAATCCTTTCTCTCACATTGCCCTCTCTTCTCATTTGGCTTAATTTCTAGTACAGATCTGGCTCCCCATTCTATTTTCTATTTACCAGGAGTGACTATAAGTGAATCTCCTTGTAAGATCAGCAAATGCAGTCCACTTTCCTGCTTATCCTTTCCTTCAACAATTTTTGTACTGCGGTTTGAGCTGAGCTTTTATTACTTCTGACAGCTAGGGTTATGGTCTCTGCAGAATGGCTTCCCTAACACCTGTAAGCACTCTGCCAAAATCGGTGTTAGCTGGTCTCAGATTTAGCAGCCTCCAGTTCCAGACACAGATTTTCAGTATCCCTGGCCCAACACTCGTTCCTGCCGTAGCTCACCTAGTCAGCATCAGAAGCAACTTAACACTCATCTCATTGTCTCAATCTGACCCCACTCTCTGCCTTTAAAAATGAACAAAGCAGTAATCTTCTGTCACCAGTGCTGCCACCCACAAGTGAGGCTAATGGTAGGAGAATAAGATCACCAGGCTGTTTTCTGTCATTTTTTCCACATGAGGGACTTGAATTGCATTTCTAGTTTTATAATTCATGTAAAACAAAGAGGAAGAGCTGGAAGTGTGGCTCTAAATAGCGAAACAGCAGTTCAGAGCCCAGCAAGATGCATTTCTAATTGTCGTTCTTCTTGCAGGGACCATGAGAGCTGGCAGGACAGGGCTTAGAGGGTTAGCTCCCTTCTCTGCTTGGAATGGAGGTAGTCAGGGTGTCTCTACGGGGTGTATGGAGATGACAACTGCTGAACCCTTCAGACCGTTTTCCACCCTAAGGTTTTGGCTGTAGCTGCAGCAAGTAAGGGTTAAAGCTGTTGGTGAGATCCCAAGCTCTTCGGTGTTCACCACTTCCTAATGCAGACCAGGAAACTTTTGGCAATCTTGCTGTGGTGCTGTCATTAGCATACATTCATTTCAAATTAATTAAAAGCGAAGATGAGATTCCCAAACTCATTTAACTTCTTAAGCTTTGTCCTCCAGTGATTGATAGTGGAAAAACAGCTGGGGACCCAACGTGTCCTTTAGAAGGGGATGAAATGCAGTTAATCCTGGTTATATCAAAGGGAGCGGAAATGAAAAGTAAATTCCTATTTGAAAAGAGGTTTTTTTCCCCTGTGCATTTTCCCCACTGTGTTTTTCCACACAGTACCTTCTTGTCCAGGAAGGTTGGAAGATATTTGTAGCCCTGATTATTTAAATATTAATCTGTACTTTAGGATTCGTTTGTGTGTGTGAAAGAGGAAGACAAATGCAATGGAAATCTTACAAATGTACTTTCTATCCACTGTGCAGAGCTGCTTCGGAGTGTGCAGTGATGTGAGTCAAAGCCAGAGATCTTATACGCTCTGACAGGACTAGTCTATTATGGGTTTCAGAAGTACTAACCTGCAGCAGCCCCACAATATTAGGTGAGGTATGTGGGACCGAAGTTTGCCTAAAATCTATTCATTATGGTTCCTAACCTGGAAAAATTCCCTTGCTGAGCTGATAGTCTTTGCAGAAGTGGTATCTGTGTTACATAAGGGAGGGTGTTTCATACATAAAGACGTCAGGATGAGAGGGTGGGCTCCCAAGGTGCTGGCTCTGAAGAAGGAGGTGTAGGCACACTTTATTTTGTAAGTGAAATGTGTGAGTTGAGAGTTATGTAAATCTAGAGTAAAACTCTGTTCTTTCCCTCTCCAAATAACCCTCCGTAGCTAGTTATTATTTTGAAGCAATTTTGCTCTCTGATGATTCAGTGAGGGAAGCTGCTGAAACAAAACAGAAGTAAATTGCAGAATAGTTAATACTGCAGAACAGCATAGGAGGCACACATCATCTTTAGTTTTTGGGTCTCAGTCCTCGCTCGGCAGTTAACCCTCACCAAGCCAGGGCAGAATATCTATGAACTAGCTGAATATGGAGGACATGTAATAAACCACTTGCAAAGAAGCTCCAGTCCAAGAAGTAAAAATTCATAAACAAGCTAGTTGACAACATTTGAATAATGAATAAATAGCAGAGAGAGGACAATTAATGTCAAGGAGGAACGGGCAAATTTTTTCACTACGCCTTTATTCATCTTCCCTTAACTGGTATTTTCCACTAAGGTAGGATGTGAGGCTGGAGAGCCAAAGACCGTGGACCTGAGATTTGGGATGTCCTAGTGGAAGTGGTTTTGGGGGCAAGCAGTTGAACTAAGTCAGGCAGAGCAAGAGGGTGTTGCTCTGGCAGCATTGGCCTTGTGCCATAAGATGCAATGGAGCCTTACTGAAGGTTTGTATGAGGAAGTTTTCGTAGCACCTGCCCACAATCTGCTCAGCTACATCCCACAGAAATCTCACGCGTTCACACATAGCTTTTGTGGGTTTGCAGTTCTTCTAAGTAGACATGAATGATGGGAGGGAACGAGTGTTTCCTCAGAGAGCAGCAAGTTAATTAATGAATCCAAAGCACATTACTATAGCAATGAGCTGATGTATTAGAAGTCACTTCAAACCAGTGACTGAAGGTCATATCGATGTGCCATGGACCTTGCATATACACACACAGTTTTCCCCATCTTCAGTAAACATGGTATGTCCTTAGCTGAAATTGGAATTCAGACCTTTCAAATGAGTGGGCATAGAAACCATACTCCTGAAGTGTTTGAAATAAACCTGCAGCTCCTGCATGTCTGAGCTGCGCATCTAAATATGTTTTGGTGAGGCCTCTGGGGCTTTTGAGAAGCCTTTCCAAATGGATATGAGTCATATACCACTTAATCATTTAGATACTGATGAAGATTGTTTGTTTGTGAGTTCTACCCCTTTTTCTGTAAATTGAGTTGGCTTTTTTTTTGGAAAAGCAAGTGTTGGCTTTTCTGTGAGATGTAACTGGTCTGCAGCTCCTAGTTAAAACCAAGCTGTTCTTCCTTGTATCTGTATCACTGAGAATCGCCAGTAAGCAATGTTTCCTGCGATGGAAGTGCCTTCCATGTAAGACAAGAAGTCATGAGGTGTAGGGAGACGGAGAGGAAAGGGAAAAGTAGAGAGGAAGCATGTCCTAATTTTGGCTGGTAAATGGATTTCTGTATTTGTTTGAATGAGAGCATAAATCTGCTGTTCAGACTCACTATTTCACTAGTTTAACGGCACCATCCTCCTCCTGCTCAGCTGTTGCATGTTGCTGAGGGAGTTGGGGAGGTTTACAGGCGTTACATCTCCTTTCAATATTTGTATTTCATTCTGCCCCATTTATGATATTTTCCTTTGAAATAGTTATTTCCACTGTGTAGGCTTTTGCTTTTGCTTTCTCTGTTTAACAAACATTAATTTTACATTCTCGCTGAATCCTGTGGATAATGGCAGTCCACCTGAAATCTGAGGTGACTTGAAAATTGCATTAATGAGTAGTTGCCTTTCTTTTACCTATGCAGCTAGAACTTCCAGACAGTTTCTTGAGACCAGGTATAGCACGGTGCCTGATTCTACTTAATTCAAACAAAAGTAGACTCCTTTTGTAAATCTAAAGGGCATTTGGAAGTATTCCTGAAATGTAAGGAGGAAGAGATGAAACTAAAACCTAGATTTCTGGATGAGGTAGGTTGAATTGGGAATGTGCTGGAGAAGGGGGAGGAAGCAAAGCAGCAGTGCCAAAAGGCAGTGGGGTCACCTCAAAAACTGGCAGCTGGTCTCCTTCCAGAGGCTTCTCCAGAAGGCAGGACTTCAGGGGAATAAAAAACACAGTAGCCACACTGCAATTAGAAGGAATCCTGCAAACCTGCTAGAGGCTCTATGTATGATGTGCATCACATGTCTTGATTTTCACCCCTTGTGACTAAGGCTTGCCATACTGAGGTTTTCATCTCTTGGGATGAAGCCACCTGCACTTTTAGACCTTCAGGACCTTTTGTACCTTTTCTCTTTGATTTGATTCCATCTTGTCTTTATAGCAGCCTTTGATTTCCCAAGTGAATTAAAGTTCCAAATGTCATATATCTGAGGATTGGCGTAAAAGGGGGTTTAAAAGGACTTATTTTTGAGCAGTAGGAACCACATGCATCCAGCATTGAACAGCTCCCAGATGTTGCAGCTTCATTTAATTGCTGAAATCAGAGATGTTGGGAATGG
>Ga0065711_1036763_pt1 | contig 20610 bp, 16 predicted proteins | sample Hoacrofraction12_FD_59098 | JGI IMG/M metagenome (GOLD analysis project Ga0065711, IMG submission 59098) | Hoatzin crop microbial communities from Cojedes, Venezuela - Epithelial fraction 12 v2 (version 2) | ecosystem: Host-associated > Birds > Digestive system > Esophagus > Crop | place...
TTTTTTTTTCCCCCTTTTTTTTTTTTTTTTTTCTAAAGAGGACTGTTAAAATGGATTCTGTCCCTCGCTCTGCACAGCTCCTGCCAAGCAGCATTCAGCCTCAAGAGACCTGTCTGAGAATGTTCCTAAAGCGGTGCCGAAAACCCAAGCTTCAGCTGCCACAAGGTAGTACGAGGGCCACTGCTGTAGACATTTCCAAATAAAACTTTCCAGGCTATGCTCCGAACAGAGAGCGTACCATCCACTCTGTACTGCTGCTTTCTCCTTGTGGGCATCAGTAGGAGCAACAAACTGAGACCAGCGCCAGCGTGAAGAACACTGCCCACCAAAATGACTTGGAGGGCATCTGGGGCACACTGTGTGTGCTCATGTGAGAAAAACTGGGTCACCACTACTCCTTCCTCGCTTTTTTCTTCTGCAGGCGCTCTGCAGCATGAGGTAAAATCCTGCAACTAGATCAGCAGGATAACAGCATTACAAAACCCATCAATAGATCAAGTGCTCAGGGACATGGAGGTCTAAAGTACATTGTGAGAGCCTTTTCTTAGCCAGCAGTTCCCCATTCATCTTATCTGCAGTTCAGTGAAGCAAAGTATTCAATCAGAATTAATTCTTACCATATAAAAAGTGAAACACTGTACATTTAAAAACCTTGGCAGAGATTTATATCAATAACACAGGCAAGCAACAGGAAGTTTCTCTACATTAGATACAATTAAAAAAAGCAAACAACAAAACCCACAAACACCTCTCAGTTCTTTTGAAAGAGCCCTTCAAACTAGCTACATTTGGGCAAAGCTGGGGTCACAAAAGTGCTTTTGGCTCAGGATATTCTCCATTGCCACTCACACTGGGAAAACCCCCATTGAGAATATCTTTTGTCCTACTACTATAAAAGTGGCAAATTAAGTATTTTTTCAAGACTTTAGTGCTTTGGGATGCCTTTCTTTGGATGTGAAAGTTCCCTGTGCTGAACTGCAGTTAGAAACATTCACCTAAGGACTGGTGAAGCAGAACTGCATATGTATAACACAGGAGTGATTTGGGTTAGCTATCACAAAAGTCAGATTTCTTTTTGTTAGTAGAAAATGAGATACAGGGTCTGGGCTAGATTCACTCCACATGAACAGAGCGGGTTGTTACGCCTGAAGGGCTGGATCTCTCTGCAGTCGCCAGAACACTGAGAGGCCCTAGGTGGACTCCACAGTGCAGCTGAGGAGGATGCCTCATCCTGCATCAGCAACCACGGCCACAGCAGTAATGCTGCAACCTCAGCTGCCAGGGCCCCGGAAAAAGCAGGCGAATGGAGAATAGGGTTTTCCACCTGGAACACTTGCCCCTCTCCTGGTCTCCAAGGAAGTCATTGTTGCCCACACAGATTGGCCTGTGGGACCTTGTCTTCACTAATTTCAAACTGGGCAACAGCACTTTGCACAACTTCCAACTTTTCCTTCTGTATTAGTCTGAGTAGGAAAAAGCACTCCATGTTGGCTCAGCCATCTCCATGTGATGCAAGTGACAGAGACAGACAGGATAAAGGTGAGGGATTCAAGGAGATAAAAAACCCCTCCTAAAACCTAAATGCCAAATCGGGAAAGGTCAGCAGGAAACAATCCTATAAAGAACTGAAACAGGGCTAAGCAGGTAAGGCTCACATATATTTTCTGCTTGGCTGGAAAAGAACAGAGTTCCAAGTCACATTTTTTGATACTGATATTGTACCACAGGAAAAAAAATCTTTTTGTACAACTTCCTTCACTCCACTGTCCTTTCTCTGTGCATGCGTATTTTCTGGGAGATGGGGCGGGAGGGGGAGCTATGGGGGGTGTGGTGTGTTAGCCATGTAAGTGGCACTTGCTGAATTTAGACCAGGAACCCACATCTAAGGCATTCCAAGGGCAAGTTGAAGGTTGAACCAGAATACTTCAAGACATGCTCCTTTTCCTCCTCCCCAACTCCCTCTGCATGCATCAAACCTGTACCCACATTCAAAATCCGTGCTTGAACCAACTTGGCACTGAAAACGGAGGGTGGCACTCTGCCTTGCTGCATGGCTGCACGGCGCAGGTCTGCAGGAGGCAGGCAGCGAGCTGGGGAGCTGCATCTGCTCCTCTTCAGCACATCACATGGGGCAACCCAGCCGATGGCTACCGGGAAGCCACAGTCCTTAGGAGAGTTACTAGCAGTCCCAGCCAAACACCGAAACTTCGGTGCCGGGCTGTTCTGAAAACTCACCCTAGTAGTTTCTTCACTCTATTTAATTTGCCCTATGTAGTAAAACCACCACATAGGAAAAAAACCTTATGCATGGATCAAAAGTGTAAATTTCACACCTGAAATCTCTTTCAATCATCTGCATCTTCTACTTAAAAAAAAAAGTCATTTCAGATTTCTGAACGGCTGCCTGGTGCCATTCAGTGTGTGTCCTCCATGTAAAAGCAGTTGATACCACATTCAAGGGATGCATTGGGAATCTGTCTCTTGCCTCACCTCAGGTCAAAACAAGTCACTGGTTAAGGTCTTAGGAGGGGAAAGGGGATGTCTAATAGTGGGTTGTTTTCTGTTCATGATGGGAGAAACTTTCTTAAAATACTGTGAAGTTTGAAGAGATTCAATTCACCAAATCTCTTTGAAACTTAGTAGAATTGGTTATTTACCTTAAAAATGCCAGTCATGGCTAATTAATTGATATATATGCATTTTATAAGTATTTGAATCTGACATAAAATGCAATTTCATGAAGAAACCCCTCTACTATATGGTACACAGCACGTGGAAACGAAAGTACTAGAACAGTTTTTTATGAAACCAGTCAGATATACTTAAGGCAAGAACAACACTCCACATACTTAGCATTTACAAGCTGTTCATGCAACAATGTTCTCTTCTGTATCCGTCCTTGAGGAACCTGGATACTCAGTGCATAACATGAACATAACATTTGAAATGACTTCATATTGTATTTGCGGAAAGCATTGATTTTTCTCCCATCAGCAGTTCCCATAGTAACTAATATTAGTGAAGCAGGAAGAAATCCAATGCCACAGGAACCCGGTGTTTTCACATAAATGTGTAAAAGGGAAGGAGAGGAGGCAAGGACAGAGAGGTTTCATTCAGAGCTGTTTTGGAGAGACTGCACGGCTCGCTGCCAGGGAATAAAAGTCAGTCAGGAGAGTTTAGCTGGGCAAAAAGCCTGGTCACACAGTCATGAAGCCAGTCTGGCAGCCAGCACAAGGCTGCTCCCCGAGCAGACGTGCAGAGGTTTTCCTGAAGGAGCCTCCAGTGCCTTTCCCAGCCCAGGGTGCAGCACCGCATTCCAGCCAGGCTTTGTGACTCTTGCCTATTGCTTTAACTCTAGGCTTGAAATGCAATAGATGACCTTCTGCAAGGATCATTTAAAAACAGAGCGATGAGAATTCCTTAGAATATAATACAACTGTGTAACACGCTCTACTATCAGCCATATTGAGAAAGCCAGCGGTGTTGACAGCCTTCGCTGTAGAGCCTAGTTATTCCTACCAGAAAGCTAATCTCCATTTTGGGTCCTTGAAGCAGGCAAGGACAGAGACCGTGCAGGAGTAGACAGAGGATTTGACCGGGATGCAAGTGAACGTGGGAGCTAGTGAATCCCAAGGCACAGGTCCATGCAACTACCGCATGCTCGCTTTCGAACAGGTGCATTTTTCAAGTACCCACAGAGAGCAGAAGCCATCTCCAGGAAGCTTCATGCAAGTATTGCTTCCTTTTTGCTTAAGTCTCATGCCCACACACAGAGCATCTGATATGAATTGGCTGATAAAACGAAAACAAAAACCTAACAGCCAAGCAAATTGGACAACAGAGCATCTTCAAGTGCCCTGGCGGAGACCCACAGCACGGGAGTTGTGGAGCTCATCCCACGGCTCCAGTCAACGGCTGTTCCACATGTCAAAACAGAAAATGCTAATAGGAACCTGCAAATCAGGCTTCTGAGCAGGGCTCTGCCACAGGCATTTTCTTGTCTTGCAGCACTAACTTCAAAAAGTTAGAAAGGGTTATCACATGGACACTTCCATCCAAAATAATTCACTGTTTTTTTAAGAGCAGCCAGCTACCATAATGAGGCTGACAGCCTATTGCTAGCTTTTAATTCATCTAATAATACTATTGTCTATCAAACATATTCTGCACTAAGTTCAACTCACAGCCCAGCATACAGATGGTCTTGCACAATTTGAAATAACTCACAGTTACTGTGAAGGGAACTACAGCCTCAATTATTTAGCAGTCACCGACTCAATGTACAGCTTGCATTACTTCAGTGTAGACATTTAAGTCTAAAACACTGTTCTTGTGATCAAGAAAAATACACTGAACAGGCCAACAACACAGTTGCAAAATGCAGCATCTCATTTTGTACAGAAATAAGTAAGATACAACGACTTAAACAGGAGAAGCTAAAGGACACCGAGAAGGTGATACAAGGTCTGTATCATTTCTCATGGATTAAGCTGGCAGAAGTTGCTGGGAGGTTTGAGCACACCTCACCCGTTCATCTGTCTGAAAGCAATGAAATATATACAGAAATCATACTCTTCCTTTCTTTGGTGGTGGTTATCTCTTCTGAAGGAGAAGCCTCCAGACTCTTCTGCGCGTCTCAAGGTCAATATACAGTGAGTTCTGAATACACGTCAGTCCTCCTACAAAGCCACTGCCCATCCCTGCTTCCTACACACCCACTCGCATGAGCACACACGCACCCCCTCCCCACCCCTCTTGGATCCCAGCAGCGCCTTGCTGCTTGCCCCAGAGCTCTGCCTTACAGCAGAGGCTGAGCCCCATACCCTGCACCCCTTCTCTTGAGATAGATTGAAATCTGAAGCCTGGCACCTGGTTCCTTTCTAACACAGACAGAAGCAAGACTTGCACAGGAGCCGATCTGGCTAAATCACACAGGATGGCAACTGTAGTAGGAGGGATTGTGCCTGGAATTGCAATGGATCACCCAGAAGAGTGTCGCAAAGTGCCAGTGCAGTGGTTTTATGAATGCAACCCACAGAGTCCCCCGACTTCTTGCTTTTTTTAAGGCAAGCTGTAAATCACTGCCATCTAGTTCAATGCACACACTGAAAGAAAAAGTCCATTTCTTTCTTACAGCATTAGACTCCCAAGGGCTAAAGGAAGATACAATGCATTCATGCACAGAAGTATTGTAATGGGTGCTAATCAAAGCCAAACCACAGAATGGAGGCACTTGCTTGCCTGAAATCACTGAATGAACATCTTGTTATAACACATGAATGACCTAGGGTATTTGCCCTCTCCAAAAAAAAAAAAGTGAGAGAGAAACAGAAGGCTTCAGTGCTTAAGAGCTCACAGAATAGTTTAAGTCAATTTAAATCATATTTAATAAAGAATGTTAGAGGGGAAAACGCCTTGACATGCCTGTTGTATGGTAAACTTCAAATGCCATCTATAAAGGAAGACCCATTCATTGAGAAATAAGGTTATGTGGAGGAAAATATGTTATGTTAAAATGATGCTGATCAAAGTACGGCGGAGGTCTTGTTTATTTTTAGGATGCAAAGTAGTAAACTCCCTGTTGCAAAGAACTAAGCAACACAGAAATAGATTTCATTTCTCCAAGCTCAGACATTTTGATGCCAGCTGTGATCTCTATCAGAATTTCACCCTCAGAATTCATGTCAAATGCTACTTTGTTATCACACATTGCTGTATCTTAATATCTGCTGCCTCTGACTGCCATTCTCCCCCCCCACCCCACCCTGACCCAGAAACAGTCAGAAGAGCTGACTCACAGAAAAGAGGTGCTCAAAATTCCCCCTCTCTCCACAAGAGATCATATCAATTTGGCCTCTGGGATCCCATCTTGAGGGTGCAGTCAACATGCTCACTCCATCCTGGTCCCGCATCATGGTTCACTGTTCCCACCAGCAGCAACCTCAGTGCCCGTGTTTTCTCTACAACCTGTTTTCTGCACACCCTGGGGTGCAAGGATACGAGTCCTTTCCTTTGGTTGCTGTCTGTTAGTTTGCCATTAGATAAGGAATTTAATTGATTTGCATTTATTAAGGAAACTAAAGGTCACTACCCATCAAGGTCTATTATCTCTCATACTTCACTCTACAGCAGAATGTTAATAGGCGAGCACTGATTCCTCCTTTATGACTGAAATGATTGATCAAAACTAGCAATAAGGAAGGCATCAGTGTTAACGCTCTCTCCAAGACAACAGCATCTGCTGAGCTGGTTCATACTTCCTGATGAACATCACCGCTGCAGCGTGAAGACTAAACAGATGCAACCAGACATCTACATCAGAGCCCTTTCCCCATTCAAACCACTCTGCTGAATCTGTTGTTGGCCTGCCTTCTGTGTGGCTGTGCAACAGACAGACCCAGCAGAGAATAAAACCCCCTTCCCAGCCCACGTGCACCATGATGAAAAGCTGCCTTACTAGGACAACGGTGGCAAGTCTGACCAGCCACTCCAACCAAAGGGTGAAGGCTGCACGCAGCAGCCCCAGAGGGATTTACCAGTGATCAGGTAACTTCCTGGTGAATTTAACATTCGGGGTGGAGGCAAGATTTTTTTAAGGCCTTCAGCAGCTCAAAAATTTCTTCTAGTTATACACAGCCCAGCTGTCTGCTTGTCCTCCCCTGGAGCTGCCGCCCCTGTGCTAGGGACTGCAGAGAGAATGAGATGACTTAATCCTCACTCGCACTCACAAACAAGCTGTGCTAAGTCTCATAGGGGTATCCTGCTTGCTTCCAGAGGTGAGGAACCCCAACAGAAGAGCAAAGGTTTTAGGACTATAATCTCCTCATCTGAACTTCAAACTTCTTGTCTTCCATAGTCTTCATCAGCAGAGAAGTGCAGCTGCAGTCGGCCATCCCCAGGGCTGATGAGGTGACCAGAGATGCTGGCATCTCAGATCTCACCTGCGCTCTGCAACACATGCACAAGCCACCCAGGCATGTAGCTGTGGTGCGGATGCGGTTTTGCCGCTTGTTGCAGGGTAGTGACTGCCTGTGCTTTCTGCTCATGGGCAGCCCCACTCACATTTCACCCTTTAGTTGGAAACACCCTATCTGAGTGTTGAGACACCCTCCTTTGCTTTTTGCTGTTATACTTCAAACAGGTGGCTCTAACATAAGTTCCCTGTGTCTCACAGCTGAAAACTTTTTTCATAAGCAGAACCAAATGGCTGAACAGATTTGGAAGCAATTTTTTCCAGGCAAAACTTCCAGGTTATGGTGACAGAGAGAGCTTCAGATGCTTCACCACAGTATCTCATGACAGTAAGCCTTGTGGAAAGCTCAGTACTTACCCCCAGAAGACAGAAACATGTTGACCCACTGCTCTGTCTGATCCTAAGAGGCAGGACAGGAAGAATGGGTGGGCACATGCTGGTTAGCAAAGGAAAAATGTTACCTTGGGAGTAAAACAGCACACAGGAGATCAGGTAGCAGCCTTTTATCCATCTAACTTTCCTTCTGCTCAGACACAAATACGGCAAACACCTAAGTTAGTCCCAGTTACCAACGATGTGAAGATCTCTCCAACTTCGCTGATCACATAGGGTTCCTCCATTACTTTGCCCAGGCAATGCTGAGGGAAGCAGTATGCTTAAAGAGAGGTAACAGGATTGTGCAAGTACAGGAAGTATGAAATGCCTTGCTAATAAAAACTTACCAACTTTGGAGAACAGAATACAACAGGAGTAGGTAGAAGTGATAAAGAATAAAAATACAGGAAGGATAGAATCCGAAAACAGCCAAGTGGTACTGAGAAAACAAACAATGAAATATATTCCTAATTCCTTCACTATTTGGTGAGCTTTTCATCAAAGCAATTGTGCCCTTCAGTGATTATTGCGTCAAGTATCAGGTTGTTTTTGCAGACTAGGAATAAAAGTGTCATACAAAAAATTTCTAATGTTTTTGAATTGGGTAAAACAGAAGAGCAGAAAAGAATCAGTGGCACTATTCTAAGAAAGTATCACATCAAAGAGAACACAAAATATAGGACAGAAGGGAAAGCAGTTCAGAAAACCTTTTTAATTTAAAAATACTAATTCAGAACCACATGAGATAGGAAAAAAAAATGGAGTCTCAGAATAATTTTGTCCCATGGCAGAATCACCTTGACCCTCTATCTTTTCCAGGACAGATTTGGCTAACCTGGCCTAAACACTTCCAGTGATAAAGCATCCCTAACATCACCACCCTGGAATCTGTTCCAGTCCTTTGCTATACTTCTTATAGAAAGATTTTCCAAATGTCTAATTTGAATCACCTCTGCTGCACTTCCAGTAGAGTCAAAACCACTACCTCTTCCCCTAGCTACCATAACCATGGAAGTACTGTATTCTCCTCCCCCTTGCAAAAGTCTTTCACATATTCAAAAACTACTGCCTTGTTCCCCTCCATCCCCCCGCTTCAGCTTAGCTGACCTCATTCTTTCATCCCGGTAGGTGATGTTTTCTAGCGCTCTAATCATTCTCACTGTTTCTTCACATTCATCTTTCCAGGTAGTCCTCATTTTCCTTTAAGCTTACTGCCCTAAATGAGGTGCAAAGCTCTAGCCCTGGCCTGGCCTATTCAGAAAAAAGCAGCAGATATCAGGTTGACTTGGTGTTACACCTTCCTCCACCCACCAGCTGCAAGGTTGGCCTTCTTCACATGGAGCTGCTGATCCTGTTCAGCCCGTGCTGTTTCTTAAACTCCAGACTCTCTTCTGGTGGGCTGTTACCCTGGCACTTGCTTCCCTTCTCATCCCTGCATCGACTACCGCACATGTTGACCTGCTGCCTCAGGGCAAATATTGACTGCTTCCACTTATATTAACTACCTCCTGGCAGTACCTTGCACTTAATCCTATTGAACTGCATCCTTTTATTTCCCAGCAATTTCTTCAATTTATCAGAATAGATCCTAAAATGAAGAAAACCCAATATATACTACCAAAATCCCAACTTATCTGTCCTTTCACTTTGACTACAAACCTTTGACACCACCTGAGAAAATGGGTACTCGACAAGTTTTGATCCTACATTACAACAATTTCATTTTGACCATTTTTTCCACAGCTTATAAGGACATGTGAAATAACATAAAATGCCAGCTCCTGCCGATTCTTTCCTACTTGTACGACTTGTTACCATTTTGTAAAAATAATTTAGACTGGCTTAACATACTTGGTTCTTGACAAATTCATATTGGATACTACTTTGTTATCTCTAGGGGGCCTACAAAATACTGCATAACTATTTCTTTCAGAATTTTTCAGAGAACTGAAGTGATTGGTTAAAAATAATTCTCCTGCTTCCCCTTCTCTAAATTATTAGTATCACACTCATCATTTTCTAGTTGTTCGGGACCCTGACTGTCCCATCACCTCTTCTTCTCTTCCAGAGGCCCATAGACTGTGTCATTTCATGATCACCATCATATAAATCGCTCTTCAACATGAACTTCTCAACTTTTCCTACAAGTAAGAAACAAGCCTTTAAGGACTTTTTCTCCCAGTTGCTTCCACCACCCAGGGGATAGAACTAGATGATCCTTAGGGTCCCTTCCAAATCAAACCATTCTGTGATTCTATGACCCTGTATCAAAACTCTCCACCAGCACACTAAAAACTGGATGAGCCATCTTTCATCTTCAACAAATGTCTGGGTAATTAAATCCCCGTTAAAAACATCTTGCTTGAAAGATTCTGTAAGTTCATTTTTGCTGGGACACGCCTGCCCATCCTTAGCAGCAAGCAAATTACATTTGGCGATTTGTCAGTCTGGGGAAATCAGCTGTAAATTCTCATGGATCAGATCTAGTTTTTCCTCTGTCCAGTGTCCAGACAAAATGGGCAAGAGGAAGAATAAACATTTATTTGCATTATGAGCAGGCAGACTCCAAAAGGAGAAAGACTGCGATGTCAGAAATGCCCTGTTGGGTTAGAGCAATTGTCCGTCTAGGTTGACATGCTGAACCTGGAAGATCCAAGCTACAGTGTGCCAACTAGAGCTTCTGCAACCATCTTTGATGCATGTATAAAATTTGAGCAGAAGAGCAAGGCAGGATCTCACTGCAGTGACGGAGACTTTCCAAGCCAGCTGTGTTTAACCACACTTTCAGTGACCTTGTTCTTGCTTACACTAACTGGCTAAAGGGTGGAAATCAGACTCACTGCTCTGTACATCCCTGGATCCTCTTCAGCCCCATTTCACAGGTAAGAATTGCACTGACAATCCACCAGTCTGCTGCCACAGCAGCTACTTGTAACATGTGTTGCACAGGCAGAAATTCAGTAACCTCACCTTCAGAAGTCCAGCGATTTATTAACTTATTACCTGCTTGGTCAAATCTGATCTGGCTCCTATGACCTCCCTGCTGTGAAGAAATTGTTGGGTTTAGGAATTTTCCCAGCAGCAAGGACCAAGCCGAATATAGTGAGCTTCTTGGGTATGGTGCACTGAGCACACAGTTGCACCGAGACCATCTTTCACCTTTGGCCAGCAAGCGGTGCCACCGATTCTATGTCCGGCTTCTCAGTTCTGATGCATTTGAACTCGTGACTAGCAGCTCAAGCATCCTTCACAAGGCTCTCCAAGTTCTACGGGTTTTTTTTAGTCCTCCTAATTGCTTGTTTACCTGTCATAATTTATGGGCTTTTTTTATTTGAGCAGTTTTCCCATTTTTAAATACTGATCCTCTTCTTGTGATAGCCTCAACTTATTATTGAGCCTTCAAGTGATTTTACTGGATTTATGTTTTCTTAATTGCAATGCAAAATTTACCAAAACTTCTAACACAGTTATTTTGAGAAGCCTCCCGTTTTCACTCTTCCTAGACTATTGTTTTCAAGGTTGTTCTATTTACTTTTTTGACAAATTGCCTCATTTTCACAGAATTTCCTTTCTTGAAATTGAATATTCATGTTCTGAATTCATTTTGCTTGCTTTTGCTGAAGTCTGTTTGTATTGAGACAGCTACCTCTTGAAGTAGGTTTCATGCACCACTTGGGACCAAACACAGATCAGCATCTTCTCTTGCAGGTTGTTCTAGGAAGCAGTCACAGAGCACGACAAAATTTTTTACCTCTACAACTTGCCTCGACGAGGCATTGATCCAGTCTATAGAGGGACATTACAACTACCCACTTTAGTGTCTGTCTTATAACTGCAGCACCTCTTATCCCACCTAACATGTCCTAGTCACATTACAATGATCAGTCCCTGTCCCAAGCAAGGTATTGTCAGTACAATCCTACCAAAACACCTTGTTACTAGGGGTTCCACTGCACACCTCTCTTCCTTTGAAGATTTTTGTGCCATTACGCTTCTTATTATCCTTCAAATACAGCGTCACTCCCCCGCCAATATGTCCTGCTTTCTCTTCCTGCAAGGTTGGTAGCCTGGCAACACCATATCCCACTGATTATCCTCCTCCCACCATGTCCCTGGGACGGCTGCTTGATCAGAGTTGCCATTTGAGCCCAGGAATTCTCATTCTCCCTTCCCATTTTTTTTAAACACCAAGCATTGTTGTAAAAGCACAGGTATGTTTTTCCCTAGCTCCATTGTTGAGCATTGCTGGGCAAGGGGGACTGCAGGCAGTTTCATTTTTCTTGTTGATTACAATTGGGCTGTTTATTTCCCTCCCAACCTTTTCAGAGGTGCACAGTCTGGCCTTTTTTTTTTAACCATGGCATAGCCTTACAGCCTGCATAGGTCCTTCTTGTCCCAGAAGCTTCCTCATTTCCCAAAATGCTTTAATCCTACCTTTCTGCCCCATCACCTCCTCTGTGCAGGCTCTTCGCTTGCCTCCTAAGCCCTGTTCAAGACCCTGGCAGCATTTCAGACAGTGCTACTGCAGGGGTCTACAATATCAGTCTCCCAGCTCTCAACCTGAAGACAGCCCCCAGAACATTCCTTTATTGGTAGGGATGACAACCACTAGCTTCTGCCTGCACCCCCACGTGAACAATTCAAGCCTCTCGTGAGGTCCCCTACCTTTGTGCAGAGCAGGCAGGTTACAAAGGAGCTCACTCAGACATCACCAATCCAGCTGTCATTGTACCTAGTATCAGCATCTCCCTTTTCATCACCTGCCTCTTCCCAAGCCTTGAAAGCCTCCTGGGTTGCTGGAGCATCCTTGGTACAGGAGCACATTGTGATGCCAGCCAGAGAGCTGATCTCCTCTGTGGGGTTAGATGTCAGCTAGGAAGCTCTCCGTTGCTCCCAGCTGCTCCAACCCAGCCTTAGGAGAAGAAAGCTGCTCTTTTAGGGCCATGGCCTCCCCACACTGACAAAAGCTGCCCCAGGAGGTGACCACTCATAGTGCAGCCTGTGCAATCTTGTGGGAAGACACCACTCTCTTCCTGGCCTTATTCCTGCACCTTCATCAGGAAGGCCTGTTTGGTTTTGAACACATAGAAATTTAGCTTCTCCTCTGATTAGTCCACTCTCCCTGTGCCTTACTGTGCCCAGAGTAAGATAGGTAGCAACAGGCAAAATAGACCCAACTGACTGTGAGGAGCCACACTAAGAAACTCAAAACTGAGTCCTCATCAGCCTCAAGTGCCTTACTTGCTGCACTCCCCAGGTGCTTGGCTAATGTTTTTACCCTCTCTGGGCCCCAGTGCTACCTGCTTTTTTCAGCATCCAAAGGACTGCTTTCCAGGCTGCCTCACACCCCCAAGGAGCATCCCCCCGGCACAGCCCCCAGTGGCTCAGCACCCGCCCGTATGCCCACCCAAAGCTCACAGCCACCCTTAAAGGACACCCACTGATCACATGAGGCAGAAATTCAACAAGCTTATTTGCTTTCCAGGACCCAACTCCCTTTTCTTCTTCTTCCTCCTCGCTTTTCTAGCACAACTGCCCTAAATGGCCCTGTTTGCTCTCCTCTGTTCATTACCCAGGGAGAGAAGGACAGCAAGACCTCTTGCCGATGGAAATCGCTAGGCAAGCATCGTGGTAAAAGTCTGAAGTTTCATCCATCCATGTGGTCCTTGTTTAGACACCTGCACAGCTGGATACACCAGGATAGGGTGAGTCCAGTTCTCCTGTCCAAACACAGGAGCCCCAGGCCCCTCTGTCGGGTACGGGCCGCTGGTGGTCTCTGTGTCACATTTGCCTGTGCCACAAGACCTGTCAGAAACCCTTAGGCACTCAAACAGCATCAGATGGCTGTTGTTTAGGCAACTGAACTGCGCTCCTTAAGAATACTAGATTTGCCCTGGAACAGCAGAGAAAGGATCCCAAACTGGAAACACAGAGATGCTTCAACACAGCTAGTAATAGTATACAATAGAAGGTACTTCCTCCGAGGAAAGCAAGGAAGAGTAAGAAAGAATTAAAGATGCTTTTCTCAGAGCAGAGATATTCAGCTTGATCAATTTGATTCTAAACATGGCTGCTAAATAAAGAAAAGTCCTACAATGGCAATGAAAATGAAAGTAGCAGTGAAAAAGCAGTCAGAGGTTCTGGGCTTGATGCTTTCTTTTGAGCTGCCCCTGGTACACACCTCTTGGCAGGAATCTGCTTTCCTAAGCAGGGCAGCAAAGAGGGGCAAAAAAGTCTCCAAACTCTAGGTGAGTCCTAGAACGCTCTGGGGTTTCACATCAGAGTTTTGCTGATCCCTTTCGAGAAGGTTTTATATCCCCGAGGATCAAGGATGCTACTTGCTACACATTTGGTTAACAGTCAAAAATTCTTTGCCATGAGGCTTGTAGTCACTTTTGCATTGTATGTTGATTTAAGCATGAAATAAGGCATATCCAACAGAATATCAGAAATAAATATTTCTAACCTCATAATTAAGTGTCCTTCAAAGCCTTAACTTTCAGTATACTCATTGAGGGCTTTGTAGGATAACTTCTGTGCTTTTGGAGGCATTCAACATCTGCACAAAAGCATCAAAAGAAGGCAATCTTACTGAAGAACATGTAATTAATTTGCTTTGCTTTCTCACACATCTACAGTTTCTGCATGTCCCTTCCAAACACAATTAAATTTGAAAATGAGTCATTTTCCTCCCTACAAAAATGCTCTTCTGCATGCCCAAGGACATTGTCTAGTGCCACAGTACATTGTGCCATGCTGTCGTTTATTGTGTAATTCCATTTCCATTAAACCATTGCACCTGTTTTTTCTTTGGAGTCTACCTCCAAGGCCAGCGAGAGCATGGACAGGTCCTGCTGGGATTTCTCCCAGAATTTCATGGAGCATTCACTTTACATTTCAGTGCTTTAAGACATCATTCACTGATGTCTTTTGTGGGTGTCTTTACAAAGAAGCTTGAACTTATTGCTTGTGAAGTAGGCCCTTTTATGGGATATTGAGAGCTACACATTGCAAAATGTAGGACAACTAAAAGTAAAAGTTTTCCTTCAAATGACATAGTACCACAGAGTACAGGGCAATCCATACTTAAACATGGATTAATAAAAATGAACTCAAATAATGCACTAAATACCAAAGTACTTCCGATTTGGACATGACTGCGCTCACAGGTTCTCTGGGGAAAACATATAAGTTGCACAGCCACCCCTGGAAAGTTGATGGGTAAAAGAAGCAATGAATCACTGCACATTTTACTGACTCAAATTATATTCTTAGTTCTGAAGCATATTATAATTAATAAAGTAATGCACAAGCAGGCTAAGTCCTCTGAGGCTACTTTGCCATGTCAGTCTTTTGCTTTCTGTGAAATAATTCCTGATCAACACCAGTTAAATAAGAATCCAGCCAAGGGTGGGCCCTGTATTGTACAAGAACAAATGCAGCAGAGAAGAGTTTAGGGCTACGAGGATAGTGAGGGGACTGGAACATCTCTCCTATGAGGAGAGGCTGAGGGAGTTGGGCTTGTTCAGCCTGAAGAAAAGAAGGCTGCGAGGGGGGGGGACCTAATAAATGCTTATAAATATCTGAAGGGTGGGTGTCAGGAGGATGGGGCCAAGCTCTTTTCAGTGGTGCCCAACAACAGGACAAGGGGCAACGGGCAGTCTGAAGCACAGGAAGTTCCGTCTGAACATGAGGAAGAACTTCTTCCCTCTGAGGGTGGCAGAGCCCTATAACAGGCTGCCCAGAGAGGTTGTGGAGTCTCCTTCTCTGGAGTTATTCAAGACCCGCCTGGACAAGGTCCTCTACAACCTACTGTAGGTAACCGTGCTTTGGCAGGAGGGTTGGACTAGATGACCCACAGAGGTCCCTTCCAACCCCTACCATTCTGTGATTCTGTGAGTTTTGACAAACTCGAGCCTCAATAGCAGGCTGCAGCAGTAGTTGTCTAATGTAAACAACACATTCAGGCACTGAACAGAACTATCAGAGAAATCTAGGAAATATCAGTTTTGCCCTAAGCCAGCACCCAAAGAAGTCAGTGGATATTTCTTTTTATAATTTCTTAATTTCACAGACATATTTTTCATCAGTAAGGACAAAGAAGTCACAGGTCCTGGAAAAAAAAAAATTGTGCTAGCAGTTCAGCAGCGACCTTCCCCCTGCATCTGTGCTGAACTAAACCCATGACTCTTGGCCAGGAAGATCTCTCGTTCGTTGTCCTCCATGCTGATAGAATTTAGCCCTAGTTCCTTGGGAAAACTACAGTTTGAGTCATTAACATTCAGCCCACACAAATCCTCACTGTCGTTACGCTTGGGCATTGTACTCCCTTCACCGCATCCCATAAACTACTGCGCAATGTTGCAGCATGGCTTTTAGCACTGGCCACATACAACTATTTCTTTAAAAGTATCTCAATGGCAGATGAAACAACTATTTAATATCAAAGCTTCAGCACAAAAATATATTTCTGACCTTTTCAAAGTAAGGACACATGGGATGAAACGCAAATCTGACCAGCTAAAACTCAGAGAGGTTGGATTGTGGTTTACACAAACCAGAACAAGCCTATTTTAGCACACAGGGACACTTTCTTCCTATTTTTAAATGCTGAATAGCCTTATTTCCAATCCCAAACCTAAATAAACCCTACTTTCAAGCCAAAGATTTTTCTGGCTTTTTAAATCAAAATCACAAAGGAAAGAGAGGTTTGTGGGGTTTTTTCTCCAAGTTACATGAAATGTGGTAACCAGGAGTTGCACAAAGTGAGATCAGAAAACCACACGAACAGCTGAAAGCATGTATATAAAACTTCATTTCGCACAGCGCCACCAGGGATAAAAGTGCTACTTCAGTGAAAGAGATTAGAACTGGTAATGCTCTTGACATGGACATAGCTGTCATGTCACCCACCAGGATTATGGCCGAGTGGACAAATAAGAAGAGCAGATGATACATGAAAGCAGTAGAGATGGAAGCATTTTTCAGAATTAGACAGCAATGACAAGAGAAGTGAAAATGACATGTAAGGTCTAATTGGAATTCCTTTAGTCACTTGGAAAGGATATTAAAAAGCCTTTCTCAAAAGCTCTCTTATCAACATTTTCTTCAGGAATTAGAGTACAGCATAATTTAGTCAGTGCATAAGCATATTAATTTTTCATTCTGCGAGGAGGTGGCAGAAAGCTTGCAGATATCGACGCCAGCCTGCGAGCTCTTTTTTGAGCCACAGCTGAGAGCAAAGGTGGGGAGCAGCAGGATGCCCCCCGCCCCCAGCTCCCTGGGACATGGCCCTGCCACAGCCCTCAGCCACCAGGCATCCACTGCCATGGCCTGGCCAGACACACTTGCTGGCCTGCAAATGCGCGGGATCAGAAGACCAGGGCTCACCAGCAAGAAGGTGCAGGAACGTATCTGGGAGGCTGAGCTGGCGACTAAGAAAAGACACATCACGAACAGGGTACCTGGATTTCATTTGTGCTCCTTCCTTCTGTTCAACAAACCATGCAGAAAGCAGCCAGAAGTATTTAAGATACAGTCATGTGTTTACTGTCTTTGAACACCCCCTCGATCCCACCCCACACACTGTCCCTCGCTCCCAAGACAAACCTACTCTTGGAAGCAGTGGCCACCACAACAGCAATAGAGGCCCATAAATGACCCATCGGGGGCAAAAGCTGGTTTTTCCAACCCAGTAAGAAGTTTCTCCTGCAGCCCACATACCCGTCAGCTGCTTTGGGAGACAGCAAGGCCCAGAGGTTATGTCTATGGGGGAAGATACTCTCAAGGCAGCCAGAGGAAACACTCAATACAATCGGTCTGGACCCAGTCAGGATCCTCATTCCAACCAATGGCTGGGCAAGGACTAGCTCTGATGGACAGGGAAAGCTGCTAATTTTCCTCCGCCCTGTACAGTGCACTTGGAGGTCAGTCTTACCCAACCACTTCTCCAGCACGGCAGGCTCAAGTGTCACAAATGCTCTGCTTTTGGCATGTATTTGCCATTGGCTCTCCCAGCTCAGGCAGAAAGCTTAACTGTCCTTTTGTCCCAATGTCTTGCATGAACTGCCAACATCACACCCGCAGCAGAAAGCAGGTAATGTGAGTGAGTACAAGAAAAAAAAAAAGTCTGACCTTGCAAGATTCATTACTTCTTCACAGCCTTGACCAAGACACAGTGACGCACACAGTGGTCATTGCACTGGGACTAGCCTGCAGCTGAGCGCCAAAAAAGAAACTGCACAAAACAGTCGTTGAATCACAGATAGGCCCTCAGCAACCTGATCTGACCTTGAGGTTAACTCTGCTTTTGGCAAGTGGTTAGACTAAATGACCTCCAAGTATTCCTTCCGATACAGCTATTCAACTCTGTTCTTCCAGTAACTCCCTATTGCATCTGACCACTTCTAGCTGTCCCACATGAGCTGTACCTCAATCACAAAAAGTTATTGAAGAATCTCACTCTCTCTACACTCTTCCTGAGCTATAACCTCACCCCAAGGTCAGTTCTCACCTGCACTGACCTTACTGCAATTAACAGAAATCCTGACAGCCTCTGGGACAAGATGAACTAGAGTAGGGACTGTTGGGGGTTATTGGAGGGCTCATGATGTTACTTTGCACAGTGCAAAATTGTCCTCTTTTGACAGAGGAGCAAGTTCTTCTCCATATCAAAGGAAAATTTACAAGACACACTGGGGGAAAAAACCACCCTCCTTTATGAGCCCTCCCCCTTTCTTGCTCTCAAATGAGGGAACGACAAAAAGGCTGTGTGCACTCATCACCCAGCCCCCATGAAAAGGCCTTGGAAACCAGTCTAGTGAAGGTCAGAGCAGGAAGTGTTGTTTTACCAAAACTAATATTTGCTGTAAAGGTACCATATTTGCTGCCTACATAACACTGGAATGAGGGCCATGCAGCTTGATTTGTCATGAAATAAGTGTTTGACACAGATGTGCTTTTAAGAGAGTCAGGAACATTTAGAGCTAGTTAAGACATTTCAAAATAGCAATTTGAAATATATTTATAAAAATACTTAGTATAATTCTTTAACCAGTTTGTCAGTGTGCATGAGAAATCCATACACTCTGGTGACATGGCAAGTGGTAACAGGCCTAGGGTCTGCCACTCGAGGCAATCTCTCCAGGAGATGAGATCAGACCAACAGACACCTGGCCCAGGAACCCCTCTCCAAGCAGTCACCATAAGCAAGGGTCTAGGGAAAAATAGGAATCAGACAAGCTGCATGATTCTTCTTCCCAAGACTGTCCCACTTTTCCCTAGTTCCAGCTCAGGCTTGTCCTGAATCAGATATATATGAGGGTTATGAGGTTTTATCTTTTTGTAGTAACCTAGGACTCTCTCTTCCTACTCATCATTCAGTCTCCCTTGAACTTTTGGCACCCACAACATCCTGCAGTAGACTTGGCTCTTCAGGTCAGCCACTTGTTTTTTTAGAGAACCCCATGTTTTCATTAGTTCTGATTCTGGGTTGATTATCTTCATTTGATGCCTCTCCATCCTCAAATTAGCTGAGTTCTGTCCCTACCTACCCTCCCCGTGACTTTGTACACTTCTAGCCTATCCACCCTTACACACCTCTTCTCTAGTCTATTGTCTGTCTTCCTGTACAAAAGGCTTACCAGACATTAGATCATCCTTGTTGCCCTTCTTTGAACCCTTTACAGGTCTACCATTTGAGATGAGAGGATCAGAACTGCAATGAAAATTCAAGGAGGAGGTACAAAAAAAAAGTATAGTTGCACAATGATCTGTTTTGCTCCCCATTATGTCAATAAACCCTGATATTTGATGTGTTGGGTTTTTTTAACCATCACAGAGTACTGACTACTACTAATGTTTTCAGGTATTTGATATAACCCCAGACCAAGCTCCTGAATTATATCATCCTTCTCCCTCAGCTCTTACATGAGCTATTACTTTATATGTGGAGTTAATTGTTTTATTCTTATGTGCATCCTTTAACATTTATCTGTACTGAATTTCATGTGTAATTCTATTGCTCTGTCACCCAGTCTTATGAGGTTCTACACATCTTCACAGCTGCTCCTGCTCCTTACTAATTTGAGCAATTTAATGCCATCAGCAAATTTTGGCAGCTCACAGCTGACCCCCTTTTCCAGGTCACGTATAAACCTGCTGAACTGCACAGACTCCCAGGACTGCCTTTGGTGATTTTCTTCTGCTGCAAGAGCCACACATTTTCTCCTCCCCTGGTTCCTGACTTCAAACCCATGTAAGGAATTTCCCCTCCTGCGGAATGGCCGAGAGGGACTTTCTGGGAGGCAGCAAGTGAAGATCCCCTACTTGGTGCGAAGCTTCAGGTCTTCAGTTTGTTTGGCTGGGCTCTGCGTCTCTCTCACATTATATTCAAAAGCCCATCTCTGAATCCTTGTAACTACACCAGTAACCTTTCTGCCTTGCTGACAGGGGATGTACAGATACACTCTGTTTGCCTATAGCCATTCCTCATGTCCACAACTGCCTGCTAAATTAAAAGGGGATCTACAAATACACCAGCGCAGTTTTAGCAAGATGCTGTTCTCCTGGTTTCAGGGCAAACCAGAGCCTGGTGTGAGAGTCTTCTGCAGAGATCTTCCCTGCTTGAACCTGGCTGCCTGACACTGCATGGGTGATCGAAACTTGAGTAAAAAAAAGACATGACTTCTGCCATTTGTTTTCATTCACTACACAGTCTTTATGCTGCGAGCACTTCTTTTTTTCCGCAGGACTCTTGCCTTATTTACTGCACAGAATAGCTGGGTTTCAGCAGTTATTCAATATTTTGTTTTTCCCCTGTATTTTTCTGCATGAGGCACAAATAAATCCCTGCTCTGGAGAATGAATTAGTCACTTCCTCCAGTGTTTTTCAAGGCTGTCATCCCTATCAGATCTCTGAGCATGTCAGAAACATTCAGATGTCAGATGGGGGAAAATATGTGCAAACCCTGCCAGAGTTTAGACACACAGCTGAGTGCTGCCACTCGAAAGAGAAGCACAACTGAGAGCCAAGCCGGGTTTGCTTCTTTTATCATCTGCGGCACGAGGGAAGATGCGACATTTTGCCCAAGGCTTTCCCACGTGCCTCCTGACAGCAGAGGAAAAGACAAAACCTTGGGTTGTCATTATGGCCTGCTTTGGCAGACCGTGCCTCTGACCTCTCTTGCCTCTCAAAGCCAAAATACAGAGACGCTAAAACTTCTCAAACAAAAAGTCAGCTCACAGCAGGGCTATCAAAGCCA